>Ga0181520_10001855_pt1 | contig 41486 bp, 38 predicted proteins | sample PEATcosm2014_Bin_29_FD_132451 | JGI IMG/M metagenome (GOLD analysis project Ga0181520, IMG submission 132451) | Peatland microbial communities from MTU Mesocosm Facility, Houghton, MI, USA - PEATcosm2014_Bin02_30_metaG | ecosystem: Environmental > Terrestrial > Soil > Wetlands > Peat | place... | reverse complement strand
TCGCCGGAGCCTTTTTGGCAACTACTTTCTTTGCTGCTGCCTTCTTGGCGGGCGCCTTCTTTGCTGCCTTTTTAACGGCCAATTTCTTCCCTCGTTTGGTGAGTTTGCTGGCGCTCTTGCCGGTTGTTGCCTTCTTGGCTACAACCTTTCCGCCCTTCACGCCAGAACCTTTCTTCGCGGCGGATTTCTTCGTGGCCTTTTTCGCCACAACCTTTTTCGCAACTTTCTTTGCTGCAACCTTCTTTGCCTTTTTGGCGGAAGCCTTTTTGCCAACGGCTTTCTTGGCGGCGACCTTCTTGCCCGCAACCTTCTTCGCCTTTTCAACAGGAGCTTTCTTGGCGGCGACCTTCTTGGCCGCGGCTTTCTTGGCGGCGGCTGTCTTCTTAGGAGCTGCTTCCTTCGCCGCTTTCTTGACTACAGGAGCCTTCACTTCCGGAGCCGGTTCGACCGGAGGCGGCACAACCAAGGCCGGCGCGGGCGGTTCGACGGCCTTCTTGGCGGCCTTCTTTGCAGGAGTCTTTTTCTTCGCGGCCTTCTTTCCGGCCGGCTTTGCTGCGGGTTCATCCACGATCACGATTACCACATCTTCCGCGACACCTTCATCGTCATCCGAAGAGGTATGCACATTGGAGGTTTCGATCTCATCGTCGTCTTCAAAATCGCCGTGATCGGAATTCGTTGCGGACGTTGCCTTCGCTTCGTCGTCGCTCATTGCGTACATCCTGAATCCTTCTGCCATCCCATTGCCTCCAGCGGATTGCCGCTGCGCTTGATTGCGTTTTCTTTTTTACGCGGCGAAAAAAATCCGCCCACGCAAGTGATTGTAGCAATAGCTTGCACTTTCACACTGGCAGATGACAAGTGTGTAATAAGGTTCCCTGCAATTTTTATTTACCGGTTTGGGTTTTCGAGTTCACGATGTGCTTGCGCGCGCGTGATTTTTTTGCGGTGGCTGTGGTGCTTTTTCTCGCGCTGGCAGCGGGTGCGGAGCGCTTTGCCGCAGTTTCAACATTCTTCTTTGGCGCGCTCGGCGAAGAAGATTTTTTTGTTGCATTTTTTGCGGGCGCAAGCTGAGATGAATGTTCTCTGTCCTGCGCTCCCGCGTGATGATGAGCATGCGTTGCGGCGCGCGGCGCAGCCGCAGGCTCTGCCACACGCAGCCGCTGACCTGGTTGCACCTTGATGCCGGGAATTTTATTCCACCGGCGAAGCTCATTCAGCGAGACGCCAAAGCGGTCGGCAATGGTGACCAGCGTATCGCCCCTGCGCACGGTATAAAGCCGCGCATGAACCGGTTCGGCGGCGGGCGGGGTGGGCACAAGCAATGCATCGATGGCGTCGATTTTGTCGGTCACGCGCAATTGATTTGCCGCGGCCAACTCTGATTCCGTCACATGATAGGTGCGCGCCACCGAAGCCAAAGTATCGTCCGCGGCGACGCGATGATATCGCCACGCATTCCGTTTGGACTCTGGAACCGAAGCGATACGCTGCGCGAAGATCTCGGCTGTGCCGCCGGGAAGGTGTAGATCGAATGCGGCGTCGGGTGGCGTAACCGAGCGCAGCAGACTCGGATTCAACGCGGTCAATTCATCCACGGGCGCGCCCACAAGATCCGAGACCAGGCGCAGGCTCACTGAATAATTGATGGTGACTGTATCCGTGAGCACTGGCGGATCGAGGGTCAGATCGTCAAAGCCATACTGCGCCGGATGATTAGCAATGATGATGGCCGCGAGAATTTCCGGCACATAATTTTTTGTTTCCTTGGGAAGATTGTTGCGTTTGTAGAGCTCCCAGAAGTCGGCGTATCCGGTTTTCTCCACGGCGCGCTGCACATTTCCCGCGCCCCAATCGTAGCCTGCCATCGAGAGATACCAATCGCCCAACTGGCTGTAGATGAACTTCATGTAGCGGGCATAGGCGCGCGTGGATTTTTCCGGGTCGAAGCGTTCATCTACATAAGAATTGCGAACCAGCCCATAGTTGCCGCGCGGCATGAATTGCCACATTCCGCCAGCCCTGCCGCCGGACCTGGTCCTGGGACCGATGGCGCGTGGATTGAAGCCCGACTCTGCAACGGCCAGGTAGATCAAATCCTGCGGCACGCCCTCTTCCGCCATTACGCGCTGAATCATTGACTTGTAACGGCCCGCGCGCTGAAAGGAATGGAGCAGCGTGTTGTGACCCTTTTTTGTATTGGCGAAAAAGTTGATAACGCCGGCGACCGTGTCGTTTACCACCAACGGCAGATCGGAGTTGGTGGTGGCCAGATCTGCTTTGGCTTTGGCCACAATGTTGGGATCGACCTCGAAGGTGACGTCCTCGGCAACTTCGGCCGGCGTCTCTTCTTCGCTGGGCACAAATCCGTTGCCCTGCTTCAGGGCTTCCATCTCGAGCGCATTCACTCCATCGACAACGCGGTCGAATTCATCCTGCAATTCGGGATTGTTTTTAATGTCGATGCCGCTGGCCAGCATAAGGTCCACGGCGCGATCGAACTCCTGCTTGGCTTCGGGCAAACTGCCTTTGCTGTAATCGGACTGGCCTTGCGCATAGGCCGCTTCAACCTGCTGAATCAGAGTGTGCGTCTTCTGCTGCTCAGGGGTGGGGACGGGCGGCGCGGGTGCGGTTACGGGCGGAGTTGGCGCGGGTGCGGCGGCGGGCGCGATGGCCGGCGCGGTGGCCTGCGGCTGTGCGCTTTTCGCGGCGCCCGCCGGTGGGGTGGGATTACAACCCGCCAGCAAAAAAGCCAGCGCGGCACAGCCAAACCATCGAAACCGAATCCCACTTATCTGCATCAAAGAAACCTTGCCCTTAGCCGATGATAAGCTATGACCTGTAGGCAATGCGCGTTCGACCCCGCATTTTGCCCGCTCAACAGGCCGCATGGACGCACGATTTTTAAGAAACTTCGCCATTATCGCCCACATCGACCACGGAAAGTCGACGCTGAGCGACCGTCTGCTGGAATATACCGGCTCGGTGACCGGGCGCGAGATGCAGGCCCAAATCCTGGACGACATGGATCTCGAGCGCGAGCGCGGCATCACCATCAAGGCCCACGCCGTGCGCATGATGTACAAGGCCCACGACGGCAATACCTATCAGCTCAATCTGATCGACACGCCGGGCCATGTGGACTTCAGCTACGAGGTCTCGCGCTCACTGGCCTCCTGCGAGGGCGCGCTGCTGGTGGTGGATGCCTCGCAGGGCGTGGAGGCGCAGACGCTGGCCAACGCCTATCTAGCCATTAATCACGGGCTGGAGATCATTCCCGTCATCAACAAGATCGACCTGCCCTCGGCGGACATTGTGCGCACCCAGGAAGCTATTGAAAAGGCCGTGGGGCTGGACGCGACCGATGCGATTGCTGTGAGCGCCAAGACCGGCGTGGGCGTGGATGAGGTGCTGGAAGCCATCGTGCATCGCCTGCCGCCGCCCACCGGCGATCCAGACGCGCCGCTGCAAGCATTGATCTTTGATTCCTGGTTCGATGCCTATCGCGGCGTCATCGTGCTGGTGCGCGTGATGCAAGGAACCATGCGCAAGGGCCAGCGCATTCGGCTGATGTCGAATGGGAAGTCGTTTGAAGTAGATTCGATGGGCGTCTTGATGCCTAAGCCCGTCGAGATCGGCCAGCTTTTGGCCGGCGAGGTGGGCTTCTTCGCGGCCACCATCAAGACCGTCAGCGACACTAAAATCGGCGACACGGTCACCGACGACCTGCGTCCCGCCGCCGCGCAACTGCCCGGCTTTGAAGACATCAAGCCGATGGTCTTCGCCGGCCTCTACACGGTCGACTCGCACGAGCACACGCTCTTGCGCGACGCATTGGAAAAGCTGCGCCTCAACGATTCGTCGTTCTTCTTTGAGCCGGAGAGTTCGGCTGCGTTGGGCTTCGGATTTCGCTGCGGTTTCCTGGGCCTGCTGCACATGGAGATCATCCAGGAGCGGCTGGAGCGCGAGTACGACATCGACCTCATCACCACCGCCCCCGGCGTGCGCTACCACATCACGCTCACCGACGGCAGCGTGCTGGAAGTGGACAACCCCTCGCGCTGGCCCGATCCGACGAATATAGAATCGATCCGCGAGCCGGTCATCACCGCCAAAATCCTCACCAACGAAGAATATGTCGGCGGCATCTTCAAGCTGGTGGAAGAAAAGCGCGGCAAGCAGCTTAACTTCGAGTACGTCACCAGTAGCCGCGTGCTGCTCACCTACGAGCTGCCGCTGAATGAGATTGTGCTGGATTTTTACGACCGGCTGAAGTCGATCTCTCGCGGCTACGCGTCGCTGGATTATCAACTGGCCGGTGAGTGGGAATCGCCGATGGTCAAGCTGGACATTCTGGTCTCTGGCGAGCCTGTCGATGCGCTTTCAATCATCGTCCACAAAGACTGCGCCTACGAGCGCGGTCGCGCGCTGGTCAGCAAGATGCGCGAGCTGATTCCGCGCCAGCAGTTCGAGGTGGCGATTCAGGCGGCGATTGGCGCCAAGGTCATCAGCCGCGAGACGGTCAGCCCGCTGCGCAAGAACGTGATCGCCAAATGCTACGGCGGCGACATCAGCCGCAAGCGCAAGCTGCTGGAGAAACAGAAGGAAGGCAAAAAGCGCATGAAGCGCATCGGCAAGGTAGACATCCCGCAAGAAGCCTTCCTGGCCGTCCTGCGCATCGGCGAGGATTCGCAGAAATAACTGAAAATCCAGCGCCAACAAAGGTAGCGCCGACCTCCCGGTCGGCTGTCGCGCGGACGTCCTCGTCCACGCTTGTACACCTCTGATGATCTATTCATCCGGTATAGTCGCCAGGGTGGGATTTGAGCTTGCAATAGGCCACATTTTTTGAAAATAACCGTGGATCAAGCAGTCGAATTGGGCTAAGATACTTGCATGGGCCGCTCTGTAACCATCACGACGCCAATCCCCACCCTCGAAGAGGTTGGCAAGAGGCTGAAGATGAGCAAGGCGCGCCAGCAGCGTCTCATAGAGATTGTCAGAAGCAGTGCGACTGGTCGATTAGTGGAGCGCCATAGAGATTCATCGGGGTCCATTGATGGACGCCATCGCAACGATAGCAGTGCAACGAATGATTCTTGGCGCATCAAGAAGAGCAAACGTGCCGCCGCCAGTTAGCCCAGATGCTGTATTCGTGAACATCCCCTACGACGAAGGTTTTCGCCGTCTTTATCTTGCCTACATTGTTGGCTTGACGCAGCTTGGTCTCGAACCGCGCGCCACGCTTGGAATTCCAGGCGGCGAGCGCAGATTGGATCGAATCCTGGCGCTGATTCAGAGTTGCCGGTACTCGATTCATGATCTCTCCAGAGTTCAGTTGGATCGAAATCCGCCCCGCACACCTCGCTTCAATATGCCATTTGAGCTTGGTTTGACCGTGAGTTGGGCCAAGCTCAACCCCGGCCAGCATACTTGGTTTGTCTTTGAAGCCCAGGCGCGAAGAGTGCAGAAGTCATTGAGCGATTTGGACGGAAGCGACCCGAACATCCACAACGGCACGGTGGAAGGTGTCATGCGCGAGATTTGCAATGCGTTTGTTCGCAGCCGTACGGCGCGCCCTTCTGTTCCAGAGATGGTGCGAACCTATCGCGGCATTTCGCGCAAGTTGGATGAGATTATCGCCGCAGCCGGAGCCAGAAGTGTATTCGAGGCGCGTATCTTCGACGATCTCTGCTTCGCCGCCAAAGCCGCTATTAGCTAGGCGTGAGGTGAACAGTCTGGCATTGGCGCGCAAGCGTCAAAGGGAGTTGGAGCGATGAGTAAAAAGAATATGGGTTCGAGCATCGACGATTTTCTCAAGGCGGAGGGAATCTTCGAGGAGGCGCAAACCGAGGCGATCAAGGAAGTTGTCGCAGGTCAGTTGGCCGAAGCGATGAAGCAGCAGAAGATTTCCAAAAACAAGAGGTCCACGCTGCTCAAGACCAGCCGCACGCAGGTGGACCGCCTTCTCGATCCGAAGAACGACATTACGCTAGGCAGCTTGCAGCGCGCGGCAGCCATGGTCGGACGCCGGATTTCGATTGAACTGGTGTAGGGATTGCAGATTCCCGGGTCTCAAAATCGAAACCGGGGACGCCCACAACTTGATCAAACGATGGATGAGACCAGGGTACTCGCACGATGTTGCCCTCAACTAGATAAAAAGATGTATGAGACAAGGGCTACAGCCATGTGACAGATGTCACAGACTGCACAATAGTTTTGCTATTAGGCTTTGTTCCAATGTTGGGGGTAATAGCATTCATTCACAAGGAGTGTTTTATGGCTACTGAGATTCAACTGAATATAGGCGAGAAAGAAGTTATAAGTAGTTTCGCCAACAAAATAGGACTATTGATGTCAGGTGGCGGCAAATTGGTTTTAACAAACCAAAGGCTACTGTTCTGTAATCGCAGAAAAACGAAAATTCATTCGGAATATAAGCTTAGTGATGTATTGTATGTTGGTGCTGGTCGGAACATGAACCTTTTTGCTTTTCTATTGATCATTCCATTACTTATAAATACAGCTATAAAGATTTCGCTGAAAGATGGGAATTCTTTACGATTCGTAGTTTCTGACAAAAAGCAATGGATAACGCTGATTAGTGAATTTCGGTCAAAATCCTAACGAAAACGTAACAGATGGGAGTCATAAATGATCGATAAGTTGAAAAATGCAATCTTAAACACCGTGACAAAATTCCAGGAGTATCCTCGAGAATATCTCTCGGAAAGTGATATCCAGGCGATGCTTTTCATAGAGCTTCGGAATGCGACGAGTGAGCGGTATCAGTACGATGCAGAAGGTGCAAATCGTCGATTCGGGTTTACTGAACCATTTTGCATTCATCCTGTAACGACAGAATATTTCCCATATAAAAGGAAACAAAACCGCTTCGATATAGCAGTGTTATCGGAGAAGCCAGACTCCAGTTTAGAGATTTGGCGTCAACCTTGCCGCGTTGCAATTGAAATCAAGCTTTGGCAACCAGGCTATGGTATGCCTCGATATTCCAATGATGTTATAAAGCTACAGAATTATCAGACGCATTTGCAGAATAATATTACCATAGAACGTAAATTCACGGGTATTGCCATGTTATTTGTTCATCCTTGCGTCGAGAAGCTAACAAAGACTGCTATTTCCGCCGAAAAGTCCGGGGACGCTTACCCTGAGAATGGTATCGCATTGCATTTTGTTACACAAAGAGACCATTGGTGGAAGAATATATAGTTGCCACGCTCAATCTCGAAGTGCCGGGTGCTCCATCCTTTTCACGTCTTTTGAGAAATGGGTGGGTGTCCTGAATCCTCACTCCGGCAGCACCGCGTCCAGTACTTCCTGAGCGCGCGCCGCACGCCATGCGGCCAGCCGTTCGTAGAGCGCCTCGTCCGTCAAAGCCAGAATCTCGGCGGCAAAGAGCGCGGCATTCGCGGCTCCCGGATTGCCAATCGCTGGATACTCCATCCTTCGCGTACTTTGAGAAGGGTTGGAGACCGCGAACCCCGTGCGCGAAGCGCGGCTGGCCCCACCGCAGGTGGTCAGTCGAGGGAGTCTTCCGGGCGCGGCGCTTCGCCGCCGTCGCGGTTGAGTATACGCAGAAAAGCTGCATCGTCTGCGCGCTCGCGGCGCTCGGCAAAGAAGCGTTCGGTCTGCATGGCAGCGATCTTCTCTGCGACTGCGACAACCAAAAACTGGTTCATGCTGGATCTGTCGCGCTTGCTGACCTTCTCCACCTCGGTCTTCAGAGAGACGGGCAGCCGCAAGGGAAATGTTGCAACTCGAGTCGTCATGGCATTAACCTCCTCAGAACTTCGCCGGGACGAAGAACCTCAATTCCAAAACTGCTGCGCGCCGCGCGCAGATCCTTCTCGTTAAAGGTCACAATCGCGTCGGCTTGCCCATTTACCGCGGCTTCCAACACCATTTCGTCGCCTGGATCGCGTAGTTGAGGCCGCCAGCGGTAGTAGGTCTGAACTGGTTCGCCCAATGAAATGAGGCGGTCCAGAAAGATCGCTATCTCCGTCAAACTCAAACCTGAAGCGAGGCGATGCTCGGCGGTCGTACATTTTGCCTCGTACTCCAACGCCAGCGGCACATTGAGCAGCATTCTGGCCTGTCCCAGCCGAATCCGCCGCAGAAGCTCGGCTGAACCGCCGCGTGGGCTGCGCAAGGCCGCCACAACGACATCGGTATCAAGCACAAGTCTCACATCGCATATGATATCACATCACATAGAATGTAATGAATTGAGTGGCGATTGAACCTGAGTTTTTGGAATCCTATCCTTCCCTCAAATCTGGAAGGGTGGAATCCTCACTCCGGCAGTGTCGCGTCCAGCACTTCCTGGGCGCGCGCCGCACGCCATGCGGCCAGCCGCCCCATCCATTTCGCGCACTTTGCGAAAAGGTGGGAGACCACGAATCCCATCCGCGAAGCGCCTCCACCTGGACGGCAAGTCCTTGCTTTGTTCTCCCAATGGACGTACACTGAGGATGTCCAGGAATGAAGGAGCGATCCCATGCCGCAATCCGCAAACGTTGCATCTCCCGCCGAAGGCCGCGCCCGCGCCTTTAGGCTGGGCTTTCGCGTGGATGCCGAAACCAAGCGCCAGGTTGAGCGGGCCGCTGCTCTGGAACGGCGTAGCCTGACCGATTTCTGCCTCTCCGCGCTCACTGAAGCCACGCGCGCCACCATCACCCGCCACGAGAGCCTGGTTCTCAGTGACGGTGACCGCGCCGCCTTCTTCGACGCGCTGATGCATCCGCCCAAGCCCAATGCGCGGCTTCGGCGGGCCTTTAAGTCGGCGAAAGAGCGGGTCGCCGCCTGATGTGCGCGCCGGAGGAACTTACTTACCGGCTTGAGCCTCTCGCCAAGTTGCACGACCGGGATGGCTTTCACTGCGGCGCCGCCTCACTTGATCTCTACCTGAAGACCCAAGCCTCGCAAGATCTGCGGCGCAAGGCCAACGCAGTCTTTATCTTGGCGCAGCAGGACGCGCCCAGCCGGATCGTGGGCTATTTCACTCTTTGCGCAACCGGCCTTGCGCCGGGAAGCATTCCCGATGCGGCGCGCAAGCACCTTCCCCGCTACCCGATGGTCAGCGCAACGCTGCTGGGCCGGCTGGCCGTTGCTACAGAGTTTCAGGGCCGGGGAGTGGGAGGGATTCTCTTGGCGAAGGCGCTTGAGAAGGCATACGAGAGCGCGGCTCACGTCGGCTCATCAATGGTCGTGGTGGATGCCATCGACGAACGCGCGGCAAAATTCTATGCGGCGCACGGCTTTCTGCCGCTTCCTGAATCGATGCGCCTCGTTCTCCCCATGCATACCATTGCCGCTTTGATTCATCCTTAGCGAAGATTTGACAGGTGGCGCACCATAAACTACTCCGGTAGCTTCGCGTCCAGCACTTCCTGAGCGCGCTCGGCACGCCATGCGGCCAGGCGATTGTAGAGCGCCTCGTCCGTCAAAGCCAGAATCTCGGCGGCGAAGAGCGCGGCATTCGCGGCTCCCGGCTTGCCGATGGCCAGTGTGGCGACGGGAATCCCTTTGGGCATCTGCACCATGGAGAGCAGCGAGTCCAGGCCGTTGAGCGAGGTGGCGGCAATCGGCACGGCCAGCACCGGCATCAGCGTCTTGGCGGCAATGACGCCGGCCAGATGCGCCGCGCCGCCGGCTCCGGCGATCAGCACGCGCATTCCGCGACCGCGCGCGGCGGCCACGTATTCAAAGAGTTGATCGGGGGTGCGATGCGCGCTCAGAACCCGCGCCTCGTGGGGAATCTCCAGCACCCGCAGAATCTCGATAGCCGGCAGGAGCACCTCATAGTCGCTCTTGCTGCCCATCACGATACCAACCAAAGGCTGTGTACTCATAGATGTGATTATAGTAAAGACCGGCTTGCGGCAGAAGAGCGGCAAAGGCTTGGCCGTTCAAGAGTATCTTAAGCAACCGGCAAGAGAATTGCATTGAGATTTGAAATTGTGAAGCGGAGCATTTTGAAAGAAGACGGCTTCAGAGGCTGCGGAAAAAGGGCTGCATTTGGGTGAAAACCTAGAAAAACATCCCGCCGGGGCTAAAGCCCATTGATTCTATGGGCGTTATCGGCACGACTAAGAGCTTATCCGTAAATTGAAGATACTCACTTTCTGGTTTCAGGCCTGTTTGAATTGAGCGATGGCTCTAGGCTGTATCTGTATTGTTTGAGAGTCAACGTGGACCAGGAGGTCCACATTACAGCCGGTCTGGAGACCGGCGCTACAAATCACGGGGCGCTACAATTCGGACCGGCGTTACAATTTACGGATAAGCTCTGAAGTCGCGACCTTGAGCCAAGACCTGCCCTGATTGAGTTTTCCGCAGCCTGTGAAGCCATGCCCTGGTTACAAAGCTCCGTCCATTGAGTTTTTCCGCAGCCAGTGAAGGTGTTCTCTTTCATAAAAGCCTGCTCTTGATTGAAATGCAGCGCCCATGGAAGCGTGGGAGAAAACGGTAGCCATTCCGCGCCATGCTGCTCTATAATGAGGGCGTAAATTTTACTGAATTATGCGGATTTCTGTCAGAGAAAGGAAGGCTGAATACCTTGTCTTTCTTTGTTGATTCAACGATGTAGATTTGATAGGGCGGGAAGTCAGGCAGCCGAAAGAAAGAGACGCCGGACCCATGAAGACGTGTCCACTGTGCGAGACAGCATACCCCAGCCAACACACCAACTGTCCTACGGACGGCGCCATTCTGATTGAAACGCGCGAGTTTGCGCAGGGCATGGTGATCCGAGACAAGTACCGCATTTTGCGCCAGATAGGGCGAGGCGGCATGGGGACGGTGTATCTGGCCGAGCACATCATGCTGGGCCGTGTTCGGGCGCTCAAATTCATCTCGAGCGAACTCAGTCAGGATTCGGTCTTTCTCCGCCGCTTTCGGCGCGAGGCGCAGGCCGCCATCGAGTTGCGGCATCCCAATATCGTTGAAGTTGTTGATCTTGACCAGGCGGAAGACGGTACTCCGTATATTGCCATGGAGTACGTGGAAGGCCCAGGCCTGCGCCATGAACTGTCAAACGGCCCTTTGCCGGTGGAGCGGGCGCTGGCCATTGCCTGGGGTATTGCGCAGGGTCTCGGCGCCGCTCATGCCAAGGGGATTATCCATCGCGACGTAAAGCCGGAGAACATTCTGCTCGCCGGAGGCAATGGCGCTCCAGAGATCCCCAAACTCTTGGATTTTGGTATAGCGGCCATGAAGGAGACCGCGACTATCTCTGGCCGCACCATCGGCCTGATGCTCACCCCACCGTATGCCGCCCCCGAGCAATGGAAGGGCATGCCCGCCGAAGAGTTGGATGGACGTGCAGACATTTACGCGTTGGGCGGCGTATTTTACGAGATGCTGACCGGCCATACCCCCTTTCATGCCCACAACACGGAAGGCTGGCTCTACCAGCATCTGTATGCGGATTTGCGCTCGCCGAGCCAATTGCGCCCGGAGTTGCAGAATTATCCTGGGCTGGATGAGGTGGTGTTGCGGATGCTGGAGCGGGATCGCGCGCAGCGATTCTCCTCGGCGGCGACTTTGCTGGAAGCCCTTGCGCCCCTGCTTCCGGCACAATTCACGCCGACATTTTACGATACACCGCGCAACCTGAGTCCCAACATCTCCTCCCAACGACTTCCGGCGGCCCTGCCGGAACAACAAACCACAGGAAGAAGGGACATCCATACAACGGGCAGAAGAGACTCACAGAAAATCAACAGGAGCGATTCACTTATTTTTTCCCAGCCGCAGGAGCATTCGTCCAAACTGAAATGGATTGTCGCGGCTGTCGTGGTCGTTCTCGGCGCTGGAATCTGGTTTGCGGGTAACTCGATTGGAGGATGGTTCGCCACACTCACAGGCTCGAAGCCGGCCACAGCGGCTCCGGTATTTACGCCAGCGGCGGGCACTTATCCTGATGCACAAACTGTGGCAATCACCGACCAGACTCCGAATGCCGAAATCCACTTCACCCAGGACGGCAGCCAGCCTACCGAAAACTCTCCGACCTATGTTCTGCCCATTTACAATTTGGCGAGCGGCACAACGGTTCGCGCCATTGCAACGGCCGAAGGGCACACACCGAGCAGCGAAGTTTCCGGCACCTATACTTGGTCTTCGGCGCCTCACTTACCGGCGAAGCCAGCGGGGGGTGGTGCAACTCAAGCAGGAAGCGCTACTTCATCGGTCTCCAATTTTTATGACCAGGCCAAATCCGCTTACGATCACAAGCAATTTGTTCTGGCGCGCTCTCTCTTCAAGCAAGCTTGTGACACGGGCGACATGAAGGCCTGCAATTATCTTGGATACCTTTACGCGCAGGGCATCGGTGGCGTGCAGAGCGCTCAATTGGCGCGCGGTGTCTACGGGATTGCCTGCGACCAGGGAACCTGGTCCAGTTGCGCCAGCCTCGGCTCCATCTATCAGGATGCGGGAAATACCGAGGACGCCCGCAAATACTTCAAAAAGGCCTGCGATGGCGGATCGGCGGAGGGTTGCAATCTGTTGCGCGGCGTGCAGTGATTGTTTGTCTGCCGGGACAGATTGAGATCCATAAAGCCGAGGGTGTATATTTCTGTAAAAAATGAGTTCTACGATTTTCTGGAGCAATCGATGCAAGTAAGTAGGATTGCAGTTTTCGTAGCATTTGTGACTTTAGTGGCATCTGCAGTACCGGCATTTCCTCAACCGGATGGTCCGCCAATCATTCTGCCTCACGCACATCTGCTTGTAAAGTGCGACTTGGCCTGCGATTGGAAACTGGACGGTGAAGCCGCAGGGCACCTTGACGATGGTGAATCTACTACAGTGCCTTTGACCTTGGGTCAGCACCTGGTCGAGGCGGTCACTATGGACGGATTAGATAAAGCGGAACAAATTATTGAAGTCAAGAATGCCGAGCAGAAGGTGGCATTGTTCAAGCTATTGCCGGTGCGTTCAGCCCGGGTTAAAGCTGACCAGCCGGAGCCCGAGCCTGTCACTGACACGCTAGTTGTGCAATGCGATTTGGCCTGCAACTGGAAGCTGGATGGCGGAGCCATGGGCAGCATTCGGGAGGCTAGTGAATCTAACAGGATACCCGTCTCACTCGGTCAGCACAGAATTGAAGCAACTACGGAAGACGGACTAGACAAAAAGAATATAAATTTTGAAGCTAAAAGCGCCGGACGAACGATTGCCCTCATGATTGATTTGTTATCCGAGCGCGCGGCGCGCCTTAAAGCGGAGGAACCGATTCAAGACAACGCAGAGGAGGAACAAAAGAAGCGGGATCGCTACCAGCAAGGGATGGAGCTTTTTAACCAAAAAAAGTTCCGAGAGGCAAAACCGCTTTTTGAGGAGGCATGTGACAACAAAATCTCAAACGCTTGTTATGTTCTCAGCAAGATGTATTTGCACGCGCTCGGAGTCGTTTTGGATTACAACCGAGCATTCACGCTAAGTACTTTTTCCTGCAATGCGGGCAACCTCAATGGTTGCAACCTTCTAGGCATTCTCTACAAGAATGGTTTTGGCGTGGCGCAGGATTACACGCATTCCATGGCGCTATTCACACAGACTTGCGATGCTGGGGAGATCAAAGGTTGCTCTAATTTGGGTCTTTTATTCCATGAAGGCAAGGGCACTGCAAAAGATGATATTCGTGCGATTGAGCTTTTATCGAAAGCATGCGATGCAGAAGATGAAACCAGCTGCACTTATCTCGGCAATATGTACCACGAAGGTAGCGGTGTGGCTAAAGACGATTCCAAAGCATTGGCCCTGTATAAGCAATCATGCCATGCGGAAGACGGACTGGGTTGTAATAATTCAGGATCTATGTACGCCCATGGATGGGGCGTAGCTAAAGATGATTTGCAAGCCACAGTCTTCTATACCCAGTCTTGCATGGATGAAAATGCCTTGGGATGTGCCAACCTTGGCAATTGTTACCGGCTGGGTTTGGGAGGGGAAAAAGATTCCGGCAAAGCGCGGCTGTTCTTGGATAAGAGTTGTGCCATGGGCAATCAATGGGGTTGTGATCGGCTCAAGGAACTGGATGCCGCTACCCCTCAAAGTTCAAGAATTGGATTCAATCACACCCCGTCCCCCAACCAACCAACTGGTTTGACGAATGTTTCAACTCAACACCTGATGAACGGTACGGACGAACTGCCAGCGGGCGTTTACCATGTGGGCAGGAATATTGTCGCTCCTTATCCCATCAAAACGGTGGATGCGGAGTTTAGCCCGGAAGCCAGGCGCGCCAAATATCAAGGCGTATGTGTAGTCTCGCTCATCGTTGACGCGCAAGGGAATCCGCAAAATCCACGCGTTGTGCGGTCTCTGGGAATGGGGCTGGATGAAAAAGCGATCGAGGCGGTTTTGAAATACAAATTCCATCCGGCCATGAAAGATGGCCAGACACCTGTTCCGGTGATGGTTCAAATCGAGGTCAACTTTAAGCTCTTTTGAGATTGGCCGACGGCGTTGGCCTTCTCGATATTCCTAAAAACAGAGGTCTCCCGTGGTTTTAGTGGTCCCGCCGGGCATCCGGTTTGCGACCTTTGCACAAAAATCAGCTTTCCATGGCCGGAATTGGTTAATATAGTGTTTTGGAAGTACGAGGACGAACCCAATGGCAGCTTCGATCATGGCCGGAATTCCGGCACTCAAGGAACTCAACACCGACCTGCGCCGCCGTATGGACGGCGCCGTGGCCACCTTCCAGGCCAATCTCGCCTCCACCCGCACCGGCCGCGCCAGTGTTCACATGCTCGACCAAGTCAAGGTGGACTACTACGGCACGCCCACGCCCATTAGCCAACTTGCGCAGGTCTCTTCGCCGGAGGCGCAACTGATTCTGATTGCCCCCTGGGATCCCACGGTCGTGAAGGATATTGAAAAAGCCGTCCGCACGGCCGACCTCGGCTTCAACCCCATCTCCGACGGCAAGGTGATCCGCGTTCCCGTTCCGCCGATGACCGAGGAGCGCCGCCGGGAAGTCTGCAAGCACCTTAATAAAGAGCTTGAAGAGCATCGCACATCGGTCCGCAACGTCCGCCGCGACGGCAACGAAGCCCTTAAAAAGCTCGCCAAGGAAAAGAAGATCAGCGAGGACGAGGAAAAGCGCGCCCTGGAAGAGGTGCAGAAGATGACCGACGAAGAGATCCGCCGCATGGAAGAGCTCTGCCGCAAAAAAGAAGCCGAAGTCATGCAGGTCTGACGAGGCGCACTCAACGCTGTAGCATAAACCAACGAGGTGCACCGGCCACCTGGCCGGCCTTAGCGTGGACCTCCCGGTCTACGCCGTGGTCTCCATGAATGAAAAAATTGCTCTGTTGTGCGAAATTCGCCATCCATAGCCCTTGGCATGCAAGCAGTCCGCGCCTTTCGATATAATCCATGGAGCGAAGGGCGGCCAAGGCCCTCGCGCTTTGGAGCCATGGAATGACCTTTGATATCCAGGAGATCCTGGGACTGCTTCCGCACCGCTACCCTTTTCTGTTGATTGACCGCGTGGTTGAGTTCGAGCGCGGCAAGCGCCTTGTCGCTATCAAGAATGTGACCATGAACGAGCCTTTCTTTCAGGGCCACTTTCCCGGCCACCCGCTGATGCCGGGAGTGTTGATTGTGGAAGCAATGGCCCAGGCCGGCGCGATCATCATGCTCAACGAGATTCCCGACCGCGACAAGAAGCTGGCGGTTTTTACCGGCATTGAAAAGGCCAAGTTCCGCCGCCCGGTGACCCCCGGCGACCAGTTGCGGATTGAGGTCAATGTGCTGAACTTCAAGAGCCGCCTGGGACGCATGGAAGCCAAAGCGCTGGTGGACGGCAAGGTCGCTTGCGAGGCAACGCTGACCTGCTCCATCGTTCCGCGTGTGCCCGATGCCGCGCCCGCCAAGGCCGAGGCAGCCGAGTGAGCATCCATCCCAGCGCCGTTGTTGCTGCCGGGGCGAATGTTCCCGCCTCCTGCACCGTCGGGCCGTTTTGCACCATTGGCCCCGACGTGGTGCTGGGCGAGGAGTGCAACTTGATCTCCCACGTGGTCCTCGACGGCCGCACCCGCATCGGCGCGCGCAACACTTTTTATTCCTTCTGCGCCGTCGGTGTGCCGCCACAGGATTTGAAGTACCACGGCGAGCCTACTCAGCTAGAGATCGGCGACGGCAACACCATCCGCGAAAACGTGACCATCAGCCGTGGCACGGTGGGAGGCGGCGGCGTCACGCGGCTGGGGTCGGATTGCCTGCTGATGGCCGGCGTCCACATCGGCCACGACAGCCAGGTGGGCAGCCATTGCATCTTGGCCAACTGCGCCACGCTTGCCGGCCACGTCATTGTCGAAGACTACTCGACCGTCGGCGCGTTTTGCCCGGTCCACCAATTCTGTACCGTCGGCCAGCACGCCTTCATCGGCGGCGGGACCATCGTCACGCAGGATGTGCTGCCCTTCTCCAAGACCTCCGCCCGCCGCGAGAACAAGGCCTTCGGCGCGAACAGCATGGGCCTGGAGCGCCGCGGCTTCAGCCCGGAGCGCATCCGGCTGATTCAAAAAGCCTTCCGCCTGCTGCTCGTCTCCAAGCTGAACACCACGCAAGCCCTCGAAAAGATGCGCGAGCTGGAGGGCGATGACGTGGCTCTGCTGGTCAGCTTCATCGAACGCAGTCAGCGCGGGGTGATTAAGTAGAACACCTTTCGCCGACTCGTATGTTTTAGGAATCTCGGATGTTGTCGATGTTTTGAAAGGGCACGACTTTAGTCGTGCCGCAAATGCAGCAATACTAGTACGGGCTTTAGCCCCTGAGGGATAGCCCGCTTCTGGTTGAATAATTGCGGAGGGTCCATGCGTTTTCACAGATGTTTGTTGTTTGCCCTGCTAGTCTCCGGAATTTTCTCTTCTTTGTGTGCTCAGGAGATTCTCTCTGTAGATCAACAAACACTCGATCAACATGTAGACCACCGCGTTGCTCCTCTCTATCCGCCGATTGCCAAGGCCGCACGGATTCAGGGCGCTGTCGTCATCCAGATTCAAGTCGGCACAACTGGAAAAGTTGAGTCGATGAAAGTAGTGAGCGGTCCCGCGATGCTACAACAAGCCGCAATGGATTCCCTCAAACAATGGAGCTTTCATCCATTCGAAAAAGACGGCAGGCAGGTTCCCGCCGGCGGCAGGGTCTCCATTGAATTTAGCTTGGGAAAAGGCGGGCCAACTCCTCAAGAAGAAGAGATCGCTCGAAGATATTTTCCGCTTTCCGATCAGTGCAGGAAGGCTGTATCAGCAAAAACAGATTATCCAGCAGCGGCAGCCGTATGCAAACAAGCAGCAGAGACAGCAAATGAGTTTGCACCGGATGTGCGCTTCATCGAAAGGCGATCTGCATTCGTTTATGCAGCCACGGCCTCTGCAAATAATCGTGATTTGACAAGCGCGTTGGCCTGGGCGGTAAAAGCGATGGAAGTAGCCAAACTAGGTCACGACGATGATTCTGGGAACAATGCAGTGTACTCGACCAAAGGAACAGTTGAAGGCATGATGGGCAACTTGGCCGCTTCGGATCAAGATTTGACCGTAGCTGAAGATTACGAGCGAAAGGGGATCGCCCATATGGAGATAGATTCGCCCGAAATGGCTAAATATTACGCAAGTGTTCTCGCTCAGGATCTGCGCTTTCACGCTCAGGTACTCAAGGGACTGAACCGCCCTGACGAAGCACAAAAGAAGCTGGATGAAGCAGCGAAATACAACTGATTAATGCAGGCTAGTGAAAGTTGTAGTAACGCTATGAACTGGGATGTAGTTTCAGTAAAACCGGTTTCGCCGCTGGAGCTGTCTGTTTTATTCATGGACGGCACGGAGGGCAAGGTGCGCTTTGAATCCAGTCACTTCAGCGGAGTCTTCGAAGCGTTGAAGAAGCCGGAGATTTTTCGACAGGCGCGGATTGAAGAGGGTGCGGTTACCTGGCCCGGCGAGATCGACCTTGCTCCGGACGCGATGTACCGCGAGATCAAACGCGCTGGCGAATGGGTTCTGCGATGAAACTTGGCCTTATCGCCGGCAACGGCCGCTTTCCCTTCCTGCTGCTGGACGCGGCGCGGGCGCAGGGGCTTGCGGTCGTGGTCGCCGCCATCCGCGAGGAGACCGACCCGGAGATTGACCGGCGCGCTGCCGAGGACGACCGCATCACCGTCTACTGGCTCTCGCTCGGCGAGCTTTCCCGGCTAATCGAGACCTTTCGCAAGGAAGGCGTCTCCAAGGCCGTGATGGCCGGGCAAGTCAAGCATAAACAGATTTTTTCAAGCATCCGTCCCGATTGGCGGCTGGCCAAACTGTTGCTGAACCTGCGCACGCGCAATACCGATATGCTGCTGGGCGCGGTGGCTAAAGTGCTGGGCGACGAGGGCATTGAATTGATTAGCTCGACCGCCTTCCTGGAGCCGCTGCTGGCCGTCGAGGGCGTTCTGACCCCGCGCGCGCCCGACGAAGAAGAACGCAAAAACATCGACTATGGGCTGAGTGTCGCCCGCGCCGTGGCAGGTTTTGATATTGGCCAGACGGTCGTCGTTGCCGCGCAGGCTTGCGTTGCCGTTGAGGCGATGGAGGGGACCGACGCCGCCATTGAGCGCGCTGGATTGCTGATGTCGTCTTTAGAAGAAGATGCTTCGACCCTTGAGCGCCGCCTGACGGTCGTTAAGATTGCCAAGCCGAATCAGGATATGCGCTTCGATGTGCCGGTAATTGGCGAGGCGACGATTGAGGCGATGATCCGAGCTGGCGCTAGTTGCCTTTCTGTCGAGGCCGGACGGACGCTGATCTTTGACCGCCAGACGCTGATTCAAAGGGCTGCTGAGGCCGGCATTGCGATTGTTGCAACGCCTCGCTGAGTAAAATGCGTGGACCGGGAGGTCCACGCGACAGCCGGTCTGGAGACCGGCGCTACTACTTGCGCTACGATTTGCCGATAGGCTCAATCCAGGCGCGGCGTGCCCCGGCGCAGATAAACACCTACTCCGCCGCAAACCGTAATAATCATCAGCGCCAAGCCGAAGTAGTACGCCATCGGATGAATCCATCCCGGCGACCAGGTCAGATCCTGTCCAACCCACAGCAGCAGAATCGTCGCCATCACCGTGAACTGCCCGGCAATCACCAGCAGTGTGTGGCCCAGCTCACGCCGTTTATCCAGCGCCTCCACCTCGTCCGGGCTCAGGTTGCGCTCTTCAGGGGGAAGCCGCAAATTTGCCATCCTGATTTCTCCAATCTATCTGATTCGATTCAAACACAACCTGGACGATTCTACCCTTCGCAAAAAAATTAAGCCATTGCCTCCCGGCTCAACGCCTCAAAGGTCAGCTTGTTCGTGAGCCGGTCCACGCCGATGCGCACATGGGACCCATGCAGCACCTCGCCATTCAGAATCTTGATCGCCAGCGGATCCTGAATCATGCGCTGCAAGGCCCGCTTCAACGGTCGCGCTCCGTAGGCCGCGTCGGAGCCAGCGGCGAGTATCAGTTGCCGCGCCGGTGCGGTCAGCTCCAAAGAAATCTGCCGCTCCTCCAGCATCTTGCCTACCTCGGCCAGCCGTAGATCCAGAATCTGGCTCAACTGCGCCGCGCCCAGCGGCTTGAAGATCACCGTATCGTCCACACGATTTAAGAACTCCGGCCTGAAGTGCTCGCGCAGCACGCGCATCACCGACTCGCTGGCCATCTCGTAGTCGTGATCTGTCTTCAGCGTATCGCCGATCAGCAGATTCGCGCCCAGATTCGAGGTCATAATCAGGACAGTGTTCTTGAAGTCCACCGTCCGCCCCTTGGCGTCGGTCAGCCGTCCGTCGTCCATCACCTGCAACAGAATATTGAAGACATCCGGGTGCGCCTTTTCGATCTCGTCAAAGAGAATCACCGCGTAGGGCCGCCGCCGCACTGCCTCAGTCAGTTGGCCGCCCTCGTCGTAGCCCACGTACCCCGGCGGCGCGCCAATCAGTCGCGCCACGGCATGCTTCTCCATGTACTCGCTCATGTCGATGCGCACCATTGCCTGCTCGTCGTCGAACATGAACTCGGCCAGCGCCCGCGCCGTCTCCGTCTTGCCCACGCCGGTCGGTCCTAGAAAGATGAAGCTGCCGATGGGCCGCTTCGGGTCGGACAAGCCCGCCCGCGAGCGGCGGATCGCATTGGCGACGATGGCCAGTGCCGCGTCTTGTCCAATCACCCGTTCGCGCAACCGAGTTTCCATCGCAACCAGTTTCTTTACTTCACCTTCCAACATTCGCGAGACAGGAATTCCGGTCCATTTGCTGACAATTCCGGCGATGTCTTCCTCGTCCACCTCGTCCTTGAGCATCCGCGCCACGCCTGTGTTTCCATCCTGCGCGGCGCTCAGTTGCTTCAATTCGGCGTCCAGCTTCGGCAGTTCGCCGTATTGAATCTGCGCGGCGCGCTCAAGCAGGCCTTTGCGCGTCTGCTCTTCCATCTCAAATCGCAGCGCTTCGATCTTCTTTTTTACCTCGTTGATGCGGTTGCTTGCCTCGCGCTCTTTGGTCCAGCGTGCCCGGAGCGCGGTGATCCGTTCCTTCAGCGTGCCCAGTTCTCGCTCCACCGCAACCCGCCGCTCGCGGCTGTTCGCATCCGTTTCGCGTTTCAGCGCCGCCCGTTCAATCTCGAGCGAAGTCGCCTCGCGCTCCAACTGGTCGATCTCCGTCGGCACCGAGCCGATCTGGATCGCCAGGCTCGCCGCCGCCTCGTCCACCAGGTCGATGGCCTTGTCAGGCAGAAAGCGGTCGCTGATGTAGCGATGCGAGAGCGTCGCCGCGGCCACAATCGCCGCATCTTTAATGCGCACATTATGATGCGCCTCGTAGCGCTCCTTCAGCCCGCGCAAAATCGCAATCGTGTCCTCGACATTCGGCTCGCCGACGTAGACAATCTGGAAGCGCCGCTCCAGCGCCGTATCTTTCTCAATATACTTGCGATACTCGTTCAACGTGGTTGCGCCGATGGCTCGCAGCTCGCCCCTCGCCAAGGCCGGTTTGAGCATATTGCTGGCGTCGATGGCCCCCTCGGCCGCGCCAGCCCCAACGAGCGTATGAAGCTCGTCGATGAAGAGCACAATCTCGCCGTTCGACTCTTCAATCTCCTTGAGCACAGCCTTGAGCCGTTCTTCGAACTCGCCGCGGAACTTCGCCCCGGCCAGCATCGAACCCAGGTCCAGCGAGATAACTCGTTTGTCCTTCAGACTTTCCGGCACATCGCCGCTCATGATCCGCCGCGCCAAGCCCTCGACAATCGCCGTCTTGCCCACGCCGGGTTCGCCAATCAGGACCGGATTGTTCTTCGTCCGCCGGCTCAGCACCTGAATCACGCGGCGAATCTCCTCGTCGCGCCCAATCACCGGGTCGAGCTTGCCGCGCCGGGCTAACTCGGTCAAATCCTTGGCGTATTTTTCCAGCGCCTGAAATTTGCCTTCGGGATTTTGATCCGTCACCCGCTGCGTCCCGCGCACCGCCGTCAGCGCCTTCAGAATTGCCTCATGCGTCGCGCCCAAAGACACCAGCGCCTCTCGCGCCGGTTCGCCCTTGGCGTGCGCCGCGCCCAGTAATAAATGTTCAGTGGAAACGTATTCGTCTTTGAAGTTCGTGGCCTCGCGGAAGGCCTGGTCGAGGACTTTATTGAGCGCCGCGCTCACACCCGGCTGGCTCGCAGCACCCGCCACGCGAGGCAGCTTCTCCTCGATCTGGTGCAGCTCATGCTCCAGCCGCTCGGTCGGCACGCCGATCTTTTCGAGAACCGAAGGAATCACCCCCTCGCGGTCCTCAACGAGCGCCAGCAGCAGATGCACCGGCAGAACCTCCGGATTGCCTAGAGTCGTAGCGCGTTCCTGCGCCGCCTGCATGGCCTCTTGCGACTTGACCGTCAACTTCTCCCAACGAATAGCCATTTTCTCCTCAGCTTTCAGCTATCAGCTTTCAGCTATCAGCCTTGCGCCTGGAATGGCTGAAAGCTGATAGCTGAAGGCTGAAAGCTGTATTTACGCCGCCACCTTGATCTCGATCAGCTTGGGCTGGGCTTCGGCCTTCTTCTTCAGCTCCAGCTTGAGCACACCCGCATTGTAGCTGGCCGAGACGTTCTCTGTATCGACCGTATTGGGCAGCGTGAAGGCGCGATAGAAGCTACCGTAGCGCCGCTCGATGCGATGGAAGTTCTCTTCCTTCTCTTCGGCCTCGAATTTGCGCTCGCCCTTGACGGTCAGCGTGTGGTTCTCGACGCGCACATCGAGGTCCTTCTGGTCGATGCCGGGAACCTCGAGCTTGAGCACGACCTTCTGCGGGTCTTCATAGATGTCCACCGCCGGCACAAAGCTGGAGGCGGCCACCGGATCGTCCCCTCCGCCGTTCATATCCCGAAAGAGCGAGTTGACGCGATTCTGCAATGCTACGACTTCACGATATGGATCCCAACGAGTAATTGCCATTTGAGTGTTCCTCCTTGATCTTTTGATGTGGGGCCGGAAGATGAGTCCGAACCACTCACATAATCTAATAAAACTATAGCACAAACAATTCACAAAATGTGCGCAAAAAACACTCACATTTTTAATTTTTTTATCTCTTTATCTTTCAAGCAATTGCACCCGTGATTCCCAGGGCAATCGCATTTGGATTCGACGTTTTGAGACGGATCGATTTTGAAAGGGCACGGCTTTAGCCGCCGAGGGAAGGTTTTCAACTTCACCAATCGTCCCTCAGGGGCTAAAGCCCAGAATGTCTTGCATCCTTTGCGGCACAGCTAAAGCCGTGCCCTTTCAAAACGATTACCACCAATCCAAATGCGATTGCCCTGCCATGATTCCCCTCCCAACGGAATTCAGCCCTGCAAAGGCGTATTCTGGGACCGGATTCTATTGGGGGGAAAATGCTGTCGAACTTGGAAGGTTTGAAACCCTGCGCAAGCTTGCGGAAATGCATGATTGCGCTGGCCACAGTTTTGCTGGGAAGTGTTTCGCTCTGGGCGCATCCTGAAAAGGGTACGCCGGCTCCGCCTTTGGATTCTTTGCAACTGCTGCAAGCTCCCGCCGGTGCGCGGACTGACTGGGCGAGCCTGAAGGGCAAGGTCGTGGTGCTGGAGTTCTGGGCCACATGGTGTTCTCCTTGCGTGGCCAGCCTGCCGCATATCAATCAGCTTGTGGAGTCGCTTGACCCGGCCAGGTTTCAATTCATCTCCATTGACGACGAAGACCCCAAGGACGTGCAGAGATTTCTGACCAAGAAGAAGATGGCCGGATGGGTTGGCGTGGAACCCTCTGGCGGGATCATCGCATGGTATGGGATCAAGTCCAGGCCAACGAGCATTATCATTGACGGCGACGGAAAGATTGTCGCGGCAACGGAGATTGATTCGGTGAGCGTTGCCGACTTGCAGGCTGTGGCGGAGGGCAAGAGCGTCGCCTTCAAGCCAGTTTCGGAGCCCACCTCGCTGGACTGCGCATCCGCGGCGAGCAGCGCGGTGCAGCCATTGTTTTCTATTTCCTTCAGCAAGGCCGCGCCCGATGCAAAAGCATCCCAAGTCAACCATTCGCCGACCGGCACGGATTTTCTCGGGGATGGCGCAGACGGCTTTATGACCAATCTCTTTGACCCGTTCGAGAATCGGTATGTAGTGAATGAGCCGTTGCCGGATGGGCACTATGACCTGCGCGTGAATTTTGTTGACGTGCCAAATTCCGTGATGGTTGCGGCTGTTCAGCAAGCTGTGCTCTCCGGAATGCATTTGCAGATTCAACCGAAGACCGTCACCAAGAATGCGTACATACTCTGGGCGACCGAGGCAAGCAAAACGCTACTCAGTCCCTCCGCTTCCACCCACAAAGTGAAGCGAGGCTACTGGCATGGAATTTACATCTTGATGAACGGGACGATGGACGATCTTGCCTACATTCTGGCAACAGGATTGGAGAATCCGGTCATCAACCAGACCGGCATCGAGGGCGCCTTTGATGCGCGTTTCACCATTGCGGGAAATGATATCGCCACGCTGAATGCCGTTCTCAAAGAGAAGCTGGGTTTGGAACTGGTCCAAGGGTTTCAACCCATGACGATGACCGTGCTTGAGGTGAGCAAGTCCACGCCGTAGGAGAGTGGCTGCCCGCGCTGCGCCTCAAATTTGGAGGAGCGCATCCCGGTCCGAATCTGCGATGATGGATTCGAGGTATGGTGAGGGGAAAAAGATGCACCAACGCCGCTTGACTGCCGTCTCGATTGGAATTGTGCTCCTGGCTTCAATGACCCCCGGAATTGTTTTTGCCGATCCGGCGCCCTTTGATCTGGCCGGTCCCAAGCTGGAAGTGAAGGTTTTGCATGACGGCAAAACGCTGCCGATCTCTCAGGTTCCCAACCTTTCCGAGGGCGATCAACTCACTATCAAAGCCGATCTTCCCGTCGGCCAGTCCGCGCATTATCTTCTGGTTGCCGCGTTTTTGCGGGGCGCGACCAATCCGCCGCCGGAGAACTGGTTCTTCTCGGCGGAGACCTGGAATCACAAGGGCAGCGATGGCTTGAAGATTACCGTTCCCAAGGACGCTCAGCAGGTGCTTGTCTTTCTTGCTCCCGAGACTGGTGGAGACTTCAAAACGCTAATTGGCGCGGTTCGCGGTCGTCCCGGCGCCTTTGTCCGCGCCTCGCAAGATCTCAACCAGGCCACCTTGGACCGTTCCCGGTTAAAGGTCTATCTCTCCGCCATCCAAGAGGTCAGCCAAAAGGATTTCGAGCATCTGTCGACTGCCTCGCCGCTTTTGGCGCGCAGCCTTTCCATCAAGTTCGATGCGGAGTGCTTGCAGAAAATCCCTCAGTTGCAGGCTCCCTGTCTGATGCAAGGGCAAGACGCGCTTGTTTTGAATGACGGCCACAGCACTTCGATGGTCCAGGCGCTTACATCGGGCGCTTCGATGGATCTTGTCGCGCAGTTGAGCAATTCTCCGATTGGCGGTTTTGGCTACTACAGTCCGTATATTGCCTCGGTGGTGGATATGGCGCGCATTCTGGATTCCTTCCATACCGCGCAATACCAGTACATTCCCGCGTTAGTTACCGAGCAGGACGACAAGCTTTCACTGGAACTCAACACCGCGCCTTCGTTTCACAACCCCAAGTCGGTCCTGGTGGTTGCGCTGCCAGCGGTTGAACCGCCGCAGATGCCGCCGCTCCATCCTGTTGATCCGAAAGAGGTTTATTGCGCGGAGAAGACTGAGCTGGTGCTTCCAACCGAGGGCGCGCCGCTGGTCTTTTCCACCGGCTATGCCCATGATATGGTGCTGCGCCTGAAGGGAAAGAACGGAAAAACCGTTGACCTTCCGGTGAAAGCGGATGCGGAAAAAGGAGGGTTTGTGGCCAACACGGCAGGACTGAGTCCCGCCAACTTTGGCGATGCGCTGGACGGTTCCCTTCACGGCTACTGGGGCTTTGAAGCGTACAACGGGCCGGAGTTCCGCCTGGAGAATACGCATCCGCAGCATTGGCAATTAGTGGACGAAGATCAACAGGCATTGATCGCCGGCCGCGACGACCTTGTGCATCTGGAGACCGAAGATGCGGCTTGTGTGGACAGCATCCTGCTGCAGAAGCCTACCGGGGAAACCGTGAAAGCGGAGTGGAAATCAACCGGCGCGAATCAGGTGGCGGTCACGGTGCCGCTTAAGAAAATCAAGCCGGGTCCATTCAATCTGCTGGTCAAGCAATATGGCAGCAAAGATCCTGATACCGTTCCGCTGCAAGCCTATCTTTCAGGGGGCCATCTGGACAGCTTTACTCTTCATGCCGGTGATGTGTTTGGCGTGCTGAAAGGAAGCCATCTCGACGAGGTCAAGGAACTCACGCTGAATGGAATCAGCTTCCAGCCCAAGCCCGGCGCAAGCGCTGAGGATGCCGATGAAGTTTCCTTGTCCGCGGCCGACGCCAAAGCGGCCAACGGCTTGAAGGAAGGCGACGCTTTGCCCGCCAAGATCGCTCTCAAAGATGGCCGCATTCTCCATCTGGATGTCACGATAGCTTCGCCGCGCCCCAGGATCTTGTTGATCGGCAAGAGCATTCAACCCTCGGCGACGAGCGCGGCAAGCAATATCCAGCTTTCTGATCCGGATGAGCTCGCGCAAAATGCGCTGCTGACATTTTCGATCCATGCGCAGCTTCCGGCCGCTTTCACGGGCGAAGAAAAGGTTGAAGTGGCTACCGTTCAAGGCACAAACATGACCACGCTGACCGCTGCCAATGGCCTGACTCTGGAGGATTCCCAGGTCGCCTTGGCCACATTGGACACGGGCAAAGCATTTGCATCCTTCGCCTCCGGCCCTATGCACTTCCGCATCATTGAAAATGGGATGGCAAGCGACTGGCAGCCACTTGCGACGCTGGTTCGCCTGCCAACATTTGACAGTCTGAAATGCCCAGACTCGCCCGATCAGCCCTGCAAGCTTACGGGAGGCAAACTTTATCTGGTGGATTCGATCTCCAATAACCCGCAATTTGATCATTCCGTGCAGGTTCCAGTGGGTTTTCCCGGTTACGCCATGACGGTTCCTCATCCGGTAGCCGGAGAGCTCTATCTAAAATTGCATGACAATCCATCGGTTGTGAACACGGTATTGTTTCCGGCAGAAGTGAAGCCGCCCGTGCTTGCTTCAACGCCCGTAACCAACGCCGCGCCGCCTGAAACGCCTCCTTCCGCGGTGAGTACGCGGCCGGAACCTGCGGTACCACCGTCAACGGTTCCCTCAACCTCGGGGCAAACAACACCTGCTCCGGCAGCCAAACCGGATTCTGTTTCGCCTACTGCTCCGGCGCAACAGGTGATCAAGGGAGGATCCGCGGCCAGCGGCGTGCCTTCGGCGGATGCGCCGGCGAATACGGCTGCCAAGGAGCCGAAGTAGGACCGGAGGTTTAGAGCGGAATCAGAATCGCTGCGCCCTATGGGGTTCAGTGGAATGCACTTACGCGCGGTAGCGTGCTGGCGAGCCATCGCAGCTTTTATCGCATGCGCGGATTCACCCAGCGATAGACGACATCGGTGAGCAGGTTGACCAGCACATAGGTCAAGCCGATGGAGAGCAGACAGCCCTGCACCAGCGCATAGTCGCGGTTGGAGATGGCGCTGACCGACAGGCGTCCAAGCCCCGGCCAACTAAAGATCGTCTCGGTGACGATGGCTCCGGCCAGCAGCGCTCCGAATTGCAATCCGACGACGGTGATAATGGGAACCAGCGCATTGGGCAGCGCATGGCGGCAGACGACGGCCAACTCGCTGAGACCTTTGGCGCGCGCAGTTCGGATGTAATCCTGGCCCAGCTCTTCCAGCATCGCCGTGCGCACCATGCGCGTGAGAATTGCAGCCAGCGATGCGCCCATGGCGATGGACGGCAGGACAAGATAATGCCAGTCGATGGAGGCGCTTCCGCCGGAGTTTGCGCCTGAGACGGGCAGCCATCCAAGCTGGACTGAGAAGACCAGAATCAGCACAGGACCGAGCGCCAGTCCTGGAACGGAAAGTCCAATGAGACTGACGACGGAGAGCATTTGATCGAGCCATCGGCCGCGGCGTACAGCAGCCAGAATTCCGGCGGGCAGCGCCAGCAGCAGCCCAAAGATCAGCGCGGTCATGGTGAGGGCCAGCGTGTAGGGGTAGCGGGCGGCAATCAGGCTAACCACAGACTCATGCAGACGGATCGAGCTGCCCAAGTCGCCATGAAGCACGCCGTTCCAGTAGCGCAGATATTGCTGATGCAATGGCAGATCCAAAAAGTATTGGTGGCGCAAGGTCGAGAGATCGGCCGGTGTCGCGCCTTCGCCGAGCATCTGCTGGATGGGGTCGCCGGGAACCAGATGGATGAGCAGAAAGACCAGCGAGACCACCAGCCAGACGACCGGGAGGGTAAGCGCGAGGCGGGTGAGAATCTGCTTCATGGCGCTGACATCCCCATCAACTCTTTAGCTTCGCCGCCAGCGCTTTGGCGATTTGCATTCCATGGAGGCGGCCATTCTCGATAAAGATCTCATTGGTACGAGAACCGGCTACGATCACGCCCGCCAGATAGATGCCGGGCACATTGCTCTCCTTGGTCTCAGGGTCGCAGACCGGCAGGCGGTCTTGGCCCTCGGACTCTATGCCCAACCGCGAGAGAAAATCGAAGTCGGGGTGGTAGCCGGTCATGGCGAAGACGAAGTCGTTGGGAATGGTCTCACGGCCCTGGGGCGTCTGGATGACCACGGTGTCCGGGTTGATCTCCACCACCTCCGAATTGAAACAGGCGCGAACGTCTTTGCTCTTGATACGGTTCTCAATGTCCGGCCTGATCCAGTACTTGACGTGGCTGTGCATCTCCGCGGCACGATGGACAAGCGTGACGCGGGCGCCGCTGCGGTACAGCTCGAGCGCGGCGATGGCCGCCGAGTTCTTGCCGCCGATCACCACCACGTCCGTCCCGTAGTAGGGGTGGGGATCGAAGTAGTAATGGTGGACCTTGCTCAAGCACTCGCCGGGAATGTTCAAGTAATTGGGCAGATCATAATAGCCAGTGGCAATCACCAGCTTGCGGGCCTTGATCGCGCCGCTCCTGCCAAAGCGATCCAGCGTGTGCACGCTAAAGCCGCCATCGGAACCATTCACCCGCTCGACGCGTTGATAGGCGCGAACATCCAGCCGATAGAAGGCGGCCACGTGCCGGTAATACTGGAGCGCCTCATTGCGATTGGGCTTGGTGTTGGCGCAGGGAAAGGGAATGCCGCCAATCTCCAGCAGCTCGGGCGTGGTAAAGAAGGTCATGTGCGCGGGATAGTGAAAGAGAGAATTGCAGACGCAACCCTTGTCGACCACCACCACGCGCAAGCCCATCTTCTGCGCCTCAATGGCGCAAGAAAGGCCGGTAGGTCCAGCACCCACTACGAGAAGGTCAAAGATTTCATCCTGCGATGCCAAGGTTCCTAGCGCAGTGTCGTTCATATCTCTAGATTATGGCAACCCGGCGATTCTTGCTTGAATTCTCCTGGCGGTTTCAGATTGTGGGAAGAAATGGAAGAAAGAAGCAAGGTGGTTCTTGATCCTTCCTCATGGCGAAAAACGGTAGAGATGTGGTGAGTTGCGCGCAGGTACTACTGCCCGCGCTGCTGTTCAAATAAAATTCCAAGTGGTTGACTCCCATTCGGCCCGCAAACGAAACACACGCCGCACGACGATCAGCGGCTCGCCATGCCCGCCAGAACGCCACGCATATAAGCGATACTTGCGATCACACCCGGCATGGGATCCTCGCCATGAATCTCATATTCCAGATCAACAAATCCTTTGTATCCAATGACGTTCAACGCGCGGAATATCTCCGGCACGGGCATGATTCCTTCGCCCACAGCAACCTGGCTATCCTTTTGATGAAAATCCGTAAGGTCTTTCATGTGCATGTTGTAGAGGCGCGGACCCACCTCGTGAATCGCCTGCACTACATTGGTGCCCGCGCGCACGGTATGGCCAACGTCGATGCAGCAACCGATGCGCGGATCGATGCCTTTGAGCGACTTGAGCACGTCCAGCGGCGAGGGCCACAGTTTGTCCTCGGGGCCGTGATTGTGGATGGCGACGCGGATATCGTATTCCTGAACGAACTTTTCCAACCGGGGCAGCATCTCGGGGGTGGGATCGCCGGCGACGATCACGCCAACGCCGGCTCGCTTGCAATATTCGAATCTGGCGCGGATGTCGGCGTCCTCCCCTTTGGCAAAATAGATGGCGCCGGCGGCGTGCAGCTTGATGCCCGCGGCGGCGTAATCGGCCAGAGCATTGGCTTCTTCCCGCGCATCGGAGGGAAGATGATCTTTGACATCCTTGGCGTTCAGATCGGCAATGGAAAGCTGCTTGAGGAAGGCGATCATTTGCGCGCGATCAAACTGGCGAAAGGTATAGCTGGCGATGCCCAACTGAAAGGTGGCGGACTTGTTCTTGGCGGCAGGTGTTTGCGCGGGGGTGGATGCAGCACCGGAAGCTGCACAGACGGCAGCGGCAATTGCGCTTGATTGCAAAAAGTTGCGGCGAGAAAGTGTTGATTCCATTAAGAAAAACTCCATGAAAAATGCATGGGTAATCCGCGGGTGGTTGGCGGTTCACCGCCCGGATTTTAAATCCGCGGCTCCCAGCCTTTCTCGTAATCGCGGCCCCACAGCTTCATGGCTTGGTCGTCGTTCTGAATCTTGCCATCGGCGGTATCGAGATGCAGTTCGCGTCCCGTCTCCCAGGCGATGTTGGAAAGTTGCAGCATGGTAACGGCGACATTGCCCGTGGCAATGGGCGCGTGGAGCGATTCGCCGCGGCGAATGCCCGCGATCAAATTGGCGAAGTGCAGGTCGGTCATGGAGTCGCGCCCGATGGCGTCGGAGGAGGAAGCAGCCTTACCGGCGACAAATTCACCGGTCTTGTTACCTTGCAGATCGAAGCTCTCATAGCCGCCGCGATCCACCACTACCGTGCCGCTGGTTCCCATTACGGCAACGCCGCGATCACGGCCGTACACCTTCATTCCCTGGCAACTGCGGCCCTCCCAGGTAATCATTAGGTCGCCGTAATCGAAGCTGGTTTCCAGCGTGTCATAGAACTCCCAATCGTCCTTGAAGTGGTATCTTCCACCCGCCGCGGTGATGCGTTGCGGGTAACCGGCATCCAGCGCCCAGCGGGCGACATCCACCTCATGCGTGCCATTATTGAGAGTTTCACCGGTGCCGTAGCGGCGCAGCCAGTGCCAGTTGTAAGGATGAATGTTGTCTTTGTAGGGAGAGCGCGGCGCCGGACCTTGCCAAAGCTCCCAATCGAGCGTGGCGGGAACGGGAACCACTTTACCCACGCCCATTGACTTGCGCAAGTTGCAATACCAGGCGCGGGCAAAATAGGCGCGACCGATCAGGCCGTCGTGAATCTTGCTTACAATCTCGATGGTGTGCGGTGAGGAGCGCTGCTGCGAACCCATCTGCACCAGCTTGCCGTATTTGCGCTGCGCCTCGACCAGCATCGCCCCTTCGGCGGGATTGTGGCTGCAGGGCTTTTCAACGTAAACGTGCTTGCCGGCCTGCAATCCGGCGATGGCCATGGGCGCATGCCAATGCTCGGGTGTGGCAATCGTGATGACGTCCACATCCTTCAGTTGAAGCACCTCGCGGAAGTCTTTGTGCGTGGCTGGCCGGTAACCAAGTTCCTTTTCAGCGCTGTCGGCAAACCTTGCGAGAATCTTCGAGTCCACATCCACCACATGCGAGACGCGCGCCGCGGCCTGGTTGGCCTTCAACGAGGATAGATGCGCATAAGCACGTCCATTCAGTCCTATGACGGCAAAGTTCAAACGGTCGTTGGAGCCAAGAATCTGTCCATAGCTTTTGGCGCTGGAGGTGATCGCCAGCCCGGCTGTTCCCAACGCAAGTGTGTCTAGAAAATCGCGTCTCGTAATCATTCCATTCTCCCTTTGCACCGCGGTAAGGCTCTCCTCTCAGCGAAAGCCAGCCTCACAACGCAGCCGCATCCTGCAACGCCTGCTTCATCCCCGCCCAACTGACGCGAGAGGAGGCCTCTGGAGTGGCTTCGCCGTGCCAGTGCGTCTCGAGACTGACGGCGTTCTGGAATCCAGCTTGTTTGAGCGCGCGAAACTGCGCCGCCCAATCGATGTATCCCTTGCCCACCGGAGACCACTCGATTTTGCCCTCGGCATTCTTGACCGCATTCTTGCAATGGCAATGGTGAATGCGGTCTTTGGGAAGCAGCTCCCAGGCCGCGGGAAAGGCGTCCAGCTCCCCGATCATCACAGCGTTGGCCGGGTCCCAGTTGAGCGCCAAGTGCGGCGTTTGAATGGCATGGAGGGTGCGTGCGGCCTCGCGGCCAGTAGCGGTGTTGCAGGCGGGCTCGTTCTCCAGCAGCAGGAGCACGCCTTGCTTGGCGGCGATCTCAGCCGTCGCGCGCAACTTCTCGTCAATTGCCGCACGGTGCGGCGTCACGTCGTCCAGCCTCCAGAAATCGAAGCAGCGCACCTTGCCGGTGTTGAATTGTTTTGCCAGAGCGATGCAGCGTTCAAGCAGCTCATCTTGCTGTTTGAAGGTAGCTTCGGCCGCTCCATGCAGATCGGCCTTCGAACTGAACTTGGAAAGCGGAGCGCCGGGCCAGTTGGTTTTGAAGAGCGGGCTTGCAATATCCGTGACCTGCAAGCTGTACTTGGCCAGAATGCGCCTGGCTTCAGCGACTTGCGCCTCGGACAGTTCGGTAACATTTTTGCCCCACATGGAGCGAAGCTCAATCCAGCTCATGCCAAAATCGTGCGCGGCTACAAAGCAGGCGTGGTCGAAATCCTGCGCGATCTCGTCATTGATCACCGCGATCTTGAAGGTGGCGCTGGACAGAGAAGCCCAGGCACTCTTGGGCAGCGCCGCGCCGAGCGCTACAGCCGATCCAGCGGCAATAAGAAAATTGCGTCTTGAAAAAGCAGGCATGGTGTCACTCCACCTTGATCCGAGGTTCAAACAACCGCTTTCATCATAGCTCTTGAAACGGGCTGGCGGCCGGTGCATCGATCTCCCATTTCATCGATAAGCAGTTCTAAGGAGGAAATATTCATTGATGGGGCGATCATCGGTCAGCGCGACGGTTTGCGGCGCAAGCGCGATGATCTCCTCTATCTTCTTCTCATGATTGAGCAGCATGTTCAACTGCTGCTCGGGCGATTGGGCCGGACCCCATTCCATCATGTCGGCTACCGCGCCCGGCGGCATTCTTTGGAGCAGCTCTGCCGCGGTACGGACGGGGATGGGCCGCTCACTTGCCAGGAAGTGCCAGCCCTCGCCTTCGAGGCTGTGAAAGGCGCGCACATAGGGAAAGGAGTTCTTGAGGGCGCGCGCCACGGCAGACTGGGTGGAAAGGTCGGCCGAAGGCAGCCACTGCTGCAGAATTCCGCCGGGCTCCAACCGCCGTTTGGCCACGGTGTAGAAATCCTGCGAATAGAGCAGACTGGAACCGGCCGTTTGCACCGGCGGTGGAGGGTCGAGAATGATTGCGTCGTATTTTTCCGGATTGCGTTCGAGAAAGCGCCGCCCGTCGTCGATGACCACTTTGGCAAAGGGCAGGGCCATCACCCGTGGTGCATCGGCATGATAAAAGCTGAAGAGGCGCGGGACGCTGGGTACCAGTTCAACTGCTGTAGTGGGTACATTCCAAGTCGTGATTGAACGGAAGGTGGTTCCCATGCCGAAGCAAATGATCAAAGCGTGGCGCGGTGTGTGGTCGAGCTGGGCCAGCGTCAGGTGAGCCATCATCTTGGTGATCGGCGTCAGAACGGTCATTCCGATTCCATTCACCATCAGCCTTCGCTGCTTTCCCACGCCACAGGCGATCACCGTTGCGGATGAGTCTCGCATGACCTTCCGAACCGGAAAGATGGTCTCATAGTCCTGGGTCAACAGAAAGATGCACAGCGTGAGCGAAAGAATCCCGCCGGCTGCCATACGCTGAAAGATTCGGTAATTGCGCGCGCGCCGGAGGTCAAAAGCCATTGCGAACCAAGGCAAGGCAAGCAGCAGCATCGACCAGCGCTCGCCCAAAAGCGGCAGCAGCAAGAATCCGCAGAGCAAAGGACCGAGGATGCAGCCCGCCACGTTGACGGCATAGGCGTGGCCAGCCCGGTCAGGATCGCCGCCCGACCACCGGTCCACCAGCATCGGCGTCAGGAAACCGGTCATGGCGGAAAAGGGCATCACGCCCAGCAGCACCCGCGGCAACAGATCCAAAGTTAGGTGAGCGTCCGCGGTGAGCAGAGGCAGCGCTCCGAGAAGCGCCAGTGAAATCCAGGTGAGCCGGCTTTCCTGCTTGTGACCGAGGCTCCAGAAACGGTAAAAATGCGAGCCGGCAAATGTGGCCAGCAGGTAAGAGGCCAAAACCAAAGCAAAGGAATAGACCGCCTGACCGATATAGGGCGTAAAAAGCCGAATCCAGATCAACTCCATCCCCATTGTAATCAGTCCAGTAGCGAAGAGCAGAAGCAAGATTCGCTTTCTATTGTCCGCGGGACCATAGATATTTGCGGAACTGGTTGGGGAAAGCGGCTGAATGGGGCGCGATGCCAGGGAGAGCAGAAAGGCTGTTCCCGCAATCAGCATATTGAGCGCAGCGCCGATGCGCAGCGTCGCATGAAAGCCAAGCGGCTCGATGAGCAGCAGCGGCAGAATGGAGCCCATCACCGCGCCCAGGACATTGGCCAGATAGAGAAAGCTGAAGGAGCGGTTGTCGCTCTCTATTTGGCGGCAGCGAATGGCGAACATAGCCACCGGGATGGTTGCGCCCATGCAAGCGCAAAAGGGAATCATGGTGGCCGATAGCCACAATCCAGAGATCAGGTAATAGGATCCTGAGGAGATGGCCGTGTTGTCGGCCAAAGCCTCCAGCAATCGATGTCCCCAAACCAGTTCGGTGGGAACCACCAGAGCCGAGAGACCGATCATGAACTCAAGCAATCCGTATAGGCGCAGGGCATGAGAGCCAATCCGCTGTCGAAAGCGGCGTAAAAGCGCTCCGGCCAGCCAGGAGCCTAACCCGAGTCCAGCCATAAAGACCGAAAGAATAATGGAAGTTAGCGCGGTGGTGACGCCAAACTGCGCCATCGAAAGGCGCAGCCAAATCAGTTCACAAAGAATGCTGCAAAAGCCGGAGAGAAAAAAGAACCAAAAATACCAGGCCATGATTTGCCTTTCCGAAAAACTTTCGCATCGGCGCAAAAATCAAAGTTCGGGATAGCGCCCGCGCGCGCTCACTCCCGAAGGTGTATTCCGGATCTTTTTTGCCAGCGAAAAGAGACACGTTTAGATTAACCTAACCCGCTGCGGCGGAATCCAAAGCCATTCCAATTACAGAGGTTGGCGGGAGGTTTGCCTTTGGTGAGTCAAGTTGGATGGACAAGGCTTCGACTCCGGGACGAGGGGTACCACTCAAGCTCAAGCGAGCGAACCGCAAGCAACCGGCTACACCGCAAGTGGCACCGGATGGAGTATTCTGGAGGCGCATGACGAAGAGATTCGATCGCCTGGAGGCATAGCGATGAGCGGCGCGCGCTGGGGTGCGGGATTTACGGCGACGGGGCGCTTTGTGGCGGAGATCGAGGCTGCCGGCGCGGGCACGGGACCGCTCAGGTCCGGCTACGTGCTGGCGGGCGACGAAGGTTTTTTGCAGGATCGCTGCCGCAAGGCCGTGCTGAATGCCTTTGTGCCGGACGAGCTGCGCGACTTCTGTCTGTCCGACCTGGACCTGAGCAACTTTTCAATCTTCGAGGTTTTGGATCGCGCACAGTCGCCCTCGCTGATGGCTCCCTTTCAGGCGATCTTTGTGCGCAACGTGAAGCAGCTTTATACACGCGGGGCCAAGAAGGATGAGTTTGCCGCGCTCGACCGTTACTTCCGCTCGCCCAATCCGCAGGCGCTGGTCATCTTTATCGCCGACTTTGTGCATATTCCCTCGGACCTGCGGCGCATGGAGATGGACGACAAGAACCGCTTTGAGCGGCTGACCGAGACGCTGGGCCAGCACTGCGGCATGGTCGAGCTGGCACAGGTGAATGAAGAGGATGCGATGCGTTGGGTGACGGCCACCGCGCAGGAGCAGGGGGCGCGCGTGGAGACTGACGCGGCGCGCGAACTGGTGGATGCGCTGGGCGCGGATATGATGATGATCTCGTCAGAGCTGGAGAAGCTGCTGCTGTTTACGCAGGGGCGGGGCAAAATCACGCTGGGCGACGTTGAAACGATGGTGCTCTCTGCCAAGCAGCGCTCGCTTTACGAGCTGACCGACGCCATCAGCGCGCGCAACCGGGCGAAGGCATTGGCGCTGCTGCAAGGCTTGCTGAACAGCTCGGACGCCGGTGAGGACGCGGCGATCGGCCATCTGTTTATGCTGGCCAAGACCTTCCGCCAGATGCTGGTAATCCTGGAAAAGAATGTGCGTGATTCGCGGGCGATCTGGCAGGCGCTTTGGCAGGGCTTTCGTATGCCGCCCTTCGCTGCCGACGATCTGATCCGCCAGGCGCGGCGCTACAAGAGCCGGCGCGAGTTGACGCGGGCGTTGCGGCTGATTGCCCGCGCCGATCTGGAGCTGCGCTCCTCGCCGCCAGACAAGCGGCTGGTGCTGGAACGGCTGATCTATGAGCTGGCCTCGGAGCCTAGACCGGTGGCGCCGCTTTGGGCAGATGCGCAGTTATTGTTCGAGGGTTGAAAACCGCAAGACAGAGGACGAATATGCAAGACCCTAACGTATCTTTGCCGGAAGCCAAAGTCAGATCGGGCATTCTGAAGCACATTGGAAAGGCTGCTCAGGCCTTTTTGCCGACGCTACTCTGGATATTCATACTTTTCGCCAGTGCGGGACGCCTGGATTGGAAGCGGGGCTGGGCGGCTTGCGCGGTCTATGTGCTCAGTATCCTTGTCGCGGTGGCGCTGGCTCAACACTTTAGTCCGGGATTGATGCGTGCGCGCGCCAAGCCGAATTTCAAAGAGACACAAGGCTTCGACAAGCTGTTTTACTGGCTATTTCTTCCGCTCACCTATCTTCAATTGGTCGTTGCCGGGTTGGATGCTGTCCGCTTCCGCTGGTGTCCGTTGCCGCTTTGGTGTGTGCTGCCGGGGGTTTTGCTTCTTGGATCGGCGATGGGATTGATTGGCTGGGTGATGGCGGTGAATCGCTTTGCCGAAGCGACGGTTCGCATCCAGACGGAACGCAACCACGCAGTGATTTCAACGGGCCCCTATCGCATTGTGCGCCATCCGATGTACGTGGGCATGTTCTTGATCTATCCGGCGACGGCGCTCCTATTGGGCTCCGGATGGTCGCTGGTGGTTGCGGCTCTGATCCTGGTGTTGCTTGTCTGGCGGACGGCTCGCGAGGACAGCTTTCTCGTGCAGAATCTACCGGGCTATCCTGAATTCGCGGCACAAACACGTTTTCGCTTGATACCTGGACTCTGGTAGCCAAATTTATTTGAGGCAGTGCTCGCGGTACCAATGACCGAAGTTGACGTCGGCGTCCAGGATGTGCGGGATGAACCAATCGCGTATGAAGACGAGCGAGTGTTGATTGAGTTCAAAGCCGCGATTGAAGCGGGCGGTAAAGGCATCCAGTTGATCGAGCAGATGCTGATGCTTGAGGGCGTGCAGCGCCTTGCCGTTGTAGTTGAGGCTCGCCATCAAGAATTCTTCCGAGGCAAAATGAGCGCGCGTTTGCCCGGCAACCCTGTTCAGCAGCGAGCCGACTGATTCACGATCCTCATGACCGATTACCGCAAGATGCAGATCGTTGATCGCGTCAAACAAATCCTGGTGCTCGGTATCAAGAAGGCCCACGCCTGCACTGATCTTTTCGCTCCAGATCATCAGATCGTCATCGTGCAGCGGACGAAGTTGTTTTGTCGCCAGCGAATTGCCCAGAGCGGAGGCCGGGATTGGGGTTCCATTGACCATGACTTTCTCCAGCGTGCAGGTCAATGCACTCCATGTTCATTCAGCCAGGGACCGTACTCCTTGTCTACCTTTTGAATGTGATTCGTGAGCCAGTCGCGCAGGAAGTTGAGCAGGTGAAGATTGATCGTGATCTCGCCCTTTTCGAAGCGCGCAATGTAATCCTCGACCTGTTTGACCAGATCGCGATGCTTGGCTTTATGGGCATCCAGACCGGGATACTTGGCGGAGGCCATCATCGCCTCTTCCGCCGAGAAGTGGTTGCGCGTATAGTCAGCCAGTTTCTTGAGCAGCGGTCCGGTCAAGCTCTGCGCCTGGCCTTTCATCATCGCCCCGTGCAGTTCGTTAATGATGTCAAAAAGAACCTTGTGCTGGCCGTCGACAGCTTGCACTCCCACAGAGTAGTTTGGCCCAAAATTCATCAACGCCATATGCGTCCTCCAGATGAAAAGTTCCGACTGAAGAAAGTATCGGCAGTGGAGGCTAAAAGGATGAGCCGGATCGTAAGCCTGACCCTGGCAGAAAAACCTGCCTTCTCTTCTACTCGCTCAGCGCGGAAGCAAGCATGGCGGCTTCGTTCTCCAGTTGCGCATCCCAGTGTTTGGGCTGGTAGATGCAGCAAGGTTCCTGGGCCAGCGGGTCGCCGGTAAGAGCATAGGAGCGGGCGCGGGAGCCGCCGCAGATCTCTTTGTACTCGCAGGCGCCGCACTTGCCTTCGAGCTTGCTGGTGTCGCGCAAGGATTTGAAGATGGGGGCGTTGCGGTAGATCGAGGCCAGCGGGGTCTCACGCACGTTGCCGGCATGGATGGGCAGAAAGCCGCTGGGATAGACATTGCCGACATGCGAGACAAAGAGAAAGCCTTTGCCGTCGTTGACGCGGCGCGTCGCCCAACTGGCGGTGCGGGTTTGCGCGTCAGAAGTGGGCGCGCCGGGCTCGTAGGATTGAGCCGCACCGGGATGACCGTGGCCCATCCTGCGCTCCTCCAGATTATGTTGCAGGAGGTAGCGGCGATAGTGCATGGCTTCAGTGGTTTTGATCTGGAAGTTGACGCGGTGGGAGAGCTCGTAAATTTTGCCGAAGACCTGCTCGAACTCTTCGCCGCTGAGCAGGTCGCCGAGCTGGCCTCGGCCGACGGGAACCAGGAAGAAAACATTCCACATCACGATGGCCAGCCGTTCAAAAAGAGCGCAGAGCGAGTCCAGATCGTTGACGTTGTGGCGGCTGATGGTGGAGTGAACCTGGATGGGAATGCCGGCCTCATTGGCCCATTGGATCGCCTGAATGGTGCGGGCGTATGCGCCGGGCATGCCGCGGAAGGTGTCGTTGATCTCAGGAGTGGAACCGTCCAGCGAGATTCCCAGGCGAACCAGACCGGCATCCTTGAGCTTGAAGATGGCTTCGCGGGTGAGCAGTGGCGTGGCGCTGGGGGTGAGCGCAACCTGCACGCCTTTGTCAGCGGCATAGCGGATCAGTTCGAAGACGTCTTTGCGCTTCATCGGGTCGCCTCCGGTGAAGACGAAGATGGGAATGCCCATGGCGGCAATCTGATCGATGAGTGCCTTGCCCTCGGCGTTGGTCAGCTCGTCGGGATGCGGGATGGGCTGGGCGGCGGCGCGGCAGTGCTTGCAGGCCAGATCGCAGGACTGCGTGACCTCCCAGATAGCGAGGAAAGGGGTTTCGTCAAAGTTCAACGCGCCACGGGCGGGAATGTTGTGCATCGGTTGCATAGGACCTCCAGCGGAATCGGGGCAGGCGTGACGGGAAAGATGCAACGCCGGGGCGGCACTGACTTTCGTCATTATAGGAAACCAAGCCGCAGCCGATAAGATGATTTTCCCTGCGTGAAGGAATCACCATGAAAGCCAGCGACAGAGCGCCATAAAAACGAAGCCGGCAGCGAAGCGCCTCGATCCAGCTCCAGAAGAGCAGCTAAGATGCTCTGCTGGATGTGATATGGATCACTTTGTTGCGAAAACCAACGAACAGGGTTGTAACCGACGAACGAATTCCCAAAAAACGCGTCATTCTCTTTTCGCATGTCCGCTGCTGAATTTTTTACTTTTGATTCTGAGATCGGGTTTTCGGCACGCTGAACGCCTGAATTTGGATATGATTCCGAAACTGTTGATTTCATTCGATGTTGTATTACTGGCCAGGCTCAGATGAAGGCAGGTCCGGGCGGGTTCAATAGAGTACGAGGAGATTCCTATGGCCATCATCTTCAAGCCCGGTTGGAGCAAGCCCTCCACCGTTCTTTTTGCCGCAGAGTTACCGGTCAATGAAAAGGCTTTCAGCTTTGCATTGGCGCAAGCCGTGGAGTTCGGCGCAAAACTCATTCTTCTTCACGCGTATGAGTCGGTGGTGGTGACCACTTCCGTGGGGTCAGGCCTCCGTTCGTATGACAGTGTCGCCGCAGGCCGCCTTGAATTGGAACAACTGGCGCCATTGGTGGAGCGAGCGCATGAGGCGGGCATCGAATGTGAAGCGATCGTTCGACCGGGGTTGCCTGCTGAAGAGATCATCGAATATCTGCGTGTGCAAGAGAAGGACCGGGCGATAGACCGCGTGGTGATGGGCACGCACTCACCTGGACTGGTAGGTAAACTTCTGGTAGGGTCGGTAGCCGAGGCCGTGCTGCGCACCGCGCGGACACCGACCTGCGTGATTGGACCGCGGGTGGTGAGCGGCCGCTATCGCAACTTTGCCACGCGCACGATATTGTGTGGCGTCAGCCTGCATGAATCCAGCCCGGCGGTGGTTGCCTTTGCGGCAGAGCTGGCTTCGGAGCAAAACGCCCGGCTGATCTTGCAGCACGTGATCCGGCCTCAGGACCGGCAGGAGGTTCACTCCCGCCGGTCGATGGATGAGACTGAAGCTCAGATGCGCGAGCTGATTCCGGCGAGACTGGTGAGCAGCGTGGAAACGCAGACCATTGTTGTGCCGGGCGATCCATCCGAAGAGTTGCTTTACTGGAGCAGCGCGGAGCAGGCTGACTTGATCGTTCTGGGCGCGCAGGGTGCGTCGGCCTTTGCCGCGATCACTTGCCACGGGGCGGTCTACAAGGTGCTGGCGCAAGCGCACTGCCCGGTGATGACACTCTCGCCGGTCATTCTGACCTCAATGGGCGAGAAGAAAGAACTTGCGCGCCCTGGAGAGGTTTTTCTGGCGGGGGTATTTTAAGCCATAAGAGTTCAATCTCTTATAGCATCTCAACTGTTTTTGCAGTGTTGACTCCCTAGTATCCCACTCTTGCCGCCACGATAAAGGCGCGGCGAGGGTGGGAGATCGGGTTATTAAACATTCCGCGTAAAATTCATTCGACCGAGCCTCTTGCAAAATTCCTTGGAGATTGCGAGAGGCGTCAGGGCACGACTTTAGTCGTGCCGCTAGTTCAGCAAGAAGATCTTGGGCTTTAGCCGCTGCGTATCCTTGTTTCCTGTTATTTGCAATTCCGCAGCGGCTAAAGCCGGAATCGCAAAAGGCCGTTTTCGGCACGACTGAAGTCGTGCCCTGACGCTTAATGGCGAACTGAAGACAATTTTGCAAGAGGTCCGACCTAAACCCATATTCCTCCATGGCCGACGTTGATACTTTTGTCTCGCGTGCTTCATTTGCGACAGATTCTCTTTGCCTGACTCACGTATCGTTCAAACCAAGCCAGATCAAGGAGGGCGAATCGATGAAGCCACCAACCATTGAAGCGCCGGAGCTCACGGTGCATGGCCATTTTGGCAGATTCGCCGCCGCAGTCTCCGGGTGGCTGGGGTCAACGTGGACATTTGCGGGTGCGGGCTTGGTGGTTGTGGCGTGGATCGCCACTGGACCACTCTTTCATTTTTCAAATAACTGGGCCATGGTGATCAGCACAGGAACGTCGATTGCGACCTTCCTGATGGTCTTCTTGATCCAGAACACGCAGAACCGCGATGCGCGCGCCATCCATTTGAAACTGAATGAATTGATTCGAGCCATGGAC
>Ga0181520_10001852_pt1 | contig 41558 bp, 64 predicted proteins | sample PEATcosm2014_Bin_29_FD_132451 | JGI IMG/M metagenome (GOLD analysis project Ga0181520, IMG submission 132451) | Peatland microbial communities from MTU Mesocosm Facility, Houghton, MI, USA - PEATcosm2014_Bin02_30_metaG | ecosystem: Environmental > Terrestrial > Soil > Wetlands > Peat | place... | reverse complement strand
GCATGAAGTCAGAAGCTTGACAAAATCCCCCATTTTGCCCGCCGTTTCGTCGTCGTCGCATTGCGCGGGAACGCGGGGAAGAGCCTCGATCAATTCATCATAGCGGTTTCGCAATTCCATTGTGCTTTCAAGAAGCTTTTCCTGCAAAAGCCCTTGAGGGTTTGGGGGGTTGTTTCCCCCAATTTCAAAACGCGATTCTTCGTCCATCATTTTTCCTTACTCTGAAAAGAGGGGATTTCGACCGTGTTTAAATCCACTCGGCCCGACAGGTCGATCCCCCGTTCTTTGTCGGCTGCGCGAGCTTTGACGAGGCGGACATATTGATCGACCGAGATAACTCGACCAAGAAGAATGCCGCCGAATTTTTGAGCTGTTTTATAAATGTCTCCGAAAGCTTCACGCCAATCGGACGAGGCCGGAGCAACGAGAAAGCCGTCAAGATTGATCTGCCAATATGCCGGGGCGCGGAAAACAAACAACGCACGCTCAAGCTGGCCCTTGCCAAACTTCACGGCAAAATATCCAGTGCGCGGCTCCGTCATGGGTTCGTCGTATCCCTCGGGCGTGCCGTCGCACGGAAGAATGAAAACTTTATTTTTGTCTAAGAACATCTTGTCCACGAATCATGTCAAAAGGTATTTTTCATATAACGCAATGATTGCATATAATCAAGGGAAAAGTTTTGTGCTATAAAAAGGGGATGCGCTGGAAAAAATCACTATCAGCATCTAAGACGATGCGCGCAAAACCGCGCAAGCTCGAAGACCCGATTCATGTCCTTTGTTTTAGTTGGCTTTTCTCGAATATTGATGGGATTGTTTATCATATACCCAACGGATTCGATGGTGGAAGCGAGGTTGTTTTTATTCGAGGCCACGCTGTTCCGCGCGCCGCGATTATGTGGAATAAGCTTGTAAAGCTTGGGGCGCGATCCGGCGTTTTAGACTTGATTTTACACTGGTCTCCATGTCGAACGGCTTATTTCGAGATTAAAAGCGAAGAAGGAAGTTTATCTCAAAATCAGAAAGATTTTATTTCAGATTTAGACCGAGTTGGCATTCCGCATTTTGTGATTCGTTCCTTGGAAGATTGCAGAATGGCCGTTTCTGAACTTCAAATTCCATTGAAAAAATATCAACCGTAGTCAAAAAACAAAAAATCTGGTAAAGGCTTAAAAATCGCCCCGTACTCCAAACGTCCAGCGGCGAGGACGAGGCTTAATGGGTTGTGACAACGAGGGGCAGCGCGTTCTTTTCGTTCTCCGCGCACATCATGCCGTTTAATTAAGCCGTCGCCGCACTTTTTTTCGCATTTTTCTTTGTGCGCTTTTTATGAGTTAGTTCGTAAAGACGAGCAAGATCGTCGATGTCCGGAGGCAATTTATTTTTCCCGACAACTCCTCCAAGATGCTGTCCCGACTCAAGATACTGATACATTCTGCGACAGCGACGGAAAACTATAGCGGCGGAGGCTTGTGATAAGCCCTGCCTAATCCGCCACGCAATAAGTCTTTCTTGCGTTGAAATTTCTAGTCGTTCGTCATTCATTTATTCTCTCCTCAATGGGGTTACATTATCGGGCAGCTCGGCGACTTCCTGCTCTTCTTCCGGCCCCCGCGTTGCGCCGATGAAAAACGCAATAATTGCTATACCAAAAAATTGCCCCATAATAAACGAAAAAATACATAATGCTAAAACTTGTGCGATATTCATCATGAACACTCTTCTTTATTTTTGGGTTGGTTGCTCATTTTCTCTCTGTCCATGTTTTCTTAACCGCGTACATTGCCGCTAGGATAGCACGCGTTAGGCGTAGGTTCTCGCTCATGATCTCGCAAGCCCACGTTTGGAAAACAATCGGCGCGAAAAACACGGTAGCACACATGCGCCCATATCTAACGTCAGGCAGCAACGCTTCTTCGAACTTATCCTTTAGGGCGATTCTCCACGAATTGAGATTTATGATTTCGTCGTGGTTTTTAGTCATGCGGTTTTTCATTTTGCCCCTCTTTTGGCCGGAGCTTCGAACGCGGTGAGCGCGGCGTTGTTAAAGACCCTGAGGTCAGTCGCAGCCGGAGCCTCGAACGCGGTGAGCGCGGCGTTGTTCTCGACCCAGAGGTCAGTCGCAGCCGGAGCCTCGAACGCGGTGAGCGCGGCGTTGTTCTCGACCCTGAGGTAAGTCGCAGCCGGAGCTTCGAACTTCGAAATCTTTTCATTGTAAATCTCAATTTTCTTGGCAAGCTTCACGCCTTCCAAAAACGTATTGAGAGAGGCTTCTTTGTTGTCTAATTTAAACATCTTCTGGTTCCTTTGCGTTTTTCTGGGGCTAAAGTTAAGCCGCATTTATCCGCGTGGACATGTTTGCCGTGTTCCTCAATAAATTTTGTAAGGCATTTAAACCAACCATATATTGGAGGAAAAGAGGGTTCTTCTTCGTTCGGGGGGCGTATTGGTTTCTTCATATCAAGACGACCATTGTATTTTGTCGTTTGAGTTTTCATAGATACCTCCTATAAAACCGTTTCAACCAGCGCAGAATGCGCCAATCGACCGCATAGGCTTTAATTGATCCGCCAAGGGCAAGTAATCGGAAATTCATGCCACCCTCCCGCGAAAACCAACGTGCCTTGATATATTACCACCATTCACGCGAATGATTTCCAAACCATCCTTACCCATAATTTCCACATCGACGAGCCAGCCTAGCCACTTATCCCAAGTCAACCCAACAACCTTGCCAATCGCATACAAACGAGCGTCTGGCGTGTATACATCGACAAGCTGGTTTTTTTGACACGGCGGGTTCTCATAATACCAACGCTGCGTATCGTTCATGTAGTTATCGGAGAAGTTTTGAAGTGAATCGAGAAAGTCTGACATCATAACCTCCTATGAGAGAGACAATCGAGAATTAGCTTTATCGTTTTTACGAATCTTAATCTGTTATCCACTTTCCGTTGACAAGATACTCTACGTTGCCCGTTATTTTGTTGACGCGCTCTTTCGGATGATTCGGCGCGGTGATTTCGATTCCTTTCGGTGGTGGGACTGTTTTATTTTTCTCTCTTGCCTGTTCCTCTTGTGCTTCCTGAATTGCAGAAGAAAAAACCTGTTCACGATCAACAATAAGCGTAAAATGCGTTTCTGTTGCCGCACCGATGATATAAGCACCAGCGATTAAGATGCACACGACGAGGACAGATACAGATGTTGTTAGGTGTTTCATAGCGTCGTCCCGTGTTGAAAGTTATAGGCATCTAGCCGCGCACGTTCATCAAGTTCCTCTTCGGTAGGTTCTTCCTCTTTCGTCCCAAAACGTTCAAGAAGCTCTTCCTCTCCTTGAACCTTCGTAATTGCACCGCCGTGAATGTCTTCGTCCCCGAAGTGAGTCAACCAATCATTTATGAATGCTATGCAGCGTTCACGTTCCGCTAAGACCTCCGGTGTCGTTTGTGGATTAGACATCTTCCATCAACCTTTCTACGGCAGTAATCGAATCCTGAACTGCATCGGAGCCTATTCCGCCAATCTTCGGAAAAGTTAGGAGGACAGCTTCGTATTTTAGCTTCAAAACGGCTAGTCGCGCTATAACACGGTGCAACGTATACTCATCAAGCGGTCGCGTTTGAGTATCGGAAGCGCCATCGCAACCTGACGGGCTTTTGCTTTCGCTCACGCCATCTTTGGCGCGCCCGTGTTCCTGTCCCGTCAATTCGGGTCTGACTTCCGATTTTGTCGTTTTCATTTTACAAACTCCCTTCCTCTGGTTTCAAAAAGGCCGTTTAATTCGGGGTAGGCAAGCATACAAAGCCGTGCGAGGTCGGGGAACATATCGTTATTAAGTTTCCATCCGTCACCTTTTTCGCGCAACGCCGAGTTGTGACGAAGCCATTCTCCTATCGTGCGCGACGAATAGTGATCGCGGCGCATGACGCCCTTGACGTATTTTGCCTGTGTCGCAAAGGCGGAAAATATGTGGAGATTTTCGACAATCCATTCGCAGAACTCGTCCGTAAAAAGTCCTCTGTTCGTGTCGAGTATGTCGAGCGGGAATTGTCTGTCGAAAAGAGTTGGAGAATCCGATGTCAACATGGCAGCTTTGCCTTTCTGCGGACTCGGTAGGCGTTTGAGAGAATCGCCGATCCTGTTGTTTTTTCGAGTCCGGTTAACAACGGCGTTTCTTTTGCGAGAAGAAACCGGAGAAAGTTGACAAGCGTTGAATGACTCCTTTCAAGGGCAAAAAGTGTCTCGGCGTCGTAGCTTCCCGTGCGCGGTTCTCCGATCGGCCCGAACTCGCTGAGCTTTCTTTGATCGGGATTGCATAGCGGGCACGGCCCGTCTCCGCTCCGCTCGTGGCCCTTTTCGCATCTCCCCTCGGACGGCCTTTTTATCGTCTGCCGATGCGGGATCGAGTCGAGAAAAGCCCGATTCATCTGATTCGCAAAAGCAAAAAGCTCCGCGCCAAAGGGCGACATGGGTTTTTTCTCTGCGCTCATTTTGACCCCCTAGCCGACTTCACTGCTTGGCTTTTTCCGTAAACGTCCATTCCCAATTTTTGTGTCTCCCGCATTGAGGTTTTAAGGTGGTTTCTTTGTAGCGCAAATATTGCGTCAATTGCAATCGAAAAAGATGGTGTCTTTCAACGCATTGAAACCAATATGTATTTTAATTGTCTTGATAAGAATCAAAAAGTTTTATAGCTTGAGAGTCGGGGGGCGCGGATTCGAAGCCGTTTGCCTCACTTCAACCCTCAGCTGGGTCGGGGCTGCCCCTCCACTTTTCTTTCTGCGCTGAGGCAAAGCTGAGGGAATCTTGCATTATTTTTCTTTTAATATCCCAGATTACAGAGCGAAAACTTCTCATTTATCAGATGACGAGGACTTGGCCTATCGAAGATTGACCGAGGAATATTATCTAGAGGAATCGGCGCTCCCGAACGACGTCGAAAAGCTATCCCGAAAAATAAGAATGCCCTCAAAAATTTCTGCGGTGGAATCTGTCCTTAAAGAGTTTTTTTTCCTTGGAGAAGACGGACTGTGGCACAAGAACCGTTGCGACAACGCTATCGCATCTTATAAAAAACTACAAAAAAGCGGAAAAATTGGCGGCAAGAAAAGAGTTAAGAATCAAACGCTTGCCAAGGGTACCTTGACCGACCCTTGCATTACCCTTCAAGCAACCAATAACCAAGAACCAATAACCAAGAAAGAAAGTAAGAAAGAGACCCCCACTTCCCCCACGTCTGAAGGCATTCTTCCTTTCAAAAAAGAATCAAAGAAATTTGATGTAGAAAAAATCCCTCTGCCGGATTGGCTTCCGTCTGAAACTTGGATTGATTTCTGTCGACACAGAGTTTTTCTAAAAAAGCCAATGTCAGAACGCGCCGCTAAGCTTGCCTTGATGCAGCTATCAAAATTTAAAGCAAAGGGGAAAAACCCGATTGATATTATAAATCAGTCGATCATGCGAGGTTGGGCTGGACTTTTTGAGATAAAAGAAAATTTTCAAAATAAGCAATTCGCTCCCGCGTCGACAAAACGAACATATTCGGACGATCTGCGCGATGCGGCGGATTCGGCAAATCGAAACCTAGAAAGGAAATCTGAAAATGGAATCTATTAAATCCATAGCGGCAGGCGTTGTCCAAACGATCTCTAAAATTTCTCAGCCAAAGACATTGACCGTTTCTCTTCCGGCAAGACCGTATCCGCTTGAAGGAAACGACATAGAGAAACTGGAATCGGCAATCCAAAAAATTTTTACTATAGAAAAAAAGCCTATTTTTGGAATAGTTCCTGTTCGTGATATTTCCGGCGAAGTTTTTAAGCACGAGTTTGACGAAATAGGAAGAGAGGACGTTTACACTCCGCGATCGGACGAAGCCCCGCAACAGCTCAAGGACGCGCTTCTGAGACCAGCGGCGCGGACTCACATCGTGTTTCATCTAACCCGCCTTGCCACGCACCGACGCGATACGACAGGAAGGGAGGCTTTCGCGGTAAAGGTCGAAGATATTGCCCGCGATCTTGAAGGCGTTTCAGAGTGGGCGGTAATTATTTCTTGTAAAGAATTCAGAAATGAGCCGGAAACGTGGTACCCAAACACAGGAAAAATAACAGAAGCGATTCTAAAAAACCAGAAAAAGATTGAAGGGATGTTTTTAAGACCGGAAAATCTTCTAACAAAAAAGGAGAAAAAATCTATGGTAAAAAAGTCCGATTATTATTTCGACCCTCGCGAGAATCCAATCCGCCGCGTGCTGTGCGATTTTCTTATTTCCGTAGGCGAGGAAGACCATTTTGAATCTACGCGATTCTGGTCTAACTATGACTTGAAGCGACAAGCTGATCTGAGGGGATTCAAATCGGAAGAAGGAAAATCAGCATGATCCAATGGACGGAAAAGACGGTTCCGGTTTCCTCGTTGAAGCCATACGAACGGAATCCCCGTTTGATTACCAAAGAGGCTTACGACTGCCTCAAAAAATCAATTTCGGAGCTTGGCTACCACTAATGGAACTTGATCCAAAATATGCGGACGTGATAGTTAAGCGCTGGCAGGACTTTACAGGGAAGAAAGCAACCCACGCAGACACAGGATTCCCGTTTGCTGGCTAGTTTTGGGGGGGTGTGGCGCGTTTTTATGGGCAGGATGCCACCATCCTAGCCAAAAACACAAAAAACGCTTCCTCAGGCTTGTATTGCGAAAGTAATTAAAATACTTTCATGATTAAAAGACGGCTTTAACAGTTTTTTCAACCGCACGATTCCAATCGCAGCCGTAAACCTGCGCGGCGATCTCAACATAAAGCCAGAATATCAAGGCGAAGCCCATAAAGGCCCCGCAAAGGATGATTCGGATTATGCCAGACGAAGTTAACGGCTCAGGGATTTCGTGCATGGGGTAGGGTTTCATCTCACCACCGTAACTTTCTGCGCCGCTCTCGTTATCGCAGTATACAAGTGACGGCGGGCATCTTCTCGGAACGCGGCGCTTTCGTCGAAGATTAAAACATTATCGAACTGTGACCCCTGCGATTTATGTACGGTAAGAGTCCAACCGTAGGTGAATTCCTGCGAGTCGATCTTATCCGTCCACTCAAGCTTGCCCTCTTGCCCGAGGAAAAATTCGCGGCGCACCTTGGCGCTCTTTTGAACGCCCTCCTCGTCGAGCGAATCGAGATAGAGCCGCAGAAAGTTTTCGTCGGTCCGCAGCACCTTCTTTTTCCCGCCCGGCTTTTTATTTTTGCGGCGCACTTCCCAAAAGGCAACGTCGGTCGCTTTCCACAGGCCGCCGTTGAAGATTTGCTTTTTCCGATCGTTCCGCAGGCAAACGAGCTTATCGCCCACGAGCGGGAGCGGCTGAAAGCGCTCGCCAAAAATGAGCTGTCGCATACGCTGATTATATACCGTGCGCGTGCGATTGAGCCCAACGAGCACTTGATCCGCACCGAGGACTTCCTCCGGCTCAAGCTCGTCGCGCGAAATCACCCGGCTCGATCCGTATGCGCCGTAATCAAGCACACCGCCCTCGCGCACCGTCATGCTCATAGCGATAATCGGGTTCTCGCGCGCCTGCCTGTGAATTTCGGTGAGCATTACGTCCGGCTCGGCCTCGGTAAAAAAGCCCGATCCCTTGACGGGCGGAAGCTGCGCAGGGTCTCCGATAACCAAAATCTTTGTCCCGAACGACATTAAATCCCGCGCGAGCTCTTCGCCCACCATCGAGCATTCGTCGATTATCACGAGCTTTGCATCCGAAACGTCGCAATCGCCTTTCATCTTGAGCGAGAAAATCGCCTCACCGCCTTCGCCCTCGGTCACGTCGTAAATCATCGAGTGGATGGTCTGCGCGTCGGAGCATCCCTTATTCCGCATGACTTGCGCGGCTTTGCCCGTAAAAGCGCCGAACATAACGTCGCCGCCTATCTCGCCCGCGACTTCCTTGGCGATTGTAGTCTTGCCCGTCCCGGCGTATCCGAAGAGCCGGAAGAGCTGCGGGCTTCCGTGCTCATTGAGCCACTCGACGACCTCCCGGATTGCCTCGTCTTGCTGCGGGGTGAATTTGATGGTCATTATTTTCTCCTTCAAAGGTTCTGCGTGGTCGCCCCATCGTCAGGCAGCGCGTTACGCTGCGCCATAAGCGCGTCAATCTTTTTGTGTGCCGAGTCATTCTCCGGCTTCTTTGCCTCGGCTTCCGAGAGTTGGAAAAGGAGGTGATTCAAGCTCATTTCCTAATGGCCCTCCATATCTCCCAAGTGTACGAAGCCAGCGTTACGATAAGCGCGGCGTAAAAGGAGTATTCGAGAATGGTATAGATCATAGCATACCCCCCAAGCAAATATCCCCGCCCCAGATTCCGCACGCTACGAAAACGAAGACGGTGAGTATCAAAGCTACGACGATGGATTGAAGGCGGGTCATTTTAGTCCACAACAGGAACAGGCTCGTCGTCGTCGCTAGATTCGTATTGATAGATTTGCTCATAGAGAGGCTTCTCAACCTCCAATGGCGCATGTTCTTCGTGTTCAATGAAAAGACGATTTTCGATAACATAAAATCTCCTTTCAATGTTATTGTCGTTTGAAACAAAACAGCGAACATTTTCTGTTTGTTCAAAACGATGATGATGCCCCGTTGCCTCTCCAAGAGCCAAAACAAAACTTCCATTTACGGGCTTCACTTCCTTCGCGCTCTTAGGAAGTTCTTTAACCTCCAAAAGCATTACGTCGCCCTGTCTGATGATATCCATGTTAACTCTCCTTTGTTGGTTGATATTCGTGCCAATCCTCGAAAGCAAGTGATCCGTCTTTTCTCCGCCACGTCGAGGCAATCGCGGCTTGCGGATATTTTAGCGTATCTCCACTATACGCTTGAGAAGATACTCTGATCCAGTAGTGTTTAAATGATCCGTCTGGTTCTGGCGTTGAGTTAACAACCTCAACAACAACAAGGGGAAAATCTCCCTTTCTTTCTTTTACCCAAAGTGTTCCCCATTTATCTTTTTTAACCATATTTGCACAACTGTCGTTCATATAGGCGATAACTCCTCCCCTATATCTTTGAATCATAATACGCCTAACCTCAGCGTTTTTTTCCTCGGCTATATCTTTCACGGTAATGTTCTCTGGATTTGTTACAACAAACTCAGGAACACGAACACCATGAATTGAAAACAGCCCAGTTCCATCGCGCCATCTACAAAATGGTCCATTATCACAATGGGGACGGTTTTGAGCATCGACCAATAGCAATTCCGGCCTATCGGAAATCATACAAAATTTTTCATGCATGATACGGGGGCCACTGTGTTCTGAAAGATACTCAAATGCATCGAATTTTGAGTAATCTAGGTCTAATTTAGCAACATATCTGAAAAAAGTGAGAAATGCAGACCACGCAGACCAATGATTTCCGCCCTGATACATTTTCCAGTAGCATTTTATGGAACATTCTAGCCCAAATTTACCGACCCCGAGATGTTTAGATAATTTAACCATCAGGGATAAATCAAGATTAAACCAATTCTTCTTTGATTTTGTCGCGGCGTCTGTCGCGGCGTCTGTCGCGCCGCGTGTCGCGTCGTCTGTCGCGCCGCGTGTCGCGGCGTATGTCGCGCCGAGTGTCGCGGCGTCTGTCGCGTCTTCTGTCGCGCCGAGTGTCGCGGCGTATGTCGCGGCGTATGTCGCGCCGCGTGTCGCGTCTTCTGTCGCGTCTTCTGTCGCGCCGCGTGTCGCGACGTATGTCGCGCCGAGTGTCGCGCCGCGTGTCGCGGCGGGAATCTTTCTCGTATACCAAATCCAAGAAGCAAAGCCAGACGCGAATCGCAGAACGAAGGGCGACGGAACAAATATGATTCGATGATCTGGGGGTGGCACTAAATTCGCCGACCTATACATTGACTTAACCGCCTCTATACAGCCTTTCTTTTCTTCATCGTCCATGTGCTTCGTTGACATGGCATTCAAAATCCACTTATCGCGCCACGCGGAAAGTTGGGCCTTGTGTTCGGGATGATCTTTAAAAGAGTACAGTTTTTTGGTCATTTCTTTTCTCCGAAAGTAGCGTGAATTGTCATGATCGGGGCCTTCCACTTTTTCCACCATTCAAGTGCGCCTTCGTCCATTTCTTCAATCTCATCATCAGAAAAAGCGAACCATTCTTGCGCCGTGTAATGCTTGCCGCCAATTTGGATGTTATTCGGCTGAATGTAGGCCGTATATTTTTCAGTCTGCAATACGCTCAGATCGGCGTCGGTCAGATTGGCGAGGGTCAGATCGGCGTCGGTCAGATTGGCGCAGGTCAGATCGGCGTCGGTCAGATTGGCGCAGGTCAGATTGGCGTCGGTCAGATTGGCGAGGGTCAGATCGGCGTCGGTCAGATTGGCGCAGGTCAGATCGGCGCAGGTCAGATCGGCGTCGGTCAGATTGGCGCAGGTCAGATCGGCGCGGGTCAGATCGGCGCAGGTCAGACTAATTTTATTCTTGATGGCGAAGAAAACGGCGAGACGAAGTTTCCAAGATTTTGGGGCAGATTCATCGCAATCAATCTCGGCTGTGAATTCGGTTTGGCCAGAGAAGCGTTTTTCTACGTTGAATTTTATCATGATGATCTCCGTTGGTCGGGTTAATTTCTGAAACCACCATAGCGCAACGGTTGCGCGATTGTCAAATAGATACTTGCGCTTTTTTTGAGCCGTGTTAACCTTTCGGTATCAACAGGTTAACGGCGGTAAAACCGAAAATGAATGATGAAGAGTCAAAAATCCCCGATCCTTGCAAGCCGCAACGCGATTCGAACGGGCTATTTTTGCCCGGGAATACAGTTGCAAAAGAGGCGTGGGCAACGCTTAAGGGCCGTGCGCGATGGGAGCGCATCGTCGATTATTATCGCACGCATTGCACGGTCGACGAGCTGCGCGAAATGGCAACGGATACGGCGCGCCTTGGAAAAATGCCGATTGAGTACGCGCAGGTGATTGTGCATCTCGCGGGGACAATCGCGGGCAAGGATAAGCGCGGCGAGCGCGAGGCTCTTTATGACCGCTTGTGGGGCTATCCTGTGCAGACAACCAGAGAAAAATCGAAAGAGGATGTCGATAGCGCCGAAGAACTTTCAGATGCTGATCTTGCCGCCGTTGTAAAAAAAGAGGCGAAATCAGATGATAAGCAAAGCTGATGCGGCAAGAGAGTTGCTTGCCCGTCGAGCGGCGCGGAAAAGCCTTGCAAAATATATTCAGTATACGAACAAAGATTATAAAACCAGCGCATTCAGCGAGTCGGTATGTTCCGCGCTCGACGTTTTTGTTGAGGATGTAATTGCCGGAAAACGCCCCATTCTCATTCTTGCGGCTCCTCCTCAACACGGCAAAACCGAGATAGTCAGCCGAAAGTTTGCTTCTTATCTAATCGGGAAATTTCCGGACTGGCACGTCGGCGGTTTGAGCTATAACGATCTTCTCGCCGGATCAATCTCACAAGACGTTCGCCGCAATATCGCAAGCGACAAACACAGGCGACTCTTTCCGTCGAATAGAGAAAAAAATAAATATGACGTGAATAGAACGTCTGAATTTAATTCACCCTCCGGACGCGGAACGTACAAAGGCGCGGGCATAGGCGCGGGACTTACGGGCTTTCCTCTTTCCATCGGAATTATCGACGATCCCATAAAAAACGCAGAAGAATCGTTGAGCGAAGTAACAAAAGAGGGAATCTGGTCTTGGTACCAATCCGTTTTCAAAACGCGCCTTAGTGAATTTTCAGGTCAGCTCATTATGGCGACTCGGTGGGCTGAGGACGATTTAACTCAGCGCGTGATTGATCTTCACAAGGGAGAATCTCGCCTTAAAACTTTGTTTTTCCCCGCGATCAATGAACCCGGAGAGGTTGGCTATAATCCCGCGCTTCCTCTTGGCGCGCTTGTTCCAGACCTTCACTCGTTGGCGCAGTTAGGGGAACTTAAACGCGAAACGAGCGATTATTTCTGGGCTGCTCTTTATCAGCAATGCCCGAAGCCGTTGGGCGGCAACGTATTCAAAGAATCCGGAATCCATTATTATTTGCCGAAAGACCTTCCAAAGAAATTCGACAAGATAATAAATTCATGGGATTGCACCTTCAAAGACACAGATGGAACGGATTTTGTTGTCGGGCAAGCTTGGGGAAAAAGTGGGGCGAACAGCTATCTTCTCGGACAAACCCGAGCCCGCATGTCGTTTACAAAAACGGTGGAGGAAGTCGTTTCCTTGCGTGACGCTTTTCCGTCTACGCGAGAAATTCTCATTGAAGACAAGGCAAACGGTCCTGCTGTTATTGATGTTTTAAAAGCTCACGTTCCCTGCCTTATCCCCATTGAGCCGGACGGATCAAAGCTCGCTCGTGCTCACGCAGTCACAAGTTTTTGGGAAGCGGGGAATGTATTTCTTCCCCATCCCGATATTGCAGCTTGGGTAAAAAACTATGTTTCTGAATTGACCGTCTTCCCTGCTGGGGCGAACGACGATCAGGTTGATGCGACAACGCAAGCTCTTCGCCGCCTATATCCTGTCTTTGTGTCGTTAAAAATATCGAAAGACCTCCTCGACAGAGCGAAAAGATTGAAGCCAAGATAAAATATCTGTAGACTGTCTCTCTTAACTTTCAGGGCGCATCATGGCAAAAGCAAAGAAAAAAAAGAGCGCGAAGAAAAACGACAACATCAAGATTCTTGCTCGTCGCGCCCGTCAAATCCAGCGGGAGAACAGCCGTTATCTTTATCCCATTCAGGCTCCGAGCATTGCGGCTGGCGTTGTTCCCAAAGGTGAAAAAGCGCCTGTCATGGCCTTCGATTATTCGGGACAAACCTTTGGCTCTTCCGTTTCTTTCTATGGTGGACTTCCGGGCGCAGGATTCCCCGGATTCCAATATCTCGCCATGCTTTCCACTCGCGCCGAATTTCGCGCCTTTGCCACAACGCTTTCGACCGAGCTAACGAGAGAATGGATCGACTTTACATCCGAGGAAAATGACGGAGATGACTCGCAAGATAAAATAAAAGCGATTCGCGACGAGTTTGACCGCTTGAAAGTTCAAGAAGTCATTCAGCGATCCGCCATGCACGATTGCTACTATGGGCGAGGTCAAATATTTATCGACATTGATTCACAAGACAGAAGCTTGCCGCTTATTTTAGACCCGCGCACGATTGTAAAGGGCAGTCTAAAATCTGTTAGCACGGTTGAGGCCGTTTGGACAACGCCGAGCGCATGGAACGCTATAGACCCCGCCGCGCCGGACTTTTATAAACCTCGCGGTTGGTTCATGCTCGGTCAGAATGTTCACGCAAGCCGACTTCTTACGGTTGTGACTCGCGAGCTTCCCGATATTCTCAAGCCCTCATTCAATTTTTCCGGCATGAGTTTATCACAGCTTGCCGAGCCGTACGTCGATAATTGGCTCAGGACACGCCAGAGCGTTTCCGATCTTATAAACATTTTCTCGATCACAGTTTTAAAAACGCCAATGTCGCAGGTGCTTCAAGGGGGAGATGATAACGGAAGTCTTTTCGCCCGCGCCGACTTATTCACCGCCCTTAGAAGCAATAAAGGTCTTATGCTTTTGGACAAAGAATACGAAGACCTGATGCAAATTAATACGCCGCTTTCTGGTCTTTCCGAGCTTCAATCTCAATCTCAGGAACACATGGCAAGCGTGAGCAAAATCCCAACGATGATCTTGACAGGAATCTCGCCGACCGGACTTAATGCGTCGAGTGAGGGAGAAATTCGATCTTTCTACGATAACATAAAAGCTCAACAAAATACCTTCTGGCGTATGCCGATTGAAACGATTCTTAAAGTCGTTCAGCTTTCTTTGTTTGGGGAAATTGACCCAAGAATCGGAATCAAATTCAATCCGCTTTATCAAATGACGCCGAAAGAGATTGCGGAGATTCGCGAGGCCAAGAGTAGGACAGATTGTGCTTACGTCGATCATGCCGTGCTTGGCTCTGATGAGATTCGCACAAATCTCGCCGATGATCCTGAAAGCGGTTATCAGGGAATTGATGCGGAGATGGTGATAGAGCCGCCTTACGATCCGGCGAACGATCCCGACACGTCTCCTGATGGCGCAGACGATAAAGAATTTAAAAGCGATGAACAGCGCAAGGCCCTGTTTGCCACAGCGGAAGGAAACAGCAAAATCGGCATTCCGCAAAGAGTCGGGAAGAAGGCCGTTAAAGAAGCTGAAAAGAAATGAACGCTTTTTTTAGCAAAGAACGGGTGATCCAAGGGGGCTTGGTCGCCGAAGGCAACCGCTTGAACGAGCGTATGCGAAGTGAAAGACAACAAAGAAAGAATCTAACACGGATTTTTTCGTCGCTTTTTTTATCATCAACTATTTTATTGTTTCTAAAGGAAAATATTTTTTATTTTCCCTCTTCCCGGTATCAGGATACCCCACTTATTAATTATGCGGTATCTAATTACCCCATCTTGTGTGGTATTCAGATACCACACACAAAATATGCCTGTGGGAGGCTCTCAGGAAATGATTAAGAAACCCAGAATCGCCCGCGCCGTTTTTCCGAATCAAGGTGTTCGCGCACAATATCGACGCCGGATGATGTGTCTGATTGATGATATGGCGGCCTCGTTTGAATACTGGCTCCGCGCCGCCTATCGAAAGTTTCCGCCAAGAGTTGCGGAGGCCGCTGAACAGGCTCAGGATGAAGCTCCCTCCGGCAGGATTCAGCGAACAATGGATGAACTTGCACGGCGATGGATAGCAAGATTCGAAGAATCCGCGCCCAAAATCTCCGAAGCTTATGCAAAAAGTCTTGCAAATCATTCGGACAATTCGTTTCGGGCCGCGCTCAAAGATGCTGGATGGGCAACAGAATTTAAAATGACTCCCGTTATGACCGACGCTTTAAACGCCGCTATCGAAGAAAACATAGGGCTTATAAAGTCGATCCCGCGAAAATATCTCGATCAGGTTCAAGGAGCCGTAATGCGCTCCTATTCAGTCGGGCGCGATCTTGAAACGATGGTGAAAGAGATAAAGGCGATTTATCCAAAGGCAGCGCATAAAGCCGTCCTGATTGCCCGCGATCAGTCAAACAAAGTAAATGCGGCGATCAATCGCGCGCGCTCTCTCGATCTTGGAATAACGGAGGCCATCTGGCTTCATTCGCACGCCGGAAAAGAGCCGCGTCCAGATCATGTCGCCGCAAACGGAAAGCGATTCAAAATCGCGGAAGGATGCCTCATTTCTGGTGAAAAGATAATGCCCGGAGAAAAAATAAACTGCCGATGCGGTTCAAGAGTCGTATTACCCTTTTGACGCGACGATCTATCTTGTGATAAAGTCCAGATCGGGAAATGAAGAATCCGCTTTTATGGAGCCGAAACTATGCGCTTCTTCCTTTCCGTTTTTGTCGCCGTTCTTTTTTCTGCAACACTTGCTTTTGCTGGCCCCGCGCCAACGACAAGCCTTAATCTCTCCGGAACGATTGGGGCGACCTCCACATTTCAAAGCATTCAGGCGCAGAATCTTAATCGTATCGGATGCACGATTCAGAATAACGGATCGAGCGGAAACGCGATGTATGTTTTTTTCGGCCCCAAAGCAAACGCGACGACCGGAGCTTCGATTAAGCTCTCTACGGGCCAATCTGTCAGATGCAATTCTTCAGCAACAGGATATGTTCTTCCCGATCAGGTGAGTATTGCGGGAACATCCGGCGACGCTTTCTTTGCGAACTTCCAATAGGGAACAATCATGATAAAAAAACTTCTTTTTTTAATTATCGCAGCGTTGCTCGTTTCATCGGAAACTAATGCACAGGAAATAAGCCCTTCTGGTGGCGGCGGAAACGGCTCCATGACGTATCCCGCGGCTGGCGTTGCCGTGTCGAACGGCTCTGCATGGGGAACGCCAATAAGTTCTTCGAATCCTCTCCCTGTAGCATACGGTGGCAGCCCTACCGTTAACGCGGCGTCGTACGCGGGGACAAGCTGGACGGATAAGGTTGCGGCTGCGAATAGCTCTTCAGCTTGCACAAACGGTTGTACGATTGTTGTTGATGATAGCTTGGCCGGAAGCGGCATGGATAACTCGCCGACGCTTGGTGCAAATGTAAATCTGAAATTTACGGGAAGCGGAACTTTTGTTTATTATGGACTGTATCCGGGCTCCTATTCTCATATTGACGCTGGTTCTGCACGGCTTCAATGCGGCGGCTCTGGCTGCGCTGGACTTGCCCAGACTAATACCGTCACGATGCAAGTCAGTAATCGGTATATCGTGAGCGGAGGTATTTTTGACTGTAATAATCAGACTGGCGCAACGGGCATCTATGTCGGAAACCATGCCGCGACGACTTTCTATAACCCAACGGTCGTAAACTGCACCGATCAATCAACCAGCACGTCAACCAACCCGACAGGGCCATTTGTTTTCTACGGCACACAGTTCGCGCAGGTCTATTCTCCGAAGTTCTATGGCGATGCTGCGGTTAAAATTTACAGTACGTCGGCAGGTGGCGGGGGTCAGTCAAATTCATTCTATGATCTGATTTGGAACGGTTATGGCAACAGCACAACTCCGGTTGGTGTGCTACTGCAAAATCTCGGTTCTACATACGTGCAGGAACCAAATTATTTTTACAACCCGACAATTCAGAAGGCTTCTGTCGCTGGCATGGCACAGGTAAATTCAACCGCATGGCTGGCGCAGCTTTATGTTTATGGGGGAGCGCCAGAAGTCAATGGAGGCGGAGCAGCAAGTGCCTCGATTGACGGGGCAACCGTCTATCAAGCCAGCACATACGTTTCGTTCACGGAGCTTATCTATGATAACGTAAGTGTTCAGGAGGCGACGATCACGCCTGTCCTGTATGGGAAAAACAGTAGCATTTTGAACATTAAAAATCCGCAGGGATACGGCAATACCTCAGGTCAGTTCACGGAAACGGACAGCACAAGCACGACAGTTTTGAACGGCGTAGATCGGGTTGTTTCCGGCGCGACGTTTGGAAATGTTTTATACGACGTTTGGAACGGAATCTGGAACCAAACTGCTCAAATTTTTGGGTTAGAAAGCTACACGACGGGAGTAGTTAACTCCCCAACAGTCAACCTCTGCGGGTCTTACGAATCTTCCGCAACGGGGCCGACTTATGCCCAAGATTGCATCTATCTACAAAACCAAATTGCAGGCGGCGCAAACGGAGCGAGCCAGTTAGTCATTGGCCTTGCGAACGGCACAAGTGGTTATGTCGGTATTTCTGCGCCAGCGTTCAATTCTGGAGGGTCATATTTGCAGTCAAGTGGGATTAATTCGGGGGGCACTTATTCGGGGGGTGGGATATTCTATATTGATAGTTCTGGAAACTTACAAACAAATAGCGTTTCAATAGGAACATCCTCTCATGTTGGGAGTTTTAATGTTTATTCTGCATCGTCTCACTCAGGACAAGCGACATGCTGGACAACAAATGGGCAAGTTGGCTATTGTACTTCCGTCGTAGCGGCTAATGGTTCTTGTTCTTGCACGGGGCTATAATGGACGATGACTTTGAAGAGGTATCCGATGAGATCGTCAAGGCCGTGGATGTTGTGAGGCCGGATAACGTATTTGTGTTTGATGAAAAGAAAGCAGAGCCAAAATAATGACGGATTCTCAGATAGAAGATTTTGCGTTTGATCGTTCCGTTAGGCATGTTGATGTTGACGGACGGCTTCATGTGACAAAATCACACATTTCAAAAGCTGGAATAAATCCCTATTATGGAAAAGAGATTCCGGGATGGAAAGAACTTGGGCTTGATCCTGAAAAAATCTATCGGCTTTTTCGCGATCCGAAGGAACTTGAAAAAGGCGCTCAGACTTTTGCAAATTTGCCGATTCTCAAAAAACACGTTCCTGTTTCTGTTGATAAGCCAGAAAAGGAATTAATCGTCGGAGCTATCGGATCGGACGTTTCATTCAACGATCCATATCTCGATTCCGATCTTTGCTTCTGGGACGCAGAAGCGATTGCGGGTATTGACAATGATAAAGTAAAAGAATTATCATGCGCCTATCGTTATGTACCCATCATGGAGTCCGGGGAATTTAAAGGACAACCCTATGATGGAAGAATGACGAACATCCGAGGTAATCACCTTGCGCTTGTTGAAGTAGGTCGCGCTGGTTCGGATGTTGTAGTTTCAGACAAGAATCCTTTTACCCCGGAGAGGAAAATTATGAAAATGACCAAGCTCGGCAAGGCGATTTACGAATCACTTTGCGCCGCTTCTCCCAAGCTCGCCGCCGATTCCGCCTTTCAAGCTCTTGTCGCCGACGCGAATAAGGCTTCTTTTAAAAAGGCCGATATCACCCCCAAAATTCTCGCGATGGATGAGGATTTAAATCCGCAGAAGGTCGATAATGTTATCGACGCGTTGCTCGATGTCGAACAGCCAAATCCGGCTAAACCGAAAAAGCAGGGGCAGGATGATGATCCACTCGCAAAAAAAGATGAAAAGGATAAAGAAAAGCAAATGCCAAAAAAGACCGAAGGCGCGGCGGATGATGAACCTGTTGGGAAGCTTCGCAAGATGCTTACGGACGGCGGCGTTGATTCTAAAATCATCGAAGATGCTTGCTCGCTTTTCAAACCCGCAAAAGACGCAAAACCCGAAGAAAAGCCAGAAGACGGAGAAAAGGAAGTGAAGGCCGCGATGGACTCTGCGCTCAAATCTCTCCGCGATCAGCTTCTTGCCGCCGAACAAGCGAAAAACGAGGTTCGCAAGACGGTCGGCGATGTTCTCGGAATGGATTCGGCGGCTGATGTTTACGGCTTCGCGCTCGATCAAATGGGCGTTGACCATAAAGGCATTTCCGATGTCGCCGCGCTTCGTGCGATATTTAAAATTGCCTCTACTCCGGCTTCACATGCTTCCGTTTCTCCGAGAGATTCTGGCGGTTTGGAAAAGATGTTTCCTGCCGTTGCTCGTATTCGTAACGCTTAAGAAAGGCAAATCACATGAGCGGCTTTCAATCTTCTGTCAATCTTTATCCGGCTCCTGCCGTTGCGGGTGATTTTGCTTCCGAGAATCCGCGCGCGTCTGTTCCGGGCCCCGAAAGCGGCTTTGTCGCTGGCGCGAACGGCGTGACCATCGGCAAGATGGCGTGGATTGCCGCAGATGGGAAAACGGTGAATAGTTACGGAACGGCTCCGAATGCTCCCGATGGTTTTGTTCATCGTGAACAGCAGGGTCTTATCGAAACGTATCTGCAAGAAACGAGCGTTCTTATTCCGGCTGGCTTCCCTGTCACCCTGATGCGGACGGGCGATTACTTTGCCAATGTCACGGGCGCGACGGGGGCGACGAAGGGCTCTGCGGTTTATGCAACTTATGCTACGGGCGATATTACGATTGGCTCGGCGGCTACGGGGGCCTCCGTGACGGCGGTTTCTGGCTCGACGAACACGGCGATCTTCGGCGCAACCTTTACTGCAAGCGCACATTCTGGCGACAATACCAGAATTGATGTAACGGCGGTCACTGGTTATATCAATATCGGCGACACGCTCGCCGTTGTCACGGGAATCGCTGGCAATCAGACTGTTGTTTCCCAAGATAGCGGGGGCACAACGGGGGGCGCTGGAACTTATGTTCTCAGCGGAACGAACACCGCTAGCTCGGTTGCTTGCACATGCTTTGGTTCGACGGTCAAGATTACTTCGACGACCGGGCTTATCAGCATAGGGGATACAATCTCTGGCGGAGCGGGCTTCCCAACGGGCGCGACGATTGCTACACAGGTAAGCGGAACTGCTGGCGGTGCAGGTGTCTATACCCTGAGCGCGGCGGGAACGGCTTATGTGGCCTCTGCTTCTGGCGTAACGACCTTCGGAAACGTTCTCGACGTTACGGCTGTTGGGTCGGGAACTCTCGCCGTTGGCGATCCTGTATCCGGCGGAAGTCTCGCGTCGACCGCCTGTATCGCTTCTCAGATTTCCGGGACGGCGGGCGGAATCGGGATTTATACTCTTTCGGTTCCTTGCACGGCATATTCCGCTTCGACGACGATCACCGCAGTTGCAGGTGTCGCGACGAATTGGGTCGCCGGACAAGCTGCCGCTGTCGGCGAGTTAACGGTTATTACTCAGTAAGGAGAAAGAAAAAATGGATCCAATCCTTCAAGCCTTGTCGTCCCGTGCGGGTGTCCACTTTATGGGACAGCCAAACCTTGCTTTTCAGGCAAAGGACATTTATCTGCGCGAATCCGGCGAAGGATTGGCTTGCGACGCACAGCCGACTCTTATCACGGTAAGCAACTCCGGCATTCCCGCCTTTCTTTCGACTTACATTGATCCGAAGCTGATTGAAATTCTCGTTGCTCCGATGAAGGCAACGGAAATTGTCGGCGAAGAAGTCAAGAAGGGCGATTGGACGACCGAAACGGCGATGTTCCCCGTCATTGAATCGACGGGTCGCACGACTGCTTACGGCGATTATTCCGAAAGCGGAAGCGCGGGCGTAAACGTCAACTTCCCGCAACGTCAAAGCTATCATTATCAGGTTATGACGAATTGGGGCGAACGCGAACTTGAAAAGGCCGCGCTGGCTCGCGTTGATTGGGCTAATCGCAAGAATATTGCCTCGATTCTGACGCTGAATAAGTTTCAGAATAAATCGTATTTCTATGGCGTTTCCGGCATAGAAAATTACGGCTTGCTAAACGATCCTAAACTGACGGCGGCGATTACTCCGATCACGAAAGCGGCTGGCGGCACTGGCTGGACGAATGCCGTGGCGAACGAAGTTCTCGAAGACATTCAAAAGCTTTGGACGCAGTTGCAGACTCAGGCAAACGGCCTCATTGAGCTTGATTCGAAAATGACGCTGGCCATGTCTCCGACTTCCGAAGTTGCTCTGACGAAAACCTCTGATTTCAACGTCAATGTCGCGGATCGTTTGAAGAAGAACTTCCCGAATATGACGGTGAAAACGGCTCCCGAATATGCAACGACTTCCGGCAATCTGGTTCAGCTTTTCATCGAAGATTATGAGGGACAGAGGACGGCGGTTACGGCGTTCACTGAAAAGCTTCGTGCGCATCCGATTGTTATCGGCTCTAGCTCGTTTAAGCAGAAAAAGAGCCAAGGGACTTTTGGAACAATCATCTTCAGGCCGGTCTTTATCGCGCAGATGCTTGGCGTTTAAGACAGAACTCTTCCCTAAATTAAATGTCCGGTGTATAACAGCATCGGACATTTTTTTAACAACCAGCAGAAAAGGAAATGAACATGGTCGAAACAACCGAAAAAACAATCCTCGTCGGGTGCAAGCTTCCGCATGGGCTTATCATCGAAGACCCCGCCGATGTTTCAAAAAAGGTGAAAATCCACGGCCTTAATCGCTCGAAAATTATCGGGGCTTCTTATGCCACGACTCGAGTCGATAGAGAATTGTGGGATCGGTGGATAGTTGCTCACAAGGATTTTTCCGCCGTTGTTTCCGGCGCGATCTTTGCCGCTAAAAATGCGAATGATATTCAGGCAATTGGCAAGGAAAACGAAAACCGAAAAACCGGATTCGAACCGGCTAAAGAGGACGATTTCGGCGTTACACCAGCGACGGAAAAAGACGAGGAGTAAAATAAATGACCGTTGTCGTTTTCGATTCGACAGCGTTTCTTGCCCGCTATCCTGAATTTTCAGCCGTAAGCGTTTCAAGCCTACAGGCATATTTTCAGGAAGCGGGCTTTTATCTTTCAAATGACGATGATTCAATCGTTAAAGAGATTCCGCGCCGCGCCGCCCTTCTGAACATGCTCACGGCGCATATTGGCTATCTCGCGGGGGCTTTAGAGGCAAACGCCGCGCCGAAGCCCGTGGGACGCATTGCACAAGCGGCAGAGGGTTCCGTAAGCGTCTCTCTCGAATATGCTCCGCCCGGATCGCTGACGTGGTTTAACCAAACGACTTATGGCGCAGCCTTTATCCAAGCGACTCAAAATCTTCGCTCTTTCAGATATGCCCCCCGCCCTACGAGGTTTTAAAATGGTCGAGAAATTTCTCACGGGCGGCGATAAGCTTATGAAAAAGCTGGAAGAAATATCGCAAAAAATGGGTGGCGGGGCCGTTGAAATAGGCTTTATGGAAAATGCGACTTATCCAAACGGGACTCAGGTTGCCGCCGTCGCATTTTGGAACGAGTTCGGACATATGGGTAAAGCCCCCGCGCCGCCACGCCCATTTTTCAGAAACATGATTTCAAAAGAATCGACGTCTTGGGGTTCAAAAATGGCGGGGTTGGCGAAGGCCACAGATTATGATGGAAAACGCGTTCTCGGCATGATGGGAAAAGATATACGAGACGCGCTTGAACAAAGCATAAGAGATTTTACGACCCCGGGGCTTGCGGATAGCACGATAAAAAGAAAAGGATTCAGTAAGCCCCTTATTGATACTACGACGATGGTCAATGCGCCAGATTTCCGCGTGGTAGGTGCAGAATGAACGTGCGCGGGCTTTCAAATTCTGCCATTAAAACGGTGAACGCTGACACTCTTGTGTCTATTCAGCCTTCATCGGGATATACCATAGGATCGGGGGCGAGACAGATTCCTTCTTACGGAACGGCCGTTTCTCAATACGCGAATATCCAAGAATTAACGGTCGAAGAACTGCGCTTGATCGAAGGACTCAACATTCAGGGAACCAAAAAAACGATCTATACTCATTTTCTTTTGCGCGCGGCAAGTCGCCCAAATCAGACTGGCGGAGACTTGATAACTTTCAATGAGCAAAAATGGCTTGTTGTGAAGATTTTAGAGCAATGGAACGAATGGACAAAAGCCCTTATTGTTCAACAGGTAAGCTAATGACTGAATATGTCCCGACAATAATCGTTGATAATGTAATAGATGCTCTGGCGGCGTTCATATCCCCCTTTATGCTTGGCGGAGAAGTTATTCGAGGGCAAACGAATCGCGTCTCTATGCCGCAAGCTCCCTTCGTTCTTCTCACGGAAATTGGACTTGCAGACCTTGGAAAGCCTCATTCGAGACAATCCGATGCGAGCGATGCGACGATTTACGGACATAAACGAATCGATATTCAGGTTGATTTTTATGGAGCAACGGGCGGCGATGCAGGAGATTTTTGCGGGGCGATTAAATCCGCTTTTCGTTCTGAATGGGGGTCGTCTCAATTTCCAACGACCATTCAACCTCTCTATTGCGACGATGGAAGGCAGATACCTTTAATCACCGGCGAAGAACAATACGAAAGCCGATGGACATTGACAGCCTCTTTACAGTATAATCCCACCGTTACCGTTCCGCAGCAATCAGCAGATGCGCTTGCTGTTGCCAAGACAGAATCCATTGACCTGTTTTAAAAGGGCAAAAACATGACCACAATTCCCGCCAGTCAAATAGTCTCAGCGAACCCCGGAGTTTTGAACGCCGGAGGGAACGCCCTTGCAATCAACGGCGTCATAATGACGCAGAATACTCTTCTCGCGACGAATGCCGTACAATCGTTCGATTCTCCGGATTCCGTAAGCGCTTTTTTTGGGCCGTCCTCGGCGGAATATGCCGCCTCGAATATTTATTTTGCTGGTTTTGACACTTCGACGGTAAAGCCCTCAACGCTCTATTTTGCCTCCTACGTAAACGGGAACACTTCGGCATGGTTACAATCCGGAAGCTTGTCCGGAATGACTCTTACGCAGCTTAATGCTCTGGAAGGCGTTCTCACGCTTACGGTCGATGGAACTTCTTTCACTTCCAGCACGATCAATCTTGCGACGGCTTCCAGCTTTACGGATGCCGCGAATAAAATTTCTGACGGATTCAGCGGAACCGGAAAACCGACATGCTCATGGAACGCCGTCAATAGCACGTTCGTTCTCACAAGCTCGACGACCGGAACGGGATCAACAATCACCTATGCGACTGGAACGCTTTCTGCGGCTCTCATGTTTACGAGCGCGACGGGGGCAAGCCTCTCTCAAGGATCGGCGGGAAATACCCCCGCCACGGCGATGGCAAATGTCATTGCGGAGACGCAAGATTGGGCTTTGTTCACGACGATGTGGGAGCCCGTTCTTGCAGATAAAGAGAACTTCGCAGTTTGGGCGAACGCGCAAGATTCTCGTTATCGTTATGTTTGTTGGGATACGGACGCCCAAGCCGCCGTCAACGGATCGACGGAATGTTTCGGTTATGTCGCAAAAACAGCCGAATATGATGGAGTCGAATGCGTTTATAATACGCTCGCTCTCGCCGCGTTCGTTCTCGGAATGAATGCGTCGATTGATTTTTCGCGCCTCAATGGAAGAATCACCGAATCGTTTAAGACGCAATCCGGATTCACGCCGACAGTCACGGACGCGCAAACAGCCTCTAATCTTTTGGCGAATGGATACAGTTTTTACGGCTCTTACGCGACGGCAAACGAAAAGTTCAATTTCTTCTATAATGGTCAGCTAACAGGAAAATGGTTATGGGGCGATTCGTTCACGAATCAGGTCTATCTCAACTCTCAATTCCAGCTTGCCCTTGTTGAGCTTCTGACAAATGTCCCGTCGATCCCCTATAACAATCAGGGCTACAGCTTGATCCGCGCCGCGATGCAAGACCCGATCAATCAATCTCTGAATTTCGGAAGCATCAGAAAAGGGGTTACGCTTTCGAGCGCACAGTCGGCGGAAATTAATAATGCCGCTGGACAGGACGTTACGCAGATTATTCAAAATACCGGATATTATCTGCAAATTCTTGATCCGACGCCGCAAGTCAGAGAAGCGCGCGGAACGCCCCCTATCAATTTCTGGTACACAGACGGTCAAGCGGTTCAAAAGATTTCGCTCGCCTCTATTGATGTCCTTTAAGGAGGGATAAGAAATGTTCGATTCAACCATAACCTCGGCAAACAGTATCTTCACGTTGATCGTTGCCGATCTTTTCCCCGCCCCCGTGCAGATGGAAGGATATTCGACCGATAGCGCCGTTGTTACGGATGCTATCGACATGGCAGAAGTTCAGATGGGCGTCGATGGAAGAATGACGGCGGGATATGTCCCTAACCCTACGAAACAAACAATCGCGCTTCAAGCCGATAGCCCGAGCCGTCCTTTTTTCACGGCGATTCTTGAAGCGACTAAAACCGCGAAGGAAATTTACTATCTCACGGGAAACTTGATTCTCACGGGAACGGGAGAGGCTTTTGCTCTTACACGCGGCGTTATCACAAACGCGAAACAGATTCCCGATCTGAAAAAAGTTCTTGATCCCGTTGATATTGTTATCACTTGGGAATCTATCAACCCAACAGTTGTTTAACTTTTTCCTGCGTCTCCGCCGCCCGAACGTCCTCATTTCCCATTTGGGCGGCGGGGGCACCACTTTAAAGGAGGCGGCAGATGAGAAAAACCATGAATTATGTCGTAATTGACGAAGGCCGAGACAAAGGCAAAATTTTCGTCATTACCGAGTTTCCCGCGAGTCATGCCGAGGCTTGGGCTACCCGCGCCCTTCTTGCCATCATAAACGACAATGCAGAGATTCCAGAGGGTTTTGAGAGGCTCGGCATGGCTGGTATGGCAGAGCTTGGGATTAAAGCTCTGGCGGGCCTTAAATGGGAGATTGCGGAGCCTCTTCTTGAGGAAATGTGGCAATGCGTTAAGATCATGCCCGACAAGTCAAAACCGAATGTCGTTCGAGACTTGATCGAATCGGACATTGAAGAGGTCTTAACCCGCGTGAAAATCCGCGCGGAAATATGGAAGCTTCATACGGATTTTTTAAAGACCGTCGCCCCCTTAATCTCCGGCGAAGCTCAAGCGGCGGTCGAAAGAAAAGATTCGCCGAATACCAAAACATCCCATCGACCATAGGAGTTTTGCTTTCGCGCCGCATGGCAACGCTCAAGGAATTGGACGAGTTCTATGGCATTAAGGACGTTTATGATATGCTGGAAGTTATAGCCGTCGATACAAACAATGAGGCTGTCGCGAACTCGAAACCGGAGAAATAGACTATGCCGACCGTTATTGACTCGCTTTTAGTCCGCCTGGGGATTGATAAAAAGCCCTTCGACAAGGACAAAAAGAATGTCGATAAGGACATTAAAGACCTGTCGAAAAAAGGGAAAAAGGAATTTGATTCTCTGGCGGCATCGGCGGGGAAATTTCTTGCCGTTCTCGGCGGTTCTTACGCCATAAAAAGATTTGTTCAGGATCAAATCGAAGCAAATTCTTATCTTCAACGGTTCTCAAAAAATCTCGGCGAAAGTGTCGATAAAATATCTGCGTTTTCAAATGCGGCAGAACTTTCGGGCGGCTCTGCATCCGGCTTGCAGGGAACGCTTTCCATGCTTTCCCGAGCACAAACTGAATTAATGCTCACGGGGCAATCGGGGCTTGTTCCATATCTTTCTGCGCTTGGGGTTAGCCTTACCGATATTCATGGGAAAGCGATCCCCGTTACAGAAGAACTTATCAATATCGGTCAAGCGTTATTGTCAAAAACAGGAGATAGAAAAACTGCCTTTAATATGGGGCAGATGATGGGGATCGACCCCGGAACGCTGAATATGATTTTGAGAAGCAGAAAAGAGGCGGAAGAGCTTCTCAAGCTTGCCGATAAATATAAGCTCACTCAAAAACAGGCCGATGAAGAAGAACATCTTCGACAAAAAACGGCGGAGCTAAGTTTATCGTTCACCGCTTTCGGCTATAAATTGATGGAAGATGTCTTCCCCGCGCTTGACAAACTTCTTAATCTCTTTCTTCGTTTTGGCGATTGGTGCAAAGAAAATGGAGCTTTTGTAAAAAATTTCTTGATCTCTCTCGTCGTTATTTTGGGCGCATTTGCGATTGCAACGGCTCCTATAACGCTGATGACTCTTGCCATTATTCAACTCGCAGCAGGAGTCGCGCTGCTTTGGACAAATTTTGAAGGTGCTGTGCAAGCCTGTAAGGACTTGGCAACCGCTCTGCCTAAGGGAATTAAAAAGTTTTTGGGAATTGAAGAAACAAAAAAAAGCTCTTCGCAAACAGGAAGTTCAGATAAAGACGCAATGTCCTTTTTCCAAAAAAAGGGATGGACAAAAGAACAGGCCGCCGGACTTGTCGCAAATCTGAAAAAAGAATCGGGACTGAATCCCTCTGCTGTCGGCGATAGTGGAAAAGCATATGGAATCGGTCAATGGCATTCCGACAGACAAACGGAATTTCAAAAGCTATTTGGACATTCCATATTCGGATCAAGCATCGACGAACAGCTTGCTTTCATGCAGTACGAATTGACGCAAGGAAACGAGCGCGGTGCAGGGAATCGTCTCAGAGCCACCACCAGCGCAAACGAAGCCGGGGCCGTTGTGTCTCGCTATTACGAACGTCCCGCAAATGTTCTTTCGGAAATGGCGGCGCGGGGCGATCTAGCAAACTCTCTTATGCGAGGATCGACGACATCAACAAGTAAGACGGTTCAAATCGGAGAGGTCAACGTGGTGACTCAGGCTACGGATGCAAACGGAATCGCAAAGGACATAGGAAAGTCTCTCGATTATCTTTTGGCCTCTCAAGTCAACTATGGACTGACGTAATCATGCCCTTAATCCCATATCCTGACGTTCCTGATGAAAACGGAGTCCCTAATCTTCCAAGATTATCGAGCGCGGGGGCTTCGGCTGCGTCTGGCTTGAGCCTTTTAGAGGGAATCGTTTGGAATGTTTTACAACAAGACGATCAATGGGGCGTTTATGATAGCAACGGAAATGCTCTCGGTGATCCGTCATTGTTTAGCGGTATAGCCTCAACCATTCTTTCCTCTCTCGGAGCATCCTCTACGCTTTCGACAAATTCCGTCGAATACTCGAAGGAAATGCGTGTTAGCGATTATCCGGTTGAAGGCGGAAGCTTTGCGAGTTTTAATAAGGTCGAAACGCCCGCCAATCCTCGCGTGGTTCTTTGTCTTTCGGGAAGCCAAGACGACAGAACATCTTTCATAAACGCCATTGATGCGGCGACAAAATCGACAAACGCTTATAGTGTCGTCACGCCCGAAGTGACCTATATAAATTATACGATTGAAAGTTATCGCTATGATCGCACCGCCGCGCACGGCGCGACAATGTATATTTTGGAAATGAAGCTGAAAGAAATAAGAACCGTTTCTGCCGCCTATACAACGGCATCATCTCCTATCAACAATCCTCAAAGCACAGACGCCGTTCCTGCCGTCGATAGCGGAACTGTCCAGCCGTCAACGCCGGATACGTCTGTCGTTTCGTCGATGGAGGCGGCATACCCCAATCTTCCATCAAGCACGATTCCCACGGTATCTCTTGCAAATATGAATTGAGGAATCATGCTTCAAATCCCCCTACAGGCCGTTCCCTCACAGATAGTAAAATCCGTTTGCGATTCTCAGAACTGCCAAATTGCGATCTATCAAAAAAGCCAAGGCGTTTTTTTCGATCTCAACTCGAATGGAACCGATATAGTGACCGGGGTTTTGGCGCATAACGCAGACTTTCTTTGCTGCATAAACTATACCGGATTCGAGGGAAATTTTGTTTTTATCGACACTCAAGGAACGTCCGATCCTTCTTATGACGGGTTCGGAACTCGATATTTTCTTGTTTATCTGACGGCGGCGGAATATGCGGCGGCAAACCCAACATGAGCACAAGCTTTGAAAACAAAAAAAGATTGCGCTTCGTAATTACCCTTGCGACAGGGACTTTCGGCTCGTCGAATAACAATCAAATCACACTTGAAGGCTATCGTTCCATTGCCGAGATAGACAAAGCGGGCGGCATGATGATGGGGGAGCTTCGCGCGCGCATCTTCGGAGTTTCTCAATCGGACATGAATAGCTGCACGCTGATTCAGTTCAAACCCGGATTTTATTTAAAAAACACAATCGTAGTTTTTGCTATCGACGGCGATTCCGAAACGATGGTTTTTGCGGGAAATGTCGTGAATGCGTGGGGGGATTATCAAGACCTTCCGCAAGTCTGCTTATACGTTCAGGCTCAATCGGCTTATTCCGATTCTCTCTCTTCTGCGGTTCCGTTCAGCATTCCGGGCGCGATAGACGTTTCGATCCCGATGTCGCAACTCGCCGCAAAAATGGGGCTTTCTTTCGAGAACAACAATGTTCACACAATCGTTCGAGATATTTATCTTCCCAACACGCTCAAAGAACAAGCTCTCGATCTCGCGAGAGAGGCGGGGTGTTCTCTTTATATAGACGATACAACGCTTGCCATAACGCCGCTCTATCAACCGAGAGGCTCGAATATACCGGAGATTTCTCCTTCTTCCGGACTCGTCGGTTATCCAACATTCGATGGCGTTGGAGGAATTTCTTTCAGAACGCTTTTTAATCCGTCTATTTTGTTCGGCGGCGCGATTAAACTTGTGACGAGTATTCCGCAAGCCGAAGGTCAATGGCTTGTTGCGTGCGTTTCGCATCATCTTGAAGCAGAAAAGCCTAACGGAGAATGGTTCAGCAGAATAAGGGGAAATAAAATTGGCATCACCCTCATCCAGTGACGGCGTTCCGATGGGCTTTATCCGCCCTTCGAGCGTCTATGGAGACATAAACAAAACCCGTTTTATTCTTCAACAGGTTTTGGCGAAAATGCAGACTGCGACTCTTGTGCAAGTTGTTTCTTGCACAAATTCGGGAGGCGATAGCGCTGTTGGATTCGCAGACGTTCTTCCTCTCGTCAATCAGATAGACGGACAAGGCGGCTCAACGCCACATTCCGTTGTTCACAATATCCCTTATTTTCGTGTTCAAGGTGGCGCGAATGCCATAATTCTCGATCCTGCTGTGGGAGATATTGGAATCTGCGTCTTTGCCTCGCGAGACATTTCCGCCGTGAAAACGACGAAAGCTCAGGCGAATCCGGGAAGCTATCGGTCTTTCGCTTTTTCGGACGGTCTTTATCTTGGCGGCGTTTTGAACGGAGAGCCTACGCAATATATTCAGTTCACAAATGAGGGAATAAACATCGTTTCGCCGACTCAAATTACTCTTTCCGCTCCGTTGATAAGCTTCAACGGAGAGATTGTTCAAGCTGCGGGAACCGGGAACAATGCAACCTTCAACGAAAATATCACGGTTATAGGCGATGTGACCGCAAGCGGGACAAGCCTTCACACGCACGTTCATTCTGGTGTAGAGTCGGGGCCGAACAACACTTTGGGGCCAGTTTAAAATGACGCGCTTCAACACTCTTCTTCTGGATCAGTCTGCTTGGGACTTAGTGATCGACAGCGCAGGCAATATTGCAATGGCGCAGCCAGCGTATGCACTTGCACAAGATGTTGCGAGCGCAGTTAGAACCTTTTTGGGAGAAGTCTGGTACGATCAGACGCAAGGAATCCCTTATTTTGATAATGTTTTAGGAAAAATGCCGTCTTTATCTCTTTTAAAGGGATATATCGAAAAAGCAGCAATGACGGTTCCGGGTGTCGTTTCGGCAAAATGTGTGATAAATTCTTTCGCCAATAGGCAGATTTCAGGCCAGATTATCTTTGTTGATGAGCAGGGAGAAGAAAACGGTGTCAACATCTAATGTTCCTTCAATTTCATGGGAGTCTGCGGGGATTGTTATCCCTCAAGAATCCGCCGTTCTCGCGGGCGTTCAATCTGATATTAACTCGGCATTTGGCGGTGGCCTTAATCAGGCGCTTTCAACGCCGCAAGGGCAGCTTGCCTCTAGCGAATCCGCGATCATCGCCGAAAAAAATAGTGAAATTGCCTACATAACGAATCAGGTCGATCCACAATATGCGTCGGGTAGATTTCAAGACGCGATAGGTCGGATTTATTTTATGACTCGCGAAGGCGCAACATCGACAGTCGTTGTCTGCACATTGACGGGCGTTCCGAGCACCGTTATTCCTGCCGGAACCTATGCACAAGACACATCGGGAAACACGTATGCTTGTGTCAATTCCGTCACGATAGAATCGGGGGGAACCGTAAGCGCCGAGTTCGCAAATATAGAAACTGGCCCGGTTGCTTGCGCCGCTGGAACGCTAACGAAGGTCTATCAGACATTGCCCGGATGGGATGCGATTACGAATCCTGCGCCCGGAACTCTCGGAACTGTGGTCGAAAGCAGAACAGATTTTGAGTATCGTCGGCAAAACTCTGTCGCGCTGAACGCCGCTGGCTCTTTGCCTTCGATTTACGCCAATGTTTTCGCACAGTCGAACGTCACGGATGTTTACGCGGTGCAAAACGATAATAGTCCCTCGTCCTTCGTCGGCTCAATTTTGGGAACGACCCTAACGGTTTCCTCAATGATTTCAGGAAGGCTTGTAACGGGATCGGTTGTTTCGGGAACGGGAATCGCTTCTGAAACCTTCATTGAGGCGCAGCTAACCGGAAGCCCTACGGGTGGAGCGGGAACTTATACGGTCAATAATTCTCAGTCCATCTCAAGCGAGGCCATGGCTTCTCCCGCAATCGCAATCGGCGTGACGAATTATATTCTGAACGCCAACACGATCTATGTGGCTGTGGTAGGCGGAACCGCCGCCAACATTGCTCAGGCGATATATGAAAAAAAGGACTGTGGATGCGATACGGCAGGAAACACTTCGGCAATCGTCACCGATCAAAGCGGATACAATTATCCTTATCCGAGCTACACGATCAATTATAATGTTCCAACGGACATTCCTATTTATTTTGCCGTCGAACTCACAAACTCTTCGACTCTGCCTTCGGATGTTGTTTCTCTCGTTCAAGCGGCGATCATTGCCCGATTTAACGGGACAGATGGGACAACCCGCGAACGCATAGGATCGGAGATTTTCGCCTCGCGTTATTATGGGGCGGTTTCGAGCGTGGCGACGAATGTTTCGATTGTATCTATTTTGATTGGCGAAACATCAAGTCCCGCATCGACGACTCTTGAAATGGGAATCGATCAGCATCCGGTTATAAGCGCGGCGAATATAGCGGTTACTTTGGTGTAAAAATGCGCGATTGGGAAAAAACTATTCAGAGCGAATATGCTAATTCGCCAACGATCTGCACCCTCATTCAAAACATGAATGAGTACATTGATCCGCGTGCAGACATTGATAATTTTTATAACATCGTTTGGAATGTCGAAACTGCGGTTGGTTTCGGATTGGACATATGGGGTCGAATCGTCGGAATCTCTCGTCAACTGACAATCCCCGGAACTTCTGAATACTTCGGATTCAACGAAGGAACTGGGTTTTATCCCTTTGGACAGGCCCCTTTCTACAGCGGGGTTCCTCCGGCGACGCAGACTTATACCCTTTCTGATGATGCTTATCGGACGCTGATTCTCGTCAAGGCAATGTCGAACATTTTTCTTTCGACGGCTCCGGCAATAAATCAGATTCTTCAAAATCTTTTTTCAGATAGCGGACGCTGCTACGTCAATGATCTTGGAGGAATGAAGCTGAGATATACGTTTGAGTTCTTGTTAACCCCGTATCAATTCGCTATAATAACGCAGTCCGGCGCGTTGCCGAAACCCGCAGCAGTAGAATGTTTCATGATTCAGACAGTTTTACCTGTTTTTGGTTTTTCCGAAGCCGGAACCGCAACGGCGGCTCCTTTCGGACAGGCTCCTTTTATTTCGGAGGGTTCTCTCTATGCAATTAGTTAATGCTCCGTCAAAACTTGTTCTTCCTTTTGCATCATCGGGTGGAAAAAACACGATTCCTGTTGCGTCTCAAATAGGAATTACTGCTGGGGCCGCATCGTTCACCGATGGCTTTCCACCATTAACCAGAACCGCTCTTGAAGCAGGAGGCGTTCCGCCCTCTGGTCTAGATATGAACGGAATTTTGAACGCTATTTCCGCCATTTCACAATGGCAAAATGCGGGGGCCGGATTCGTTTATGATTCAACTTTCTCGACGAATGCCAACGTGGCGGGCTATCCTGCGGGCGCAAGAGTCCTTCGCGCTGACGGCTTGGGATATTGGCTGAATCTCGTCGATGGAAATGAGAATAATCCCGATGGTGCAACCCCAACAGGATGGGTTCCCGATTATACAAACGGGGTTACTGCCGTCACAATGACAAATGCGAACGTGACTTTGACTTCTGTTCAATATGGGAAACCAATCATAGAGATTACGGGAACGCTCACGGCAAGCCTGAATCTGATTTTCCCCGCGATTGCAGAAAAATGGATCGTTATAAATAACACGACCGGAGCCTATACGATCTCGGCAATAACGGCGAGTGGCACAGGTGTTGTGATTGGCGCAACAAGCTTTATCGTCTGTGATGGAAAGAATGTTTATGGAATGGATGGGTCAACAGAGTCGAACATTTCCATTCGTTCCGTTTCCGGCATTTCTGGTTCATGGGGATCGACGACGACAGCGACGTGGACGGCTAATCAAGCAATCGTTCAATCGTCCTCAGGCATATCATCCCTTTTGAGCGGAGTTAATGTTTCGATCAACACGGCAAATACCGTTGGAACGGCGGGCGGACTAGATTCAGGAACTTTAGCGGCTTCAACGCCCTATGCTATTTGGCTGATTTACAATCCGACGACTTCAATGGCGGGAGCGATTCTATCTCTTCCCTCGAACTCCGCGCCGACTCTTCCTTCTGGATACACGCAATATACCCTTATCGGGGCTGTGGTAACGGATTCAAGTATAAAACTTATGGGTTTTATTCAAAAGGGGGCCGATTATCAATTTGTGTTAGGACAAAATCTATCATCTCTTCCTGTTTTGGCTTCCGGCTCTACATCAAGCGGACATTGGTTAGCTGTGGCGATTTCAGGAATTGTTCCCTATTCAATAATATCAAAAATAAAGCTTATTTTGGGCGCGAACGACAGCCCGGGAACATCGGGAACAAGCGCAGCCGTTGCTTCTAATACAAACTATGATGCTCCCAATGAAGGATCGGCTTACGATGGAACGGCTCCTATTATGGGTTATGGACTTTCCGCGAGCGTCGGAGGGAATCAGGTGGGAGAGATAATTCCAGAATCGACAAACATTTATTACTCAAGCAATCTTTCGACTTCATCTCTTCGTTGTCTTGGTTCCACGCTTAATCTTTAGGGAGCGATCATGTACGCATATTCAAACAATGGACTTTCGTTTCGCGCGGTGGATTCGAATTACGTAGCACAATCGGGCGAAGTGCTTTTTCCAGCGATAGCGACTCCGGCGCAACTTTCTACTGCGTTCTCAGGATATACATCGGCGATAGAAACGATGGCGGCTCCTGCGGCAGGACAAGCAGTTCTAGCGCAGGGCATTGCCATTACTTCAACGAGTACGCCCGCGTTAAACGGAACCTATGCGCTAACATCTGGCGCACAATCGGCGATCATGGCGATCATGTTGAGCATTATTGCGCTCGGCACGTTTCCGAATGGAGCTTTGACTTATACCTACATGGATGCAAGCGGAACGCCACACATTTTCCCGAGCATTACGGAGTTTAAAGCTTTCGCCGCGGCGTTTGCAGCTTATTACGGCGAAGTTGTTCAATATATCGACAGCGCCGGAGCAGCAGGATCAATCCCTTCGTCTAACGCCGTTACGATTACATAGGTGAGAAATGTCCTGTCCTGTGTGCAAATTCGTAGATGCGATTTTTCATTGGATAGGAATTTATCTTATCAATATCGCTATGTGGATCGACGAAGGCGCAAACGTCATAATTCTGCCTTGGCTTCGTATTTTTCATTTGATTCCAAACGATGATGCTCTTGGAGACGCTCACTATACGGTTTCTCAATGGACGGCCTATGCCGCGTTAGATGGCTCCCGCTTTGCAAAAGTTCTTTGCAAAATTCTGACGATTCTCTTTAAGCCTTGGCACTGGAACGATACAAATTATTCGCATTGTTATAATGCGATTCACTACGATGATGGGAAAGAGATTCCTCCGACAGAAACGACGGGATGAAGGAAAAACAAATGAATCCCGATGTAATCAATGCAGCGTTAAGCGATCCTCTTGTGCATGTCGGTGGCGGCGGATTATCTATCGGAGGATTGCTCTGGTATTTTTTGGGAGGGTCGAAAAAAAGGCTCGATGTCGTCGAACCAAGAGTTGATAAGGTCGAAAAAGATATATTCGATGCACGGCTCGAGATTAAAGACCTTCATTCCTATGCAGAAGGAAATTACGCGAAAAACTCTTCTCTTGATCGAGTTCATGCGCGGATTGACGATGTGGCAAAAACGAGTAATCAAATCTTGCAGCTTTTAGTCGAGAAAAAATAATGGATGAAATAAATCCGATTGATATTCTTGCAAGGACGATATGGGGCGAAGCTCGCGGAGACGGTGCTCTCGGAATGAATGCCGTAGCTCATGTCGTTATGAATCGAGTCTCGCACGGCGGATGGTGGGGATGCGACGTTATATCGGTTTGTTTAAAGGCTTGGCAGTTTTCTTGCTGGAATGTAAATGATCCAAACCGTGAAAAACTTACTTCCGTTGATGATTCCGATCCTCAATTCGCACAAGCTTTAGATATTGCGGCAAACGCGATCGACGGAACAAACGACGATCCTACCGATGGATCGGACAGTTACATAACCCGCGATCTTTTTCTCAATCCTCCTGCGCGCGCCGACGGAAAACCGAATTGGTGGCAAAATCTAACGCCGACTGCAGAGATTGTTAATCAGGTTTTTTATAAAACAGTTTAGCTTTGCGCCTTTTCTCTGATAGTGATATAAAAGCTCAATCAAAAATCAACCCCAAAAAAGGAGAGTCCAAAATGAGTTTACAGTCTTACATCTTGCGAGTTGAAGGCGGTCTAGCCAAGGAAGTAACCGTTCTTGGTGCTGATGGAAAAGCCTTTTTCAATGTCGTTATACCCGATGAAATTCAGTCGGTCGAAGGCGACATTCTTCCGGCTGTCGAGGCCATTGTGAATGCGCTTCCTGCGCTTGCGGGCGGCACAGCAGCTTTCGGTGCAGCGGCTATTGCCGGACTCACGCCGATTGCGGTGAAGGCTCTTGCCTCTGCCGAGGCAGAAGCTCCTGCAGCCGTTGCCGCTGGCGTAGCTGCGGCGGCTCCGGAGATTGCCGCCGATTCTCAAAGCTAAAATGTTTTCGGTTTTTAAAATGATAGGAGCCGTGCTGGGCGGGATGCTTGTCTCGATCTTGCACGGCTTTTTTCCTGAAAAAACGGCAACGGATCAAAAAGCATCCGATCTTAACGAATCTGTTAATGTTTTGAAGTCGGAACAATCGGCATCATTAGAAGCCCCCACAACGCGCGAGGGGCTTGAAAGCATACTGGACAAGGGAAAGCTCTAAAAATGCGCCACAGCCTCAAATTTTTGGGATTTTTGATCGTTTTAACGGGATGTTCTACCTGTCCGGCCGTCAATACCTGTCTTCCAGTTAAGAACTGGACTAATTCCGAGGAAGCTCAGATGTCGCATGATATTGCCGCGCTTCCGCAAAACTCTTCCCTTATCGGAGTCATGATCGACTATGCGCGGATGCGGGCAGAGGCAAAGGCTTGCGCTGAAAATTAATACATAAACTTGGCAAATCCGGCGTTTGGTTCTTTTGTGAACAAATACCAAGACATGTTTTCGAATCCAGAGACACCGTTTTCCATCCATGAAATTCGCCCGACCGGAATGATTTTCTGGCAAAACTCCATATAGGGTTTTGACTGTTTCGTATCATGCCAATCGCTTTGAAAAAGAAGAAAAGTCGGAGCGTGCTGACGGAAAACCTCGATCATTCTGTGCATCGGTTCACGTTCAAAGGGCGGATTGGTTATTATAAAATCGCACTTCGGGAATTTATTATCGAACAATAAAACGTCTTTCTTTTCGATTCCTTCTCCTTCGGGGGAAATGTCGCAAGCGTAGACGCAGAAATGCCCGTGTTTATTTAAGTGCCGAATAAGCCTACCGTCTCCGGCGCATGGCTCGATAAAATCACAATGCGGCGGAAGATGGGGAAGAAGAGGAACGACGGCTTCGTATGGCGTATAATACTTTTGCATTAAGCGATGTTCAAAATTCGATCTCTTTCCCATTTTTCAACCCCAAGATTTTATGCTTCGCTCGACGACCTTTATTCCTGCTCTTTTTGCCACCTCTCGTGCTGCAAGCATTCCTTTTGAAATTCCTTTGTCGATATAAAGCGCCATTTTTTGAGCATGTTTGATCCACGTGAAACCAGCTTCGATTCCAAGCTCTCTTTCTGATAATACTGAATCATCAATAACTTGGGTATAGAGCAAGTGGGAAAGAAGCGGGCTTTCTCCTCTCAAGAGACTGTCTCGCATACATTCACGAGCATACGCTTTATTGGCTTCGATTCCTTCCGGCGTAGCGGCGGCGAACGGAGATTCGACGATAACACGGATCATATTTTTCACCCTTGCTTTTCAATTTGTTCGTCTGGAAGGTTTATCAAAACTCGATAAATTGCCTCCATTTTGGCAATTTGATCGTCGGATGTTTTTTGCGACATTTTGCTCTCGTAAACCCATCGAGGATAGTTCTCGCGACGTTTTGTGAGTTCTCGATAGGCACATTCGGCTAATTCGAGTCTTGAAAAGCTCATTTAAGATCGTCCCTAAATCAGCTTGATGTTTTGAGCCGAATCTTTTCCGTTTCTGCTAGGAAGTAAATCGTATTCGACTCGCTGACCTTCAACAAGTTTTGAAATTCCCGCCTTTTGTACGTCGCGAATGTGAACAAAAGCGTCTGCGCCTCCGTCGTCCGGCATCAAGAATCCATATCCCTTATCGGTCGAAAACCACTTCACTGTCGCTTTAGCCATTTCTTTAGTCCTTTCCTGTTTGTGTTAAAAATCGGTGGGGATGTGCGGGTTGCGTATCCCGCCTCATTCCATCCCCACCTACCCGAGCAGGATTCTTTTATTCCTCCATGCCGATAGCTGACTGATATAAACTCAACAATTCCGCGTTCTCGCGCCGTTTCTCCAATTCCATCTTGCGGAGCTTAACAATCTGTCGAATTGTCGGCACGTTGAATCCTTTGCCCTTGGCCTCGGCGTAGACCTCTTTGATGTCCTCGCTGACGGCGGCTTTATCCTCTTCAAGCTTCTCAATCCGCCCAATCAGGCTGCGGAGACGTTCACCGGATACGCCGCCAGAGTTGTGACCCACACCCTCGACCATGATTACATCTTCTCCTTTCTGACAATCCATTCGGGATATTTGTCCGTGCTTTTCCCTCGCGCCAGAACGACGGGCATCAGGAGAAAAACATATTCATCGTTGTCCGGCTCTTGGATGAACGCAATCGAGGGGGCGTTGTTGTCTTTGTTGATGAAAAACGACGCATGATCTGTGGAAGAGATACCCACAATGTCGGCGAGATATTTAACATTGAACGCGACGGTCTCGCATCCGGTCAGGTCTTCGGGCTTCGGGAACGTTCTCTCATATTCTGGGTATGTCCCGTCAATCGGCGTGAATTTTTTGGACAACCCTTCGGAAAGGATTTGATCTGCGGGGATTGCTCCGATGGGTTTTATATCGGCATTCAGAAACGCAATGCGCTTTGTCTCCGTGTCGATGGCGACATGAACAAGTGGATTGTTTTTCTCAAAATACGAGTAACCGTATTCGTCCTCGTGCTCGGAATACTCCGAGTCCACAAACGATTTGCTTCCTAATATATCGCTGCTTGGAAGAATGAAGCTTTCGAACGCCTCACCATCCCACGGACGTGCGCTTTTGAACACAACGGCATAGTGACCGTTAGTTGCCATAATCACGAAGTCCTTGCGGTCGGCTCGATAATGAAAGTACAGCCCGTTTAGATAATATCGCGTCTCCTCGGTCGAAGCGAAGCGTTTCAGTTTTTCGAGGGTTTCCAGAGACAGAACAATCTTACTCATGATTACATCCTCCCGATAAGTTTTTGAGCCATTTTCTTGTGTGCGCTTAGAGCCTCGGTAAGCGCGTCCCGTTTTTCGGTCATTGTCTTGATGCGCTTCAATAATTCATCGAGAGTGAGCGATACGGATTCATCAATTTGTTTGTCCTCCGCTTTGTCAACCATATCGGATTCAGATTCCGAAGCATCACATTGTTGTTCCGTTTCTTCTTTATGTTCGTTTTTCATTTTGTCTCCTTTGGTTCGGTTGAGAAATTCGGGCATTTCGGACAGGGCTTGTTCTTCTTCGATCATGATGACTCCTTACTTCTTTGTAGGGGCCAATTCTTCGCATCTTTTTGCATAGGCCCTAGCCCATTTTGTGCAAGCTGTTGGCCCCGCTTTTTGAGAGATTGTCTTAATTTGATCGGCAATCTCTTCCATGTAAGCATCAATCGTTTTTTGGTCGGCGCAGCCTTGAAGACCAAAAATTAATTCGTCGATAACGGAATCCCAATCACTCGGCTCAGGAGATTTCGACGAAGAATCTTTTGCAGAATCGGATAATTCGGACGGAAGTTCAGGTTCAAAAAATTCCTCCGGCTCGCTCATGCCGTCGCGAATGCCCGCGTAAATCTTGCGGAGTTGCGCCATAATCGCGCCGTTCATGCTTTCCGCCTCGACCTTGCGCCCGAGGCGCTTCTCAATCTGAGCCTTTGAGACGCCGATTTTCTCGAAAGCCGCGAGAAGCTTCTTTATCGCTTCGGGCGTGCAAGGCGATTTCATCGTGAGCGTGCGCTCGCATTCGTTGACCGCAGCCTCGACGACATCGCCGGGGATTGTGTTCAGGATGCAGGCGCGCACGCGGCGCTGCGCTTGATTGGCGCAAAGCTCGTAAATATCGCGCTCGTCCTTGATAGCATAGCCTCCCTTTTTCGTGTCGCGCCAATGCTTCACGAAAAACTTCATGGTGCGTCTGACGTTCGTTTCGACATCCCACGCAAAGGCGAGAATTTCGCTCTGGTTGCCTTGGCGGTTTAGCTCATCCCACCCGAATTGAAAGTTGCCCCAATTCTGCGCGATCACCTCGGAAAGCCGAATGCTCGGCCCGGTGATTTCCTGCCCGCCCTTCGGATAGGAATAGATAGCGGATTCGGCGAGCGAGATGCGTGTGCATTGCACGAGAATGCGATCAACGGCCTCGACCTTATCGCGGGGGAATTGCTTTGCGAGCATAATCGCCGCCTGAACTTCCGCGACGGCGCGATGGACTTCGGCCCCGGCGCTCGATGTCGCCGCGACATTCTTGCGCTCGTTCTCGAAGGGATTGAGCGTCTGAGCGCGCGACGGCGCGGGCATAAGCTCTTGATGCGGGGCTGGCTCTGGCTCCGGCGTTTGCAGAGGTTTCGGGAGGTCTTTATTCGGTATCTGTGTCATTGCATCTTCTCCGGTTGAAGGTTGATTCGCAGCTTAGCTTGCGCCTTTGAAAAGCGCAAGCGTTTCGCTACGGGATTTGCTCTTTTGTGGTGATAATTATCTCGTCCCAAGCTGCGCCTTTGACGACGCTCTCGATCTCGACGCCGACGAGCTTTGCGGCCTCAACTTTCGGGATATATCCGCAGCGAACCCACCCGAGCATAAGACCGGAGTCGTCCACATTCGGCAACGAAAGTGCGATTGCGTTCGCATCGTATGGATTTGTCGGTTCCCGGTCGAATTTGAGGGGCGTGCCCGCGATGGTCTTTTTATTAACTTCCTTCGCCTCGGGATATTTGAAGATTCCTGCGATTTTAGTAGTGAATTTGTTTTGAACTTCGAATGCCATTTTAACCCCCTATAAAAAGATTGCTAGGATACCGAACAAAAAGCCGAGAATTAACCCGGTTCCGGCAGACGCTCTTTTGTCTTTTCCGGTTTGCACTTTTTCTTCGGCGAACATTCCGCCTGCGGCTGAAAAGATAATCGAGACGCAAAGCAGCGCGATTTTCACGCAAAAAATCATCACCGCACCATCGCGTCGGAGCGTTCGAAAATCTTGACTCCGCGCAGCTCGCGGAACCCGGCCTTGACCGCCGCATTCACAAGCTTTTGCAGAACGTCGTCCGACATAAAGGGTCGCAGCGATTCAAGGTCAACGGCCTTCTTATCGACGATCTCGCCGACCCAAACCGTCCGCAACGTCGCCAAGCTCCCGTAATCGCCGCGCGTGTGGGCAAGCTCTGCGGGCTTTGCTTCGGCTTGCTTCTCGGACTTCTGCGCCAATTCTTCGGCACGCACAGCCTCGCCGAGAGCGTCATTCGATGCTTCCGGCATATTCGCCTTTGCGAGCATTTCCGCCTCGCGAGCGAGCCTTTCCGATTCTTCTCGTTGCAATCGGGCGGCTTCCTCTGCCTGTTTGCGCCTCTCTGCTTCCTTGCGCCGGAGATAGACCCCGAGCGAATCGGAAATTTTCTTCGCCGATGTCTCGAGCGTCTCGGTGTATTTTTTGAAGAAACCGTCAACCGATCGAGAAAGCGAAAGATAAGGCTCCTTCTCGCCGACGCGCTTTGTCTCAAACGCTTTCTGGCATGAAGTCAGAAGCTTGACAAAATCCCCCATTTTGCCCGCCGTTTCGTCGTCGTCGCATTGCGCGGGAACGCGGGGAAGAGCCTCGATCAATTCATCATAGCGGTTTCGCAATTCCATTGT
>Ga0181520_10001851_pt1 | contig 41574 bp, 36 predicted proteins | sample PEATcosm2014_Bin_29_FD_132451 | JGI IMG/M metagenome (GOLD analysis project Ga0181520, IMG submission 132451) | Peatland microbial communities from MTU Mesocosm Facility, Houghton, MI, USA - PEATcosm2014_Bin02_30_metaG | ecosystem: Environmental > Terrestrial > Soil > Wetlands > Peat | place... | reverse complement strand
TCACCGGCGACCGCTTCGTCGACGGCAAACTCCAACGTCAACCGTCTCAGGAGGGCGCTGCCGCATAGCTCATCTCACCGACTTGCTGGAAGGCTTTTCCACAAGTCTTGACAAGAGCTCCAATGCCCACCCTAAGGGCCCTTCACGCGACTGAGGCGGCGAGCCCAGTAAGGACTCGAGAAGCGCGTGCGGGCGACAACGCAGTGCGTCGGGTGGTGGCTTCGCTTTCGCCGCCGGTGAAGTGGGGCAGACCCAGAGATCACCGATCCTCGGACAGGGACCGCATGAGCGCCTCGTGGGCGTCCGAGACCGAGAGGTGCTGGTAGACGCGGTCCACCATCTCGAGGCTGCTGTGGCCCACGATCTTGGCGACCAGAATCGGCTGCATGCCGCGCCGGAGCTGCTCGGTCACGAACGAGTGGCGGAAGAGGTGTGGGTAGATTCGGCGGCTCTCGCCGAGCACATCACGGCCGAGCTGGCTCAGCCACTGCTCAACGCCGCTCTTCGTGAGGGCCTCGTACTCGCCGGAGCGACGCCCTCGGCGGCTGCTCAGAAAGAGATGCTGGCTGGCGGACTCCTTGCGCGTCCCCTTGGCGAAGCGCGCAATGCGGGCGGCCAGGCCCGGCTGGAGCGGGACGAGGCGCTCCTGGTCCCCCTTTCCGAGCACCTTCAGGTAGTGGCGCCGCCCGTCGAGCCGCATGGGGTCCTTCGTTAGTCCAAGGAGCTCGCCCACCCTGATCCCGGTGTCGGCCAGGATGCGGATGATCAACTTGTCCCGCTCGGTCTCGGCGGCGTCCTCTAGCTTCTGGATCTCCTCCCGGCTGAGCGTTTCGAGCACCCGCCTGGAGAGCTTCTGGCGCTGAGCTCGGGCCTTGGTAACGTCGCTCGCCTGGCCCTGGAGCCAGGCGAGGAAGGTGTTGATGGTCCGCGCGTAGGAGTCCACGCTGTCCTTGGCGAGTGGCCGGCCCGACCGCGACCCACTCCCGTCGAGGAGGCCGGCCACCAGCGAGTTAAGGTGTGCGGCCGTGAGCTGCCGCGGCTCCGCAATCTCGCGAGCCTCGCAGTAGGGGAGCAGCACCTTGCGCAGCGAGTAGTCGTAGATGGCGATGGTGTGGCGGGAGACACCGCCCGCGCGCTTCTCATCGAGGTAGTCGCCAATCCACGTGTCCCACGGAGACGGTGGCGGGACCAGGGTGAGGGGCCGGGGTCCGGACCCGGGCTCGGCCATCGCAGCGCCTCCGCTCGTCGCCAGCAGCCTCGCTGGGCGTGCCCCAAACCGTAGCAAATCGACAGGACGTTTGTCCAGAACCGTCCTTCACCACAGGACTTGCTTTGTGCGAACGGGACAATCTCAGGGCCATCACCAGGATGAACTCCGGACAGTAAGCAAACGCTGTAGCTGAATTCAGAATCGCCATCTGGAGGACGGCTGGTCGGGGCGCCCAGACTCGAACTGGGGACCTCTTGCTCCCAAAGCAAGCGCGCTGCCGGCTGCGCCACGCCCCGATGCCGAGAGCATAGGCCACCACCACGGGCCGGGCACGGGTCCCGGCCGGTGAGCCGCCCGATCGCCTCCCTCCCCCACCCGTGAGGGTTTCGAATACGCGCAGGGGGCCTCGCACCCCTCAGACTCCCGGTCCGTGGACATCCTCGACGCGGTCATCGTCCTCCTGGTCGTCGCCGTCGCCTTCTCCGGGTACCGCCGCGGGCTGACCTGGGGTGGCCTCTCCATGGCCGGGCTGGTGATCGGGAGCGTCGTGGGTGCGCTCGTGGCACCGCCTCTGACCCGTGCCCTCTCGCCTCAGCCGGGGGGTGCCAACCAGCCCCTCATCGCCGCCGGCATCTTCCTGGCCTGCCTGCTGATCATCCAGGGAATCGGGACGGCGGTCGGCTTCCGCGCCCGGATGGCCACGATGCGAACCCGCTTCGCCACCTGGGATTCGGTGGCGGGGACCTTCGCCGGAGGCTTCGGGGTCCTCTTCGCCGCCTGGTTCCTCGGCTTCACCTTCGCCGACAGCTCGCTCACCATCATCAGCCAGCAGGTGAGCGGCTCGGCGATCGAACACGCCCTGCAGGACGTCGCGCCCCGTCCCCCCGCCTTCCTCGCCCAGGTCCAGCAGTTCCTGCGCAACGACGAGCTGCCCAACCCCTTCGCCAGCCTCACCCCGGACCTTCCCAACCAGCCGCTGCCGAAGAGCATCGACACCGCCGGCGTGCGGTCGGCCACCGAGGCCACCTCCCGGGTCATCGCGTACGGCTGCGGCGGGGCCGAGGCCGGCTCCGCCTGGCCGGTCGGCGGCAACCTGATGCTGACCAACGCCCACGTGGTGGCCGGCTCGTACCGGCAGGAGGTGGACACGCCCCAGGGCGGCGTCCACTCGGCGGTGGTGGTGCTCTTCGACCCCAACGTCGACATCGCCATCCTCTACGTCCCCGGCGCCAGCATGGCGGCGCTGCCGATCAAGAGCGGGCCCCTCTCGGCCGGGACCCAGGGCGCCGTGATCGGCTACCCGGGGGGCGGCAACGAGTCCTCGACCGGCGCCGCGGTCCGCGGGACCGAGGAGGCATACGGCCTCAACATCTACAGCGACACCTACGTCAACCGGCAGATCGTGGTCGTCTCCGCCGACGTCATCCCCGGGGACTCCGGGGGCCCGCTCGTGAACCTCGACGGCCAGGTGATCGGGGTGACCTTCGCCGTCAGCACCGTGGTGTCCGACGAGGGGTACGCGCTGGCGACGTCCGAGTTCACCGGCGAGATCCAGGCGGCGAAGGGGCGCACCAAGGCGGTCGGCGTCGGCTCCTGCATCGCCGGCTGAGCCGACCGCGAGAGGCGGACGGCTACTGGAAGGCGGTCCCGGCACGCTCCGCCGACACCACCTCGGTGAGCGGCTTGCGCTTCTTCCTCCCCAGGCCGATGGCCCTGGCCGGATAGCCGAAGGGGATCACCGCGAGGACGGTGTAGGAGGCCTCCAGGCCCACGTACTCCCGCACGGCGTCCAGGCCTCCGAATCCGGCCCAGTTGGATCCCACCCCCTCGGCCCACGCCACCAGGATCATCGTCTGGATGGCGCGGCTGAGGTCGGAGACGCCGAACGGGCTCTCCGTCTCGTATGCCGCCACGACGGCGAAGGCGGCCTGGGCGACATAGGGGCCGTACTTCACCAGCCCCCCCAGGTGGCGCAGGCGCTCCTGGTCGCGCACCACGACGAAGTGCCACGGCTGCAGGTTGCTCGAGCTCGCCGACAGGTGCGCCGACTCGACGATGCGGCCGATCACATCGTCGGGGACCTTCCGGTCCTGGTACTCGCGGACGGCGAGCACCGTCCGCGCCGCCTCGTACGCGTCGCTGGCCATGGGGACCACCTCCCTTGTTGAGTGCTCACATACTAGCGCGCCGGCGCCGGGGGAACCTCAGGGCAGGGCGAGCAGCCAGACGGCGACCAGGATGGCCGTGCCGCAGGCGAGCGCCGGGAAGGTGCGGGCGCCTCGGAGGGCGGCGAGGACGGCGGCGGCCCCGAGCAGGGGGATGGCGCCCAGCAGCACGACGCCGGCCGGTTGGCCGAGCACCGGGGCGGCCAGGACCGCAGCCGCCGCGGCCACCGCGGCGAGCCACAGGCTCAGCCGGCGCGACCATCGCGCCCCCAGGCGGGCGGCCAGCCCGGCCGCGCCCGAGGATCGATCGGCGGCGGCGTCGGGGCCCGCGTTGGCGAGGTGGAGGCTCAGCGCCAGCACCAGCGCCAGGGGGGGCACCGCGAGCGCGGCACGGCGGTCCAGGTGCCCCACCGTGGCCCAGGCGCAGAGGGGCAGCGCCACGAAGGCGACCCAGTACGGGAACCAGGAGAGGAGGCCACGCTGGAGCCAGAGGTCGTAGGCGACCCCGGCCCCGGCGCCGGTGGCGGCGAGCGCCACGGTGGGGAGGGGGAAGGTCGCCGCCGTGGCAACGCCGAGGAGCAGGCCGGCGGCGGTGACGCCCACCGCGACCCGCGGAGCCACGGCACCACTCGCCAGCGGCTTGCGCGGCTTGGTCACCCGATCGGCCTCCCGGTCGCAGAGGTCGTTGAGGGCGCCGATGGCGAACTGGATCGGCAGCATGACGAGGACCAGGCGGATGCCGGTGGTGAGGTCCGGGGGCCGGTGCCGGGCGGCCGCCACCGCCGCGACGAAGCAGGCGGTGACCAGCAGGGAGGGGCCGGGGTGGAGCAGCGCGAGGACGGCTCGGGGCGAGGGGCGCGCGGGGGCCTCGACCCCCAGGGGGTCCGCGGTGCCGGCCCGGCTCACGGTGCCACCATCGGCCTCCATTCTCCCCGGCGCGCCTCGCCCGGGGTGCGATCCGGGCGCGGCCGGCGGCCACCGCGCATCCCATCTCGGGTCCCGTCCGGTACCGTCACCGCATGGGCGAGGTCGTGTGCTTCGGATGCGGCGCCACCGTGCCGGGCACCGAGGGGCCCGTGCATGCGTACATGCTCGCCGCCCCGGGGTGCTGGGCCCTGTACGGCACGCTGCTGGAGTGGCGGCCGTCACTCCCGGGACCGTCCGCCGCGACGGTGGGCCAGCTCATGGTCGATGCGTACGCCGCCCAGCACCCGACGAACCCGGACCGCCGCAACCGCCAGTCCGTCGCGGTCCACCTGATGAGCCTGTGCGCCTCCCTGGAGGACGGCGTCCCCGGCGCGCGGCTTCGCCATCTGATGGGCGGCTGGACCCACCGCGACTACCCGCTCCTCCTCCCCCACCCCGCCGCGTACGCGGTCACGGTTCGCGACGTCGCGGACGCCGACCCGGAGGCCCGGGCGGCCGTGGTCTCCGCATGGGCCGCGGCGACATGGTCGGCGTGGTCCGCCCACCACGCGCAGGTGCGGACGTGGTTCGATGAGGCGATGGATGCGCCGCACACCACACCGCTGCGGAGGCGGTCGCCGTGAGGGCGCCCGCCGGCGGCACGGCCCAGGGTTTCGCCCTCTTCGAGACGGCGGTGGGACCGTGCGCCATCGCCTGGGGACCCGGCGGCATCCGCTCGGTGCAGCTGCCCGAGGGGACAGCGAACGGGACCCGCGCGCGCATCGCCCGCGAGTTCCCGGCCGCGGTGGAGGGCACACCGCCGCCCGAGGTCCGGCGCGTCGTCGACGGCATCACCGCCCTGCAGCGGGGCGAGCCCGCCGACCTCTCGCGGGCCCGCCTCGACATGGAGGGGCTCCCGGAGTTCCATCGCGCCGTCTACACCGCCGTGCGGACCATCCCGGCGGGCGCGACGCTCACGTACGGTCAGGTGGCCGCCATCGCCGGACGCCCCATGGCGGCGCGGGCGGTGGGCCAGGCCCTGGGCCGCAACCCATTCGCCATCGTCGTCCCCTGCCACCGCGTCGTCGCCGCAGGCGGCCGGCTGGGCGGCTTCTCCGCCGCCGGCGGCACCGCGACGAAGGCGCGTCTGCTCGCCCTCGAGGGCACGTCGCTGCGCCCCACGCCGCGGACGCCACGGTGACCGAGGCGGTGCCCGCCCCTGTTGACGCCGCCCCCGCCCTCGACGTCGACGCGGCGCTGCGGCACCTGCGACGGTCGGACACCGCCCTGGGACGGTTGATCGACAGGGTGGGCCCGTATGGGCTGACCATCCCGCCGGTGGCGACCACCTTCGAGGCTCTCGCCGAGGCCATCGTGTATCAGCAGCTGTCGGGGAAGGCCGCGGCGACCATCTTCGGCCGCTTCTGCGCCGCCGTGTCCGGAGCCGACGCCGCGGCGGCGGCGGGCTGTCCCACCCCGGAACAGGTCGTCGACGCCTCCGACGAGGCGCTCCGCGCCTGTGGCCTCTCCGGTTCCAAGCAGCGGGCGCTGCGGGACCTCGCATGCCGCACGATCGACGGCGAGGTGCCCTCCCTGCCGGAGACGCGCGCCATGGACGACGAGACGATCATCGAGCGGCTCACCCGGGTGCGGGGCGTCGGCCGCTGGACGGCGGAGATGTTCCTCATGTTCACCCTCGGCCGCCCCGACGTCTTGCCCGTCGACGACTACGGCCTCCGCCGCGGCTTCCAGGCCACCTTCCGCACCCCAGAGATGCCCGACCGCGACCAGGTGGCGAGGCGCGGCGCGCGATGGGCGCCGTACCGCAGCGTCGCCAGCTGGTACCTCTGGCGCGCCGCGGAGCGCTGAGCCCGAGCGGCAGGCGGTCAGCGACCCCGGCCGGCGGGGATGCGGATCGGTGAGGTCCGCCGTGAGCCCGCGGCGGGCGTGCCCGTGAGCCAGGTCACCGGCTCCTCGGCGGCGGCGGGACGAGGCCGGCCACGGGCGCGGCCGAAGGCCCGCGCCGGTGCCGTGAGAGCGCGCCAGCTCGAGAAGGTGGCCGCGGCCAGCTCACCGCGGCGGATGTCACTCTCGCGAAGCTCGGCGGCCGTCCGGGGTCGCTCCACGCGAAGGAGCTCCAGCGTGTACCAGCTGAACATGATCTCTACCTCCCTGCCTTCGTTCCTGGCTCTGTACCTGTCATAGTGTGTTCACTGGTAGCTTATCAGCCCAGAACGGTCAGTGTCAATGTAACGCCCCGAGATGTCAAACCTGCATCTTGCTCATGGCAGGTAGCCCTGCTACGCTTGCCCCATGCCAGACCGCATCTCCCGGCTGCCCCTGATCGGAGGCCACCGAGCCCTCGACCTCGTCAACACGGTCGCCCCGCGCATCCCGGTGGAGGCGCAGGACGAGTACCTCGCGACCCCGGAGGACCTCCTGGTCTGGGCCGGACGCACCGGCCTCGTCGACGCGTCGGAGGCGGGAGCCGTCGGCGCGGCCTGGGCGGCGTCACCCGCGGCGGCGGCCCGGGCCCTCGTCGCCGTCAGGGCGACGCGCGACGCCTTGTCCGCGGTGCTGTCGGCGCACCTGGCTCGGGGCGCGGCCGCCGCGGCGACGCGGGACGAGCTGGAGCACCTCTCCCTCGCCTGGGCCGCCGCGGCCTCCCGTTCGCGCCTCGCCCCGACCACTGATGGAAGGGTCGCGGCACGTTGGGCCATCGACTCGTCGCCGGCGCTCCTCATCGCCGATCGCATCTCCCAGGACGCCGTCGACCTCCTCTGCGACGTCGATCTGGACCGCCTCGGGATGTGCCCCGTCGAGGAGGGGGGCTGCGGCTGGCTGTTCCTCGACCACAGCCGGAACCGGTCTCGCCGCTGGTGCACCATGGAGGCGTGCGGCACCGGGTCGAAGGCTCGGCGCCTGACCGAGCGGCGCCGGGTGGCTCGCGGCGCGGCAGCCCGGCCGGGACAGGTGGCCGGCCCGGCCTGAGCGGCGGACGCGGAGGGGTTCCCCGGGATCGCCTCGTGCGCCGCCTGCTCCCGACCTCTTGCAGCCAATCGGTTGTGGCGGGGGAGCCAAGGAGAGGGCGGGGTCAGCCACCCTCCCCTCGGCGTCAGGAGAACTGGTTCTGCGCCAGCAGCGGCAGGGCCGGCGAGGTGTAGGTGCCGTCGAAGCAGATGAGCGCCGACCCGTTGCAGCTCTCGCCGGGCGGCGGCGTGATCCACCAGTCCAGGACGCCACGGACCTCGGGGAACTGCTCGGCGGCCTCGAGCACCGCCGCGAGCGTCGCCTCCTGGTGCGCCGGCGAGCCGGAGATGTCCTGGTGGAATCCGCCACCCGGCGCCTGGCCGTTCTGGCCGCCCGTCTCGGTGATGAGGATGGGCATGCCGGTGTGGCCGCTGGCGTCGATCTGGCTGATGGCGGTCGACAGGTACTGCGTCGCATACGGGGTGATTTCGGCGGGATCGGTGGTGCTCAGCCCGCCGCCACCGGTGTTGTTGTCGGGATAGAGGTGGACGCTGACGAAGTCGCCGATCGAGGCGGCGAGCCCGGCCAGCGACGGCTGGTTGAAGGCGCCCTCCACGGTCTGCCCGGCGCTCCGCCAGCCGCCGATGGTCACCGGGATGCCGGCCGAGTAGGTCCTGATGTCGTCCGCCAGCTGCCGCAGCGAGGAGACCGTCGACGAGTTCAGCACCGGCTCGTTGAAGACGTCGAGCGCCACCAGGTTGGCGGGATAGGTGCCGCCGAATTGACTCTTGATGGCGGAGAGGACGCCCTCCTCGGCCGTCACCAGGCTGCCGAGGTCGGTGATGGTCGCGTTGGAGACGCCGGGCCCCTGGCTGGCGCCCGGCGGTTGCTGGTGCAGCGTCAGCAGCACGTCGATGTGCGCCGCCTCCAGCCGGTCGAAGGCGACCTTCCAGCCGCCGTCATCCATGCGCGAGGCATATTGGTTGCCCCAGGCGAGGCGCACCAGCTGGACCCCGTCCTGCTGCATGACGGTGGCGAGCGCCTGGCCGGTCGGCGACTCGGCGCTGCCGTCGAGCAGTTCGACGGGCACCGCGTCCACGCCGACGCCGTGCACGGCGGCGAGGTCGACGGGCGTGGCCTGGCCGCCGGTGGTGCCCGGCGCCGCCGTCACCTCGATGCCGCAGGAGGTGACGGCGAGGCCGGCGGCGAGCAGCGCGGCGCAGAGGGGCAGGCGCGAGGTCATCGCGGGCCCTCCTGGCCGGCGGCCGTGCTCGCACCTCTCATGGATGGCCATGGTGGGACCGGAAACTGAGAGGACGGCGAAGCCCCTCTGAGACGGCGCTGAGAGTGCGACAGGCATCTGACAGCCGCGCTGTGGCAGGATGCCCGCCCATGGACGCCACCGCCAGCCGCCGCTACGTGCACGGGCACCACCCGCGGGAGCACGAACGCCTCCACGACCAGGCCTCTGCGCTGGTCGACCTGCTGCACTGCGACACGGGGTATCCCGACGGCAGCAGCGTGCTCGAGGCGGGCTGCGGGGTCGGCGCCCAGACCGTCACCCTGGCGCGGCGCAGCCCCGGCGCCCGGTTCACCTCCGTCGACATCTCCGCGGAGTCGCTTGCCGAGGCGGCGCGCCGTGTCGAGGACGCCGGTCTGCGCAACGTCGAGTTCCGCGAGGTGGACATCTTCGCGCCGCCGTTCGCGCCGGCGTCCTTCGACCACGTCTTCGTCTGCTTCCTTCTGGAGCACCTGCCCGACCCCGTCGCGGCGCTGGGCATCCTGCGAGGCCTGCTCCGCCCCGGCGGCGGCATCACCGTCATCGAGGGCGACCACGGCTCCGCCTACTTCCATCCCGACAGCGCGGCCGCCCACGAGGCCATCGCGTGCCTGGTGCGGCTGCAGCGCGAGGGCGGCGGTGACGCCCTGATCGGCCGGCGTCTCTTCCCGCTGCTGACACGGGCGGGGTTCGACGCGGTGAGCGTCTCTCCCCGCATGGTGTACGCGGACGAGAGCCTGCCCCAGATGGTGGACGGCTTCACCCGCAGGACCTTCACCGCCATGATCGAGGGGGTCCGGGAACCCGCCATCGCCGCCGGCCTCATCGAGCCGTCGCGCTTCGACGAGGGCATCCAGGACCTGTACCGGACCGCCGGGCCGGGCGGCGTCTTCTGCTACACGTTCTTCAAGGCCGTGGGGCGCACGCCGGTCTGACCCCGCCGCCGGTACGCCGCGGTGCGGGGGTTCAGTGGTGGGCGATGCCGGAGGGCTCGGGAGGGGCGAGGATCCCCTCGACGTGCTGCAGCAGGTCGCGGACCGCGTCGCGCTGGAGCACCAGGCCGCGGTGGCCGGCCACGGCGGAGTTGGCCACCAGCCCGGCGTCGCGCAGGACCTTGACGTGGTTGCTCACCGTGGGCTGCGCCAGGGAGAACAGCGCGGCCAGCTCGCTGACGGTGCTGGGGCCGGTGCGCAGCACCTCGATCATGGCGAGGCGCGTGGGATCCGAGATGGTCTTCAGGCGCCGCGCCAGGAGCTCCGTCCGCGCCCGCGCCTCGGCCCCGCTGCCCTCGGCGCGCACCCCGACCAGCACGGTGCCGGGCAGGTCCACCAGCGAGCCGAGATGGGCGAAGTACGCCGGCACCACGGCCACGACGCCACCGCTGGGCAGCGACGCCACCAGCTCGTCGAGCTGGCGCTGGTGCGGCGTCCCGCTGCTGTGGGCGACCTCGCGCCAGGAGCCGCCGTGCCGCTGGATCTCCCGCCGGGCCGCCACCGCCGCCTGCACGCTGCGCAGCCCGTTGCGGCGCCAGTCGGGCTCGACGGCCGACCACACGTCGCGCACCAGCGCCAGGTAGCCGCGGCGGGCCGCGGGCGACGTGCGCAGGCGGGCGAGGCGGGCCCGCAGCGCGATCTGGTCCGCCTCCGTCTCCGAGGCGAGGCGCAGGTCGGTGGGGACGGTGGCGGCCAGCTCCTCGAGCCGGCCCAGCAGCTCGTCCGCATCGAGGGAGAAGAGCAGGCCGCCGCGGTGGGCGAGGATGGTCATCTCCATGGAGCCGCTGCATTCCGTGATGCCCTCGGGCCCCCAGAAGGCGCGCACCCGCTCGCCCAGCTCGGGCGCCTCCGTGTAGAGGCTGTCCAGGGTGGCGTGGTCGCGGCGGAAGGCCGGCTGGTATGCGGCGTGGAGGACCCAGTCCAGCTCGGCGGCGATGGAGCCCCCGACGGCGACGGTCAGCGAGGGCTCGGCGTCCGCCGTCGGTTCGTGGAAGAGTGGCATAGCCACCTGACTATATCACTATGTTGCTTGACTCTGTGCCAGGTATATGCCAAGATACCGATATGGCTATGAACCCATGGATCGCCCAGGCAGCGTCGGGAGCTCGCATCCACGATCTCCAGCACGACGCCGACATCGACCGCATCGCCCGGCAGGTCCGGGTGGATCGCCGCCGGAATCACGAGCATGCGGCGATGACGCGGGTGGCCGGCGAGATCCTCCTCCGTGCCGGCCGGCGCCTCGCCGGATAGGGTCAGCCCGCGGCGGAGAACTCCGCCAGCTCTCCCAGGTAGCGGTCGCGCCTCTCCTCGCTGAGGAAGGCGGCGCGGAAGGAGTTCTCGGCCAGCCGCACCAGCCCGGCGCGGTCGATGCCGAGGTCGCGGCCCACCGCCCGGAAGTTGTCCTCGATGTAGCCGCCGAAGTAGGCGGGGTCGTCGGAGTTGACGGTGACGACCAGGCCCGCCTCGATCATGCGGGGCAGGGGATGGTCCTCGATCCGGTCGACCACCCGCAGGCGCACGTTCGACAGCGGGCAGACCGTCAGCGGGATGCGCTCGTCGCGCAGCCGGGCCATCAGCTCCGCGTCCTCGACGCAGCGGACGCCGTGGTCGATGCGGCTGACCCTGAGCAGGTCGAGGGCCTCCGAGATGTAGGCGGGAGGACCCTCCTCGCCGGCGTGCGCGACGCACCGGAAGCCCGCCTCGCGGGCGCGGTCGAAGACCCGGACGAACTCCGACGGGGGATGCCCGACCTCGGCCGAGTCGAGGCCGACGGCGACGATGCGATCCCGGTGCGGCATCGCCTCCAGGAGGGTGGCCATGGCGGCCTCGGCCCCGCGATCGCGGAGGAAGCAGAGGATCAATGACGTCGAGACCCCGTACCGCTCCTCGCTGCCGGCGAGGACCGACCAGAGGCCGTCGACCACCGTCGCCATGGGGATGCCGCGCTCGGCGTGGATCTGCGGGTCGAAGGAGATCTCCGCGTGGCGGACACCCTGGAGGCGCGCCCGCTCCAGGTAGCGCCTGGCCAGGTCACCGAAGTCGCGCTCGGTCAGCAGCACCGAGGTGGTCGCGTAGTAGATGTCGAGGAACGACTGCAGGTTGGTGAACGCGTACCGCCGCCGCAGCGCCGCCTCGTCGGGGCAGGCCAGGCCGATGCCGTTGCGCTCGCTGAGCTCGAAGGCCAGCTCCGGCTCGAGGGTGCCCTCGATGTGGAGGTGCAGCTCCGCCTTGGGGATGGGCCGGCCGGGGAGGCCGGCGGGCATCGCCGCTCGCGCGCCGGGGAGGGCGGCGTCCGTGCCGGAGCCGGGGGTGGCGACCACGAGGGCGATTATGGGGAGTGCCGGAGCGGGATGGCGGGACGGATCAGAGGGAGGCGGGCACCGCCATACACTGCCTCCCATGGATGTGCGCGGCTGCCGGGTCGACGAGCTGGAGCAGGTCCTGCATCTCTGGCGTGCGGCCGGCGCGGAGCCGACGGTGACCGACGACGTCGCCGGACTGCGGGCGCTGCTGGAGTTCTGCCCCGAGTCGCTCCTCGTCGCGGTGGAGGGCGGCGCCGTCGTCGGCACCCTGATCTGGGGATGGGACGGGTGGAGGGGATCCTTCTACCGCCTCGCGGTGGACCGGTCCTTCCAGCGCAGGGGCATCGCCACCGCCCTCGTCCGGGAGGGCGAGCGACGCCTCCTCCAGGTCGGGGCGCGGCGGGCCGCGGCCATCGCGGTCGGTTCGGCGGACTGCGCCGTGCCGTTCTGGACGGCGGCCGGCTACGCGGCGCAGGGCGACCGGGTGCGGCTGGTCAAGAACCTGGCCTGAGGCGCGCGCCGCCCGTGGCGCGTGGCCTCTCCACGGTTCTCCGGCTGCGGTTCACATCCTCTCCACACCGGGAGGCGACCCTGACGTCGTCCGAACCCGGGTCCTCACCCGGGGGCAACCAAGGAGAACCGCATCGTGAACCGCCCGCTCCGCACCTTCTGGAACCTCGCCGCCGTCGGCGGCGCCATCGCCGTGGGACTGACCACCCACAACGCCGCCTACATCGTCATCACCTTCCTGGGCGGGCTCATCGTGCCCCGCATGCTCGGTCTCGCCGGACCCGGGCACTTCGACCACGCCCGCCGCCAGTTCCACGGCGAGGGCCTCGCCGGGCACCGCGGCCACGGCTGCGGCGGGTGGTCCGGGCACGACCGCCTGCAGGAGTGGCACAGCAAGGCCCACGAGGCGATGGCCGCCACCCCGCCCGCGCCCACCGCGTGATCGGCCGGCCGTCGCCTGCGTGGCGCCGGCCCCCCGTACGATTACCCGCGATGACCAGGGTGCTCATCGTCGACGACCAGCCGGACATCGTCCGGCTGGTTCGCGACTACCTGGAGCGGGGCGGCTTCGAGGTGGTGACCGCCGGCGACGGCGAGGAGGCGCTGCGCGCGGCGCACCGGTCCCGTCCCGACCTCGTCGTGCTCGACCTCTCCCTCCCCCGCCTCGACGGCCTCGACGTCGCCCGGGCGCTGCGCCGCGACGGGGATGTCCCCATCATCATGCTGACGGCGCGCACCGAGGAGACGGATCGCGTCGCCGGCCTGGAGCTGGGCGCCGACGACTACGTGACCAAGCCCTTCAGCGCCCGCGAGCTGGTGGCGCGGGTGCGCGCGGTGCTGCGCCGCACGCAGGCGGCGCGGTCCCAGGAGGACGTGGTGCAGGTCGGCGACGCCATCACCCTGGACGTGCCCCGCATGGAGACGGTCGTCGAGGGCAGGCGGGTGTCGCTGACGGCGACCGAGTTCCAGCTGCTGCTCCACATGGCCCGCCAGCCCGGCCGTGTCTTCACCCGGGCCCAGCTCCTCGACGCCGTCCACGGCGTGGCCGTCGAGTCGTACGAGCGGGCCATCGACGCCCACATCAAGAACCTCCGCCGCAAGATCGAGCGCGACCCCCGCGCGCCGCGCCTGCTGCTCACCGTCTTCGGCGTCGGATACCGCCTCTCGGACGGAACGGCGTGAACCCGCCCGGCCCGGGGCACGGCCGCCCGTACTCGAGCCACGGCCGGGAGCGTCCCCACTGGTGGCCGGAGGGGAGCGCCTGGCCGCCCCAGGGCCCCGACTTCCACCGCGGGGCGGCCAGGGTCGCCCGCAGGGTCGGCTGCGCGCTTGGCTGCCTGCTGCTCCTCCTCGTCGGCGGCGTGACGGCGATGATCTGGCTCGTCCTCAGCCTCACCGGGACGGTGAGCTCGGCGCCGCTGGCGACCGCCGTGGCGGCGGTGGGGATCGGCGTCGGGGTCATCGGCGTCATCGCGCTGGCGGTGGCGGCGCGGCGGCTGGCGGTGCCGGTCCGCGGCCTGGTCGACGCCGCCCGCCGGGTGGAGAGGGGCGATTACTCGGCCCGGGTGCCGCTGCGCGGACCGGGCTCGCTGCGATCCCTGTCGAGGGCGTTCAACGCCATGAGCGCGCGGCTGGAGGAGGAGGAGACGAGGCGCAGGTCGGTGCTCGCCGACATCACCCACGAGCTGCGCACCCCCCTCACCGTCATCCGCAGCCAGGCGGAGGCCATCGCCGACGGCGTCAACCCGCCCGACGCCGAGCACTTCGCCCCCATCATCGCCGCCACCCACGCGCTGGAGGCACTGGCCGACGACCTCCGCACCCTCGCCCTCGCCGAGGCGGGCGGCCTGCGGCTGGAGCGCGAGCCGGTGGACGTCTCCGTGCTGGTCAGCGAGACCCTGGACGCCTTCCGTCCCGACGCCGACCAGGCGGGAATCCGACTCGACAACCGCGTCGCCGCCGACACCCCCACCGCGGATGCCGACCCGGCGCGCCTGCGCCAGATCCTCGGCAACCTGCTCGGCAACGCCCTCGCCCACACCCCCGCGGGTGGGAGCGTGGCGGTGGAGGCCGCCGGCGAGGCGGCGGAGGGCGGGGCGGCCCCGCTGGTGCGGATCACCGTCCGCGACGACGGCGAGGGCATCCCCGCTGACCTGGCGCCACGCGTCTTCGACCGCTTCGCCAAGGGGCCGGGGTCGACCGGGTCGGGGCTGGGGCTGGCCATCGTCCGCCAGCTGGTCGAGGCCCACGGCGGCACCGTCGGGGTGGAGAGCGCCGAGGGTCAGGGGACGGCGATCACCATGAGGATCCCCGCCGCCGGCTGAGCCGCAGGACCCGCCGTCCCCCCGCTACCAGCGCTGGTGCACCAGGGGGGCGATGCGCTCCCGGTACAGCTCGGCGATCGCCGCCATGACGTCGTCGTCGAGATCCGGAAGGTCGGAGCTTGCCGCGTTGGCGGCCGCCTGCTCCGCCGTCTTCGCACCGGGGATGACGGTGCTGACGCACTCGTTCATGAGGATCCATCGCAGGGCCTGGCCGCTCATCGGCGCGTCGTCGGGGAGGATGGTGCGCAGCCGTTCGACGGCGGCCAGCCCCAGGTCGTAGTCGACGCCGGAGAAGGTCTCGCTGGCGTCGAAGGCCTCGCCGTGGCGGTTGTAGCTGCGGTGATCGGACGGCTCGAACCGGGTGTCCGGCCGCAGCCTGCCGGTGAGCAGCCCCGAGGCCAGGGGGACCCTGACGATGATGCCGACGTCGCGCGCCCTCGCCTGCGGCAGCAGCGACTCGGCGGGACGCTGGCGCAGCATGTTGTAGACGACCTGCACCGTCGCCACGCCGGGGAACTCGATTGCCTTGAGGCCCTCCTCGACACGCTCGACGCTGACCCCGTGGTGGGCGACGGCGCCCAGGGCCTGCAGCTCGTCGAGGGCCGCGAACAGCTCCGGGTGGTAGTAGATGTCGGTGGGCAGGCAGTGCAGCTGGACGAGGTCCAGGGTGGCCACCCCCAGGTTGTCGCGGCAGCGGTCGACCCAGGCGCGGAGGTTCTCCGGCGTGTAGCTCGCCATCGCCAGCGGGGCTCGCCGCCCGATCTTGGTGGCGACGATGAGGCGCTCGCCGCTGCGCTCGCGCAGGAAGCGGCCGATGAGCCGCTCGCTCCGCCCGTCGCCGTACACGTCGGCGGTGTCGTAGAAGGTGACGCCGGCGTCCGCCGCCGCGTGCAGGGCGCGCAGGCTGGTGGCGTCGTCGACGGTGCCCCAGTCGGCGCCGATCGCCCAGGCGCCGAAGCCGATCTCGCTGACGGTGTAGCCGGTGCGACCCAGGCGCCGAGACCTCACGGCGCCGAGCGTACCACCGCTACCCGAAGGTGAAGTCGTATGCCTCGACGCCGGGGGAGACGGTGAGCAGCAGCACCCCGGAGCTCTCCGACGAACCCGACACCAGCGTGTAGAGGCCGGGGATGCCGCTGACGTCCACCGTCGTCACCGCCTTGCCGTTGAGGGAGACGGCCACCGTCCCGCTGCCGCCGAGCACGAGGTAGACGTCGTGCGCCTCGAAGTCCAGCTCAAGGCGCGCGTCGGCGCCGGCCGTCGCCTCCTCCGACCCGATCGTCCACGAGCCGGACAGCGCGTACTCCTCGGGGGTGATGAAGCTGGGGAACTTGTAGACGGCGGGGGCGTCCATGACCGGGGTCGCCCCCACCAGGTACTGCAGCCGGCTGTAGCCGAGATAGGTCTCGGGGTTGGTGGGTGCGGTCGGCGTCCGGTCGGGCAGGTCGGTCGGAGCCGGCAGCTTCAGCCCCGGGTTGGCGTCGACGAGCAACTGGCGGATGAGCGACTCGGTCCGGCCGTACTCGCCCTCGCCGAAGTCGACGTGCCGCAGCATACCGGTCGCGTCCACCAGGTACTCGGCCGGCCAGTACTCGTTGTCGTAGGTGCTCCAGGTGATGTCGTTGTCGTCGACGGCGATGGGGTAGGTGACGCCCAGCTGCTGGGCCGCCCCCTGCACGTTGGAGACGACGTGCTCGAAGGCGAACTCGGGAGTGTGCACGCCGACCACCACCAGCCCGTCGCTCGCGTACTGCTTGTACCAGGCCTCGACATGGGGGATGGTGCGCTGGCAGTTGATGCACGAATAGGTCCAGAAGTCGATGAGCACGACCTTGCCGCGCAGGTCGGGAAGCGACAGCGGCGCGCCACCCGGGGTGTTGAGCCAGGCGGTGATGCCCGCGAAGTCGGGGGCGGGCCCGCAGTTCTCCAGCGTCGCGGAGTCGGTGCAGCTGAGCAGGGAGCCGTCCCCGGTGTTGCCCTTGGTCAGGGTCTGCAGCTGGGTCCTCACCGTCCTGCCACCCTCCACGCTGTTCTGCAGGGCGTTGGTGTAACCGGTGACGTCCTGCTGCAGGCCGTTGGTGAGATTGAGGCCGATGGCGAGGGTCATGACGATGAGCACGGCGCCGCCGGCGATGCGCATCCCCCGGGCCCGGTCGCGCAGCGCACGGACGCGGTCGATGACGGCGTCGCCGGCGAGGGCGACGGCGAGCAGGGGCACGCCGGCACCGGCGGCGAAGGCCACAGTGAGCAGCAGGCCGGTGAAGCTCAGGTGGTTGGTGGCACCGATCACGGTGATGGCGGCGAGCACCGGGCCGGCGCAGGGGACGAAGACCGCGCCCAGCCCCAGGCCCAGCACCAGGCCGCCGCGCGCCGTGGTCGGCTGCGGGCCGCGCAGGCGGAAGAAGGGGCGCTCGAGGATCTCCCCGATGGCGGGCACCAGCAGGCCGATGCCGAACAGGCCGAGAACCAGGAGCCCGGCGTCGCGCAGCAGGTCCTGGGGCAGCCCGATGGCGCTGAGGACGGTGGTGCCGACCAGGGTGATGACGCTGAAGCTCGCCACCAGACCGGCCACCACGGCGACGGAGCGCCGGCGACGCGACGCCGGCGCCGTGCCGGTGGCGCCCGCGACGAGGACGACGGGCAGCACCGGCAGGATGCACGGGGAGATGCCGGTGATGAGCCCGGCGACGAAGCCGACGACGAGCAGGCTGATCATCAGGTCCTGAAGGTCAGCTTAGACGTGGTCCCCCCTCCGGCGGCCCCGCCGAACGTGCGAAGGGTGGTCGCCTCCCCGGTCAGGCCCTGCGGCGGGGCACGAGCCTCCAGAGACGGCCTCCGAGAATCACGGCGGCGGCGACGTAGAGCATGGAGCCGAAGGGGAGGGTGATCTCGGCGCGGACCGGCTGCCCATGGGCCAGGCTGATCGTCACCGTGCTCAGGCCCACACCGGAGACCTGGTTCCACACGTAGGTGCCGGTGGCGCCCGGGTTGGCCGCCTGCACGCCGGCGCGGAATGCGGCGGCCCCGATGCCCGTGATCGCCACGAGCAGGATGGCGCAGACGAACGCCCACCAGAGGCCGCCCATCCAGCGCGGCCGGCGCGCCCCGTCGCCGTACTGAGCGTCGACGTACCCCCTGGCCAGTTGCCGGAGGGAACCCAATTGCCGGATGGCCTCCCCCACCCCCGCCTCGCCGGCCGCCGCCCGCAGGTTGGTGCGCAGGTCCCGGCGGATGGTGCGCCGCCCGCCGGTGCGGATGTCGTAGGTCAGCAGATCGACCGTCCACAGCACCCTCTCGATGCGCAGCCGGTCCATCAGGGTCAGGCGCCGGTTCACGGCAGATCCTCCTCGCTGGGGGGTAGGGGTTGACGGGGGACCGAAGAGGAGAGGGCGGGCGTCACCACCGCCGCCAGCGAGAGCCAGTCGCCGGCCGCCTGGGCCAGGGCCGCGTAGCCCGCCGGGGTGGGCCGGTAGTACTTGCGGGCCGGTCCGGAGCGGGAGGAGACCAGCCGCGACGACACCCGCCCCTCGCGTTCCAGCCGGGCCAGCGCCGGGTAGACGGTGCCGTCGGGGATCTCGCTGAGGCCCAGGGCGCGCAGCCGCTGCGCCAGCTCGTAGCCGTAGGACTCCTGCTCCGCCAGGAGCCGGAGCAGGAGCGGCGACAGCAGCCCCTTGAGGAGCTGGGGATCGTGCGTCGGGCCCATCGGTCAGATGATACGCCGTGTACTAGGCCTTATCAGGTAGTGGGGCATGTCGAGTTCCGGTGGGTGGGATCGGCGCGGAGCAGGTCAGGGCTCGCCGGCGGAGAGCAGCGACCTGAGGCTGCGCGCGGTCCCCAGCAGCCGCCAAGGGCTGGAATGTGCGGTCAGGGCATGGTGCGCCTCCCCCGCCGCCTTCCAGTACCCGGCGGCGTGCTCGGGAATGGGGTCGCCGGGACCGAATCGGTGGAGGGCCGCCGCGAGGGGACGGCGCCCCCAGGTGAGACACTCCGGCGGGGCGGGGGCCATGCGCCCCGGGGCGGTGTGGCAACGCCCAAGCGCGGGTGACGAAACGACCGGTGCATTCGTCCGGGTGACCATGGAGGCGACGGCGTGCTGGGTGGACCGCGCCCTCCGCCGCGACGACGAGTCCCGACGCCCTCACCCCGGCAGCAACTGCGCCCCACCATCGGCCCCGAGCATGTAGACACCGCCGGACTCGACCAGGACGAACGCAGAACTCCCGATCACAGGGAACACCGCAACGACACCTGAGCCCTGGGCAACCTGGACGCTGTCCTGGCTCTGATAGAGGGTGGTGTCGTCGGACCACGTGACCACCCACACGGCGTCGTTCGGCTGGCCCGCGATCCCCCCTGCAAGGGCGAGCCGTGTGCCGTCCCAGGAGAAGGCGGCAGCCACGGCGACAGAGGTGGAGTTCGGTGTCTGGCTGGGCCACTGGCGCGTCACCTGAGCCACGACCTGCCAGCTGGCAACGTCTCGGATCGTCACACCGGCGGCGTCGTCCTCGGCGAACAGGCTGCAGTCGTGGGTGACGATTCCGGCCGCTCCCGGGTGACTGGCGAGCACCTGGCCCGTCGACAGCTCGATGACAGCAACCGCCGACGGAGAGTCTGTGGAGGTGCTGTCCTCGACAACGACCGCCCGGTCCGCCTCGGGGCTGCACCCCAGAACGTCGAGCAGGGACGTGCCCGTTGGCGAGACAACCTGGGCCGCCCCGGTGAGACCTGTCTCAACCAGAGCATCGCCCGAGGCGCCGATGCCGCAGATGTGGTCGGAGTCGTCGCCCCACACGGCACCGGTCAGCCCCGCGGCAGCGATGTCACCGATGTCCGTTCCCTGGATGCTCATCACGACGCCGTTGCCAAGGAGAACCTTCGAGCCGTCGGGTGCGACCGATGGGTAGCCCCACCGCTGCGCGAAGGCAGGGGGAACGGAGAACGTCCCGGCGATGTCGCCCTGGTCCCCGCGAGCTTCGAAGGCACCAAGTTCGCCCGCGAGCGGATAGACGATCAAGGGCGGTGGGGCAGTGATCGTGGACAACACACCGGCCCCGATGGGCGATGTGCCAGCGGTTCCCGATGTCGGTGGCACCGGCTTGGTCGCGGGGGACGTTCGGGCTGCGGTGCCGGGAGTGGGAGAGGAGATGCCGCTCGTGCCGCGGGGCCTACCGTGGTCCGACACCAAACTGACGGTGAGAACGCATCCGGCCAGCGCGGCAACGATCACGACGACGACGGCTGCCGCACGCCTCACCCGGCCGCGCACGCGGTCGTCGCCGCTCACCGATCTTCCCCGGTTGCAGCAGGAAGCCCGCGCAGCCGTGCCGCCACCCGGATGCTCCGGGCCTTGAGCGCCGGCACAGAGAGATCGAGCAGCATCGTACTGTCCTTCACGATCTCCGACCGGGCAAGCATGCCGCCTCCAGAGGCTGCCGTGATACTCCCGGATGTCCTGCAGATCGGGTGCATCGGGGAGTAGACGGAGGTCCCGAGGATCTGCTAGGCAGGGCGTCCTGCTCGTAAAGCAGCCGGACCCCCGCGACGGTGTCCCCGACACGCATCAATGGCCGCGGGGAATGCCCTCCGGTCGCCGCGGCGGGGCGGCCAGGAGCTCAGAGCTGCCGGGAGGAGCGCAGCGACGTGAGGCTGAGTGCGGCCCGCAGCCGCCGCCAGGGCCCGGACTGTGCGGTGAGGGCATGGCGGGCCTCCCCCGTCGCCTTCCAGTACCAGGCGGCGTGCTCCGGGAGGGGGTCGCCGGGGCCGAAGACCGCGGCATCAGCCGTCCTCGCCAGGGTGTCCACGTGGGGCGCCGGGATGAGCCGGGCCTGCTCCCGCCGGGTCTGCCCGCGGGGGAGGACGTGCCCCAGGTCGCGCGCGTGGTCGAGCAGATCGCTCCAGGCGCCGGCGAAGCGCAGGCTGGTCGAGCCGCCGACGCGCCGCCTCCGCCGCCGCTGCGCCTTGAGGCCGAGGATCACGGCGCAGGCGAGGAGCAGGAGCAACACCGGCGCGCCCGCGAAGATCAGCACGTCGACGAGCACCGCCGAGATGCCGGCATGGGAGGCCGGGTGGGAGCGGACCGGCGGCCGGGTCTGCGCCGTCGACCGGAGGGGTGGGGCGGGCGGGGGCCGCAGCTCGGTGACGGTGGGCGGGGCTACCACCGCCTGGGGAAGCTGGGTCGGCTCGGCCTGGGGAAGGGGCTGGGCCGCGGCACGGGTGGGAAGGAAGAGGCTGGGGGCGACGGTGACCCAGCCGAGCCCCGCCAGCGACACCTGCACCCAGGCGTGGACGTCGCTCCCCGTGACGGTTCCCCCCGCGCCCACCTGGGCGCCGAGGACGACGCGGGCCGGCACCCCGACCGCGTCGGCCATGAGGGCGAGCGTCGCGGCGAACTGCTCGTCGTCGCCGACCAGCTGGGTCCCGGTCGACGGGTCGCCGTCGACGAAGGCGGTGAGCCGGCCGGCGCTGTGCCCCGCCGTCGAGAGCGGCGGGTTCTCCGTCCCGTTGCTGAACCGGCCGTCGTCCTTGAGCTTCTCCGCCAGCGCGATCACCCGGTTCCAGGCCCCGGCGGTGCCGCCGGCCCACTGCTCGGCGGTGGTCTGCACCGCGGTGGGGACGCTGACCGCGAGCTGATCGGTGCCGGCCGCGGCGGCGGCCAGCTGGGCCGCCGTCGGGGCCCTGGGCGCGATGACGTCGAGGGTGTAGCTGTCGCCGCTGGAGAGGGGGGCGGTGTCGGCGCCCGTGGCGGTGGTCGCGTCGTAGCGGAAGTCGGCGGTCAGGCCGGCTGCCCCGGGGCCGGAGAACTGGATGCCGGTGACCTCGCCCGCCACCGGGATCCAGGTGCCCTGGAGCCCGTCCACCCGGACCGTGACCGTCTCGCTCACACCCGAGTAGGCGGCCGGGATGGCGGAGCCGTACCGGCGGAAGACGTCACCCGACGTGGGCCCGGTGGTGGAGGCGCCCTCACCCCCGAACCCCCAGGCCAGGCCGTCATACGAGTCCATGGTGGCGATGGTCATCAGAGACCCCGGCTGCAGCCCGCTGACGGTGAACAGGGTGGTGCTGGAAAGGGAGTGGGGCGAGCCGGCGGTGTAGGTGCGGAAGGTGCCCAGCGGGCTGGGCTGGTTGCTGGCGTCGAAGGGCGGCGCGACATAGCGCGAGAGCACCACCCGCTGGTTGCCGCTGAGGGGCAGATTCGGCCCCACCACGGGGGCCAGCGCCGCCGCGACGGCGACGATGCCGACCGCCGCCACGATGCGGCGTCTGCGGCTGGTGCCGGCCAGGTAGGCGGGATGGGTGCGCCGGTACCGCAGCGTGAGCCAGGCGAGCAGCAGGGCGGCGAACAGCGCGCCCTGGAGGAGCAGGGCGACGGGGACCTCGGCGCCGAAGAGGATGCCGAGCGCCAGGACCAGGGCGGGGGCGATGGCCGGGACGGCGATCGTCCGCGTGCGCCGGGCCAGGCCGTACCCCGCCACGCCAGCCACCAGGCCGGTGAGGTAGGGGATGGCGAGGAGGTTGCCGACGTTCCCGACCGGCGGGGCGGTGGTGAGCAGCTCCTTCCAGCCCTGGACCGCCGCGCCGACCAGGAGCGTGACCGTGTTCGGCGTCGGGACGACGCCCCAAACGGCGCTGGCGGGCGCGGCCACCACGCCACCCAGGAGGAGGAAGACCGCCACCGTGAGCAGGGCGTCGACCAGGACCGGTTGTCGCAGCCGCTGGGACAGCTCGGCGATGACGATGCCCAGGGCGACCGCGACGCCGCCGACGATCAGGTAGGTCTCGCCCCCGAAGGTGTTCTGGAACCCCACCAGCCCGAGCACGGAGAGGACGAGGACGAAGGCGGCGTCGATCAGCCGGTCGACGTTGTCGCCGGCGAGGTCGGCGTCGCGGAGGCGGGCGGGGAACGTGCTCACGCCACCGCCCCCGAGGTCACCACGGCGGGCAGCTGGGTCAGCTCGCCCAGCTGGATGATGGTGGTGAGACCCGCCGAACCCGCCGTCCAGCTCTCGCCGGGGACGATGCGGATCGCCACCGTCCTCACCTCCGAGGCGAAGCGGAGGGCCGCTCGCCGCATCTCGGAGGCGGGCGCCGCCGAACCGCTGACGATGACGGCGAGGGTGGTGCTGGTGCCCCGCTGGGCGGCCTTGGCGGCCGCCAGCGCCAGGCTCTGCCCCGCGGGGGCCAGCTGGGCACGGGCCAGGGCGTCGAGCAGCAGGTAGGGGACCGAGGCGATGGCGAGTTGGTCCCCGGCCAGGATCAGCGCCTGCAGGCCGTCGCGCGACGCCCGGAGCGCGAGCGAGCCGGCGACCTCCAGGGCCGTCTCGAACTCCTCGGCGTCCGCGTACGCCGCCGGGCTGGCGTCGACGATGACGGTGAGGCTGGAGCGGCGCGTGTCGTTGAACTGCCGCACCTGGAGGCGGCCGGTCTTCGCCGTGCTCCGCCAGTGCACCATCCGCTGGTCGTCGCCGGGGGCGTACTCGCGCAGGCTGTGGAAGGCGAGGTCGCTCGCCGACACCTCCTTGGTGGTGAGGCCCTCGAGGTCGCGGAGCACACCGGCCCCGAAGGAGGGGATCGGCACCGTCCTGGGGTGGACGATGAGCTCGGTGGCGCCTCCCCCGGGAGCCCGGCGCCGCAGCATCCCCACCGGGTCTCCCCGCACCGTCGTCGCCGGCCCGATGACGATGACGCCGCGGCGCTCGGTGGGGATCACGAACAGCTCGTCGGCCGCCGCGCCCGCGGCGAGGGTGGGCGCGTGGAAGGCGGCCACCGCCTCTCCCACCGGCAGATCCACGTCGACGGCGAGGGTGCGGCGGCCGCTGCGGTTGGTGAAGCGCACCCGCCCCACCGCCCGCCCGCCGGCCACCAGCCGCCGGGGGTCGAGGTCGACGTCGATGCGCAGCGAGGTCGGCCCGACCAGGAAGCAGGCGGCCATGGCCAGCGCCAGCAGGCAGGTGGCCGCCACCAGCTGCATCTCCTGCCAGCCCAGCACAGCCCCGGCGATCCAGGCCAGGACGCCGAGGGTGAGGACGGACCAGCCGAGGGGGGTGACCGCCGACAGCGGCGGGCCGAGCGCGGAGCGCACCCGGGAGGTGGTGGACGCCGCCGACGACCGCAGCGTGGCCAGGAGGGCGCGCCGCGGCCGCTCCGGGGTCAGCGACACCCGGTCCGCCACCTCACGCCCTGCGACCGCCTGCACCGCCACCTCGACTTCCCCCCTACGCGGCCCGTTCTGCCGGCGGCTTCACCTCGGCGAGGATGCCGGCGATGACGTCGTTGACGGCGACGCCGCCGAACTCCGCCTCGGCGTCGAGGAGGAGGCGGTGGCAAAGCACCGGGATGGCCAGCTCCCGGATGTCGTCGGGGACGACGTAGTGGCGGCCGTCGGCGGCCGCCCAGGTCTTGGCCGTGCGCACCCAGGCGAGGCATCCGCGCACCGACAGGCCCAGCCGGATGTGACGGGCCCGGCGCGACTCCTCGGCGAGGTGGCTGACGTAGGCGAGGATGGAGGCGTCGACGTGGACCAGGTCGGCGAGCTGCGACATGTCCCCCACCGCGGCGGATGTGATGAGGGGGGCCACCGCGGCACTGCGGTCACGGTTGGCCGCGTCCGCCAGCACCATGACGGTCGAGTCGTGGTCCGGGTAGCCGAGATTGGTCTTCATGAGGAAGCGGTCGAGCTGCGCCTCGGGAAGGCGGTACGTTCCCGCCTGCTCGATGGGGTTCTGGGTGGCCACCACCATGAACGGGGGACCGACGGGATGGGGCACGCCGTCGACGGTCACCCGGCCCTCGTCCATGACCTCGAGCAGCGCCGACTGCGTCTTCGGCGAGGCGCGGTTGATCTCGTCGGCCAGCACGATGGTGGCGAAGATGGGGCCGGGGTGGAACTCGAACGTCCCCTTGCGGCTCTCGTAGATGGAGACCCCGGTGACGTCGCTGGGCAGCAGGTCGGGGGTGAACTGGATGCGCGAGCTGGTGCCCTGCACGGTGTTGGCCAGCGACTTCGCCAGCGACGTCTTGCCCGTCCCGGGGAAGTCCTCGAGGAGCAGGTGCCCCTCGGAGAGCAGGCAGGTCAGGGCCAGCCGCACGACGTGGGTCTTGCCCACCACGGCGCGTTCGATGTTGGCGACCAGCTTGCCGAAGGTGTCGGCGAACCAGCCCGCCTGTTCCGGTGTCATGTCAGCCATCTCTCGTCCTTCACTCGGTGGGCCGTCGCGGAGTGACGGCATTGCTTCGCTCTGTGATCATGTCGCCGACCAGGTGACGTGATTCGACTCCACCCCGCCCGGCCACTGGGCGCCGACGTTCACCCACACGTGGGAGTTGGGAAAGCCGAAGACGGCCGCGGCCGAGCTGCCCTGCCCATTGGCGCCGACCGTCAGCTTCTCCGAGATGAAGTTCTCCGGGCTGCCGGCCCCGTAGTCGTCGCACAAGGTGTCCGTATGCCCGGCGCAGTCGCTGCTGTACCAGACGGTGTATGTGCCCGGCGCGAACCCTGACACCGCCACGTCGATGAGATGGCAGGCGGTCGAGGTGCAGCTGGAGTACGAGGTGTCCTCAGCCCCCTCGGAGACCGTCACCGTCTGCGGCGGCGCGCAGGCCTGCGTCGCCGCCGACGCCGGGCCGGAGTTGGGGCTGTCCTCACCCGCCGTGTCCTGCACGTAGGCGTAGACCGAATGGGTCTGGCCGCAGCTATAGGTGTAGGAATACGATCCCGGGGCGCTCATGTCCATGACCGGGGTGCTGTCGACGAAGACGGCGTAGGTTTGCACCCCCAGGCCGTTGTCCCCGCCGCCGCCCCAGGAGTAGATGACCGTGTTACCGCTGGCGACCGCTGTCACCCAGGGTGCGTAGGGCGGGCCGTAGGGCAGGCCGGTGGCCGCGTTCGATGGGCTGCCACACTCTCCCGCCTCATTGCAGGCCTCGACGGTGACGCTGTAGGTGTCGCCGTTGACCAGGCCGGAGATGGTCTCGTCGACCTGGTTTCCGGACGCCCCCGGGCTGGGCCAGGACCCCGACGCGTTGCTCCCACCGCTGGTGTTGGCGGCGGTGTACTCGACGGTGGTGATGGACGCCCCGTGGGACGCTGGGAGAACGAAGGTTGCCGTCAGCGACTGGTCGCCGTGGCTGACGGCAAGGTCCTCGATCGGCGCCGGGACCCCGTCGGCGGCGATGGCCGGCTCCGACGGCGCGCTCTCCGCCGACTTCTCGCCCTCACGGTTCACGTCCTGCACCGTGTAGGTGTACCTGTCGCCGTTATTGGTGATGGACGGGAAGGTGGCGCAGAACTGCGAGCCCGAGCACGCCGAGGTCTCGGTGACGGTCTGGCCGGTGCTGCCGTTGACCAGCTCCGTGACCGCGTAGGAGGCGCACGGCTGGGCATCGTTGCAGAGGCCGACGGCCGGCCAGGTGACGGTGATGGTGGTGGTTGTCTGGTCCGGCGACACCTGCGCGGCGGCGGTCGGCGCCGAGGGCGTGGCGGGCGTCCCGTACGTGTAGACGGCCGACGACTGCGTCGGCGGGCCCGGTCCCAAGGCGTTGTGGGCGGTGACCGTGAAGGTGTACGGCCCCACGTTGTTGTCCAGACCGCTGAATGTGTACGACGTCGCCGTGCCCGACACCGTCTGCAACGCCGACCCCGACTGCGGGGCGGGGTTGACGGTGATGAGGTAGCTGTCGATGGCGCGCCCGTTGGGGTTGGCGGCCGTCCACGAGAGTGCGACCTCGCCGTCGCCGGGTGTGGCCGTGACCGCTCCGGTCGCGCTCGGGGCCGATTGCGGCATGAAGGATCCCGTCACCGACGTGGTGCTGAGGCCGACCTGGTTGTGCGCCGTGACGGTGAACTGGTAGGTGATGCCGTTGGTCAGACCGGTCCACGTGTACGAGGTGCCGGCGACGTCGGTGGAGGCGCCCCCGGCCACGGAGACCACGTAATGGTCGACGGGCGATCCGTTGTCCGGCGCCGCCACCCAGCTGAGGGCGACCTGCTGGTTGCCGACGTCGCCCTGGAGGTCGGTGGCCGCCCCCGGGGCGTCCAGCACCTGGAGCGTCATCTCCCCGATGACGGTGCGGTCGGCCCGGCCCGGCACGTCGGTCACCTCGACCGAGAAGGTCATCGTCCCGTGCGTCCCGGGCTGCGGGCTGAACTGGACGACGCTGCCGCTGATGCGAGGGGTGGGCACGGACTGCCCGGAGGTCTGCTCCACCTCCACCACCAGGATCTTCGGATCGGCCAGCGGGCTGGTGACGTACTGGCTCACGTCGACCGCCGCCGTCTGGCCGGTCTCCACCGCGGGGACGGTGATGGCGGCGATGGTGGGCGGCGGCGCCGCGACCACGTCGACGGAGAGCGTCGCGGTGACCGAGGTCCCCGAGATCCCGACGGTGACGTCCCCGGCGCTCCCCGGCTGGGCCGCCGACGCCGCGGTCACCTCGAGGTCCTGGTGGGCGGCGTCCGCCCACCCCAGGCTGACGCCCGACGGTTGCGCCGACGCCCACTTGGAGGTGAACGTCAACGACGCCGCACCGTCCGGGGTCGGCGTCCACACGGCGCAGACCGAGGGCAGGTCGAGGGACACGGGCGTGCCGCCCTCGGTGACCTGGATGGGGGTGGTGGGACAGCGCAGGACCGGCGTCGACGGGCCCACCTGCACCGGGATCGTCACCGCCGCAGTCTGGGCATGCGTGTCGCCGGGGGAGGTGGCGTCGGTCACCTCGACGGTCAGAGCCCCGGGGCCCAGGTAGCCGCCCTGCGCGCTCAGGCTCAGGCTGGTGTAGGTGTCCGGCTGCCACGCCAGGCCCGACTCGGGGGTGGTGTAGACGTCGCTGGAGGAGACGAGCTGGACCCTGCCGCGGGAGTCGGAGATGTAGTCGTTGATGTCGACGACCACCGAGCCGCTGGCAGGGACCTGGATGGTGCCACCGGCGCGCAAGGTCGGGCCGGTGGAGGTCCCGGGCACGTGCACCACCCCCACCGCGGTCCCGCCCGCCGGGGTGCGCACCAGATAGGCGACCGAGCGCGGGTCGGCCCCGACGGGGATGACCAGCCTGTCGTCGACGATCTTCACGTCGGCGTCGAACACCTCGGCGACGGTCAGGTCGTTGGTCGTGCTGGCGGGGTCGTAGTCGTCGGCGAGGACGTCGACCGTGATCGACGTCTGCCCCGCGGCCGGTGCGGGTGGGTAGTCGTCGATGGCCACCGGCGGGGTGATGTAGCCGGTCTGCGCCCGCACCGTCACGTGGGCCACCGACGAGGCGGTGCCGTCGGTGATTCCATAGGCGATGACCAGCGGTTCCGCGCCCATCGGAGCCGTCACCCGGAGGTCGTTGCCGATCAGCTCGGCGCCCGGCGGCACCGTCGCATTGGTGCGGGACAAGGGCTCGACGGTGGCCTCGTCACCTGGGGCGATGATGTCGATCGCCAGCACGTCGATGGTGACGCTGCTGCCGGGCGCGGCGATCACCGAGTCGTCGACGGCGACGGGCGCCGGCACGAGAGCGGGCGGGGTGACGGCGATTCGCACCTCCGCCTCACCGGTCAGACCGAAGCTGCTCTCCACCTGGTAGGTCAGGGTGTCGGTGCCGTGGCTCAGCGGGTACGCCTGGTAGGTGATGCTGCCGGCCGCCACCCCGAGGATCCGCCCCAGCTGCGGTGGGATGACGACGCCGCTGACCGCCACGGAGTCGCCGTCCGGATCGACCCCGGTGGTGGGGATGGGGATGGTGAGCGTGCCGCCCGCCACCACCCGGGCGTCGACCTCGCCCGGCACCGGCGCCGCGTCGTGGGCGCTGTCCGCGGGGTTGACGGTCACCACCACCTCGCCCGTGGTGGTCTCGCCCGACGTGTCCTCCACCTGGTAGTCGACGTCCACCTGCTCGACGCTGGTGACCGAGGCCGGCAGGGGCGCCGCGTATCGCAGCTGCGCGCCCTCGATCGACGCGGCCCCCGTGCCGGGTGGGGAGATCGTCACCGCGCCCGGCACCAGCTCGAGGGGCTCGCCATCCGGGTCGGTGGCGCCCTGCAGCACGGGGACGTCGGTCTCGTCGCCCGCGCGCACCGTCGCATACATCGTCGGCGCCACCGGAGGCGCGGACGCCGGCGCCGGCAGCCAGGTGGCCGTCACCTGGCCCTCGACCGGGTCGGTGTTGCCGTTGGTGACCTCGTAGTCGACGAGCTGCTGGCCGACGAGCGCTGTGGTGGTGGCGACGAGGCGGAGCCACTCACCGTCGATGACGGCGACCTCGACACCCGCCGGCGCGGTGGCGCCGACGACGGTGAGCAGCCCACCGGCTGGATCGTAGTCGTTGGCCAGCACGTCCACCGTCGACGCCATCTGGCCGCGCAGCAGCACCGCGCTCGGTATGGTCACCGGTGACGCGGGCGTTCCGTTCGCAGCCCTGGCATCGACGAGGATCTGACCCTGGGCGAGAGGGGCCGATCCGAAGGCGTCCTGGTAGGTGAGCGAGTAGATGCCCGGCTGCAGGGCCGTCAGGGTGAGCTGGCCGGTGCTCACGTCGGTGCTGACGTCGAGCCCCGTCGGTGCCGCCACCGGACCGGCGAGAATGATCTGTGCGTCAGGGTGGAGGGGGTCGGCGCCGGGGATGTCGTTGAGCAGCGGGTCGAGCACCGCGGCCTGCCCGACGACGACCTCGGCCGCGTCGGCGATCGCCACCGGTGGGTATTCGGTGATGTCCCCCCGGCCCAGCAGCGTGAGGTCGATCTGGCCCGCCACCGGCGCCGACAGCCCGTCGGTGACGTGGTAGACGACGGTGACCACGGTGTCCGCCTCGACAACGGGGGCCGCGTAGGTGAGCAACCCGTCGTCGGTGGCGGTGACCTGACCCAGCGACGCCGACACGTCGGTGACGGTGAGGGGGTCGCCCTCGTCGTCGCGCCAGTCACCGAGCACCTGGTAGGCGACCGTCGCGCCCGACGACACATGACGGATCGGGGGCGTGAAACCGGCGCGGAGGTGGGGCGGGGTCTCCGCGGTCGTCGGCGTCACCGTCACCGTGGCCGTGGCCGACTGGCCCCGGGCGTCGACGATGGCGTACTGGAAGTGGATGGGGGCGACCTCCCCCTGCTCCAGGGTGACCGCCACGGTCTGCATGTCCGGGGCGATCTGCACGGAGAACCCGGTCCCCGCCGGCGGCGTCACCGAGGCGATGGAGAGGACGCTCCCCGCCGGGTCGGAGTCGCCGTCGAGGATGTGCAGGACGGTGGTGCGCCCGGACCTCGCCTCCAGCGTCTCGTCGACCGCCTTGGGCGGCTGATCCTCTGGGGCGGCGACCGCGGACGCCGTCTGGCTGGGCTGCTGATTGAGGTGCTCGGAGCCGGTCAGCAGCTTCTGCCAGTCCCCGGCGTTGAGCGCCAGCGCCGGGGTGCCGCCGAGCGACCAGGTCGCCCCGTCAGCCAGGTCGTTGAGGACGATCTCGGCGTTGTTCACGCGGAAGACGGGTTCGCCCAGCGTCAGCCCGCCGGGCAGGTCGGCGTCGTACGGGGGCGACCCGGCGCACGATCGCGCGTAGACGCCGGGCGTCCCGGCCCAGGCGGCGTGAACGCAGTCGCCGAGCACGACCGGCTGCGCCGGCACGCCGGCGCCCCCACCGGCGACGGTCTCGATGCGCCCGCCGTCCAGTGGCAGCCGGTAGAGGGTGGAGGCGGTGGCCACGAGCACGGAGGCCGACGCCGGTCCGGCCTGCTGGATGGCATCCGCGGAGGAACCGGTCGCACCGGGGATGTTCACCGTCCTGCCTGTCGACGGCACCAGCACCTCGGCGTTGCCGGGGTCGAGGATCACCGCGGTCGTGCCCACCGCGGTGAGCTGCAGGTCAGGATCGAGATCCCCGTGGAGGGCGGTTCGCTGCGGCTTGCCCAGCGCGCCCGCCGTGTCGGCGATGCTGACCAGTTCGTGCTGCGACGCCACGTCGACGGTCCCGTCCTGACCGACCACCAGGGCGCTCGCTCCGTCGACCGTGACCAGGGGCGCGGCGGAGGTGTTCAGCGACGCCAGCGAGGCCGGGGTCCCCGACCCGACGACGGCCGCCCACAGCTTCCCGCTGTCCGTGTCCAGCACGGCCACAACGCCCCCGCCCAGGGCCACGTCGGCGTCCGCGCCGCCGGGGAGCGGGACACCCGGCTCGATGAGGGCGCCCGCGTCGACGTCGACGGAGTAGAGGTCACCGCGGTTGCGGTCGATGGCCAGGACCGTGGGCCCCTCCTGCAGGACGTCCAGGTCGTAGGCCGACTGGAAGGCGCCCGGCGGGCCGAACCCGGCGTCGAGTTCGGCCACCGGGTAGTCGAAGCGGGCGTAGGAGCCGAGGGAGTTGTCGGTGACCCAGATCGCGCCGTCGTTGGCCACCACGTGATCGACGGGGAACCCGTTGGCGGCGATCGCCGCCACCACCACCGCGATGCCGGCCACCGAGAGGGCTGCCGACGACATGAGCCGGGTCCTGGGCACCGGGCCCCCAAGTCCTCCAGGTCGCACTGCGCGTCTCCGTCCGGTTGTATCCGGGCAGCCGTCAGCCACCCGATAGGGACATCCTCCGGGCGGGATCATAGGGAGGAGGAGTCGCCACCCACAATGGGGAGTGCTCCCCATTCAGGGGGAAACCCGGGCAGCGCGGTCAGCGCGGCAGCAGGTCGAGGTCCTCCAGCCGGACCAGGCGGACCGCCAGCACGTACTCGACGAGGCGCGCCTTGCGGTTGGCGGCGAGGCGCTCGGGCCCGCCGTGAAGCCCGCGGACCCCCTGGTGTTCCAGCTTCTCGCAAACGCTGTCCAGCTTGCGATTGAACTTGGTCAGCGACCAGCCGAGCCGCCTGGCCGCCTCCGCGGACGAGGGGGCGGCCGCCGACCCCCGCACCCCGCTGCGCAGCACCGGCTCCGCCAGCGCGATGAGGAGCAGGCGCTGCTCCGGACTGAACGACGCCGGCCCGCTGGTCGTCTCGCCGTAGGCGACGGGATCCTTGACGGCGGCGTCGAAGGGGGCGTCGTCGGTGGCGACGAAGAACTCGTACGTCGTGGGTCCGGCGGTGAAGCACACCGAGACCCGGGGGAAGACCAGCGGCAGGCGCGCCCCGGGGGCGAGCCAGGCCTGCACCAGGCCGTCCTCGTCCGCCAGCGTGGCCGAGAGGAGCGTGCCGACGTTCGCCAGCCACCACAGACCGTCGGCATGGAGCAGCTGGAGGAAGCGGCGATGGAGGAAGGGGTTGTCATCGATGACCAGGTCGGCCTCACGGCCGATGGTGAACGGGCGGTCGGGGTCGAGCGGGTAGGTCTCACCGCAGAACTCGACGACGGCCGGCATCCCGCTAGCCCCCGCAGGTGGGGGCGGAGGTCTGCGAGAAGGAGGTGCCGTCCGCCCTGCCCACCTCCACCTCGATGCAGACCTCGTGGCCCAGGGGAACCGTCACGGTGGCGCTGGGCACCGTGGTGGGCGTCCACGCATTGCTGACGATGCGCCACTGGAAGTCGTCGCCGGCCAGTGGATCCGCGTACGTCCAGGAGAAGGTGACCTGGGTGCCGGAACGGATCCACGTGACCTGTGGCGTTCCCGGGGCGCCGGCATCGGGGATCGCGTTCTGCGAGGGGGTGGAGATGGGGGTGTTCGACGGGGTCGCCTGCCGCCCCCCGCCGACGGCGTGTGCCGCCAGGATCGCCACCGCGCCCAGCACCACGACGAGAGCGGCGGCCGCCGCGATGATCAGGGAGTTGGGCCGGCGACCCCTCGGGGCCTCCCCCTCCGCCGGCGTCGCGGCGCGGGGCGACGGCGCGACGGCCGGCGGTTGGGGTCGCGGAACCGCGACGGGGGTGGCGGGCGGTGTGGCGGGTGGGGCGGCGGCCGGGACGGCGGGGGCGACGGGCCGCCCGGCTCGGAGCCGTGAGGCGGCGGCCCGGGGGGCGCCGTCGGCCCGGACCAGGGCGACCGTCAGGCCCTCAGCGGAGGTGGTCAGCTCCAGGGCCGGGTCGGCGGGGACCGCGGGCACCTGCGGCGCCATCACCCGCTGCCGTGGGGGCGCGGCCGGGCGCGGCGCCAACCCGGGCGGCGGCGGCACCGGCGGCACCGGGGAGGGAGGCTGCGCCACCACCACCTGTGGTGAGCGCAGCCGGGTCCTCTCGTCCGCTGCGCCCTCCTCCTCGGGCAATGCCTCCGCCTCCGCATCGAGCGTCTCGTCGAGCAGCACGAGGGGGGTGGGCGCCCAGCGCTCCGCCCGCTCGATGGCCTGGAGGGATCGGGCCAGGCTGAGAGCGGTCGAGGGCCGATTCGCGGGGTCCTTCGACATCGCCTGGGCCAGCACCCGCTCGAGCGCCGCGGGGACGTCCTCGCGACCGGTGTGCGGCGGCGGCTGCTCGCGGATTCTCCGCATCATCGCGAAGGACGAGTTGTCGCCGCCGGGCACGTCGAAGGGGGAGCGCCCGACGAGCAGGTGCCACAGCGTGGCCCCCAGGGAGTAGATGTCGGAGCGGGCGTCGGCGGGCGCCGTGGCGAAGACGACCTCCGGGGGCGACCACGGGATCGACATGCCCTCAGCGCTGCCGGTGGTCTCGTCCTTGGTGGTGGCGATGCCGAAGTCGGTGAGACCGGGCTCGCCGTACTGGCTCGTGAGGATGTTGGCGGGCTTGATGTCGCGGTGGAGGATGCCCGCGCGGTGCGCCGTCTCCACCGCGCAGGCGATGCGGACACCGATGGCCAGAACCTCCGGCACCGAGAGACGCTCCAGCTTGGCGCGTGCCGCCAGGTTGCGCTGCGGGTAGTACTTCATCACCAGGAACGGACGGCCGTCCTCGGTCAGCCCGGCGCGGAAGACCTGGACGATGTAGGGGTGGTCGGCCAGCACCGCCATGGCGTTGGCCTCGGCGGTGAAGCGGCGGCGCCCCTCGTCCGACAGGCCGGCGGCGGCGAGCACCTTGACGGCCACCCGCATGCGCGGCATCGCCTGCTCGTACAGATAGACGTCGGCGTACCCGCCGGCACCGATCTCCTTGACGTAGGTGAGGCCGGCGAGCTCCGGGGCGTCCTTGGAGGAGCGCGGGGTCAATCGATCACCTCGAAGCGGAAGGTGACCTCGTCGGCGAGCGACACCGTCGTCCCCGGCTCGATCGGCTCCGGAATGTCGGGACGGAGCCGCTCGGGCTCGCGGCCGGGCAGGGTCACCAGCGTGCCGTTGGTGGACTTCAGGTCGGTCACCAGCACGTGCCACCCGTCGAGGCGGATCTCCAGGTGGTTGCGCGAGATCTGCTTGTCCGGGCTGGGGATCCGGACCAGATGCGGGCGCTCGGCCCCGACCAGCCGCGTCGGGCTCGGGCTGCGTCCCATGAGCACCCCGCGATCCAGCGTGATGGCGTCACCGGTGGACAGTCGCAGCACCCCCAGCACCGGACGCGGAACGGTCACCGGCGCCTTGTCGGGGATCTCCGAATGGCAGACACGGCACTGGACCGCGTGGGCCGGGTTGAGGTGCCCGCCGGGGCAGTGGACGGCGTGCACGGTGGGCCCGGGACGCGGCAGCTCGCCCGCGGCGGCGGCCCGGAGCATGAGCTTCTGCTGCACCTCTCGGCTGATGGTGAGCCCGTCGCCCTCGTCGTCGGCGGGAGCGGCCGCCGGCACCGGAACCTCGGGTGGGGCCGGGGGCACAACCCGTCGCGACGCCTGCTGGGGCGGTGCCCAGGGCACCCGATCGATCAGCCCGGCACCCGAGGGTGGGGGTGGCGGCGGCGGGGGTGGTGGCTCCGAGGGCGGGGGCGGCGGCCCCTGCGCCGGGGCGGGCGGGGTGCCCGCCACCGGCGGGACCGCGCTCCGCACCGGGAGGGCCGGGGGCGACGCCTGGCCGGCCCTCGCGGGTGCGTCCGGCTGCCGCTGCGCCGTGACGGGCGGCGGTCCGCCGGGGGCAACCGTCGCCGCCCTCTCCTCCTCCGCCCGGAACCTGCGGGTCACCGACGTGGAGATGGTCGTCGTGGGAGCTTCGCTGGCGGGGCGCGGCGTCTCCTTCGCCGTCGACGGCGTTGCAGGTTGGGGAGGCGGTGGCTCCCGGGGTGCCACCGTCGCCCTTGGTTCCGAGGGCGCGGGTTCCTTCCGCACCGCCGGCGCTGCGGGCGGGGTCTCCTTCGGGACCACCGGCGCCTTCGGTTCCGGGGCCTGCGTCTGCCTCACCACCGCGGGCGCGTCGAGCTCGAGGGGGGGCGCCGTTCTGGGCGCCACGGGTCCCTTGGACTCCGCAGCCGAGCTCGCCTTCAGCACGGCGGGTGCCCCGAGCTCGAGGGGCAACGCCCCCCGGGACGCCACGGGCCCCTTGGATTCCGCAGATATGGCCTCCCTCCCACCGAGCACCCCGAGCTCCAGGGGCAGCGCCGGCCTGGGGGCCGCCGGCGCCTTCGGTTCCGGGGGTAGGCTCTCCTTGGCTGCGGCGGGCGCCCTTGGCTCCGAAGACGAGGCCGCCCTCTCCCCCGCCGCCGCCCTGGTCCCGGCGGGCGGCGCGGAGAACGCCTCGGCGTCGAAGTGGAGATGGAGCCGGCAGGCCCGGACGACCCCGGCGGAGAGGGGGAGGTCCTCGCTGACGGCGGCCGCCCGACCGATCAGCTCCAGGTCCCGAACGGAGACCCCGCACGGGTACTCGACCCAGGTGCTGACGCCCGCCGCGGTCCGCTCGTTCGCCTCGGGGCCCGACCCGACCCGCGCCGTCGCGGCGCCTCGGAGCACGACGGTGAGCCCTCTCTCCGTCGCGCTGGCGAGGGCGACGCTGGGGATGCGCCGGAGACCGATGCCGGCCAGGACGCTGAGAACCTCGAGGTGGTCGGCGCCGCGCTCCAGCAGCTGCCAGAGAGAGTCGATCGCCTCGTGCGTCTGGTCGAGATCGGCGAGCACCCACATGCGGCGCCCGGCCACGGCGACCCACTCCCCGGGAACGTAGGACGCCCTGACGCCGCCACCGGGTTCCGCGTTCACGGCGTCACCGTCCCGCTGCGCGGCCGGGTGTCCTCGTCGACGGCGCCGCCGTCCTCGCCGGGCTGGCCGTCGACGACGATGACGGTGATGTTGTCGCGCCCGCCGGCCTCCAGGGCCCGATCGACGAGCGCCCGGGCCAGCTTCTGCGGGTCGCCGATCTCCCGCGCCAGGCTGGCGATCTCGGCGTCGGCGAGCTCGCCGGTGAGGCCGTCGGAGCAGACGATGAACCTCTCCCTCGCCTCCGGGGGGAAGACCCAGCAGTCGGCCTCCGGGGGCGGCTCGGTGCCGAGCGAGCGGGTCACGATGTGGCGCCGGCGGTAGACGCGGGCCTCCTCGCGGCTGATCACCCCGGTGGCCACGAGTTCCTCCGCCTCCGAATGGTCCGCGGTGAGCTGATGGAACTCGTTCCCCGCCAGGCGGTACACCCGGGAATCGCCGATGTTGAAGGCCATCCAGTGTTCCGACCCGGCGGCGCGGACGACGACCAGGCCGGCGATGGTCGTCCCCATCCCGTCCCGGGCGCGGTCCTCGCGGGCCGCCTCGAGGATGGCGCGGTTGGCCCGGCTCACCGGCGCCAGCGCGTCGATGACGCTGAGCCGCGGCGACCCGGCCAGCACGGCGAACTCGTCGATGGCGATGCGACTGGCGAGGTCGCCGGCGGCGTGCCCGCCCATCCCGTCGGCGACGATGAACACCGGCGGCTCCGCCACCATGCTGTCCTCGTTGACGGCTCGCACCCGCCCGCGGTCGGTGGCAGCCCCCCAGGCGGCCGCGATCACGACCGGGCGCCGCGCTGTTCGGGGCTGGGCGTGCGCCGTCGGGGCCGCCTCGCGACGGCGAGGACGCCGGGAGACTTCCCAAACCGAGCGGACGTCACGGGGTTCAAGACAATACATCGGCCCGCACCCCGTCAACAGCATGGGTCGAAGGACGGGGCGGCCCGCCCGACCCGGTCAGAATCGGGCGATGACCGCCGGCCACCCCCTCGCCGTGGAAGCCGCCGGCACCCGGCTCATGGGCGAGCGCTGGCCCGGTACCGCCGGCTCGCCGGTGGCGGTGATCCTCCACTCCGCCGTCACCGACCGCCGGAGCTGGCGCGGGGTGGCGGAGCTCCTGGCTCCGCGGGCGACGGTGGTCACGTACGACCGCCGCGGATTCGGCGAGACCGCGCCTCCGACAGCCCGGTTCTCCCATCTCGCCGACCTCCAGGCCCTGCTCGACGCGGTGGTGGAGGGCCCGGTGTGGCTGGTGGGAAACTCCGCCGGAGGCCGCCTCGCGCTGGACCTGGCCCTGGTGGAACCGAACCGCGTGGCCGGCCTGGTGCTCGTCGCCCCGGCGGTGAGCGGCGCACCCTCCCCCGCCCTCGACCCGGCCACGCAACGGCTCGACGGTCTCATCGAGACGGCGCTCGCCGCCGGTGACCTCGAGCAGGCCAATCGCTGGGACACGTGGCTGTGGCTGGACGGCCCGGGGGAGCGCGAGGGCCGGGTGGGCGGCGCGGCTCGCGACCTCGCCCTGGAGATGAACGCGCTCATCCTCCGCAACCGCCGGCCGGAGCTGGCCGTGCCGTCAGGTTCCGACACCTGGGGGCGTCTCGCCGAGGTGCGCTGCCCGGTCACCGTCGTCTGCGGCGATCGTGACGTCCCCTCCCTCCGCGAGCGGTGCGAGGAACTGGCTCGACGCCTCCCCCGGGCGCGGCTGCAGGTCCTGCACGGCGTGGCGCACACGCCATCGCTGGAACGGCCGGGGATGATGGCCGAGCTCCTCGCCGCCGCCGTCGGCGCATGAGGCCGCCGGGAACGTGCCCACGATGCGGTCGGATGCGAGGGCCGGCCGGTGCGGTGGTCGCGCTCGCCGTTCGCGCCGGGAGTCCCCGTGCATCACGTCGCCGGGCACTGACGAAATGAGCGGCCGAAGGCGCCCCGTCTAGCAGATCCTGAACCCGGGTGTCTACTCCCGGATGCGCCCAATCTGCGGGACATCCGGGAGTAGCGCGGCGGCCTCAGGAAGCTGCATCTTTCCCCGGGCCGGAGACCGATGTCGCCGGCGAGCCGGCCAGCGATCAGGGGGTGAAGATGGCCTTCCGGTTCGCGCGCGGGGACGCCCCACGCTCACAGGAGATGGGCGGCGACTCGCTCGTCGAAGGAGGGCCTCCACCGGCCACCGCTCCGCGAAAGGGAAGCCTGGGGCGACGTGCTCGGGGACGCATCGCAGCGGTGGAGTCGACCGTGATCAGTTGGCATCCCCGCCGGTCGCACACGTGCGACCCGCGAGGTGCTCGTCCACGGGTCTTCCGCGGCGCGCTCATGGGACTGCCGGCGCTCCGTGGACCTCGCTCACGCAGTCTGTGCGGTCCATTTCAGGAGGGCTCAGACATGGCCATACCGGATACGGTTCAGAACTCGTCGCACGGCGGTGCGGCGCCGCGGACCCGACCGCATCGAGTTCGCTTCCCCTTCGGCCGAGCCGGCATCGTCGCCGTCGTGGCCCTCGGCGGTCTGGCGCTGACAGGGACGACCATGGTCCAGGCCTCCGCCAACTTCCCCTCGTCCCTCGTCTCGGACTACGCCGGGAGCCTGCCGGCCGGATCGGCAGGGCCGAACGGCGGGCAGTGCATCGCGCTCGCCCGGTGGGCGGCTGACCAGGCGTGGCTCTTCGAGTACAGGGAGTCGCTCAGCTTCCCCGCGACCGGCGCGTACAACCCTGCAACCGGCGAGGCCTACGGCTACTACAACACGTGGGCGGACGTCTCCGCGAGTGGATTCCCCTACCCCATCTCACTGTGGGGCTACGCGCAGAACCCTTCTCAGTGGCAGAACGCGCTCCGCTACGCCCAGGTGGGGGACATCATCCAGCTCTCCCCTGACCCCGCGCAGCAGGGTGGCTGGGGCAGCGACACGGGCTGGATCAACGGCAGCTGGCAGCACACCTTCATCCTGCTCTGGAACTACTCCGGCAGCTCCCCCGAGTCCTCGACCACGCCGATCGTCCAGTCCAACTGGTATGGCAATGGGACGATCAGCTACGGGACCGTCGGGGGCGACCTGTCGTGGGAGGCGACGTACCACCCCGGACTCATGATGGCGGTCTGGCAATTCGGGTACTAGTCGCCTGACGCCGCAACCCAGCGTCCCGTCGATCCCGGGACCGGAGCCGGCGTGAGGTGACCACCCGCACAGCGATGGCCCGGGCGGAATCCCGGGCCATCGCCCCTGCGCGGAGCCGGGGGTCCGTGACAGCGGCGCTGGCGGCTCTGCGGCGCCGCGCCCCGCAGGGTGCCGCGGGGCCGCGGTCCGGTCATCGGTCCCAGGCGGAGCGGTGCATGTGGCACGCCGCGGTCTCCGTGGCGGCGGCCGGCGGGGCGGCGGGACCCTGGAGCGGGAGACGGGACTCGAACCCGCGACCCTTTGCTTGGGAAGCAAATGCTCTGCCAGCTGAGCTACTCCCGCGGGAGGGGCCAGTGTAGCTCGGTGCCGGCCCTTCGCTGTGGCGGATCAGGCCGCCAGGCGGGCTGTCAGTCGGAGGGCGGCCGCCGCCGGGGCAGCATCGCCGCGACCGTCCCCGCGACGATCACCCCCGCGGCGCCGAGGGCCGCGCCTGCGGCCCCGATCTGCGCCCAGATGCCGGGCAGGGAGGAGCGGTTCAAGCCACTCAGGGTGGTCAGGAATGTCGCGTTGCCAGTGTGCGCGATGACGGCCACCGCGGCCAGGACCAGACCGGCGGCGGCGGCCACCAGGCTGATCAGGCCCGCGGCGACCGCGGCACGCCTCTGGCCGGAGATGCCCAGGCGGCGGAAGGTCAAACCGGCGGCGCAGCCCACCAGGACGGCGAGCTCGGGCAGCACCATCCCCGTCCTGGCGGCGCAGACCACCCAGAGGGCGGTGAGCAGGGCGCAGATCCCGAGCGCGGCGGCCTCGGCGGCGAGGAACCCCGGGCCCTTCCGCATCGCCCTGTCCGCCTCGACCGGCATGACGGGCGAATACTCTTGCGCCACCGCCGGTGTCTCCTCCGCCTCGTCCCAGGCCGGGGCGTGGGCACCGCCGGTGGCAAGGTGCAGGCCCTCCGGCTGAGGTTCCGGTGCCGGCTCCCAGTCGGGAGCCGCGGCGGCGGCGGGGTGGGCCTCGGAAGCGCCCCCGCTCCGGGGGGCGAGTGGCGGCGTGATCCCGTCCGCACCCCGCATCGGCTGGGCCTCGGCGGTGGACAGGGTGCCCCAGGTGCGCTCCCACGAGAACGGCGCCAGGGGGATCGGGCCGCCCACGGGGGCGGGCGCGACGGCGACGGCGGCGAGGGGCCCGGCGGGGGCCGGCGAGAGGACGAAGCCGGCGGGCGCCGCCGCCTGCGGGGCGGGGGTCATGGGAGCGGGCCGGGCAGGGCCGAGGGTGGCCGGATCCGGGGCCGGGGGCACCGGGTCGACGCTGAGGAGGCCCTCGGGCACCGGCGCCGGGTGATGCACCAGCTCGCCGTCTGAGTCCCAACTGGAGGAACCGGGGCTCGCCGACGGCGACGATCGCGTGTTCCAGGTGGCCGGGGTCGCCGACTGGGAGGGGGCCACGGACGCCGGCGCGGGGTCCGGCGCCGCCAGCCAGGGGAGAGGGTCAACGACCTGCTGCGGCGGCTCCGGGGGGGTGACGGGGTCCAGCGCCCAGGTCTCGGGGACCGGGTCGAGAGCGGGCGGGACTGCGCCGGGGGCGGGGACGGGGTCCGGCGCCCAGGGGATCGGGGACGGTCCGGCGAAGGTCGGGACGCCTGCCGGTCCCGCAGGGGGGGCGGACGGCGACGAGAAGGACGGCGGGACGGGTGGCGCCGGCGGCGCTGCGGGGGTGAACCCGGCGGGAGGCGGAGGGGGCGGAGGAGGCGGAGGCGGCGCGGCGGCGGCATCGCCGGCCTGCGACGGCACCGGGGTCCACGGCAGCACCGGAGCGGGCGGATCGGAGGACGCCTCCAGGGGCCGGCCGAAGATGGCCGGCAGGGGGCCGGGAGGGCCGGAGGGCGGCAGGACCGGGCTCCCCTCCAGGGGGATCCCCACCGGAGGAGCGGCCTGGGCCCTTTCCAGACGGCTCTGGATGTCGCGTCGCGCCAGGGGGGCGACCGGAGACCCCGAGGGGTAACCGGACACGGAGGGCGTCGCGCCGGGCGTCCCGGGGGGTGCCCCGGCGCCCGGGATCATGTGGTACATCGGGTTCGGCTGCCGCGCCGGTGGCGGCGGCGCCTGGATCTCGGTGACGGGGCGCCCGCTGTCGGCGTGGATGAGGGGGAGCTTGCACGTCGGGCAGGTCGTCCTCTCGTCATACCACCGCCAACACTTGGTGCACACCAACTGCTCGCGCATGCGCGGATTCTCCCTCTCCCGCGCCGTGAATCCCGCCTCGTCACCCCGGCGTGACGTGACGGCGATCCCATCGGCGGTGGGCATCGGCCGGACGTGACGTGACGCCGGGGCGCGGAGACGTCTACCATCCGGGGCGTGTCGATGCCGGCCGAGCCCCACCCCGCCATCCCCGCCGGCGGTGCCTGAATGCTCACGGCATTCCTGAACATCGTCTGCGAACCGGCGGCGATCGCCCGCATCGGCCGGGCCCTCGCCGACACCGACGGCGTCGCCGAGGTCTACACCACGACCGGGTCGGCCGACTTCATCGCGGTCGTCCGCGTCCCCGATCTGGATGCGCTGGCATCGCTGGTGACGCAGCACGTCGCAGGCCTCCCCGGCATCATCCGCACCGACACCCACCTCGCCATCCGCTCGTACGGCCGCGGCGACGAGACGGCGGCCTTCGACATCGGGGTCGACTGACCGCCGGTAACGGTTTCCGCGGCCGGGCCGGGGCGCGGGCGGTGGTCCTGTAGGCTAGCAGCCCGTCCCGGTAACCGCTGGCGGGTGGCGGGGCGGATGTGAGTCAATCTGGGGATGCCGAAGACGTTCCGCCCCTACGCTCCCGACCAGATGCTGCTGTTGCCTTCGTCGGTGC
>Ga0181520_10001850_pt1 | contig 41592 bp, 23 predicted proteins | sample PEATcosm2014_Bin_29_FD_132451 | JGI IMG/M metagenome (GOLD analysis project Ga0181520, IMG submission 132451) | Peatland microbial communities from MTU Mesocosm Facility, Houghton, MI, USA - PEATcosm2014_Bin02_30_metaG | ecosystem: Environmental > Terrestrial > Soil > Wetlands > Peat | place... | reverse complement strand
CCGGTCGAGTTGCTGGAGATGATCGCGCTGGTCGAGCAGTGCCTGGGGCGAACGGCCCTGAAGAATTTCCTGCCCATGCAGCCCGGCGACGTGCCCGAGACCTACGCCGACGTCGACGACCTGGTGCGCGACACCGGTTTTCGGCCCGCAACGCCCTTGAAAGATGGGATTGCCAGGTTCATCGAGTGGTATCGGGCATATTATAAGTGACGCCAAATGTGGAAGAATCCTGACCAGAGCCTGCCGCATGAAGGCCGCGGCGTGGTCGTCACAATCTGCGGGCTGCTGTGCCTGGCCGTAGCCTTGGTCTTCTGCCAGACGGGACGCTACGATTTCGTCAACTTCGACGACGACCAGTATGTCTACGATGCCGATCATCTCAAGCACGGCTTCACCTGGGACGGAGTGCTCTACTATGTTTATCACTGGCATTCGTACACGTATCATCCGCTGACGACCTTTTCGCACATGCTCGATTGCCAGTTGTTCGGGTTGAGGGCGGGCGGGCACCATGCGATGAACGCCGCCTTGCACGCCGTTACGGCGGTGCTGCTCTTCCTGCTGCTGCGGCAGATGACCGGCCGCCTCTGGTCCAGTGCCCTGGTCGCAGCCCTATTTGCCGTCCACCCGCTGCGCGTGGAGTCGGTGGCCTGGATCTCGGAGCGGAAGGACGTGCTGAGCGGGCTGTTTTTCGTTCTCACGCTGGGGGCCTACGCGCGTTACGTTCGCGCCCCCGCGGCGTGCGGCCGCTATGCAACCGTTTGCGGGCTTTACGCCCTGGGATTGCTGGCCAAGCCGATGCTGGTGACCTTGCCGGGAGTCTTGCTGTTGCTGGACTACTGGCCGTTGCGACGCTTGCAAGGTATTGGGCCGGCAGGGAAGATCGTCAAATCAACCCGAAGCGTAAGCGAGGATTCCTCACTAAGCGAGGATTCCTCGCTTACGCTTCGGGTTGGTGTTGATCAAGTTTGTTGCCCGAATAATATTGAAGGCGGGGGCGGCGAAGTACAGCCCACGCTATTTGACGAGGAGGCGTGGCGAGTTCCCCGGCGATTGCTCAGCGAGAAGATGCCGCTGGTGCTGTTTGCCGTGGCTGTTTCGGCGCTGACCATTCATACCCAGGTAGAAGCCATCCGCTCGCTGGGGAGCATTTCCTGCTGGGCCCGCATCAGCAATGCCCTGGTGGCCTACGTAAGTTACATCGGCTGTTTTTTCTGGCCGCACAATCTGGCGATTCTCTACCCGCATCCCGGCGAGGGGCATTCGGGCTGGACGATTGCGGCAGCCACTGCCGTTCTGGCGGCAATATCGGCAGTCGCGTTTGCTTTGAGGCGGCGGGCGCCCTACTTGCTTGTGGGTTGGCTCTGGTATCTGGGCATGCTCGTACCGGTCATCGGGCTGTTGCAGGTGGGCGGGCAGGCCTTGGCCGATCGCTACACGTATCTGCCGCAGATCGGCTTCGCGCTTGGGCTGGTTTGGGCTCTTACGGACCTGGTGAAGTTCTGCGCCGCACGTGCCGGCGCGGTGGTACGATGGGTTAGTTTCGCCATATTGGCGCTGGCGGCGGCGGGAGTTGTTGCCGCGTTTGCCGTCGCCGCCTGGCGGCAGACGGGCTATTGGCGCGACAGCCAAACCCTCTGGGCGCGGGACGAGATGTACCCGACCAATGTCGGCCACTTCAATTTCGGACTGGCGTTGGCTGCCGAAAATCGGCACGAAGAAGCTCTCGCCCAATTCGAACAGGCCCGCGCGATCAGTCCGGAGGACGAGGACACTTTGTATTCCTATGGGCAGTCGCTGGAGGCCCTAGGGCGGGATGCAGAGGCTATGGTGAAATATCGCGCAGTGCTGGCGGTGAACAAGCGCTCGGCGCGGGCCAACGACGGGCTGGCAGCGGTCCTGCTGAAGCAGGGCAAGGACCGCGAGGCGCTGGAGTGCTGGCGGTTGGCGCTGGCCGAGGAGCCCAAGAATGTGGCCTACGGTTGCCGTCTTGCCGAGTTGCTGGCGGCCTCCTGCGACGCCCGCGTGCGCGACGGCAAGGAGGCGGTCGCGATCGCCGAGAAGATGGTCGAGCTTTCGCGGGGCAAGGACGCGTCGGCCTTCAACGCGCTGGCTGCCGCGGAGGCCGAGACGGGCAAGTTTGCCGCCGCTATCGAGAATGCCCAGATTGCCCTGGATCTGGCCAAAGCCGACGGCGAAGAGAAACTTATCGGCGAGATCCGGTCGCGCCTGGCGGATTACCGGGCGGGGAAGCCCTATCGGCGGAAGCCGGGCGGCTAGACGTTCGGGCGACCTTGTCACGCCCTACAATCTGCGTACGTTTCCCCGCCACGCGCGCACGGCGTTGACCTACAATCGTTACTACCGGAATTCGTGCAACGGATAATCGCCAAAGAACGCAAGAACCCGCGCGAGGGGCTTGAAACAACTGGGGGTCACACGTTACTCTGAAGGGGTTGCCTTCTTCTTTCATCGGGGAGCAGATCATGGTCGCGCTTGCGCATCGTCGGCGTTCATCGACTTGGATTCGGATAGGTTGCCTGCTGGGGCTGGCGGCTTGTCTGGGTTGTAATAAGGCGTCGACGGAACCGGCTGGCGAAATCGAATACCGCCAGGGATGCCAATTCCTGGCACAAGCCGCTGACGGCCTGGGCGAATCCAAGCTACATGATGCCGTCGCCGAGTTCGACAAGGCGGTCAAGGCCAATCCCCGGCACACAAAGGCGATTTTTTGCAGTGCAAACGCGCACGAGCGACTGGGCGAGACCGACCTGGCTATCGCCGACTATGGCAAGATCCTGGAATTCGATGCGGAAAGTGTCGATGCTTTGTGCGGCAGGGGCGCCACGTATCTGAAGAAGGGACTTCCCGAGCAAGCCATCGTGGACCTGAACAAGGCGCTTCTCAATGCACGCGATTCGTACCAAGCCTGGTGCCTGCTCGCACAGACCCATCTGGCCGCGGGAAAATATGATGACGCCGCTGACGATGCTCGTCAGGCGATTCAATTGAATGCAAAATGTGGTGACGCTTTCCTCGCGATTGGGACGGCGCTCTTGTTTTCGCGAGATCAGGCCTCCGATACGGCAGGCAAGTACCTCAACGAGGCAATCTGCCTCGACAAGAAATTGACGGCGCAGGTCGCGGAGGTATACTTCCGCCGGGGTTTCAATCTCACCGAGGCCAAGAAGCCGCTGGAGGCAAACAAGGCCTTTGACGAAGCTGAGCGGCTGGTCAAGACCTATGTCGACCGCGACAAGGAATACAGGCGGAAAAATGACCTGGCAATCAACATCACAACGAATCCTCGCATTCGCCAGGGCATGCCGTGGCCCATTCCAGCCGATCCGAAGCTGTCGCCGGCATTTGCATTATTGAACCAAAAGCAGTTTGACGAAGCCCGTCGCGAGTTCACCAGTATCCTCGGCCTAGAACGCAAGAATGTTTACGCGTTGTTTGGGCGTGGTTTTGCGTTCTTAGAGACCAATCAGCCGGATCTGGCGATTAGAGACCTCGATGATGCGCTCCGTTTGGCCCCGGATTTTACGGCAGCCTGCTACCAGCGAGGTCGAGCGCATGCGATGAGGGGCGATTACTACCAGGCCATTGCGGACACCACCAAAGCAATCGACTTGGATCCTGATTTTGCCCTGGCCTACTTTCAGCGTGCCGATGCCTATTGCAAGGAAAAGAGTTTTGCATCGGCGCTTGCCGACCTGGCCGAGGCTGTGCGACTGGAGCGGAGCCGCCCGCGGCTCGATCCGGAAATTGAGCGGGAGGCGCCGAACTTGTACGCCGAAATCTATCAAAGCCAAGCTCGCGACTATCTTGACGCACGGCAATGGGAGAAAGCCGTCAAGAGCTTGCTGGCAACCAGCGAGATGCACAAGAAATTGATCGAATCGGGCCAACGTGTTCCTAAACAGCAATTGGTCACGATCGACCAGCAAATGGCCCAGGCATACCAGGAACTGGGGGCCGATCGGCTCAAATCACAACGGTGGGACGAAGCAATCGACGCCTTCAAGAAGGCGCTGTCCCTGGACGAGGGCCGTACCTGGCAACTTAACCGGTTGTTGGCCCAGGCCTACGCGGAGCGGGGATTCGACCTGGCAAACCGGCATGCGTTTCCAGAAGCTGTTGCGGACCTCAACCGGGCTCTGGGCTTGTACAAGTATAGTGCCCAAACCTACCGTCTCTGTGGGCTGACCTGTTGCCTGATGGCCGAAGCTTGTCACGAGCGCGGGCTGAAGGTCGGCGAGGCAGACCAGTGGGAAGCCGCCACTGAGAATCTGAATCAGGCGATCCGGCTCGACCGGACCCTGGAGTATGACCTTCGGCCCATGCTGGATTATGCCCGACAGAACTATGCGCGGCTTACGGCGACGCCAACTGCGGCAGGTACGAATTCGGTTCCAGTTCCAGCACGCACTGTTCCCCCATGAATGTGGCGGTGAAGTAGTCGAGAAAGCCCTGATGCCCAAGGATGATCGTCTCTTCCTCCATATTTCCAGCAAGGAAATAGACGTGTGCGAGCCATCGCAACCTCCCGTCGGCATGAACAAGTTCCAGCTCTACATCGGCATAGGAAAGTGCGATTTCTTGCCCGCCAAAGGCATGTGCGGCTGGCCCTGTTGCGCTGGCCACTGGAATCCCAAGATCGTGGGCAACCGATAACGGAAAAATCGTGTTGTCCGCTCCTGTATCCACGAGCGCGCGAGCCTCCCGAGAGCCTTTCGGTCCACGAATCGTAATTCGGACCTCTGGTCGGAAAATGACGACAGCTTCACCCGTGTCTGCGGCTGAGGAGATTATGGCCGTGTATTCGAATCTCATACACTGCCCACAAAAGGACTGCCCACGAAGGGTCCGCGGGGAATCTTTTGCAGAACGGGACGGAGACAGCCGAACTGAACGGCTTGATCGTGGACCTCACTCAAACTATCGCCGTGGGCCAGGATCTCAGTACAATCCTCATTCCAGGCGAGCCATTGCCCGGCGTATTCCAGCGGCACGAGGGTGGGGCGGTCGGGGAATCGAGACCTGTATTCGTCGAGCGTCATTTGCATACGTTGACTCCATTGCTGAGAGCTACTCCATTTTATGGTGAAATGGATGTCCGCCGCAAGACCCGCCCGCTTGCAGGTCGTAATGGCCGTAATCCGCCGCCACTGCCGCGCGAATAATTTTGACGGGAAGTTACGATTCAAGACTAGGTGGGAAGTCGCCATGAATATCCATTACCCGTCTTTGCCGGAACAGTCTTAAGCAAAAGAGGGGGTAATTGACCTTGCGCGAGCGGCAGGCACCCCAAGAAAATGCCCGTAAGACGGTTTACCAATCCGTCTTGCCGACCTCCCGGCGGGTCGTTTTCTTCCTGCCGTTCGCCTTTTGTGTCGTGCGCTGTTTTCCTGGGACACCGCGCCGTTGAGTGATTTTCGACTGCGCAAAATATATTTATTGCCTGCTTCCCGCTTTTCCCATGTCGGGAAGTTGAAGCAATTGCAAATGGCATTTAATCTAGAGTAATGGCAGTTTGTTTTGTGCTCGTGGTTTGCCCCGTATCCCATTCGCGCCCCATCAAGTTCACCTTATCATAAGGTTTGCGGGTGTGTGTGCTTGCTCCTGGTTTGGGATTTGGCTTCGTTTCTGGTGAGATCCAGCTATGGCTACTCGATTCGTACGTGTTGATTTGTCGGAGACCGCCCGCGATTATCGGCCTATCGCTGTTGAACCGGGGGTTCCCATGTTGGACCGTTCCGGGGCGAATAGCCGGATTGTCTTCCGCTGGCTGGGGGGAATGGTGGCCGAACCCGTGTGGGAGGGGGATACGGTAGGGTTTTATGTCCGCGACGATAAGGGGGGAAGGCTGGAAGAGGTGATTTGCCAACCGGCCTCCGCTCAGGACCTCCAGGGACTGCTGCGCGACGATCTGGCGAAGTTGCGGCAGCGGCTCGATCAGTCGCGGGGCGAAACGCCCACGGAACGCACGCTCCGCAAAATCCTCGTGCAGAATTTTGAGGACATGGCCGACAATCCGGCCCGTGCCGACCTGGACAACTATTTCTTCCGCTATCGCGACGTCTTGGGTAACTGGCGGTTGATCTGGTGCTGGGGCTACGAACGTCTGGACCAGGAACCGGCCCCCTCGGTCATCTGCACTGATCCGGAATGTAATTTGCTCTTCGTCCGCCGTCCGGGCAAGAGTCCGCGTTGCCCAAGCTGCGAGGGGTTGCTCCAGGCCCGGCCGAAGCAAAAGACCAATTGGAAGGTCATGGCCCTGGCCGCCTTGCTGCTGCTGTTGCTCTTGGCGTTACCGACTTGGTGGCTCTTGCGGCCCGCCAAACTGGTGGCCACTCCAGGCCAGTTTACCGCCCCGGTCGGCTCGCGGTTGGAGTGCCAGATCTGGGAAAAGGGCGTTTTCAAGAAGAAGGACATCACGCACGATGCCGTCGGCATCTCATTCGACCCGCGGATCGCCAGCTTCAACCAGGCAACCGGTTCCATCCGCCTGATGAACATCGGGCAAACCAAGATCCAATTCCAATACGATGGCCGCAAGACCGAGGTGGTTGTCTCCGCCACGCCGCCGGCCAATCCGGACAAGCTGGTGATCATGCCCGGCACGGTCGAATTGGCCGTGGGCACGACGGCCCGCTTGAAGGCTTTCGGCGAGTACAGTGACGGCACGCGGGTCGACCTGACCGAGGCCGTGGAGTGGGTCCCGCAGGACGCCGGCCCCAAGAACGACGGTAAGGTCTTTGCCATCGGCGGCCTGGTCGAGGGCCTGGCCGCAGGTTCGGCGACCGTGGAAGCCCGCTACCGCGCGGTACACGATAGTTCAGACACTCAATACGTCTTGGGCGCGGCCACGGTCAACGTGCTCAAAGACACTTTCCAGTCGATCGACGTGGGTGTCGATCCGACGACCGTGGGTCTTGGGCTGTATGGCAAGGTCCATGTCGACGCGGTTACCGCCGAGGGCAAGCGTTTCAATCTGCTGGAGTCGTCGCAACTCAAGACCGAGATCAGCCCCAGCTACGTTGCCAGCTTGCGGCGCGAGGCGCTGCAGGGCCAGCGTGCGGGGGGCGGCAAGCTGGCAGTCAGTTTCAACGGCCTGAGTGGCAGCAGCGATTTTGCCGTGGCCATGCCGCGGCCCATCGCGACCGCCGTCCATCCTGACCAGCAACTCAGCATGTCGGTCGGCGAGATCGCCGACATTGCCTGGGTCTCGCCCGATCATAGCCCCGTTTACCTGAGTTGCTCCAATGTGGGCATCGTGGACATCACGGCCGACAACCGGCTCATCGGTCGGGCCGTGGGCGACACGCAAGTCACGATCAACCAGTCGGGCAGGATCCTGGGGACCGTGGACGTGACGGTTGCCAAGGACGAATTTCAGAATGTCTTTTTCGATCCCGGCAGCCTGGCGGTCGAGGTCGACAACACGCTGCGTCCCAAGGTCTATGCCCTGGTCGCCGGCAGCGATCCGCCGCGGAATGCGGAGATCGCCCCGGAATTTGTTACGGCCGAGAAGATGCCCGCTCCCGCGTTTGCCAGCTTCAGGGCGCGGGCTTTCGAGCTTTCCGGAGTGAATCGGACCAACAAGAGCGCGCCGCAGGAACTGGCCGTGCGGATGAACAACTTGCAAGCCAAGGCCCCCGTCGAGGTAGTGATGGCGCCGTGCCGTTTGGAACTGACGCCGGCGGGGCCTATCGATCTGCCGCTGGGTCAGATGATGCGGCTGCAAGCCTTTGCCAACTATAGCGGCGGGCGGCGCGTGCAGGTCCGCTCCGAGCGGTTGAAGTGGTTCAGCCAGGAGAAAGCGGTGCCGGGCCTGGAATTGTACGACAAGGACGAGTACGCCGGCGCGGTGGGGGCGCTCAAGGTCGGCGCCGGGCCGCTGAACGTCTACGCCAATTATCACGGCCAGGAATCGAACCGCGTTACCTTCAAGACGGTCGACCGGGATCCCAACGTCAAGCTGGACATCGACGTCGATCGCACGCTCCGTATTGCCGGCGAATCGGGCCGGGCGGTGCTCACGGCCTACGGTCCCAGCGGCGACGTGGAACTGGTGCCGTCGCTGGCCATCTTCAAGAGTTCCAACGACAAGGTGCTGAAGATGCTGGCCACCAAGCCTGGCCTGTTCGCCACGGGCATTCCGGGCAACGCCACGATGACCGGCAGTCACATTGCGGCAGTGGATCCGGCCAAAAAGGATTTCCGAGTTTGCGATCCGGCCAGAGCGAAGGTCCTCTTCGATCCGGCCAGCGTGCGCGTGCCGGTCAATCAAAAAGCGGATTTGCAGTTGTTCTTGGTGGAGATGGACGCCGACGGAAAGACGGAGAAGCAGCGGGCCGCTTTGGTAGGGCCGGGCGTGGGTTACTACATCGCCCAGCCCGATGCCGTGCGCTACTATCCACCCGTCCTGAGCGGGGTGAAAGCGGCACCGCCGTTTGACATCAGCGGTTCGATCCCCATACTGCTCTCTCGCCCGGCAACCGCCAAGGTTGAGGTGGTCGAGGCTGAATCGAAGGCCTTGCGGATTACCGCGACGGGTAATTCGCCGCTGGCCGCGGGGCAAACGGTGGCCCTGAAGGTCGAGCAGCAGATCGGCGACTCCGATGCCTGGCAGGAGGTGCGTCCCGACGCCGTCCAGTGGAACCCGCCGGCCCAAGCGGTCTGGACGCCGGCCACGGAAAACCTGCAGCCGACGCTCACCTTGCTGCCCGATCTGAAGGGCGAAGTGAAGCTCGATGCCAAGGTAGGCGACAACACGGCCTCGATAGTTTTTACGCTCAAGGACGCTGGGCCGGATGCCAAAGACCCGGCGGCGCGGTTGCTATTGGTCCGCGAGCCGAAAGGAAAATTCCTGCCCGTCGGCCAGAGCCAGCGCTACGCGATCCTGGTCGACAAAGACGGGCACCAGGAGCCGGCCGCCGACGTGCAATGGCCGGAGAATTTCGAAAATGAGTATGTCAAGTGGGATGCCCCCGTGCTGACCGCCAAGCAGGAAGGCTATACGCAGTTCATGCGTGCGGAAGTCGCGAGGCGGAGCGTGCTCTGGCACACGACGACCTACCGACCAGGCGAGTTTGCCACGGATGAGCCTCCGCCGCCACCGGAGAAAAACCCCGATTGGGTCAAGATATTCAGTCTAAAGGGGCTGCAACAGGTTCAGCAGGTGCGGTTCGCTGTGGGGGCCACGTTCACCGATTTCAAGGTGGAGGTGCACTATCGCGACGGCTACACGCGTTTCGTCACAAAGAAGTGCATCCTCCGCACGCCCGAACCGCCGTCCAGCGCATTCTTAGCTGCCGAACATGGCAAGTTTGTCGGTCTGCGTCCCGGCTCGACTCGGGTCACCGCCGAGTTTCAGAACGTGAGTTCTCAGGTTCCCTTGGACGTTGTGGTCACGCCGGACGTGGAAATCGACAAGATTGCTGTCGAGCCGGGCAGTTTTACCTTGAAGCCGGGCGAAACCTATCCGCTGAAGGTTATGGGCTATAAGGATGGCCGTTCGGTGGGCTACATCACCGACCTGGGCAACCTGACCTGGAAGTCGTCGAAACCCGACGTGGCTCGGCTCGCCGGTTCGTCGGTCATCGCCTCGAGCCTTGGCATGAGCGAGATTACCGTCGAACGCAAAGGTTTGGACGGCAAGGTCTTTACGTCGCTGCCGGCCCAACTGTTGGTTTCTAACACTATCGAGGGCGATCTTCGCGTTGAGCCGAAGACGATTACAATGGTCCTGGGCGAGGTCCAGCAACTGGGCGATCAGATCCGGGTCCTGCGGAATGGGCTGGACGTCAGCCAGCAAGCGATGGCCGTGCCCGAGAGCCCCGGCGTGGTGCGGTTCGATGCAGCCACGCGGACACTCCGCGCCGAGAATGTGGGCGAGGTGCCCTTGGGCATCACGATGGGCGACAAGATGACTCGCGTGCGTGTGGTCGTAACACCCGGGGCCGTGACCGGTACGGTGGTCGTTGAACCGGGATCGGTGCTCCTGGCCCCCGGCCAAGCTCAGAGAGTGAGCGTCTTCATCGAAACGCCCGATGGTCAAAAGATCGATCGTACGGGCACGGCCGTCTTCAAAGTGGCCGATCCGACCGTGGCAGGCGTCGATGAAGCGATCGGCCGGGTCCGTGCATTACAATCGGGAAAGACAGAAATCAAAGTTTTCATTCTGGGGCTGCAACCAGCGATCGTTCCCGTGGAAGTCACGAAGGAAGAAATCACGGAGTTGCGTGCCGAACCGCCCGCGCTGGAAATGGCTGCTGGCGAGCATGCGCACTTGCAGGTTTTCGGCCGCGCGGCCACCTCCGGTTCCAAGGAGATGTTCCCGCAGCCCGATCTCAAGGTGGTGCCGCGAAAGGGCATCGTGGTCGATGTCAGCGGCGGCGAGGACGTGCAAGCCAAGGCCGTTGGCGAAGACCAGATCGACATTACGTGGCACGACAAGCTCAAAATCGCCGTGCCCGTCAAGGTGGCCGCCAATGTCATCTCGGGTCTGCAAATCGATCCGGGCGAAAAAACGGTCAACGTCACACAGGCAGTCATCTACCAGGTCTCCGGCATGCGCGGCGGCAACCGCGTAATCCTTACTCCGGACGACGGCGTGCGGTTGAATGTCACCGATCCCACGATCGCCGCCGTGGCCAACGGAACGACGGTGCAAACTACCGGTCTTGGACAGACCAAGGTAGTTGCCGATTACGGCGGACAGAAGGCCGAGGCCGTTCTGAATGTCACCCAAGGCCCCGTCGACCTTGTCGATACCAGAGGCATTGGTGTCGATGTTGGACACGATCACGTCTACGATGATCATGGCAAGGTCGTTGTCATCGGCCAAACCAGTGATACAATCCATGGCAAGGTTGTTGCGCTAGTCTTCGAGCCGCCATTCTATAGGCAAGCCATGCAAGCAGTTCCGCTAACCGCCAAGCTGCTTCGCCAGTACGACAACGGCAGTTTTGACGACGTGAGTAACAGCGCAAAAGTCACTGGAGAGCCGAGTTCGAGTGTTGCCAAGCTCGAAAAGGCCGAAAATGGGTGGAAGGTGGTACCCGTTGGACCCGGTCTTACCAAGATGACCGTTACGCTGGACGACCAGACCGTCAGCATGCCGATCGAAATCACCGGCGACCCTACCGGTGGCACGGCGACGATTGCCGGGACGCTTGTCGTGGAGCCCAAGCTGCTCTCGCTCTGGTCGGGCGAAACGTACGCCATCGATAATGCCGCGATCGATCCCGGCGGAGGACAAACCCCCGTGCCCGTCCCGGTAACGGTCAAGGCCCCCGACGGGCAGGGGATCGTCAGCGTCGAAGGCAACAAGATCACGGGCCGCTCCGTAGGCGACGTGGCCGTCACGGTCTCCACCGCCGGTGGGCAGACGGCGACGGTTAATGTACACGTTACGACTGCGGATTCCATCTATTTCAATCCGCCTGGTCTTGAGATGCAGGTCGGTGAATCCAGGCCGGCAGCCGTTATGGCCAAGCATGAGGGGGCCGACGCAACCGAGGTCGCCGTCCAGGTCCTGCCGGAAAGTCTGGACAAGACCGTTTTAGATGCCGATCCTGCCCATCCTGGCCAATTTATCGCACGATCCCAAGGGCAAACCCAGCTCCATGCACTTTACCGCGGCAAGGAAGTGTTTGCTAAAGTATCGGTCTCGGGCAAACGATTTGAAAGCGTCCGCGCGACCTACAACGACAACGAAAAAGACGTAACCATCGAGGTACTAGCGGCAGGCGGCGAAGGTGAGTTAGAATATCGGGTCTACGCCGAAGGCAACGCGCCCAAGGAGAATTGGGTGCCGAACCAGCCGGAAGGCGATGCGCGCAAGGCTACGTTGCGCAGCGATCCACTGAACATTAATGATAAGGACGAGTATCACCTCGTGATCGAGGCCCGTGACAAGAAAAACGCGAGCGTGCAAAAGTACCCACTCACTCTGGTACGGAAGGTTACCGTAGTACAACAACAGGAACAGCCTAAGGATTCCCCGCAACCCAACCCATCGAAGTAATATGGCATTTCCAGATGAACGCGACCGCAACATTATTCGGCGCGCAGAACAGGTAGAGAACCTGGCAACCGATTTGTGCGATTGGCTTTCGGAGTATAACCCGGCAAGACGGCGGACGGAGTTGCTGCCGGTCAACGAGAGCGACGAGTTCGAAGTCTTGCAGCTCCGCCGCCTGGCGAGCAGTCTTTACACCTCGTCGAAGGTGCCGGTGGCCGCCGCGGCCTACGGGGCCTCGCAAGTGGGCAAGAGCCTCTTCATGGGCCAGGTGCTCCGCCCGGTGAGCGAGAACTACTGCCCCATCGGCGGTGACGAAACGCTGGGCGAACCGGCCTACTACAAGAACCTCTCCTTCGATAACGACCTGAACCCGCAATGCGGTTCGCAGGAAGCCACCGCCCTGGTGACGCGATTCACGACCAAGGACCGCATCGGGGCGGGCGTTTCGCCGCAGTATCCGGTGATGGTCCGTGCCCTGACCCGGGCCGAGTGGCTGCGGGTGCTGGCCCGCGGTTTCCACGCCGAGTGCAAGACGCCGGCCACGACCTGGCAGCAGGCCGAACTGGAATCGCTCTTCGAGGACCTGGCGCGGAAGTACCCCGAGCAGCAGGTCGATCGCAAGTGGCGGATGGACATCCTCGACGCGTTTTCCTACATGCGGGCGGTCGATCGCCGCGGTTTCCAGGCCACCGAGGCGGTAATCAACGGCCTGTTGAGCCGCTATCCGCTCTCGGAAGACGGCTACGTGGCGGTGGCGGCGTCGCTGTTCTGGGACAACTGGCCCACGTTGACCGCGCTCTTCGTCAAGATCGCGAATTTTCTCAAGCGGATCACGTTGGGCGCGCACGACCCGGCCATCTTTTGCCACTGGGCCGGCGTCCGCTTCCTGCTGGACAGCCAGCGCTCGAAGGTCTACGATCGGCCCAATTCGAAGATCTGGAACCACGTCTCCTGGAACGACATCTACCTCACGCCCAAGGAGAAGTATTTCGTTCTCGAATACCGCCCCAACTCGGGCATGGGCACCGAGGAACTGGAAACGATCCAAGCCGGCATGCTGGAACTGGTCATGCCCGTGCTGCCGCACCGCCTCAGCGACGAGTGGCGGAAGGTGATCGAGCAGATGGACTTTCTCGACGTGCCGGGCATGCGGGCCGTGCGTACGGGCATCGAGCAAGGCAAGCGGACCAGCGCCGACACGCTGGAAGAGCAGATGGAGATCGTCAAGCGCGGCAAGGTCTCGTACCTTTTCGAGCGCTTTGTCGACGAGTTGCAGATCCAGACGCTGTTCCTGCTGCTGCGCGGCGGCAACCTGGAAGTCAAGGCCCAGATGAAATATCACGTGGAGAAGTGGGGCAAGGCCCGCTACGGCGAGAAGGTCTGGCCGCACCGCGTGCAGGACGAGATTCCCGCTCTGTTCATCGGCATGTCGGGCCTGGACGAGGAGTTCCGCAACCGTGAGATCTTTGCCGAGAAGATCCTCTACGACACGCGGTTGAATTCGATCCTCGACACGCTGGGCAACGTGCTCACCGATTTCGGCGGCAAGGGCAAGGCCTTCACCAACGTCTATCCCATCCGCTATCCCGGCACGTGGGACACCAACGAGGAGCAGCGCAAGGACGACAACCCCGAGAAATGGCTGCGTGCTCGCAAGGCCTTCCTCGAATCTGAGTTGGTGAAGACCTACGTCCGCGATCCGGCCGTGCGCTGGGACACGGCCATGAAGGACGGCGACGGCGGGCAATCGCTGATCAGCATGGGGATCCGCGCCGTGACCAGCGCCGACGCCAAGCAGGACCAGTTGACCAAGGAGATCGGCGACGTCCAGAATCGGCTCTTGCAACTTTCCCGCGACTGGGTGGTCGACCCGGACACCAACATCGATCGCGAGCGGCGCGTGATCGCCGCCAAGAAAGTCCTCGAATGGCTCACGGCCGACGAGGAGCGGATCTACCATCGCGTACACGCCTTGGAAGAATCGCTGTGTATGGCCGAGGGCGAGGAATTGCAGATCGCCGATTGTGCCGACAACGTCAACCGCCGCCACGGCGATCCGCTGCCCCGGGAGTTGAAGAACTACCTGCACGAATGGGCCACAGTGGCCGTGCCCAAGCGCTGGGAGAATTTCTGCAACGACCATCATGACGGCGAGCCGTGGCTCGATCCCAACGACATGAACATTTTCACCCGCTTCCTGCGCGACTACCTGACCACCGACAAGGTCTTCGAGAAGCTGGTTGCGCAGGTGCAACCCGTGGTGGGCCTGAAGACCCGCGACGAGGCGGCCCGCCGCCGCGCGCGGCGGAAGTATGTCCGCATCATCATCAACGATTACGTCATGAACCCCGGTCCCAGTCGGGCGCCCCTGGAAACCGAGGAGGAGGAGGCCAAGAAGCGGGGCAACGGCGAGGAGGATTTCAGCCGTTTCGGGCTGATGGCGTCGTTCGTCAAGCAATGGGTCAAGCGCTTGCCGCTGGCCCTGGCCCTGGGCGCCGGCGAACACATCAAGCTTCCGCCGGGAAACATGGAACTAATCCATGTTTTGGAGCCGTTTGAGAAGAAGTAGGTGACTGTTATGTCGAAGAGCGCATTGCGGCGTTGGCTCGTTGTCGTCCTCGTGACTGCCTTAATGCCGGTCGGATGTGGCCGGAAGACACACTGTAATCCGGACGGCACTCCTTCGGCCGAGTCGTTTGCCGCTCATGGCGGGAAACCGAGCGAGGAGGAGGCAAAGCAGTTCGCCCTCAAACTGGAAAAAGCCGTGGCTGCCGGAAACCTCGCGGGAGCCAACGCCCTGGTCGACTGGGACACGCTACTTGACTTTGCCACCGACACGACGGAAGGTTCCTCGCAGTTTCGCGATGGATTTATCAAGGGTGCCAAGCAAAAAATTCAAACGCCGGCGTCGTTCATGGGCCAAGTCAGTTCTCTGCCCGCGCAAGGAGGTGCATACAAATTCATTCGTTGCCGCGATCAAGACGGACAACTCCACGTGCTCTTCCGCCTGTTGACCGCCGAAGGTGCAGTCAACTATCACGACCTTGTTGTCCTGAAGTATCCGGATGGGGTGCGGGCGGCCGACATCTATACCGCGGGGTGTGGCGAATTGCTCTCGCAATCGATGCGGCACCTCTACCTCTCAGTCTTGGCAGCCGACAAGCCCAGTTTCTTGTCGAAGGAGAATAGCCATGACGTCGATCTGGCGAAAAACATGAACAAGCTTCAGGAGATGGGTGACGCAGTTCTACGCGAACACAATCCGAGCCGAGCAATCGCCATTTACGACGCTCTCCCGAATACCATCAAAGGCGAGAAGGTATTTCTGTTGTTGCGGATGAAGGCCGTGCAGTCCAGCGAAGACGACGCCGAATATCGCAAGGTGCTGGTTGATTTCCAAAAGTATCATCCCGATGATCCATGCCTCGATCTAATCAGCATCGATCATTACTTCTTGACGAAACAATTCAAGAAGGAACTGGCAGCTATCGATCACATTGATTCGGTTGTCGGCGGCGATCCCTATCTCAATATCCTTCGAGCAAATACCTACTTTGCCCAAGGCAAGATCGATCAAGCACTGCGGTTTGCCCGCAAGGCTTCAGAGGCCGAGAAAGACATGAAATTTGCCTACGAGACAGAGCTAGGCATCGCTGTTTCGGCAAAGAAGTTTTCCGATATTGCACGACTGCTGTCGATCCTTGAGCGGGACTTTCATGATCGCGTCGACACTTGGTTGAAAAACCCGAGCTACGCCGCATTCAAAGCGTCGAAAGAATACGCCGTGTGGAAGAAGTCGCGGACGAGCAAGTAACTCGATCCCGCACGGTGGCAACTGATCTCCGGCTTTATCGATCAGTATTTGCAGCTTACAATAGGGGGGTTTGAACGATTGCAATCGGATTGATTGCGACGTTTATCGGTAAAGGTGTGGGGACTCCTCTACAAACATGAAGCTGGCATTTATAATGGGGGAACGGGTCGAAACTGCTTCGCGAGTCGCCGGCCGCGGCCCATCAAACGAGAATTGAGACAGAATCTAGACCATGCACATATTATTTGCGAATACCGGGGTTCAAGTCGTCTGCATTCCTCTGCGCGGCGGCAGCCGCTACCAGACCAACCAAATTGGCTATGGCTGGCAGCGTTGCAATATTCTCGGCGCGGGCGCCAATGATGCCCCGCATATGTTTCCCTATATTCAGTGGCAGATCATTCAATCGGGCACGACGCGTCTGTTCCTGGCCGTCGATACTTCGTGCGGCGACCCGGAAGTCGGCTACTTCTGCTCGCCCAACTCGCTCACCCGCGACTTCCTCATCAACCTGCAAGGGCTGTTGGACATCGAGGGCAAGCCGCTCAAGGGCGTGCCGGACGTGGAGGTTTGTATTCGTCCTGCGGCGGCCACCGCCGGCGATGCCAAACACGTCCACATGATCATCGACTTCGGCAACAGCCGCACGGGCGTGCTGCTGCTGGAACTGGCCGGCGAAATCAGCCAGACCCCGCAGATGCTCCCCTTCGAGTTGACCAACCGCTATCACCTCGACGCATGGAACGAGGAAGGTGAGTTCGTCAGCCAGCCCGCCGCACGCTGGTTCTCGTCCAAGACCCACTGGTGCAACACGCCGTACCTGCCGCCCTTGGAGCAGAAGAAGGTCGATTACCACACGGTCGGCGGCGAGGACGGCAAGCGCGGCTGGTTCGGCCGCGGTGGCACGAAGCAAGCCAAGGTGGAAATGGTCGTCACGCCGCCGCTTTTCGATGACCTCTCCATGGTCCGCATGGGCCGCGAGGCCGACGACGTTGTGCAGGTCATGCGGGCCGAAGGCGACATCCGCACCGGGGTAAGCTCGCCCAAGCGGTACCTCTGGGCCGACGACGCCAGTTGGCTGGAAGGGGCCAATTGGCACATGGCCGACCCCTCGGACCGTTGCAAGACGAATGCCTACTCCTCGCCGCTGAAAGGGCCTTTCCTCAAGTTCATCCACGAGGACGACCACGACTTCCTTCTGCAGGAGAGCGAGCCCAAGGAGAGTGAGTACGCCGCCGAGGCCCCCTTGAAGCCGCGGCACGCGCCGCGCGTGCTGATGACGGCCGCGCTCTACGAAATGCTGACCCAGGCCTACACCTACGTCAACTCGATTGCCTACCGCAACGCTTCGGGCGAAGCTGGCCGTGCCCGCGAAATCCGCACGATGACCATGAGCTACCCCAGCGGCATGATCCAGGAGGAGCAGCGCCGCCTGGCCGCGCAGGCCATGAAGGCCATCAACATCTTTGCCGCCACGCTGGGCAAGAACCAGCGTTGCAAGCCGGAAATCAACCTGGGCATCGACGAGGCCAGCGCCTGTCACCTGACCTATATCTGGAGCGAGTTGCGGATGTTGGGCCAGGACCCGCGGCTGTGGTTCACCACCATGCACCAGGACCGCGGCCGCAAGAAGCCCAAGGTGGAAGACATGCCCGAAATAGCGGCTGGCCGGCCTGCTGCCGCGGCCCGCCGGCCCGTTGCCCGGCCCGGCGCGCCCCGGCCCGGTGCTCCGGGCAAGGGAAAGCAGGCCGAGTCGGAGACGTTCGGCGACGAAGCCAATGAAATCCGCATCGCCTGCATCGACATCGGTGGCGGCACGACCGACCTGATGATCGCCAGGTACAACTTCGAGTCCAAGATCGACGATTACGTCCGCGGCCAGGTCCTTCACCAGGACGGCATCTCCTTGGGCGGCGACCAGTTGGTCAAACGCCTGCTGGAGACGATCATCGTGCCGGCCTTCGCCGACTCCCTGGGCCTGGAAGAAGAAGACGTACAGGTGCTCTTCGGGCCGGAAGTGCCGCGAAACCGCGAGTTGCGGGCACAGCGCGTCAATTGGATGAATCGCCTCTTCGTGCCCCTGGCGCAGGCCTATTTGAAGAACGCCGGCGACGACGCAGGCGAGGCGATCACCCACACCGATCCCGGATTGGTCGACCCGGTCGTCGTGGAATCGCTGCAAAGCGCGTTCGACCGCCTCCGCGGCCCCGGCTATTACAACGCCCAACAGGAGTTGAACCTGGTCTTCGACAAGACCGCCTTCGAGGGCGTGGTCTACGATACCTTCGCCGACTTGCTCTACGACTTCTGCCATCGCATCGTGGAACACGAGACCGACGTCGTGATCCTTGCCGGACTGCCGTCCAAGCTGGGCTACATCCAGCAGCTCGTGAAGATGTACGTGCCGCTATCGCCTTCGCGAATCGTGGCCATGCACAATCACTATGCCGGCAACTGGTATCCTTACCAGGACGAGAAGGGGCACAATCCCGGCGTGATTATCGATCCCAAGAGCCCGGTGGTCGTGGGCGCGGCAATCGAATTCATGGCCCGGCACGGCATGTTGCCGCAGTTCAAGTTCGACATGAAGGGCCGCTCGCACGAAAACACGTATTACTGGGGCGTAATGACCGACGCCACCTCGGGTATTCGGCCGGAACGCATCCTCTTCGAGACCGTCACCGAGCAGAGCCGCGAGGACATCACGGAATTCCAGACCAGTTCCCAGCGCGTGCTCATCGGTCGCAAGCTCAGCGGCGACGAAGGGGCCCAGGCCACGCCGGTCTATCTCTTGAAGATCGATCCGGGCGACCGCATCGGACCCACGCAGATCAACGTGAAGATCAAGCGCAAGCACGCCACCAAGGACCAGGAAGAAGCCCTCGAGGTCGACTCGGTCTCGGGCGTCGTGGCCGGCGAAGACGCCGTGCTGGGCGACAACGTGTTCTTCTCGTGGCGCACGTTGGCCGACGAACGCTACTACCTCGATACGGGCGGACTGGACAACATCGAAATCGGAAACCGTTGATAGTTTCTGTATACCTGAACCGAGTTTTGCTGTGGCGAGGGACTTTGTCGTGTCTTATCGAGCGAATACAATGGGTGGTCAAAGTCACGCTGCGTCGAGGAAGTAATCGTGTTGAACCGGGCGGACTGGCAGCGATTAGCCGAAGAGAAGATACTCGCGGCCAACGCGCTCCTTGCGGCCCTCCAGTGGGCGGCAGCCTACTATTTGGCAGGGTACGCGATCGAATGCGGGCTGAAGTCGTGTATCTTGGTGCGGCTCGCGGCGTCCCCAGAGATAATCTTCGACGGACGAAAGAACAAGAGGTTTTCCGAAAGCTGTTGGAGCCACGATATTGAGGCGCTGGTGGAGTTGGCGGCCTATACGGGCCGTCCGCCCAAGATACCGTTTACGTTGCGCGGCGTGAGTTTTGGAGGAACCAATGCCGAGGAGGTTTATCTTCTCCAAGCTATTAGGGGATATTCAATGTCAACAGGACGCGAGACACTCAATCAGATTATCGACCAAGAAGCGGAGTTCTTTCAGCGGCACGGAGAGCCTCCGCACAAGATTAAGTTGCCGGTCCTCATGGCCTATGATCTCGCAAAGTGTGGGCGGGACGAGCTGGGAGAACTGGCTGGCAGGATTTTCAAGGACGGTATTGTCGTTCTTGAGAAAGAAGGGTTCCACGGAATGAACGTGGAAATCGTTCGTAACCGGGATGCTGCGCTTCAATTCGAATAATTCACAAACTTTTGTCGCCTGAACGACAAGGCGGAAGTTCCCTTAGACGTTTTCCAGAGAGTGCTTATCATGGCTTTTAATTGGCCAGGCAAGAAAGAAACTCGTGAGCCGGGCGCAAAGCCCGAGTTCCCCTCAGCCTTCGATACCGATTTGCCGGAAGCGACGATCGTCAAAGGCGAGAACCCGTTGCGGTCGGCCGCCCGCGAAACGGCGCCGCGCGTGGCCGCGGGCAACGCCGACGTTTTGGCCTTGCTGACACAGCGATTGGAGACCCTCGGCCAGATGCTGGACGAGACCAAGGAGCAGGTCACTTCGTATCTCTTGCACCGCGAGTCGCAATCGTCGGGCGACGACGTGGCCAAGGCGCTGGCCCGCAAGGTCGACGCGCTGGCCGATCGGCTGGAGCAGGGACCCGGCAGTCGAGGGCTCGAACAGAAGCTCGACGCGCTGTACGGGAAGATCGACCAGTTGGCGGGCGCGGTGGCCCGCGGCGGTTCGGCTTCTGCAGCGCCTAGCGGCGACGGCGGCGGTTCGGGAGTGAGTGAAGCGACCCTGAAGTCGGCGGTTCGCCCCGTGGCCGACAAGCTCGAACAGTTCGATGCCCGGCTCAAATCGATCGACAGTTTGAAGGAATCGCTGGCGCCCGCGCTGGCCAAGCTGCGCGACGCGCAAGCCGAGCAGCACAATACGCAGAACGCCGGCATCCGCCAACTTGGCGAGATGATGACGCCATATCTCAACGCGATGGCCCAGTACCTGCCGGCCATCCAGCAGCAAGTGGTCGCCGCCCATCAGCATGCCGATGCCGGGCTACGGGAAATCCTCAACATTCTCCGCCCGCCGCAACCAGAGGCAGCGGCTGAGGGGCCGGCGGTCGGTGGCGACTGGCAGGAGGCCATCTTGGGCGGGGAACTGGCCCACAATCCGGCCCTCAGCGCCGATAAGAACCAGTTGCTCAAGGGCGTGCTTAGCAGCGATCCGGGCGCTTGCGGGCTGGTGGGAAGTCTCCTGGTATTCCGCTCCGCCGCGGCTGACAAAATGCCGCCGTTGTTGAAGGACATCGGCGAGGCCTTCTATCGCTGGCAACCCAAGACGTCCAACAGGCCCAGCGAACTGGAGAAAGCGCTCAGCGAGTGGCTCATGCGGTCGTGCGACCAGGCCGGCATGTCCAACACCATCGAGTTGGTCAATCCCGGCGAGCGTTTCGACTCGGCGCGACACAATGCCTCACGGCCGGGAGTGGAAATTACCCAAGTCCTTGGCTGGATCGTGCTCCGCGACAATGGCAAGGTCTATACCAAGGCCAGCGTGGCCGTGAAATAGCAGCGAAGTAGGATAGGTTTGCAACTTGTCGTGGGATAGGTCTGTAGCCTGTCATGGGAAATAGCAGGAGCACATGAATACATTCCGCTGTTCGAACTGCGGCTTTCAGATTCAACGGCCCTCTCAGCCTTTCAGTTGTCCACAGTGCGGACGGCAGGCCGTCGGCCTGTTCCGCCTAGTTGCGTTTACGCCCCCGGCACAGGGCACTTGGCCCGGCCAGCCGGGTATGCCGCAACAGCCGGGCATGCCACAACAAGGAAGTTTTCCGCAGCAACCTGGCATGCCGCAGCAACCGGCGTGGCCCCAGCAACCCGGCATGCCGCAACAACCAGGTATGATGCAGCCGGGCATGCCACAACAACCTGGCATGCCGCAGGCGATGCCCGGCGGATGGCCGCAGCAGCCTCAATCACCGCAGCCAGCCAATCCCTGGGGACAACCGACCGGACTGCCACATCCACAGATGCCACAACAACCGGTCAGCGGTTGGCCCCAACAGCCGGGCATGCCGCAACAGCCGGGCATGCCGCAACAGGGAGGATGGCCTGGACAACCGCAGGTTCCGCCTGCTGCTCCCTGGGGCCAACAGCCAGGCATGGCGCAGATACCGCAGCAGCCCGCTGCGGGTGGTTGGCCAGGCCAGCCGGGCATGCCGCAACAGCCGGGCATGCCGCAAGGCATTCCCCCGCAGGGCATGCCGCAGGCACCGCAGCAGTGGACGGGCGGCATGCAATCGCCGCCTGCTGCTTGGTCGGGGCAACCAGCAATGGGGCAACCTGGCATGCCGCCGGCCCAAGGTTATCAGCCAGGCATTCCGGCACAGTATCCGCAGCCGCCGGCCCCCGTGATGCCGCAGTCGCCGCCCGTTCCGCCGCCAGTCGCTCAGGGCCAGCAGCCTCCCGTTCAGGGGCCGCCGCCAGCGCGGAACCAGCCGGGGATGCGTGGTCCCGGTAGTGGAACGCCGCAGCAAGGGACTACTCCGGGCCGCAAGGCTTTTCCAGCACCGCCGGGGGCTGTGAAACGGCCGCCGCCCTCGCCATCGCCTTCCCAATCGTCCTCGGCGCCACCTCCCGCGGCGGCGCTGGAGTCGCGTCAACAGCCTTCGCAGCCGCCAGCCGCGCCGGCTCAGCCGCCTCCGCCTGTAAGCACTGCGGCACCATCGGAAAGCCCTGCGCCGGCTGCCGAACGTCTACCGCAAGCCCCGCCGTCCCGTCCTGCCCCGCCGACCTCCAGCGAGGCCAGTGAATCGCGGCGACAACGGCAGGCTGAGAAGCAGCCGGCCGCCCCTGCCGAAACAGCGCCGGCGACGCCGCCGGTGCGTCCTCGTTCGGCCCCGCAACCGGCAGCCGCGCCAAAACCGTCGCCACGGCCCAAGGCGCCGCGGCCCGAGTGCCTTGTCTGGTCGTTCCCCGAGGACTTGCAGCCGGAAGAACAGGCCATCCCGCTGCGCAATGCGCCCGCGGTCGATGCCGCCGGCCGGGTCTTCCTGCAATACCGAGACCGCCTCGTGGCCCTGGTCGAAGAAGACAAGAAGCCGAAACTGCTTTGGGAGTACGTCATCGGTACCCGCGCGCCCGGGCCGGTCGTGCTCGGTCCGCAAGATACGGTCCGCCTGCACTGCTGTGACGGTTATCTACACTGCCTTGATGCCGCCACCGGCAAGCAGGTCTGGTCGCCGGCTTGCGTTGGCGAGCCGCTGGGCTATGCCGTGCCGGTGACCGATCGCGACGGCAACACTTGGGTCAGCTCGCACGAGGGCGGATTGGCGAAGGTCGATTACCAGGGGCGGATCCAGAAACCGCCCTTCTTCCGTTCGCGGCAGAAATTCGATTCTCCGGCCGTCGTTGCCGACAACGTGCTCTATGTCACTTCGGAACTCGGTTACCTCTTTGCTATCGATCTCCGCAGTGATCGCGGCGCGAACCAGTGGAATCAGGCGACCGATCAAGGCTATGTGGGAGTGGTCCGTTCCGCCCCCCTTGTCACGGCCGACAAGGTGATTGTCGTGGCCGCCCAGGACGAGTGCCTGTACGGCCTTTCCGCTACGGGGACCCTGGCTTGGAAAACACCGATGCCGGGGCAGATCTTGGGCTCGCCGGTCGCCGACCGCAACGGCCACATTTACTTGGGGCTGAGCCAGACCCCCCGAGGCATGGATCCACGGGGTGTCTTGGTATGCATCGACGGCAACAGCCACAAGGTCCGCTGGGAATATCGCACCGCCGCGCCCGTGGAGTCGACGCCCGTGATTGGCGACGATGACCTGATTTACTTCGGCGACAACGCGGGCGTGCTTCACGCCGTGAATTTCATGGGGAAGGCCCAATGGACCGCCGACGTCGGTTCGCCCATCCGTTCGGCCGGCACCTTGCTGGGTCCCAAACGGCTGGCCTTCGGCCTGGACAACGAGTCTTTGGCGGTATTGGACTGTTCGTCCGTGGCCTTGGCCGCCGAAGGTTGGCCCAAAGTTGGCCGCACGCTGGGCCAGAATGGGCTTTTCTAGGGGAAAACCCTGTCATATAGCCCGGATTCCCCGGGGGACCGGGGGCGGTTGTGGATTAGCCCCGGGGCCGCTATAATGGCATTTTAACTTTGTTCACGGTGGCGGAAATCTCTGTATACGGAGACTCATCGTTGGGTGCAGGAAGCAAAAAAAACACAGGCTATCACCTTCTTACGGGTGCGACGGGGCTCTTGGGATCCTACCTGCTCCGCGACTGTTTGTTGGCCGGTCGCCGCATGGCCGTACTCGTTCGGCCCTCCAAGTCGGAATCGGCGCGGCAGCGCGTGGAGACGTTGCTGCGGCATTGGGAACTGTCGCTGGAAATTGCCTTGCCCCGGCCGGTTGTGTTGGAAGGCGACCTTAGCGAAGTTGACCTCGGTCTGGACAACCGTACGTTGAACTGGATCGAGCGGCACTGCACGTCGGTCTTCCATAATGCGGCCAGCCTTGTCTTTCGCGGCGATGACCAGGACGGCGAACCCTACCTTTCGAATGTGGAAGGCACGCGGCGGATGTTGGAACTCTGCCGCTGCACCGGTATCCGGCAGTTTCATCACGTGTCGACGGCCTATGTCTGTGGCTTACGGGAAGGCCGCGTCTTGGAAAGCGATGTCGACATTGGCCAGACGCCGGGGAATGTTTATGAAAAGACGAAACTTCAGGCCGAAAAACTCGTCCGTTCAGCCGATTTTCTCGATCGGCCTACGATCTACCGCCCGTCGATCATCGTCGGCGATTCGCAAACCGGCTACACGACTACCTACCACGGCTTTTACGCCCCCTTGAAGCTGGCCCATACGATGGCCAGCAAAGTCGCCCGCGGGGCTACGGCGGGTGATTTACTTGTGGCGGCGCTGGGGATCAAGGCCGGCGATCGGAAGAATTTCGTGCCTGTCGATTGGGTTTCGGCTGTGATGTGCCATGTCCACGGGCGGCCGGAGTTCCACGGCACGACCTATCACGTTACGTCGCCCTGCCCGCCGTTGGTCCTGGAGATGGCCTCCGTGATGCAGGAGGTTGTCGAGGATCTTTCGCCCATGGCCGATCCCGAATCAAGTTGGAACCTTGACGGAGAATGGTTCGCCAAGACCTTTCGGGACCAGTTAGGCATCTACGGCGCCTATTGGCGCGACGATCCCAAGTTCGATATGGCCAACACATTGCGCGCGGCGCCGCATCTGCCTTGTCCGAAGCTGGATCACGAAATGATGTGGCAGCTTGCCCGCTTTGCAATCGACGCGAACTTCGGCCGCGTCCGTCGTGTCAAGCACAAGCCGGATTTCGACGTTCACAGCCACATGGGGCGAATGCTCCGTAGTCGGGTCGAGATGTTCGAGGGAGGGCCGGCGCTTGCCCGCCTGGGCATTCAGGTCGATGGTCCCGGCGGCGGCCAGTGGGAATTGCTCATCCGCGACGGCCGGCTGGTGTCGATTGACGATGGCGTAAGTGCGCGGAGTACCGCTGTTTTCCGCGTGCATTCCGCCACTTTCAGCTCCCTCGTCCACCGCAAGCTGAGTGTTACGCAAGCGGTGCAGGCGGGCCAAGTGCGCATCGAAGGCAACGGCCTGGACCGTCGCCGCCTGGAAGCCGTCTTGCAAGCCACCGCTCTGGCCGCCCCGGCGGAAGTCGTGGGCTGATCGCTTACGCCGCTTCGGCCGCGTCGTCAATCACGCGGACCGGCGACGGCGCGTAAAACTGATAGCGCACGCCGCGCCAACGATGGGTTCGCGCAAAAAAGGCGGTGGCCAATGCGGCAAAGTGTACGACCTGGGCCAACGGTATCGTCATCGCGATGCGGAGCCACCCTCGGACGCCAAATCCGGTGGTCGTCTCACCTCGATCCAGGATAATCCGACGGGCACAGCACTCCAAGGGAATGACCATGAGGACCATCGATGCCCAATAGGTGCTCAGGGCCGTGCCGATCCAGGCCGCCGCGTTCCAATGGGCAGTTGCCGCGGCTACCGTGCCCAGCAGACAGGAAAGCGCCAACGTAACCGTTGTGGCGATGCCATGCCCTACCACGACCCACCACCAGGGGTTGTGCAAACGCACCGTCAACAATTGCCGCTCGAGAAAACCGAACACGCCTTTTACGTTGCACGTTTCCCGATTCACCATCACCAGCGAGGGCGAAAAGGCAATTCCGTATCCGTGGGCCCGGGCACAGCGGCAAATGGTGCTGTCTTCGCCAAAGGCGTGGGCCAGCCGCTGCCGTAAATCAGACTGTCGCAAGAAGTTCGTACTGATGGCCAACGATCCGCCCCAACCAATCTTGTACCAGTACATCTGCACCACGGCAGCCGCATTCCAAAGGTAACGGACCAAGGAGCCGGCCGTGGGCTTGGCGGGCATGTACCAGCGGTTCCCCGACGCGACCCCGATCCGCGGATCCTTCAACGGCGCGGCTAACTCGCGCAGCCAAGTGGTATGCGGAATCGTGTCGGAATCCAACAGGGCCACGATCTGGTGGGCGTCATCAATGTGCGACATGGCTTGCAACATGCCAGCGATCTTGCGGCTGCTCGTGGCCAACCGCTCCGTCAGCGGCAAGACGTGGACGTTCTGTTTTTTGCATTGCCGCGCCAGCTTATTGACCACGGGCCACGCGGCGTCATGGATGCTATCAACCACGATCCAAACATCGTAGTCGGGATAGTCTTGGTGGAACAAACCCTTCAGGCACGCCGGCAGGAAGGGGTCGAGTCCGCGCACGCAAAGAACGACAGCGGCCCGCGGACATTCGCTGTCGGCCAACGCCGGCCGTCGGAACCAGTAGAGAAAACGGACATAGGCAAACAACAGGGCAGATTGGCCCAGGATCAGGCCCGCAATGATCCACGTCAGAGTTTGGACCAGGGATTCCACGAGTGGCAGTGGAGAATTCGGCATGCGCTGCTTCCCTGCGGCGGCCAAAGTAAACGATCATGAAGCAAACGCGGACCGTCAAGCACGTACACGGCACGTTGTGCCGGTGTAAGCGTGATCGGTCTATTGTGCCGAGTAAGTTTTGACGAAAACTGCCGATTGTTGTGGCCGGGGGGGAAGTTGGCGAGCATTAGCGAAGAAGCAAACTCGCCGGATTAAGGCGGACTTTGACGGGGCCGTTAGCAAGCTAAGCCGGACCGATGAAAATCACATGGCTTGCCAGGGGAGACCATCCGAAGCGTTCCGCGAAAAGCGGGAAGGTAGCAGCAGCGCAAAATATTGGGGTCTCTGACGTGCCACATTCCACAGTGGCAAAAAGGGCGGTAAGGGCAAGGTAACCGTCCGATTTACTTCCGTCAGAGACCCCACGGGCCAGTTTCACAATTCGACGACCGTTGGGATCGTCGCACCTCTCTTACGCATGCCGTGTGCCGAATCGAAAAAACTGCGGGAAAATCTTGATACATACCCATAACCTGCTTTGCTGCAATAGGTTATGAATTCAGGCTGACTAGGCTGGCGTTCCTAGTCTATTCGGTTCAATCCCGCCTGTTGTAGCGTTTCGCTACACTGCTGTATTGAAATGCTACAGCATCTTGCACAATGGTTGTTCCATCGAACCTGATGCTCGCGAGTTGTGTGGCCGTCATGTTCCCGACAAGGTGAGAAGCGCGGGCAGCTTGACCATTGGCGAAAACGCTCGTCAGTTTGCTGCCAATCGGACGGGGATGCAAGTCCCAGGAAACGAAGTCTCGACTCATCTCCAAGAAGAGCACAAGCCGAGATCACGGGTGGCCAGGCAAAGCGTCTGCTGGCTCGTCGCTGTTGCCAAACGGCCTCAAGGCGACTATTATTAGGGGGTCTTGCCTGCCGCGCGACCACTATTTTTGACCCTGTGGCGGCGCAACCATATCCCCACACTAACTAATTCTTGGAGACCGTGTCATGTTGGTTACCCGTAGCGTGCTGGCGTCGATTGCCTTGCTGATCGGAATCTCAAGTTCCCTGGCCAGACTGGAAGCAGCCGACGCAACGGCCAATGCCCTGGAAGGCGTGCGCTGGGTCGGCCCCGCTGTTACCCTGGAGGCACTCCGCGGCAAGACAGTCGTGCTGATGGACTACGCCACTTGGTGCCCCAAGTGTAACAAGTGGTCGGGCGACGTCTGCAAACAACTCAAGGAATTCATCACCGACAAACCGGTCGTAGTCTTGGCCATCAATAACGACGAGACCCCCGCCAACGTCCGGCCCTATCTGGAAGCCCGCAACTTCTTCGCCCCCAACATCATCCACGGCTACGATGCGAACGTCGCCAAGCGGAACGGCCTGCCGGACCTCTGGGGTTACATGCTCCTCGACCCCACGGGGAAAATCGTCGAAAAGGGCAATGTCGGAGCTTTTTATCCCGATAATTCGAACGCGCTGATCAAGAAGCTCCAGGCGCAGACCAATCTGGGCGAATTCGCCGTGATCGATGCCAAGATGTCCGATGAAGTGAAGACGGCCTTTTGGCCGATGGAACTGGGGCAAGCTCCCAGCGCCGAGCTCCGCAAGTTCCGCGGCGAGGAGAAAGAGCAGGTCGATGCGGCCCTGGCCACCTATGGCGAAAAACAACTCGATAAGATTCACAAGCTGGCCGGAGGCGACGTCGAGAGCCAGTTCGCGGCCTATGCGCGCGCCACTGCACTGAGCCTGCAGTTCAAGGGGACAGAGAGCGCCAAGCTGGCCAAGAAGGCCGCCCAGACCCTGGAGACCAACACCAAGTTCAAACGCGAACTGTTGGCGAAGAATGCCTACGAGCGCTGCGAAAGAACGCCCGCCACGACCAGCCGGGCCTCCGCGCTGAAGTCCCTCATCAAGCGTTTCGACGGGACCCTCTACGCCGACAAAGCCAAGGAAGCGCTCGAATCGGCGGGCGGAGCGGCCAAGACGGGGAAAACGTAAAGTCTTTTGGCGGGGTGTAGGTCCTTTCTGCCGGAAAGGACCATTGTGCGCCGACCTGTCGAGCAATGCGAAGTTCTTCCCGCGGTTCGAAATACAATAGTCCCTCTCGGCAAGAGGGACCTACAGTAGTTCCGGCCCAAATCCCGCTGCGTTTCGGGCTACGCATTTCTCCTGGCCATCCTGCGCGCCGCGCTTTACTTTTGCCCCCGGCCATGTTATTCTGCCTGTTGGCAAGAAGAAAATCCGCCCGGACGAATTCGTCGCGGCCGCAACCAACAACGGAGAATTTGTATGAACGAGGGACTGTCACGCCGGAGTTTCCTGAAAGATACGGCCCTGCTGGCCGGGGCCGTGGTCGCCATGCGGTCAGTCGACGGCCTAGCGGCCGCCGAAACACCTGCCGCCATGCCCATGATCCGGCTGGGAAAGGTCGAAGTCTCACGGCTGATCCTGGGAACTAACCCCTTCTTCGGCTATGCCCATCAGGACGGCCCTTTGGGCGACGAAATGAAGCAGTACTTCACCGACGAGCGGATCATGCATGTCCTCGACGAGGCGGCCGCCCTGGGCGTGACCGCAGTCTCGGCGCCGCCCTTCCCGGAGTGGATCCGGCTGTTCAAGAAGTATCGCGAGTCGGGTGGAAAGCTGGCCACCTGGATCGCCCAGCCCCACGGCTCGCCCAAGAAAATGAAGGAGGAGATCGACTCCTGCGCGAAAGGGGGCGCCAAGGCCGTCTACATCCAAGGGCACCGCGTCGAAGAGCAGTTCGAAAAGAACACGTTCGAGGTCGTGCGCGGCTGGCTGGAACACATCAAGAGCCACGGCATGGCGGCGGGCATGGCCTCGCACCGGCCCGACATCCACCCTACCGCCGAGAAGCTGGGCTTCCCTACCGACTTTTATTTCCAGTGCTTCTTCCGCGTCGATCGGCATCCGGAAAACTATGCGATCGAATGCCGCGACCATGCCGTGGAAACCATCCGCTCGATCACCACCAAGCCGGTCATTGCCTACAAGATTCTGGGCGCGGCCCGCTTGCAACCCGAAGAGGCCTTCACCTACGCCTTCAAGCACATTACGGCCAAAGACGGCGTGTGTGTCGGCATTTTCAACAAGCACAAGCCGGGCATGTTGGCCGAAGATGCCGCATTGGTACGGCGGGCGGGGAAATAGTTCAGCCGCGGACTGTCTTAAAATTCGAAATCCGAAATCCGAAACGAATACAAATGACAAAATTCGAATGATCAAAACCGTTTTGGGCTTTTGTCATTTTCTATTTGAATTTATTTCGGATTTCGACATTCGAATTTCGTATTTCCTTCCTGCGTGGCCTGCGTTTCCCAAGATCGTGAAAGGTTGTTTGGCATGACCCCTGATTCCACTATTGTCGGCTCGGCCCACGTGGGCGGGAGCGACACGATCCGTCTGGGCCTGGTCGGCTGCGGCAATCGCGGCAGCGGCGCTTGCCTCGACGCCCTCACGACCCGCCGGCCCGTGCAACTAGTTGCCATGGGCGATCTGGTTGCCAGCCGCCTGCAGATCAGCCTCAAGAACCTGCTGAATCACGAGGAGGTCCGTGCCCGCATCGACGTCCCGCCGGAGCGGCGTTTCGTGGGTTTCGAGGCCTACCAGAAGGTGATCGACGCGGGCGTCGACCTCGTGCTGTTTGCCACGCCGCCCCATTTTCGGCCCATCCATTACGCGGCTGCCGTCAAGGCGGGACGGCACGTCTTCCTGGAGAAGCCCTGCTGTGTCGATGCCCCCGGTTATCGGCAGTTGCTGGCCGCCAACGAGGTTGCCAAGGCGAAACGTCTCTCCGTGGTGGTCGGCTTGCAGCGGCGGCACCAGCCGCTGTACTTGGAGAAGATCAAGAAGATCCGCGACGGCGCGGTTGGCCAGATACGGCTCGTGCGGACGTATTATAATGCCAGCGGCACGCGGCCGGGCGCGCTCCGGCCGGCGGAGATGAGCGAGATGGAGTACCAGATCCGCTATTGGAACCTCTTCTGCTGGCTCTGCGGCGATCACCTGGTGGAGCAGGCCTGCCACGAGATCGACGTGGCCAACTGGATCATGGACTCCCATCCCGTCCGCGCCAACGGCATGGGCGCGCGGCAGATCCGCACCGGGCCGGGCACGGGCGATATCTACGATCGACACATGATCGAGTTCGAGTATGCCGACGGCACGCGCCACTACTGCCAGGCCCGGCAGCAGCCGGGCACCTGGGAGCACGTCTCCGAAAACGTGCATGGTACCTTGGGCGAGATGACCTTGGGCGTGGGGGCCTGGGGCCTGGGGGCCAGGATCACGCCGCGAATGCTCCGCAGCAAGGAGTTTCTCGAACAGAATCCCTATCAGCGCGAGCACGAAGACCTGATGGCCAGTATCCGCGGCGACGGGCCTTATCGCTGCGAGGCCGACTACGGCGCTAGCAGCGCCATGACGGCCGTCATGGGACGCATGGCCACCTATTCCGGGAAGTTGGTCACCTGGGACGAGGCCACCCGGTCCGAGTTGCGACTGGCCCCGGACCGTTATGCCTTGGACGCCCAGCCGCCCACGGTATCCGACGCCCAGGGGAACTATCCCACGCCGATTCCGGGCGTCACGCGGGCCTGGTGAGTTTCGCGGTCGTCGGGTGCGTGCAGACAATTCAATCGGAGAGGGGGCCGAATGCGGTGCAACCGGGACATGCGTGCGGTACGGGTTGCGGTGCAAGACCTAGCCGGCGTTTCGCCGACGGTCGCCGTATAACGCGGGAGTTCAAGTACGGGCGGCAAGGCCAGCCGTGCGACCGCGTAGCGGTCACCTTTGAATAGCCGCGGGTGGAGCGCAGCCCAACCCGCGGAGTCGGATTCATGTGGTTGGCTGTGCCACGTAATGGCAAGACAGGGTTCACGCCAGGTATGGTTCGTCGTACGGAACGCCGTTTTCGCGGAGCAATCGCCGATATTCATCGAGCAGCAATTCCGTGCGGTGACGCTCAGCCTGACCCTTGATGTATTCGTTAGAGTGCCAAGCAATCGTAATCCCGCAGTTTCCGCTATACGAGCAACTACCTTTAGCGGAAACAGAATGCGCTGGTGGATGTACAAAATCGCCGCAAGAACGCAAGAAGGCCCGTTTTTTCGAATTGGTCACACCACTGCCTGACCCGATACGGCGGGTTGCTCGCGGCGGCCAAGGCGGGAGAAACGTCGCCGGACGCACTTTTTTCTGACGCATGCCATTCTTGCGGCCTGCAAACCGCGTGAGACCGGCCGCCGCGCAGAGATCAATACCGGTAAGCAGGAACGGGTCACTCCGCCTTGGAAGGCGAGAGCATCGCGGCCGACGGACTGCGCAACGACGTCTGCGGCGCGGGCTGCGGCTGCCAGTGAGCCGGCAACATTAACAAGGCCACGCCGGCCGTCGCCACCAGGGCACCGCCGATCGCCCGCACACTCACACGCTCGCCGAAGACATAGATCGAGAACGGCAGGATCATCACGGGAATCGTCGCCAGAATCGTGGTTACCACGCCTTCGTGACAGTTCTGCAAGGCAAACATGCAGACCGATACGCCGATGACCGTGCCCACAATCGCGCCGCCCAGGACAATGACCATCGGTTTGCGTTGACGGGTGGCCGCGGCGATCGGCCGCCAACGGCCCAGCAGCGTGATCAGGAAGACATAGCCGACCAGTGCGCCGAGAATACGGATCAACGCCGCGGCCGCGGGATCATAATTGGCGACACCGTCTTTGGCCAGTACCATCCCCGCGGATTGGGTCACCGTGGCCACAGTGGCCAGGAATAGCCCATAGCGCAACTGCTCGCGGCCGCGGGCCTGCTGGTCGCCGCCGCGTTGTTCCAGCACCACCCACAAGACGCCGGCCAGCGTGATGCACATCGCCAGCCACGCCAGCGGGCCGATACCCCCGCCACGCCAAAGCCAGGATACGAGCACCGCCAGGGGCGGCGTGAGCGAGGTCACCAGCAGCGAGAGCCGCGGCCCAATGACCAGAAACGCCTTGAACAGGCAGAGATCCGAGACGAAAAACCCCAGGAAGCCGGACCCGCCCAGCATCAACCAGACCCGCCGGTCGGCATCCGTGGGCCATGCCAATCCGCGCCAGGCGTAACCGTAGGCCATGAGCATGCCCACGGCCATCACCAGCCGCAGAAAACTCACCGCCAACGCGCCGAGGTGCTTGCCCGCCGCGGTCCATGCTACCGCCGAGAGAGTCCAGAACACGGCCGTTGCCAGCGCCGCCAATTCGCCGATCTGCTCGTGGGTCATCAGTGTTTTACAGGCCCTCAACCTCCCAGCCCTGACGATAGGTCGAGCGCACGAAGTGGTTAGCCTCGGGCAGGTTCGTCACCTGCAGATTGGCCGCATCCCATTGCAGCTTCTTGCCAGGGAAGCGGGCAGCCAGCACGCCTAAGAGGACCGTCTCGGTCAACGGGCCGGCAAAATCGAAGTTGGCCGAGGCCGTGTCCGTGCCCAGGCAGGCATTGACCCATTGCACGTAGTGGTCGCGGCCTGCCAGCTTGGGACGCTTGTATCCGGCAAACTTCTCCCGCGGCAGCAATTGCGGCCCGCCCACGTGTGGCAACAAGATGCTGCCCTTCTCGCCGATGAAGATCGAACCATTGCCGGGCAGGTGCTGGTCCTTGCCCAAGGGGACAAGCGATTCGGCGGGCAGGTGATGGCCGTCGTACCAGGTCAGCGACAGTGTCTTGCCGGCGGCATATTCGTTGCCGGGAAATTCATAATGAATGATCTCCCACTCCGGGAACATGTCGTCGGTGCAGCCGGGACCCTCGACCCAAACGATATTGGGACTGGTCAACTTCAAGGCCGCGAAAGGCGGGTCGATGATGTGGCAGCCCATGTCGCCCAGGGCACCGCAACCGAAGTCCAGGATCCCGCGCCACACGAAGGGAGCATAGGCACCTTCCACGTAGGGCCGCTGCGGCGCGACGCCCAGCCAGTGGTCCCAATTCAGTTCATTGGGCACGGGACTTTGGCCCTTGGGTCGCGAGCGGCCTTGCGGCCAGCCGGGCCGGTCCGACCAGGAGTGGACCTCCTTGATCTTGCCGATGGCTCCGCTCTGGATCAGTTCGGTGGCCATGCGGTATTCGATCGACGAGTGGATCTGGATGCCCATCTGCGTGACCACCTTTGCCTGCCGCGCGGCGGCGGCAATCTGCCGCGCTTCGTGAATCGTGTGCGTCAGCGGCTTCTGGCAATAGACGTGCTTGCCACGGTGTATGGCCGACATGCTGATGGGGGCATGCATGTGGTCCGGCGTGGAAACGCTCACGGCGTCAATCTTCTTGTCCAACTGGTCCAGTAGTTCGCGCCAATCGCCAAACATTTTCGCAGCGGGAAAGCGGGCTGCGGCGGCCTTGCGATTACCCTCGTGGACGTCGCACACAGCGATCATCTGGATTGGCCCAGCGGCTAAGCAGCCGATATCGCCTCCACCCTGGCCGCCGACACCGATCGAGGCCAGGTTCAATTTTTCGCTCGGCGGCGTTTGACCGGGGCCGCCCAGTACGTGGCGGGGAATAATTTGGATGCCAAAAGCGGCCGCGGCGGCCGTTTTCAAGAAGCTGCGACGTTGCATGGCGGGTGGGTCCGGGGGGAAGGTGGAAAAAGGACAGGCAAGAGTCTCTTATTCTCGCCTGAAGCCGCCGTAAAGTCAACTTCTTCGCCCGGATCATGCACTCTGCTTCGCGATCAGAATGCCGGGCGGGCGCGACGGCCATTGTTCGGCCGGTTACTGCCGGAACTGTCCGCAGACCCCGAGGGTTGAGAAAAACCAGCCGGTGGCGCCAGGCCGTCCGTGGCTGAAGCGCCATTGCCAGACAACTGCGGACCGTTGGTCGGCAAGGGGACGGAAGGATCGGTGTTCCCGTTGCTACCGGCCGGCTGTGAAGTGGCTGGCCATGCCGGCGCAGTGTTGGAGTGATTGTCTGCAGGCGGCGTAGCGGCCGGCCATGCCGGCGCAGTGCCGGAGCGATTGTCTGCGGGCTGAACGTAGTTCGACGACGATGCTGCCGGTCTCGCCGCCCGACGATCGTTTTGGCTGGGCGGGGCATAGGGAGCCGATGTCGGGTTGACATACGCCGGTCGCATCGCGGTGGCCGAATCGAAACTCGCCGGCCGATCGGAAACGGTCGGCCCGTCCGGCGAACGAAGCGGGTTTTGCGGCGTTTCGTCATCGACGGGGGCACGCCATAGGCAAACGCCGCCGCGCGACGGCTCGTGGGAAGCCGAGGCCAACAACCGTCCGTCGCGCGAGAACTGCAGGGCCTCGACCGTGCCGTTGTGCTTGAGTGTCAGCAGATCCTCGCCGGTGGGCACGTCCCAGATCACTACGTTGTTGTCCGCGCTGCCAGAGGCCAATGTCTTGCCGTCGGGCGAGAAGGCCAGGCTCCAAACCAATCCCTCGTGTTTCTTTACGACATAGGGCTTCATCGCGCCGGCGGAATCCAGCGGCCAAAGCGCGATCTCGCCATTGGTGCAGCCGACGGCCAGGATATGGCCGTCGGGCGAAAAAGCCACGCTATGGCCCGTGGGGCTGGCAATGGCCGTCGCATGACCACTCCGCAAATCGATGATGTTCACCGTGCGGGCCGCCTGGCCAACCGCAGCGGACAGCGCGCATACGGCCAAGGCATTGCTATCGGGCGAAAAGGCCATGCTGACCGGGGTTATACCCTGGCTGATCGACCTGGGCTTCTGGCGGTCGTCCAGGGCGCAGAGCACGAGTTCGCCCGTTTCGAACTTGCTGCGAAACTTGCCCGTGCCGACGGCCAAGGTCTTGCCGTCGGGCGATACGGCCATGCAACTAACCGCCTGATTGAAGCTAAAAGCAGCGGCCACGGCCTGACGGGTCTTGAGGTCCCAAATGCGGACCGTCTTGTCGACACTGCCAGTGAGCAGTTTGTCCGTCAACAAGGGGGCGACGCAGGTGATCACGCCACCGTGGCCCTGCTGGCCGGCAGGGTTGCCTTCGCCGCGCAAGACCGCGCGGGCCTTGTAGGTACTGGAATCCCAGAGGAACAGGCCGCCAGCGCTGGTGGCGGCGGCCAGCAGGTTGCCGTCCTGGCTGAAACGGACGACATTCGGCACGCCTAACGACAATTCCAAAATCGCCAACTGCTTGCCGGTATCGATATGCCAGACCCGCACACACTTCTCATCGGCGGCCACGGCCAGCCGCTCGCCCAAGCGATCGAAAGCGAGATGGATAATCGCCCGGCCTTGCGCGGGGATCTGCTTGGCGAACAGCTTTCGCGAGGCGAAATCCCAGATGCGGACGTTGCCCGCCATATCGCCGGAGGCCAACAGCACTCCACGTCGCGAGAACTCCAGCCGCGTGATCGCCGCCGGGTGGGCAGCCGGGAACGCACCGAGCAGTTGACGCGTGGAGAGGTCCCAGACATTGATCTTCGCCTTGCCGACGGCAGTCGGGTTGACCGGATCGCCGTGGCCGGTGAGCAAGTAACGGCCGTCGGGCGAAAGCGTGATTGTCGTCAGGCCGTCTAACTCACGGGGATTATCGATGCGCCCGACCAGTTCCGCGGTCGATGGGTTCCAAATGCAAATATCGGCCGGACGCTTCTTGCTACTGTTGACCGTAATCACGTAGCGGCTGTCGACACTGAAGACCGCCTCGACCTTGCCGGGCATGTCGGGCAGTTTCTTCTGCAGGGCCCCGGTTGCAGGCTCGACGATCTGCACCGAACCCGGCAGGCGTTCGTTCACGTCGCCCGTGCCCACGGCCAGGTAACGGCCGTCGTTAGAATAGGCAACCGAATACACGGCGCCGACCAGCTTGGGCACCGTTGCCAGCACCCGCGGCGGATCGAGACTCCAGATCCGCGCCCGCGATTTCACAGTCGCTTCCGGCGGCAAGCTTTCGCCCACCGTCATCTGCCGCCCGTCAGGCGAAAAGGCGATCGCCACGCCCGAACGCGACGACGTCTGCAACGGTTCGGGCCGGTTCCCCTCGGCCAGGTTCCAGGCTGTGAGGAAGGCCTCGAAGCTGTCGCCTGCCCCATCGCACGAGCCGGTGCCGATGACCCGGCTACCGTCGGGCGTGAAGGCCAACCCGCTGACCCAACCATCGACGGGCGTGTCGGTGAGCATATCGCACGGCTGGCCGCCGTCGACATTCCAGAGGATGGCCGATTGATCGTCGCCCGCCGAGACGACCTTCTGGCCGTCGGGCGTGAAGGCCACGATCTCGACGTCGCCCAGGTGCCCGCGGAACGTCCGCAACAGGCCGCCCGTGCTCGACCAGAGGCAAGCCGTCTGATCGCGGCTGGCGGTCAAGAGGCTCTTACCGTCGCGGGACCAGACCACGTGCAGGACTTCGTCATGATGCCCACGGAGATCACCGTGGAAACGGCCCGTGCCAGGCTCCCAAAGCCGCACCACGCCATCGCGCACTGCCAGGGCCAGGGCCAGGGTCATGCCGTCGGGGCTGAGGGCCATCGAGTTGATGCCGTCGCCGAAGGCCCGCGTTCCCAGCAGGCTGCCCTTGTTCGTGTCCCAGACGAACAATCCGCCGTCGTGCATCCCGGCGAACACCAGTCCGCCATCGTTCGAGAGTACCAGCGATTGGGGACGCGGATTATGAAAACGCCGCAGCACACGGCCGTCGCTGGCATCGCGGATAATGATCTCACCCGAGTAATCGCCGCTCGCCAAACGCCGGCCGTCGGGACTGATCGCCAGAGAGATGATCGGGGATTGATGATCGTTGACCGGCCGCACGGCGTCGGGCTGACGGACGTTTGCGCCGACGTACAGGTCACGGCCGTAGGCGGCCGCCCACGCGCCGTTGTTGGCAATCGCCAGCCCGCTGGCATGGCGGGCCAACTCGTCCTCGACGATCACGCCAGAACTCCGCGGCGGCACGTTCCGCTCGAGGGCCACGGCCGCCAATTTCCGCCCCACGACGGCGTCCCAGACGATCAACTGGCCGTCGTCGCCGAAGGTGATGATCTGTGTGCCGTCGGGTGTGACCGCGGCCTGCCGCACGACGTCCGAGTGGCCGCGGAGGGTGTTGCTGCCGCTGTTATGGGCGGCTCGCCAGAGATAATACCAGGCGAACGTACACAGCTTCTGCAGGTTGGGATCGGCCTGGTAGGGCTGCAACAGCCGCAAGACTTCGTTGGTGTCGCCGCGGTCCCAGGCCTGCTTGGCCAGGCGGACCTGCGTGACGTACGTTCGCCGCTGCGTCTCTTCTTGTGTCTGCTGTTGGGTCGCCTGCTGAAGGCGAAGTTGGTCCTGCGCGGCCAGGTAGGCCTGCTGTTGGGTCTGGGCCAGGCGTTGGTTTTGCGCGGCCTGATCGGAGGCCAACTGGGCACGACGGGCGTGTTGCTCCGCGAGGCTCTGGGCCGATGTCCAGCGATCTTCGTACTGCTTGCGCTCCTTCTGGGCCGACTGGATCAGGTCTTTGTGCGTGGAGAGATTGATCATTAGGGCCACGATCACGGCGATCGCCGCCACCAGGGCCGTCGATATACCGATCAGCACGGCGCGGTGGTTTTCATACGGGTGCAGGTGTCCGCCAGTTAAGCTTGGAATAGGGTCAGCCAGCGATGCGGTGCTGGTGTCCGCATAGGGTGCGGCGTCGCTAGCCCGCCGCGGTGCTGCCGTCTGTTGGACAACAGGCCCCTGCCCTGTCGCTTCGCGCGGCCCGCCGGTGCGCAGGCCGCCGTAGGGGCGATGCGCCGGCTCGGCGCGATACGACCGTTCGGCCCGCGGCTGCTGCGAATAATCCGGGGCGCGGCGAGACGATTTGCTGTCGCCGCCACCGTTATCGTCGTCGTCATCGTCGTCATAAGACGCGAATTTGGAATGGTCCTTGACGTGCTCGCCGTCTCGCTCATCGGTTTCGTCCTGGGAGCGAACGTGCGCGGAATGGGGCGTGCCCGCGGCAGGACGATCGGCGGCGCGATGATGATGTGTTTCCTCGTCGGAGGACGAGCGCTGCTCGTCATCGCTCGACTCGTGGCGGCGGTGGTGCTCGTGCTCCCCGTGAGACTCGACGTCGGAGTGATGATGGCGGTCGCTGCCATGCTCGCGGTCATGCCTGTGCAACCGCTCCGAGTCTTCCGGCTCGTCCTGCGACTCCGCCTGCTCTTGCTCGTTCTGGTCGGCCGACTCATTCAGACGGTCGTCGTCGGACTCGTGCGACCTTTTTTCATCCCTGGATTCGCGCGACATGATTTTTTTCCCTCCTGGATACATGTGTCGCGCATTGTCACCAAAATTGGCCAGCGGGAAAAGATCGATTTAGGGGATAATGTGAGTGTTTAGGCGGCTATATTGCCTATTTTACCAGAAACAAAGACCGCCTGGTAAGGCCCCTGCGATTGACTCTTTGCGAAATCGGCCTACACTGGTCTAAAACCGGTCTGGTTCGGAGGTTATGACGTGGAAGTAAGCGATGGGCATTTTGTCGCCGCTGATGATGCAAAGACGGACTTTTCCGAACTTCTGGAACGTGTTGCCGCAGGAGAACGGATTACGATAACTCGACAGGGTGCTCCAGTCGCTCGGTTGGTGCCCTTTAGGCCCGGCTCTTCCGAAGAACAACGACAAGCGGCGATCGTCGCCATGCGGCAACTTGCCAGTCGCAATCGGCTGCGTGGACTGAATGTGAAAACTTTGATCGACGAGGGCCGAAAATAACGCGCGGGCTGATTATTTTCGGTTTGCAGCTCCGAAAGAGGTGACATTTCAGCGGAATGAAACAACGACCCCACCGAGCTTGTCTCGGTTGGTGAAGGAGGTTGAACGGCTAAACGAGCCCCATGCCCAACCTTCGTCCGCCGCCTCGCTGGGCCGCCTCGGGCGGCCCAGGCTGCGAGGCGGCGGACGACAAGTGCTGGCAAGGCATTTTCTTAGCCATCCAACCTTATTCACCGACCGAGACAAGCTCGGTGGGGTCTGCGAGAAGCACTTCATCCTGCTGGAATGATTCCGAAAGAAGAGGGCGAGTACAATAGACATTAGCAAGAATCGAGAAATCGCAGGAGAACGATAATGGACACCGAACAAGTAACGGATCACGGCTGGATCAGTCAGGACGAGGTATTGGCGGTAGACGAGAAGCTCGGTTTGCCCCCCGGACCTGTGAACGTTACGGTACAAGCCGTCCCTCGCTCGGAGCGTGAAGACACGCGCAAGGTATTGAAGGAAATTTGGGCGGAACGAAAGAAACGCGGTATAACGGCCAGAACCAAGGAACAAATCGACGCCGAGATCGACGCGCTGCGCAATGAGTCCGAAGAGGAGATCCTCGAAGTCGAGCAGCTTAATGAGAACGCCCACCGAACAGGGAGGACGATTTCGTGAATATTGAATTACCGTCTGATCAGCAGGCTTTTCTTGCAGGTCTCGTAGCTGCGGGACGATTTGGCTCTGTCGGCGAAGCGATCCGCGAAAGCGTTGACATGCTCATTTCTCGCGAAGGTCTAAGGCAGCAGATTCAGGTTGGAATCGATCAGGCCGACCGCGGCGAGGTCATCGACCACGACACGGTTTTCCGACATTTGCGAACGCTGGCCACCGCAGCGGACGAGTCGGCGCGGCAGCAATGAATAAACCGGTTTACACGTCTGCCGCGTACAAGGACCTAGTTGGCATTCTCCACTATATTTCTAAAGACAAGCCAGGCGCCGCGTTAGCCTGGATGGAAAAGATCGAGGCGAAATGCCTGTTGGTTGCCGAGAATCCGTCCCTCGGTGACGAACAACCACATCTGGGCCTAGGGGTTCGAGTAATCATGGTTGGACGGTATCTGATCTTTCATCGGGAATGCAATGGCCAAGTGGAAATACTACGGGTGATTCCCGGCGATCGCGACATCCGACAACTTTAATTCATGGCTGGTTTCGACCAGCACAGCAAACAATGACATCCCCCCAAACGCCAAAACCCCGCACGGGCCCCAATTCGCAGTGGTCCACCCTGGCCGTCCATGCCGGCGAGGACCAGGAAACCAAACCCCGCGGGGCCGTCGTCGACCCGATCTTCTGCGCCTCGACCTACGCCTTTGCCGATACCCAGGCCCTGATCGATTTCATCACGCAGAAGCAACCCCGCGAGGAATACGCCCGCTATGGCAACCCCACCGGTAAGACGGTCGAACGCAAGCTGGCCGCTCTCGAAGGGGCCGAAGCGGCTGTCCTTTACGCGTCCGGTATGGCGGCCGTCTCGGGACTGCTGCTGGCAAAGCTCAGCGCCGGCGACGAACTGGTGCTGTTCGACGAACTCTACCAGCGGACCCGCGAGTTCTGCGAGAACGAGTTGAGCCGCTTCGGCATTGTCGCGCGCTTCGTGCCGACCGGCGATTTCGCTGCGCTGGAAGCGGCCCTTTCGCCCGCCACGCGGATGGTGTTCTGCGAATCGCCCACGAATCCTCACTTGAGCGTCATCGACCTGGAACGGCTTGCCACCCTGGGCCGCAAGCATGGCATCGAGACAGCCGTCGACGCCACTATGGCCTCGCCCTACAACGTCCGCCCGATCGCCTTTGGCATCGATTACGTGCTGCACTCCTGCACCAAGTACCTGGCCGGGCACAACGACCTGCTGGCTGGCTCCGTCGCCGCGTCGCAGGAAAAGATCGAACCGCTGCGGAAATTCCGCGGCTACGCCGGCATGATTAGCGCCCCGCACGCCGAATACCTGCTGCTGCGCGGCATGAAGACCTTCGAGCTGCGCATGCAGCGGCACAACGCCAACGGTCAGGCGGTGGCTGAGTACCTGGCCGCTCACCCGCGGGTCGAACGTGTCTACTACCCCGGGCTGCCGGACCATCCGGACCATGAGATCGCCCGGCGGACGATGCGCGGCTGCGGCGGCGTGGTCACCTTCACCGTGAAAGACGCCGATTGGCAGCAGACGGCCCGCGTGGTCGATGCCCTGCGCCTGCCGCAGATCGCCGCCAGCCTGGGCGGCGTCGAATCGTTGGTCGAGCAGCCGCTGATCTTGAGCTACTACGAGTTCACACCCGAGCAGCGGCGGGCGTTGGGCATTCCCGACAACATGATCCGTCTGGCCTGCGGCATCGAGAATACGGACGATTTGCTGGCCGACCTGGCCCAGGCGTTGCGGGCCTCGTAGAGTCTATTCCGAAAGCTGTTGGAGTCCCGGCTTTAGCGTGTGCGTCAAAATTACTTGTACAAATTGACATTGGCTAGTTTGATGGTTTATGCGATGATTGCGGGATGTTTGGCACGGAAGTCACCACACAAATTCGGCGGAAGTATTTGGCGTT
>Ga0181520_10001848_pt1 | contig 41615 bp, 38 predicted proteins | sample PEATcosm2014_Bin_29_FD_132451 | JGI IMG/M metagenome (GOLD analysis project Ga0181520, IMG submission 132451) | Peatland microbial communities from MTU Mesocosm Facility, Houghton, MI, USA - PEATcosm2014_Bin02_30_metaG | ecosystem: Environmental > Terrestrial > Soil > Wetlands > Peat | place... | reverse complement strand
GGGCAGCAGATTAACTTGAATGTCTGCCTGATTCGACTGGCGGCGCATATAGTAATGGCGCACCAGCCCGTTAAAGTTATACGGGCCGGAAGTGCCCGCATAGACCTGATAGTTGAGTACGTCGGGCTGTGTGCCGAGTTCAGTGCCCAACGCCTGCGCAACCCGAGCTGTTTGTTCCAGCGGTGTGCCATCGGGCATATTGATGACGACCTGCAATTCGCTCTTGTTATCGAAGGGCAGCATCTTCACACGCACGAGTCCTAGTGGAACCAGCGCAACCGAGATCAGCAATAGCACGATTACGCCGGCGAAGAAGAGAAAGCGATTGCGCGCTGAGGTAATCAGCGGCGTCATCACCCGGCGATAGATGCGCGTGCGCCAGTTCTCGGTCTCCGGTTCCAGCAGCTTGGCTCCTTGCAGATGCTTGCCGAGCAAGCGCAGCGCGGCCCAGGGAGAAACGACAAAGGCCACCATCAGCGAGAAGAGCATGGCCGCCGAAGCGCCGACGGGAATGGGCCGCATATACGGTCCCATCAGGCCGCGCACAAAGGCCATGGGCAGCACGGCAGCAATCACCGCGAAGGTGGCAAGAATGGTTGGATTGCCGACTTCGGCCACCGCCTCGATCGCGACTTCACTCATTGGCCTGCCATGATTTTCCGGCAATCGGAAGTGACGCACCATGTTCTCTACGACGACAATTGCATCGTCAACGAGAATGCCAATACTGAAGATCAACGCAAATAGAGTAACGCGGTTGATGGTGTAGCCAAGCAAATAGAAGACCGACATGGTGAGCGCCAGCGTGACAGGAATCGCCAGCAACACCACGCCTGACTCGCGCCATCCAAGAAAGAGCGCTACCAACAATGTGACAGAAAGTGTTGCCAGCAGCAGATGCTCCAACAGCTCATCCGACTTGGCCTTGGCTGTCTCGCCGTAGTTGCGTGTCGTTGTGATCGTCACATCGGTGGGGATGGTTACGCCTTGCATCCCATGCACGCGCTTCATCACAGCGTTGGAAATGTCGGTGGCGTTGGTGCCCTTGCGCTTAGCCACGGTAATCGTCACGGCAGGATACTGTTTCGGCACCTGATGCGCATCTGCGCTTGCGTTAGATGTTCCAAACAAAACATAGTCGGAAGGATCGGCGGGGCCGTCTACAATCTTGTCCGCAACATCGCGCAGATAGACGGGACGACCGTGATCGACAGAAACTACAACTGCCTCCAGATCTTCTTGCCACGTAAAAATATTTCCCGCATCTACGCGAATTTCGCTGTTGTTTTCTGCAAAGCTTCCGGCCTGTACGGTGGCATTGGCGGCCTGCAGATGCCCAACGATCGCCATCGGCGATAACCTATACGCATTCAACTTTGCGGTGCTCAGCACAACGCGCATTGTGCGCGGAAGCCCGCCGATGATTGTTGTCTCCGAGACATTGTCAACTTGCTGAATGTTGTGCTGCACCTCGTCTGCAATGGCGCGCAGTTGATAGCCGTTGTAGTGTTCGCCCCACAGCGTGAGCGATAGAATGGGAACATCGTCAATGGAGCGGGCCTTGATGAGAGGTTGCGAAACTCCCGGCGGCATACGGTCGAAGTTTGAGTAGAGCTTACTGTAGACCTTGATCAGCGCGTCTTCCTGCTGCGTTCCCACCAGGAAGCGGACAATCACCAGGCTTTGACCGGGCATCGATGTCGAGTAAACATATTCGACACCGGAGATCTGATGCACCAACTCTTCGATGGGCAATGTGACGCGCTGCTCGACCTCTGCTGGAGATGCGCCGGGCATGGCAGTGGCGATGTCCAACATGGGAACCAGAATCTGTGGCTCTTCTTCGCGTGGGATAATCACTACGGAAAATATTCCAAGCGCCAATGACGCGGCGATGAAGAGCGGCGTCAGCTTGGAGTTGAGAAAACTGTGCGCCAAACGGCCGGCGATGCCAAGGTTAGGTTGCATGGGTTCTTGGTTCATCATTGCGCCTCGATTCGCTTGCCCGCCAGATCGCGGTCGCCGGGAAGGTCGACCAATTTTTCGTTGGCTGAAATACCAGACAGAACTTCGACCAACTCACCCTGCGCCGCACCCAGCGTGATCGAACGCAGTTGCGCAATTCTGTTTGCATCGAGAACATACACATAAGAAAGCGAGCCTCGCAGTACCACTGCTGAACGCGGAACAAGAATCGCCTGATGAGTGCCGGTTGCAATCAGTGCATTGCCGTACATGCCGGCATGAAGTTGCGCGGAAGGAGCAAGATCGATCTTTATTAAGAAACTGTGGCTGGATGGATCGGCGGCGGGAACGATCTCTGCAACAGTGCCGGTGGCTGTGCCGTTGGGCGCGCCATCAATCGTCACAGAGATTTTCATTCCTTTGCGAACGCTTCCAATCGCCGATTCATCGACTGCGGCCTGAAGCTGCAAGGTGCCCGCGCTTTCGATTTGCAGCAAAGGCACTCCGGGCGCAGCCATCGATCCAGGATCAGCCAGGCGCGCCGTCACCACGCCCGCGAAGGGCGCGCTCAAACGCGTATAGCCCAACATAGCGCGAGCGCCGTTCTCTTGTGCTTTGGCCGCGTCGCGTTGCGCGCGCAGAGCATCCACGCCAGCGGCAGCGGCTTCGGCCCGCCGCGTCACTTCATCCATCTCCTGAGGGCTGACGCTTTTCTCTGCTTGCAACTGCTTGTATCGAGCCAGCGTGCTGGCGGCGAGTGCAGATTGCGTTTGCGCTGCGACCTCCTGACTCTCAGCCGCCTTCACCGCGGCCTGCGCCTGATCAACTGAGGCGCGCAGAGTCGCATCATCCAGCGAAACCAACGCTTGCCTAGAGCGCACACTGTCTCCCTCGCGCACAAAGACTTGCTCAATGCGTCCCATCACTTGTGCCGAGATCGTTGCCGATTCCCGCGCATGCAGCGTCCCAATTGCGCGCAGAGTCAAGGGCGCCTCTTGCTGATGGCTCTCGACAACCTTCGCCTGCATAGTTTGGACAGGCGCTGGCGTAGCGGATTCATCCGAGTGGCAACCGGCAATCGTCGCCGAAGAGGCGGCCAAGATACATCCAAAGAAAATTACTTTCATTGCAATTCCTCCGCCGCATCGGGAGTCAGTGTCCCTGTTGCGTAAAGCAGTTCAGCGTATGCCGCAGCATTTCCATAAACCGAATGCCAGTAGTTGGATTGGCTCTCGCGCGATGCGTCTTCGCCGCGCAGCAAATCTGTGATGGTGGCGAGGCCAGCCGTGTAGCGATTGCGCAAGATGCGCAGGCTCTCGGCAGCTTGATCCATCGCGGCCCGCGCTGTCTCCATTTGCAACTCCGCAGTCTTGCGATGAATGTGCGCTTGACTCACCGCGAGGCGCACCTGCTGCTGATAACTCGCCAACTGCGCATCGACCCGCTGCTTCGTCGCGGTCTCTCGCGCCAGTTCCGCGCGCTTGCCGAAGGGCAGAATGTCGATGCCGATCTGCACTCCGGCAACCCAATTATTGCCACCTGCGCTGGTCAGTGAACCACGATCTTCCTCCCAGTTTCCGTATGCGCTCACATGCGGACCAAAGCTCGACCGCGCTGCTCCCACCGCCGTCGCCTGCGCGGTTTGCGCGTCTCTCATGGCGCTTAGGTCAGGTCGAATTTTTGCGGCAGTCGCCAACTCCTGATCGAGCGCCTGAGAAAGAAATGTGTGTGGTTCAATCGGACGTAACGTTGACCTTTGCAGATCAGGAGCGCCCATCGCCATACGCAGTTGCGCCCACGCCAACTCCAGATCGCCCTCGGCGGTAATCAACTCCTGCTTGCGAGCCGCCGCGTTTACCTCTGCCGACATGAGATCCGACTCGACCGCAAGGCCAGCCTTCACATGATCCGTGACCGTGCTTAGCAAGGCCGCCGAAGTCTCCTGTTCATGCTGGGCAACGTCCGCCTCCCGCTCCGCAAAAAGGACGGATTCATACGCTTGCACCACGTTGAGAACAATCTTCTGGTCCACAGCCTTGGCGCTCGACTGCGAGCTCTTGCGCATCCAGTCAGCACCGCGAATCATCTTCTGCGTCCGCAATGAGTCGAAGGCCATCCACGAGCCGGAGAAGCGCGAGGAGAAGTTTCCAATCGGCTGCGGCCGGTTCAGATCATTCAGCGCAAAGTCCGCTTGCGTAAATTGGCGCTGGCGTAGCCTCATCCCAAAGGCGTAGACGGGATCGTCTCCACGCGAAATATCTTCTGTGAAGTTGAGCTGCGGCAGCAGGGACGTGCGCGCCAAACGAGCCGAGGCATTCGCAATCTGCTCGTCGGCGTGAGCTGCCGCCGTCTCTGGATTCTGACCTAGCGCCTGGTCAATGGACTGCCGCAGCGTCAACTGCGCCGCCTGCGCTCCGGCTTGGATACTCCAGATACAGCAGAAGATCAAGAGCCATTTGGCTGTTTTTCGGTTCAGATTCATCGTTTGCATTGTCCTTTTTGTGCGTTCATCAGAATAAAGTCATGAACTGGACGATTCGTTACAAGATCTGCGGATTTATTTTTTGCGCCATCGCGAGATCAATCGAATCAGCCTACTGGCCAAGCTGTTCTGGCAAAGCATTCGCGCGATCAAAGCCGCTCAGATCGTTGCCGTTCGCCTTCATTTTGGCGGAAAGAATTCGTTCATGATCTCATTCCTAAGGGTTTACGAGAATATGGTATGCTTGACTAGTAGTAAGTTGCACCTATAATTTCGGCCGGTGACTAGATGGTTCCCAATCTGGGATGCAGCACATGGTGCATTGCCGATTGTGCTTTTTCCTTCCGTTCGTACTATGCTTGGGAAGTCCTGCTGCATGGCATTCGTAGCACGCAAGAATTGTGCAGCACTTCCCCATGCACGTTCCGGGATAGGAGTTCTCGATGACTGCAGAATTGATTCACCGCCTGCACTTTGCTTTTACCATCACCTTCCACTATCTCTTTCCCCAACTCACTATGGGGCTCGCATTGTTGATCGTGGTGCTCAAATCGGTGGCGCTTAAAACCGGCAGCGAGCAGTGGGATCGGGCGGCACGCTTCTGGGGCCGCATCTTCGCCATCAACTTCGTCTTTGGCGTGGTCACCGGCATTCCCATGGAGTTCGAGTTCGGCACCAACTGGGCGCGCTTCTCGCGGCTCTCCGGCGGCGTGATCGGCCAACCGCTGGCCATGGAAGGCGTTTTCAGCTTCTTTCTTGAATCGGCCTTTCTCGGCCTGTTTCTTTACGGCGAAAAGCGAATCTCAAAACTCATGCATTGGTTCTCGGCTGTGATGGTATTCGTCGGTTCGTGGATTTCCGGCTTCTTCATCATCGTTACAGACGCATGGATGCAACATCCCGTGGCCTACGATCGCCTGCCCAATGGTCAATTCGAGGTGCTCAGTTTCTGGCAACTGCTGATGAATCCATGGGGCCTGCTGCAATACGCGCACAATATGACCGGCGCGGTGATTACCGGATCGTTTGTGATGGCTGCCACCGGAGCTTTCTATCTGCTCGAAGGTCGGCTCGAAAACTACGCCCGCATCTTTCTCAAGGTTGGCGTCATCGCAGGCGTTATCGCATCGATCCTCATTATCTTTCCCACCGGCGACCTGCACGGCAAGTACGTTGCGCGCAATCAACCAGCCGCCATCGCCGCAATGGAGGGTCTCTTCCACACCGAGGCTGGCGCGGGCCTGGTGCTGATGGGGCAACCCAATGAAGAGACCGGTCAGATCGATAATCCTATCGTGGTGAACGATATGCTGAGCTTTCTCATCTACGGAACCACCAAGGCCGAAGTAAAAGGACTCGACCAGATTCCCCACGACCAGTGGCCCACAGCGTTGCCGCTGCTCTACTACGCCTACCACATCATGGCCGGCCTCGGAACCTGGTTTGCGCTACTGATGATCGTCTCCGCGCTTCTGCTATGGCGCAAACGGCTTTACACGGCGCGATGGGCGCTGTGGGCGCTGCTGCTCAGCTTTCCGCTTCCCTACATCGCCAACACAGCCGGTTGGATGACCGCCGAACTTGGCCGTCAACCCTGGCTCATCTACGGCCTGATGCGCACCAGCGAAGGCTACTCTAACACGGTCTCTGCCAGCAACGGCCTGTTTACGCTGCTTGGCTTCATGGGGCTCTACCTGTTGCTGGGCATCCTGTTCACTGTGCTGATCTATCGCGAAATCAGCAACGGGCCAGAGATCGCTGGTGATACAGTTCACGTTGATTGATACTCTCCACCCGCGCTGAAGAGATTGAGTAGGAGTTTTTCCATGATGGGATTTATCTGGTTCTGGTTGGTTGCTGTGATGATCGTGGGTTACGTGGTGCTCGATGGCTTTGATCTCGGCGTGGGTGTGCTTCACCTGTTTCTGGTCCGCAACGAAGCGGAGCGCCGCACCACACTTGCCAGCATCGGCCCGGTTTGGGATGGCAACGAAGTCTGGCTGCTGGCCGGTGGCGGCACGCTCTACTTCGCCTTTCCGCTTCTCTACGCCTCGGCCTTCAGTGGCTTTTATCTGCCGTTGATGATCGTGCTTTGGCTGCTCATCCTGCGTGGCATAAGTGTTGAGTTGCGCAACCATGTCGAAGTGGGCGTCTGGCGCGCCCTGCTCGACGGCCTCTTCGGTCTGTCCAGCATGCTGCTCACTATCTTCTTCGGCGCAGCCCTCGCCAACGTGCTGCGCGGTGTTCCGCTGCAAGCCGACGGTTACTTCTTTCTGCCGCTGTGGACCAACTGGCAACCCGGCCCTCATCCCGGCATTCTTGATTGGTACACGGTGATCGGCGGTCTTGTCGCGCTGGTTGCGCTCACGTTGCACGGCGCCCTTTGGCTCACCATCAAGACCTCCGGAGAACTGGAACAACGCGCCCGCCGCATCGTTACTCCACTCTGGATTGCGCTCATGACGCTGACCCTGGTTAGTCTCGCCGCCACCATTGTTGTGCGCCCGGCCAGCCTGCACAATTACTTCAACTTCCCGGCCACATTCATCGTGCCCGTTGGAGTCATCGCTTCCATGGCTGGTATCTGGCTCCTCAATCGCGACGCCCAGCCCGTCAAGGCGTTTCTCTCTTCCTGCCTCTATCTCTTCTTCATGTTGGCCGGAGCGTGTTGGGGACTCTATCCCACGCTGCTGCCCGCAACCAACGGCGCTGCGAACGACATCACACTCAGCCGCGCCATCTCCGGCCCGCACACGCTCGCCGTAGGCCTGGTCTGGTGGGGCTTCGGCATGGTGCTGGCCATCAGTTATATTGTCTTCGTGTATGCCAAGTTCCGTGGCAAGGTCGATCTGCACGCGGGCGGCCACTGAGAATCTGCAACAACTCGGTTGCCCGGGTTTCCAATTCATCATTTGCCGAGTGATGAATTGCAGGTTGTTGCAAACCCAAAGACAGACGTTTTCAACGCTGAGTAAGCGTGAGACGAGCAACCGGGCGCGTTCGCTACGGAAACGCTTTGAAGACGGCCAAGCGTGAGGCCAACTGCAAGGTGGTCAGGATGGCACTGAGGAGCGCATAGTCCTGCAATGTATCCTGCAACACACCGGAAACCCCTCGGCATTTTGAGAGGTGCGGTTATTTGGGGTTAATTGGGGTTGGCCTATCGGCTAAATGGTTGCGGGGGCTGGATTTAAACCAGCGACCTTTGGGTTATAAGCTCTGCAATATCAGTGTTTTCATAGAGTTAGCAAGCGTGGTTGGTTACCAGAAGTAGGCCTGAATCAGCAAAAATAGATTGGAAGAGCCCTTAAAATGGGTTGGTTTTGGGTTGACGCTTCGTCCCTTGGGTCGCCATTGGCGACCGATTTCAGCCCGTTCAGACAAACTCAGATTCATTCTATATTCAAGAATCTTGAATACAGAATGAATCAACGCTATACTTGATCCATGCTGAAGCCGCAGGACATTCTCGTACTGCTCAAGCTCTCCATCGAACCAGAGAGGCCGACGTACTTGCGTCTCGCCCAACAACTACATCTTAATCCCTCCGAGGTGCATGCTTCGGTTAAACGTGCACGCGCGGCTCACTTGCTGCAGGGGGTGCCTGAGCAGGAGCGCGTCAATCGTTCCGGTTTGCTCGAACTGCTTCTGCACGGCCTGCGCTACGTTTTCCCGGCGGAAAAGGGAGCCCTGATTCGCGGCGTTCCGACGGCCTATGCAGCATCTCCTCTCAAGGAGCAGATCGCGCCCGACGGCGAGCCCGTTCCGGTCTGGCCCTATGCCGAGGGCACGGTCCGAGGATACAGTTTTTCACCTCTGCACAAGAATGCGCCGCTGGCAGCTCTTGAAGACCAGAGGTTCTACGAACTGCTGGCGCTGGTCGACGCCCTGCGGGAAGGCCGGGCGCGTGAGCGCGAACTTGCCGGCCGGGAATTGAAGCTTCGACTTGAGGCGTCGGGCCATGCCGCATCCCAATCTTGAGCTTTTGAAGCTGACCGCAGAAAAGCTGCGGCCATTGCTCCCGGAGATCGTATTCGTGGGCGGCTGTGCAACCGGCCTGCTGGTCACCGATCCGGGAGCTGCGCCGGTTCGCGCCACATACGATGTAGACATCATCGCAGAGATCGGTTCCTACGCCGACTACGCAATATTCTCCGAACGGCTTCGCGCGCTAGGCTTTCAAGAAGACACACGAGAGGGCGCGCCGGTCTGCCGCTGGATCTGCGGATCGTTGATGCTGGACGTGATGCCGCTCGACGAAAAAATCCTCGGCTTTTCCAACCGTTGGTACCGGGATGCAATGCAGGCGGCAGTCGCCGCTACGATCTCCGAAAACCTGAAGGTACGAGCCATTACAGCGCCGTACTTCCTTGGCACGAAGCTCGAAGCATTTCACGGTCGCGGCCAGCAAGACTATTTCGCCAGTCACGACCTGGAGGATCTGATTGCCGTCGTTGATGGGCGGGCTACTTTGCTCGATGAAGTTGCCGCAGTGCCGGAGGACTTGCGCATGTTCATCGGCAATGCAATCCGCATATTGGTGACAGAATTGCGCTTTCAGGATGCTCTGCCCGGTTATCTGTTGCCAGACGCGGCCAGCCAATCCAGGATTCCCCTGCTGCTCAGAAGACTTGAGAATCTCGCAAAACTATAAGTTTATCGCGAGGATGAAATGCATGAGTTCAAAGCAACAACGCGCGGTAAAGGGCACCAGATCTGTGATTCTGTTTGGCCACAATAATGGATACAATTCTCGGTGAAGACGGGCCTGTTGAGCGCATCTTTTGCGGTGGCGCTGCTGATGATGGTGGCGGCGCCGCCGGCGATTTAGCCTAGCCCAAACGCGCCACGGCCCTTCAACACTTGGCCGCACCACCTGCTGCGTCCCGAATTGTGGTATCAACCAAAAATAAATTTCACAGGCTTGTAGCTAAAAAGCATCATTTTTCCACTATTAATTCGGAGTCGTTTGAAGCTTCACCAGATGCCAACCGTCATGGTGGAAATTCGATCCCACGAGAGCTGGTGGCAGAGGAATGGAGAAGCCGTCGATTGCAACCGCAAACACGCCTCTTCCTCTCCCTCTGCGGGCCGCGCAATACGCGCGTATGTCCACGGAGCATCAGCAGTACTCCCCAGAGAACCAGCTCGAAGTGGTCCGCGCATACGCTGCATCGCACCAAATGGAAATCGTGCGAGAGTATTCGGATCACGGACGCAGCGGGCTAAATATTGCCGGACGCGAAGGCCTGAATACACTCATGACGGATGTTGAAGGCAAGCGAACGGATTTCTCTGCACTGCTTGTTTACGACGTCAGCCGGTGGGGGCGCTTTCAGGATGTGGATAAAAGCTCCTATTACGAATACGTTCTCAAGAGAGCCGGCATTCGTGTGCATTATTGCGCGGAGCAATTCGAGAGCGACGGCACTATGTTCTCGTCTGTTTTGAAGACGCTGAAGAGGTCGATGGCGGCGGAGTACAGCCTCGAACTGTAGTTGTGAAGACTATTTTTATAAAAGAGCTGTATCCACGCACTCGAAAGCTCATTCCAGATGTGTAGTCATGGACCTCATACCGCAAATAGTTCCCCGATCATATTGTCCAGAATCTCTTGAGTGGGTTGGAATAATGGCTTCTTCCTTTGCAATAATTCGATTTTCGCTTTGAACTCCTTGCTCAATTCTGGACGAACTTTCTTTATAGATAGCAGAGTCCTTGCCAATAATATCCGCGTGACAATGCTCTCAGGGCAATCGACGCAAAGTTGCAGATTCCCATCGATAATTTCGCGCTCGCCATGCAAGAAAGACGATTGCGGACCAATCTGGTCGAGCGAATGAGAGATTTCTCGATTGGCGAAATACTTACGAAGCACAGCGAGGATTTTACAACAAATTCCTGTCACTCCAACTGTTTCATCATGCTCTGCAGCCATCCAGTCCGGTTCAGAAGAACGCGTAAGCGCTGCCGTCACAGCGGCGTTGTTCAAGTGGGCATGGCGATTGGGGTCTCATGCACGAGCACTCAGTGGAGTTCTTGTGATGCTCCCTGACCCTGCCGCGTTTGCCGATACGAATCTGCCCTTTGGTATGTAAACTACGCTTGCTGAGGGCAACGGCCTATTGGCAACAGCAGAGCGCCGAATTTCTGAATGCTGGCCGATCGATCAGTTGGGAGATTTCACCCAAGCTCTTGTCGCGATTGCTCCGAGATGCTGGACGGAAAACCCAGAGTTGCAGAGACGTGAGAAAATTGCTCAGGGCCACCAGTAATCAACGCTTTGGAACTGGAGAACGTGCAGCATTCTCCATTCAAGTTAATCCGCGTCGATTTCGAGAGACCATTACCTTCACGCCGTGTGAATTAAGAGGATGAACGAGATGCGGAAAGGGTTCACCAGAAGACCTGCGCCGGACGCCCCGACAGTCTACGCAAAGAACTACATCACACCGGGGGGCCTCCAGCGCCTCAAAGAGGAACGTAGCTTTCTGCTCACCAAGGATCGCCCTGCCGTGACGGAAGTGGTGGCCTGGGCTGCTGGCAACGGCGATCGCAGTGAAAACGCAGACTACCAGTACAGCAAGCGGCGGCTGCGGCAGATTGATGGGCGCATTCGCTTTCTCTCCAAGCGCATTGAAGCCGCAGAAGTGGTGGACCCGGAAGCACCGCGATCAGGACAGGCGAAGTCGAGGGCATATTTCGGCGCGACTGTGCTCTACTCCGATGCTGCCGGAGCTGAGCACGAAGTGTGCATCGTAGGCACAGATGAAGTCGATCTCAGCCGCAACCACATCAGTTGGGTCTCGCCTCTCGGTCGGGCCTTGCTGAAGTCAACTGAGGGCGACTGCGTGGTTCTCCACGCGCCAGGCAGGACAGAAGAGCTGACGATCCTGGAAGTGCGTTACGAACACATTGCTGTGGAATCGTTCCGGGAACCAACTGGTTCTGCAACTGCGGCCAGGGAACCATCCAGCCAACGCTCGTAAGCAGCGAGAGATCGTCCGGATTGCACAAAGCGGGGAACTCGTCAGCGATGACTGATCTTCTGTTGGACTGCTGTAGCGCTCGACAAGCGCAATGGGCTGTTGTCGTAAACCAATAATTTTGCGGGAGTTGATCGGCGAAGTCTTGGCGATTGGCACTGAGAATTCACAGTATCGACTTTCAAAGCACATGGTGCGGATTCCTACCTATGCGCGTCTCTATCATTGGAGAAGTTATTTGAGCGAATGAAAATCGCGCATCAAATTCACGCGCAACAAAAGCACGAAAAAAATAAAGTCTACAGCGTTCATGAGCCGGTAGTGAATTGCATTTCCAAGGGCAAGGCAGACAAGAAGTATGAGTTTGGCGATTTAGTATGTGTGGCAGTAACCAGCCGTGGCAGATGGCTGTTGGGCGCGAAGAGTTACATGGACAATTCCTATTATGCCGCACGCTGGCCGCACAGTTACAGCAAGTGGATAAATTGATAGGCGGTCGTGTTAGTGAAGCGTATGTTGATATGGGTTATCGCGGGCACGAATACAAATGTGAAGTAAAAGTGCAGGTGAACAAGCGGCAACGAGGGCGAACGCCGCAGCCAATCTGGCGATGGATAACGCGTCGCGCGGCGGTTGAACCGAGCATCGGGCATCTGAAGACGGAACACCGGCTGGAGCGCAACTGGCTGAAAGGGGTTGTTGACGGATGAGCAGTGGGAATTGGCGGGGCCTTTGCTTGCCGCATCCAGAACACGCAGGTCTGCCGCCCATTGTTCCATGGTTTTATGGACCTGCTGCACGGTCAGATCTTTGGACAAGACTCTCAGATTGGTTGGCACGAGATAGGCTCAATATTCAGACAGAGCACAGCTTCGGCGCTCTGCGGGTCGGCGGGGTGAGCGGCTGTGGCAGCCGTGATGACGGCAGCCATAAGCCGAACTGCCTCTGAAAGCAGCAAGAGAACCGATAACCTCAATAAAACCTCATTGCCGGATCGTTTGATCTTCTACGTTGCGCTACCAGGCATCCTTCGCCTTTTGCTGCTTTGACCAGAGGTAATCGGCGATCCGGTTGATATCTTCATCGCTCAAGACACTCTTCCAGCTTGGCATGTAGAGCGGCGGAGTGGGGCCGGCGGCGTTGTCCAACGGAGGTGTGCGGCCGTTGCGAATAATAGCGATGACTTCATCTTTGGTGTAGTCGTCCGAAACGTGCAGCAACGAGGGTACTTCGCCTCCTTGCGCGTTGGGATTGGCCACGCCGCCTTGCAGCTCCGTTCCGTGGCAGCCCACGCAGCCGAAGCGCGAGAAGTTCTGCTTGCCGGCCTCGATGGCGATCTCCTCCGGGGTCATGGTGCGTGTCTTATTGGAGAGGATCGACTGCGCGTCTTCAGCGGTGGCAGAGGACATATACGCCACCAGCGCCTTGCGTGCGTTGGTCTCCAGATCGTACTCCGGCATGGCGCTGCCCGGATACACCAGCTCAGGATTGACCAACTGCTCGTCGATCCATTCGATGGAGTGGCGCTTGGTGACACCGAGCAGGTCAGGAGCGGTTTTTGCGCCTACGCCGCCAATGGCGTGGCAACTGATGCAATTCTTCTCGACAAACAGTTGCCGGCCAAACCCCGCGCTGGGAATGAGGCGAAGGCTGGAGAAGAAGCTGCCCATCTCTTCGTTGGTGAGCGAGAGCATGTAATAGGTGAGCGCGCGCGCCTGCTCTTTGGTGTAGTGAAAGTTGGGCATTGCTGAGCCGGCAGAGACCTCATTGGGTGCGAGGAAGTGACGCTCCAGCCACTCCGGCGCGCGTCGGTTGGCACCCTCGCTGGTGAGGTCGGGGCCGATGCTTCCGCCCACGCCATTCAGTTTGTGGCAACCGCGGCAACCCTGCGTTTCAAAGAGTCGATGGCCTTCGGTCAACTCCGGCACTCCGGGCACTTCGCCTTCTTTGTGGCAGCGTCCGCAGGAGGCGCGGATGTAGTCTTTGGAGAGTAGCGGATTGGGCCAGAAATCCACCTTGCCGTGCGCGCTTTCCTTGTCTGTGGCAAGGCCCTGGCCGCCGTGGCAGATGGTGCAGCCGAATTTTGAAGGAATGTGCGGGCCAAGATTTGCGTGATAACGGAAAGGCTCCGGCGCGTTCTTCATCGTCGGATCTTCAACGCCCAGGTGGCAGGTGGTGCAACGGTCCACGCGCTGCAAACCGGGCAGCAGAACCTGGTGAATTTCCGGAGGCGTGGCCAGCACGGCGGCTTTGGTGATGGCGTTCGGCTCCTCCTGGGCCTCAAGCTGCAGGAAGTTGCGCTGATAGGTCTTCCACGAAGGCGTATTAGCTTGCCACGCGGCGGCCAGTATCAGAAGCAGCGCCAAAAAACTGAGTGCGAAGAAAATCTGTTGCAGTCTTCGTTCCATTACTCCGCACCTCCGACGACATGAACCCACGGTGGAACCAGCGCCCAGCCCGGCCCTCGGAAGAATGTTCCGACGACGATCAAAACAAGGTTGGCAACAACAAAGATAGTGAATAGCCAGAGAATCAGCTTGCGGTCGGCCAGTCGGCGGCTGGGATTGCGATCAAGATAGGGAATGGCCAGCAGCGCCAGCACCATCAAAGCCGGAGCAACCACGCCGCCCAGAAAAGCCGAGTGGCTGACCAACTCCTGCAAGCCCAGAAAATACCACGGCGCTTTGGCGGGATTAGGCGTTTTGGCCGGGTTGGCCAGTTCCTCCAATGGCGCATTCAAAAACAGCGACATGGTCATGATGGTCGTGACCGTGGCCATCAGCACCACCGCCTCGCGCACAAAGGCATAAGGATAGGAGAAAACCGTATCCTCTTCTTCTTCAGGAGTTATCGTCTCAAAGATAGGCTTGCCGCTGACCACTTCCATCAGGCCGTAAGTCTTGTCTTTGGAGGCGGCGGCGGCTTGCAGCGGCGCAACCTGCGCGGGCGCGCCGATGGTAACAAGCGCTTCTTTTTTATCCTTGAGCTTCCAGATGGGCTTGGAAAGCCCGCCGTCCTTGCGCACGCGCCAAAAGTGGACGATAGTAAACAGGATCATTACTGCGGGAAGAACGGCGACGTGCAGCACATAGAAGCGAATCAGAGCGCCTTCGCCGACGCTGTGCCCGCCCAGCAGCAGCTCGCGCAACTGCCCACCGATCAGCGGCGCATAGCTGCCGATGTTGGTGCCGACGGTGATGGCCCAATAGGCCAGTTGATCCCAGGGCAATAGATAGCCGGTGAAAGAAAGGCTGAGCGTAATCAGCACCAGAAAGACGCCGATCACCCAGTTGAACTGGCGTGGCTTTTTGTATGAGCCGGTATAAAAGACTCGGCACATATGCAGGAAGACGCAGATCACCATGCCATGCGCTGCCCAGCGATGCATATTGCGCAGGAACGGCCCCATGAAGACGACAAACTGCAAGTCTTTCATGTCCTGATAGGCCTGCGGCGGATAAGGCCGGTAGTAGCACATCAGCGCAATGCCGGTGGTGAGCAGGATAAGAAAGAGAAAAAAAGTGATAAAGCCCAGGTAAAAGGTATGCCTGAACTTCATGTTTTCTTTTTTCACCTTGGCGGGATGAATATGCAGCCAAACATTGAGAAAGACCAGCTCGGTCTTTCCCTTGTCGGTGGAGAGCGGGTCCCGCCGCACAATCGATTGCCAAATCTCGCGAATCAGATTCATCATTTACACCATCAATCGGTAGTTGGGCGGTACAACCTTGTCTTTGTTGACCAGCAGCTTGCCATCGCGCGCCTGGGTCACTTCAAACCAATCCAGAGCGCGTGGCGCGGGACCGTGCTGCACGCCGCCGTCAGCGCCAAAGACGCTGCCGTGACAGGGGCAATGAAATTTTTGGTCGCTCGAAAAATGCGCCACCGTGCAGCCCAGATGCGTGCAGACGGCGCTGGCCACGGCAAAGCCCTTCTCGCGGTCGCGGAAGACAAAGATCTTCTCCTCGACGAGAAAGGTGGGAGGGCCAAAGGGAAAGTCCGCCGGGCTGCCGATCTTGAAGCTCTGCGGCGGCTCATAAAATACGCTGGGCATCAAAAAGCGCACCACTGCGGCCAGGCTAACACCTACGCCGGTAATCAGCGCGCCCACGCCTACCGCGCCCCAACTGAATTTGAAAAAATCTCTTCGATTCATATCCCTCTTGCCCTCACTCGAAAACTTCACGTTCCTGCTGCTCCAGAGCCTCCATGGTGATGGCTCCAGAGGGGCACCGCTGGGCGCAGAGGCCGCAACGGATGCACTTATTCTCGTTTTTTATGATCGCTCCCGCCTGGCCAGCCTGAAGCTCGGCGGCAGGCACTCCGTAACGGTTTTGAATCAGCGCGTCATAACGCGCATCGCCGCGCACCTGCACCAGATCCACCAGCCGCAAGCAACTCTCCGGACAAACATCAACGCAACCCGCGCAGAGTATGCACTTGGAGCCGTCAAAGATGGTATTCACCTGACAGTTGAGGCAGCGCAAGCCCTCTTTGCGACCTTGCTCTTCATCAAAGCCCAGCTCCACTTCGGCGATTCCGATGCGCCGATTTGCGGCCAGTACCGGCATTGTCTGTCGAGGCGTAGAGAGAAAGCCGCGCGGCATCTCCCAGTTAGGCAAGATACGGAAGCGGCTCAGCACGGTCTTCTTCGTTTTGCCGCTCAGAAAGACGTGAATCGAACGCGCCGCCTTGTGCCCGTTGGCCACGGCCTCCACCAGAATACGCGGGCCAAAGGCCACATCGCCGCCGGCAAAGACGCCCGGAGCGGTGGTCATCAGATTTTCGTCGATCTTCAAGATGCCGCGCGGCGTCACCTGCACGCCCTCTTCACCGCTGAGGAACGACAGGTCTGCCTGCTGCCCGATGGCCAATATCACGCTGTCGCAGGGAATAATCTTTTCTTCGTCGCTGAAGGCTGGGTTAAAGCGGCCGTTTTCGTCAAAGACCGTCAAACAACGGCGCACCTTGAGGCCAGTCACTTTGCCGTTTTCGCCGACTATCTCCTTGGGGCCCCAACCGTTTTCGACGGCAATGCCTTCATGCTCTGCCTCATCCACTTCGCCCTTCCAGGCCGGCATCTGCGCGCGCGATTCCAGGCTGACCAGCTCGACCTCTTCCGCGCCGGAGCGCAAGGCCATGCGGGCCGCGTCAAAGGCCGGCTGCAAGCCCTTGGCGTCCTCGTCCTCGTCGACTTCGGGGAAGATCGCCGACTCTTGCACCAATCGCACCGCAGCGCGCGCTACGTCAATGGCTACGTTGCCGCCGCCCACCACCACCACGCGCTTGCCAAGATCAATCTCAAAGCCCAAATTGACGTTAATTAAAAAATCAATACCGTTGTAGACACCGGCTAGATGCGCGCCGGGAATATTCAGTTCGCGACCTTTGTTAAGCCCGGTAGACAGAAGTACAGAGTCAAATCTGGATCGAAGCGCGTCAAAAGATATATCGCGACCTACCGTGACGCGGGTGTGCAGAGTAACACCCAGAGCGAGGATGTTATCCACTTCCATTTTGATAATCTCGCGCGGCAGGCGAAACTGCGGAATACCCAAATACAACATTCCGCCGGGGACTGGTGCCGACTCGAAGACTTCTACCTCATAGCCTAGAAGTGCCAGGTCATGCGCGCAGGTGAGACCGCAGACGCCCGCGCCCACAACGGCGATGCGCTTGCCGCGCTTGACCGGCGGAGGCTGCTTTTTGCGCGCCGGATCGTGCCCCATTCCCAAATTATGTCGATCGGTTGCATAGCGCTTCAAGGCGCAGATGGCGATAGGTTCGTCGATCTTTCCGCGCCGGCAGTTATCCTCGCAAGGGTGAGCGCAGATGCGCCCCAGCACATAAGCAAAAGGATTGGGGGCGCGCGCCAGAAGATAGGCTTCTTCATCCTGGGAGATTCCAATCGCCTGAACATAACGCCCGCATTCCGTGTGAATCGGACAGGCAGAGCGGCAGGGAATATTCTTGTCAAAATACTCCTGGTCCGGGACGGTGATGGAATAGCTCATGGATTCCTCAAATTGCCGATTATTCTGTTGATCGAGCAAGTGAACGAGTGAAAAAGTGAACGAGTGAAAAGTTGAAAAAAGACTCTTTTCTCGCGTCACTCATTCACTTCTTTACTCATTCACTTCTTCACTTCTTTAGTGCTGCTCCGCCTTCAGCTTCTCAATCTCTTCGTCGCTTAGCGCCTTGGAGAAGGCTGACGGATTCTTGTCCTTGCGATTCTCCTGGTCATAGGCAAGGAACTCGTAGATCGTCTTGCCCTGCGCGTCGCTGATGCCCGAGTTCGGCTTGTGCATCATGCGCTTCACATAGCGGCTCCACTCCGGCGCGGTCATCGATGTGTTGATGGGCCGCGCGATGGTGTGGCACTTGGAGCATTTGTCCACAAAGACCTTGTAGCCCTTCTGTTGCTCCGCCGGATAGCTGGAGACGTTAACCTTGTCGGGCCCCTTGTCCTGCGGAAGGGTCACGTTGCTGCTCTGCGCCCAAAGTAGCAAAGGCGCGGCAATACCGATAACAGTTACGATGCGAATCGCTTTGTTCATTTCTCTCTCTCCTTACCACATATACCGAATGTCCAGCTTGAAAAGTTTGTCGGTAGTGCCTGTCAGCGCCACAGGATCGCCGTCGTGCTCCTGATTATAGGCCGCACGCAACACGATATTTCCCAGCGGAACCAGCGCCCGCTCGCCGCCGATGCCCCAGGCCTGCGTGTGCATCGTTGGATTGGTTCCTATGGTTTGTAGCGAATGATCGTAGCGCGCCATCAGCACCGTGCCCGTCTTGAAGTAGTAATCCACCTCGCCGCGCACTGAGTTGGAGATATAGTGCGACATTGCTCCTCCGTCCGGAGGCATCCAGTCATCCTGACTACGAATGAAGCCGCCCAGAATATCCAGCTTGTCGAAGAAGAGATAGTTACCGAAGAAGCCCACGCGGTCGATGTTAGCCCGATAAGTAAAAGGAGGATTCCCGTTGTCCGGATTCTGGATCTGATCCTTTGTTCCGCGATAGAACATCACCGTGACGCCGCCATCAGGACCGAACCAGTAATCGGCGTCCGCCCAAACATCCTTGGAACTCTTAGTCGAAGAGTCCAGTATCTCGCTGCCATCCGCGTTCAGCCCATTGGTCACTTTGGCGGAGACGGCAAAGATATTCTTGAAGTAATTCGTGGCGTGGGTGTAACCAACATCAATGCCCACTGGATGTTGATCGAGGGCAAAACTGAGCGGATCGACATTGGTCAGCGTGAAAGCCGGATCAGAGAAAAGGTTGTAGAACATCGCCGCACGCGTTCCCTCGCCCTCTTGCATATGCATCTCGCCGGCCTTGATGAAGTAGCTGTTGTTGGCCTTGCCGCCGGTCCAAACGCCGAAGCCCTGCTCCAGATCGTTGCTGCCGCCCTGATAAAGTTCATAGTGGCCAAAGTAAGAGAAGCCGGTTTCCGGTACAGCGCCGGCAATGAACAGCGCCGCCTCGTCCAGATTGAAGCTGGAGCAAGAAGAACTCGCCGATGTGGAGCTGCCGCAAGAGGTCGCGGGCGACGCCGAGGTTGTGTTGCCCTTGTCGGCGACGGTCTTTTCGTCGGTGAAGCTGGCTTGCAAAATCAATGCGAGCTGGTTGGTGATGTCAAACTTGATCTTGTTATCCAGATCAGCAACATTGGGCGCCGGCTTGCTTCCGTCCATCTCGTCCGGCGGCATACGGTAGCCCAGGCGCTTGAACATATAGCCGTTCTTGTTCAGTGCCGGCGGAATGGTGTGGCAGGTGTAACACTTGACGCCATATTTGCGGGCGAAGGCCGGAATCGCATGGCCGGGCAGAGGCACCAGCAGAATCAAGCCGAGCACGATCAGTGTTGCTTGTACGCCTGAGGTCCAAAATTTCATTGTCGGAGCTCCCTGCCGCTCTCTTAAGCACGACATGAACCAAAGCGGAATATTTATAAAATGAACAACTTATCATGATATGCTGCAGGTTTTTGGGGATTTCATTCCCCAGATTCCAGATTGGGTTGGGGAATCGAATCCACAATTTGCTGCTCCTTTTCCCGTTTCAAAAGTGCATAAAATGTCTTCCGGTCTACCCCAGCCTCGCGCGCCGCCCAGCTCACATTTCCCTCACAGCGCGCCAGAACAGACTGCGCATAGGAGAGTTCAAAGCTGGCCAGATACTGCTCGCGCGCCTCCTTCCAGGTGAGCGCGGAAAGATTGGAAACAGCAGCTTGCACGGGCGGGAAGTCCTCGGCCAGATCTTCCGCGCCCAGCACACCACCTGGATGCAAAGCCGCCAGCCTCTCCATCGCGTTCTTCAACTGCCGAACATTGCCCGGCCAGCGCTCTTTCATCAGCGCCTCATAAAACTGCGGCGATCCCGACAGAATCTTTCCATAGCGGCGCGAGAATCGCTCCAGAAAAAAGCGCGCCAGGGCTGGGATGTCCTCGCTCCGTTCGCGCAAGGGCGGCAGCTTCACAGTGACTACGCTCAGCCGGTAAAAGAGCTCTTCGCGAAAGCTGCCCGCCTTGATCTTGGCCTGCAAGTCCTGGTTGGTGGCGCACAGGATACGGCAATCCACCTTCACCGTGGCCAATCCGCCCAGCCGCCGCAAGGCTCGCTCCTCCACAAAGCGGAAGAGCCTGGTTTGCAGTTCGACGCCCAAGTCGCCGATCTCGTCCAGAAACAGCGTGCCGCCGTCAGCTGACTCGATCAACCCTTTTTTGGTCCGCTCCGCGCCGGTGAATGCGCCGCGCTCGTAGCCGAAGAGTTCGCTCTCAATCAGTGATCCCGGCATGGCACTGCACTCCACCGGCACAAACGGCCCGTCCTTGCGGCGGCTCTGCTCATGCAGGAAGCGGGCAGTCACCTCCTTGCCGGTGCCGCTTTCGCCCAGAATCATCACCGTGGCGTCAGTGGCCGCAGCGCGCCGACATTTGTCCATCTGATCCAGCATCACCGGACTGCGCGACTGGGCGGCGTCCGACTCGCCCAGCGCCTCCAGCCGACCTTTGAGCGTCTTCACCTCGCGCTCTAACGTAGAGTGAGCCAGTGCACGCCGGGCCACCAGCAGCAGATCATCGCGCTTGAATGGCTTTTGCAGGTAATCGAAGGCTCCGTTGCGCATCGCCACCACCGCGCCTTCAACCGAGCCAAAGGCGGTCAGAAAAACAATCGGAAGCCCCGGATGCGCCTCATGCAGCCGCGCAAACAGCTCTTCGCCGTTCATCCCCGGCATGCGAATATCCAGCAGCACCAGGTCGGGCGGGTTGGCAAGGCACTCAGCCAGCCCCTTCACCGGGTCAGTGCAGACGGCCACCGTCGTCCCAGGCATGCGCAACATTCGCTGAATGTTCTCACCCAGCGCGGCTTCATCGTCGATGACCAAAATGCGGCTCACTCGGTCGTCCCTCCTGCAAACCAATGGTAAGGTTGGCCACGCGTAAAGCGCGCCGGCGGCAGCTCGATGACAAAGCTGGCCCCGCCGCCCTCCCGGCTCTCATAGCGGATGCGCCCATCATACATATCCAAGAGGCTTGCCGCCAGAAAGAGTCCCAGCCCCAGCCGCTCCCGGCCGCTGCTGTGAGAGACAAAAGGCTCAAAGAGTTGTTCGCGAATGCTCTCAGGCACACCCGGCCCGTTGTCCTGGATTCTCACCACAACTTTCGCGCCCGCAGTGCGATAGGGCTCCAGACGCACCCAGACTCGGCCCGCCTCGCACTCCTTCAACGCCTGCAGTGCGTTGCTCAACAGGCAGCGCGCCACCTCGCCCACCACATGCTCCGGCAGATCCACCCGCGGTGCCTCGGCGATCTCTTCGACCAGACTCACACCCTGGCTCTTCGCCTGGGCTTCGATAGCTTGTAGCGCCTCCTGCAGCGCCTTCTGCGGCTCCGAGGCCTCAAAGACCTCGCTGCCCCGCTCCCGCCGCAATGCCTGCAACAGCGTGGTGGCGATCTGGCTCATATAGCGCGTTTCTTTGAGCATCTGCTCCAGATCAGCGCAGAGGGCGGCGTCCTCCTTGCGCTCTTCCAGCAGCACTTCCAGCCTTCCAGCCACAATCGCCAGCGGATTGTTGAACTCGTGCATGAAGCCGGCGGTGAATTGGCCGAGCAGGGTCAACTGATGCGAGAGCCGCGCCTGACGATCAGCGGCGAGCAGCTCCTCGCGCAGCCGGTTGGTGCGGAAGCGAACCGTCTCCAACTGCAACTTCAGTTGCGCCGCTTCTTCCTCTGCCTTAGCCGCTTGCGCTGCCAGACGCTCTCGCTGACGATGCGCATATACGAGCACAGGAAGCGGAGCTGCCAGGATTAGGAACATTGCAACAGCAATCCTGACGGATGTGGACTCGGGGAAAGCCCATGGTGAGAGTCCAAGAAGCAGCAAAACCCAAGCCCCACTCCACCAGAGCAGAGGCCCTCCCCGCTCTTTAGTACCTTTGCGATCACCGTCGTCTGTTGGCCTGTCTGCCATATCGCTCAAGTGTATAGCTTCAAGCAGGTTGAAATCACCGCCGATCCTGTCAACACCTCGTTTGAACTGGTTCGACTCTACCCACATTCCCGCAACTCCGTCACACGCGGACAAGAAACTCCATCTTGCTTTATGCAAAATCGCCAAAGAACTCAATGAAGTCCGATAGGTAACGGAGAGTCGCCAAGTGTCCGGAATTCAGACTCTGACTGTCAGAAAGCGATCTCCTGCCCAAGGGGCGTTTGCCGGTAAGAATCTGTCTTTTGGTGTATAAACCACTCTGGATGAGCGCATTGGGCTGTTCGCTTAGATCCAGGATTGCGCTGAAACTGATTTGTTCAGAAATCTCCGGTCCCATCTGCCGGAGAGGTTTCTTCTGAGCAGCAAATCGGCTCTGGCCTACGGATATTTCCACGCAACCTACAAGAAGTTGCTTGTGAATCGAGTTGGACACCGATGAGGACTACTTAGGAATCTCCATTCACTCCCAGTACGATCCTGTGATATGGATCACTCAATAAAATCGATATTATGGTAGAATCCGGTCATGCGGAACGGTGTCTTCCAACGCGCGGCTCTGGCCATCCTGTTGATGGGTTTATTGCTTGCGCCGTTTGGAGTTTGCCTGCAACCAACGCATAAAGCTGCACATAGTTGCTGTTCGCACGCATGCAAGTCCCACCAATCCGTCGGGACAAGTTGCTGCTCCGCCAGTGCTCCTCTGCCAGCCGTCATCGTTGCGCCCAACCTTCCCGGTTCGGCTCCAATGACCGTTGCGCGGGCGTTTGTCGCGATGGATGAATCTGCCTCATTGAGCGAATTTCCGGTATTGTCGGTGATTCCACCGCACTCTCCGCCCACGGGCGCATTCAACTTAAGAATCTAAATCTTCACTCCGCATTGGCTCTCCAGGGTGCGTGTCTCTGCGCCTTGGCGTTTCTACTTTTGCCTATTCTCGTGGAGTTGAAGAGTGAACCCCATCTATGTTCTAGCGCCTTTTGTGCTGGCACTGTCGATCGCCTGTTTGGGGCAGACGGAGCCGCGCTCCGTAGTCTCCCCCGATATGGCGGTTGCGCCTTTGTCTGTTGATGATGCCGTTGCAGCTGCCCTTGAAAGCAATCCTGAGATTCGAGCGGCGGTGCGGCGTTTGTCGCTGGCCCAGTTGAAGACCACGACCGCACGTAGTCTCGAAGATCCCATGCTGATGATGCGCGATTGGGATACGCCGGTGACGAAGCCCTGGGATCTGAATCAGGCGCAACTGATGGTTTCGCTGCAGCAGACCTTCCCCAGCCGTCTGAAGCGGGATGCCCGCGCCAAGCTGGCGCAAGACGATGCAGGAGTAGCAGCATCCGATCTGGAGACGGTGCGGCAGGAGGTTGCTGCGGAAGTTCGCAAACTTTGCATCGAGCTGTTGCGCAATGCGGATGAAGTGCGCTTGCAGGCGCGCCAGAGTTCGCTGCTGAAAGAGGCTCTGGCCGCGGCGCTTGCTGAATACACCACCGGCAAGTCGCCGCAGGCAGACGTACTGCGCGCGCAGATGGCGCTGACTCGCCTGAACGAGCAGCTCATCGAGTTGGAGGAAGAAAGGGACAACGCGCGCGCGCAGTTGAACGCTTTGATGGACCGGCCTGCGGGCGAGGCGATTGCAATCACCGGCAGCTATGCGCTTCCCGCCGCGCTGCCTTCCATCGAAGAACTGGAGCAGGCAGCGATTGAGCATAGGCCGGAGTTGGCGGCGTTGCGCACGCGGATTGCAAAATCAAGAGACGAGAGAAAACTGGCGCGGCTCGGGATGAAGCCCGACTTCACCGTCGCGCTGGGCTATATGTTGATGCCCACCGGCTCCATCGCGCGCAATGCGTATATGGGCGAAGTGTCGATGAACCTGCCTTGGCTGAATCGCCAGCGCCACGACGGCGAAGCCATGCAAGCCGATGCGGCGACTGACGTCTCGAAGGCGGAACTCGACGCGCGCGCGAACGCGGTATTTCTAGAGATTCGGCAAGCTCAGATCGAGGTACTGGCCGCAGAGAAGCGTGTCAAGCTCTATCGCGACACGCTGCTACCGCAAGCTGAAGCATCGTTCAAAGCCTCGACCGCCGCCTACCAAAACAACCGCGCGGAGTTCATAAGCTTGATCGACGCACAGAATCTGCTGCTGGAGATTCAGACTGCAACGTACAAGGCGTCGGCCGCCGTGGACGAGGGCAAGTCGCAGTTGGAACGGGCGATAGGCGCGCCGATAACGAACAGCAACAATGAGAGGAAAAGCAAATGACTGGCAATGAGAAAAAACTGTTTGCATTCGGAGTTGGCGCGGGAGTTTTAAGCGCGGTTGTGGTGGCCGGATTTTTAACGGTGAGAGAGATGCGCCCGGTTGCGGCGGCAACGAACACAACCAGTCCCGCTGCATCTGCTCGCGTAAATAGTCCGGCGCAGCTAGGCACTGAGTCCGGCACGATGGTCGAGCTTACTCCGGCAGAGATTACCGCGGCGGGCGTGCAGGTCGCCGATGTGCGCACGGTCGCACTGAAGTCGGACATTGCCGCCTTTGGCCGCGTCGAGCAGCCCGAGGCGCAACTGGCCGCGGTGAGCGCGCGCATTGGAGGCCGCGTGGACAAGCTCTATGTGCAATACACCGGCGAGCGCGTGCGCAACGGGCAGCCTGTAGCCGACATTTACAGCCCTGAAGTTGCCACTGCGATCGAGGAGTATCACTTGGCCGAGGAGAATCGCAATCAGTTGAGGCAGTCTGACGATGCCTTTGCGCGCACGCAGGCCGACGCGCTGGTGAAGGCCAGCCAGCACAAGTTGGAGCTGTGGGGGATCAACGGCAATCAATCAGACGCGCCGCAAAAAGATGGCGTTCCTCATGTCACGATTTATTCCTACGCATCGGGAACGGTTGTCGATCGCAAGGTGACGCAAGGCCAGTATGTGAATGCGGGCGACACCCTGCTGACCGTCGCAGATCTCAATCAGGTGTGGATCAAGGCCGATGTTTACGAGGAGCAACTGCCGCAGATTCGCCAGGGGCAAGAGGTGGAGATCACAGCCGAGTCGCTACCCAATAAAATTTTGCACGGTCATGTGGACTTCATCGAGCCTGCCGCCAATCCGCAAACGCGCACGGTTCCTGTGCATGTGCATGTCGCCAATCCAGAGATGCGCCTGCTGCCGGGAATGTTTGTCAACGCCACATTCGTGAGCCGTGCCGCGGCGCCGTCCATCGTGGTTCCACGCTCGGCAGTGCTCGATACGGGTACGCGCAAGATTGTGTATCTGGCAAGGCCCAATGGCATCTTCGAGGCGCGCGAGGTGCAAGTGGGCGCGCCGACGGAAGACCTCTTCCCCGTGCTGCACGGGCTGGCGCTGGGAGACAGTGTGGTGCTCAACGGCAACTTCCTCATCGACTCACAGGCGCACCTCAGCTCCGGAGTCTCGGGGCTTTATGGCGGCTCGAAAGAATTTGCCGCGACACAACAAACGTCGGCTTCTTCTACGAACAAGAGCGCAGAGCCGAGCGCGGTCAAGATTGATTTACACGCCGACCCCAATCCATTGAAGGCCGGTGAAGACAATCAATTCCGCGTAACCCTGACCGGCGCCGATGGCAAACCCATTACAGATGCGCGTGTCACGGTCACGCTGATCATGCCCGCGATGCCTTCGATGGGGATGCCGGAGATGAAGAGTTCCAGCGATCTGGCGTGGAAGGCCGAAAGCAACAGATACGAAGGCAAGGGCCAGGCGCCGATGGCGGGCACATGGACCGTGCTTGCAGAGGCGCGTAAAAACAACAGCGTCATTGCAACGATGCGCATGCATCTCAGCGCCCAATAGGAGAAGCCATGATCAACCGCATCCTGGAATTTTCGATGAAGAACCGCTGGCTGATTCTGGCAATCTATGCGGCCTTTGCAGTGTGGGGCTATTGGGCGCTGCTGCATACGCCCATCGACGCGATCCCCGACTTGAGTGAGAACCAGGTGATTGTCTTCACCGACTGGCAGGGCCGCAGTCCGCAAGAGGTTGAAGACCAGATCACCTATCCGCTCACTGTAAACTTGCAAGGTCTGCCTCACGTGCGCACGGTCCGTTCGGCCTCGGCCTTCGGCTTTTCGATGGTGAACGTCATCTTCGAAGATTCGGTAGACATCTACTTTGCGCGCACCCGCGTGCTGGAGCGGCTAAGCCTCGCCAGCAGCTTTCTGCCCGCAGGCGTGACGCCGATGATGGGTCCAGATGCAACCGGCGTCGGCCAGGTCTTCTGGTACACGGTTGAAGGCCCGTACGACAGCGGCACACTGCACTCGCTGCAGGATTGGTTCATCAAATACCAGCTCAACTCCGTTCCTGGTGTCGCCGAGGTCGCCAGCGTCGGCGGATTTGTGAAGCAGTACCAGATCGATCTCGATCCAATCAAGCTGCGCGCTTACAACATCGCCCTTAAAGACGTGATTGCCGCGGTCGAGCGCAGCAACAACAACGTCGGCGCCAAGGTGATCGAGACCGGCGACACGGAAAACATCGTGCGCGGCATAGGCTTGATTCGCAGCCTGAAGGACATCGAGGAGATTTCGCTTGGCGCATACAATGGTACGCCGGTAACAGTTGGCAACGTCGCCAGCGTTCAGCTTGGCCCCGAGTTCCGGCGCGGTGTTCTCGACAAAGACGGCAAGGAGGCCGTCGGCGGAGTCGTCGTCATTCGATATGGCGCCAACGCGCGCGAGGTTATTGAAGCTGTAAAGAAAAAGATCGGCGAGATTCAGCCTGGGCTTCCTTCGGGTGTAAAGATTGTTCCCTTCTACGACCGCAGCATACTCATCGACCATGCGGTAGACACGCTGCGCCACGCATTGATTGAAGAGATCATCTTGGTTACGCTGGCGCACATTCTCTTCCTCTGGCATTTCCGCAGTATTCTTGTCGTCACCATTCCGCTGCCGTTGGCGGTGCTGGGCGCATTCCTGTTCATGAAGGGCGCGGGCATTTCGTCGAACATCATGTCGCTGGGCGGAATCGCTATTGCCATCGGAGTGCTCGTCGATGCGGGCATCGTGATGACCGAAAACGTGATTCGTCAGGCGGAGCAATACGAACAGGAGCATGGCAACTATCGCGAACACATCTGGGAGATCACGCTGAACGCCGCGCGCCTTGTAGGCCGGCCCATCTCTTTCGCCATGGTCATCATCATTCTCGCCTTCATTCCGGTCTTTGCACTCACCGGCATGGAAGGCAAGATGTTTCATCCACTGGCCTTCACCAAGCCCTTTGCCATGATCTGCTCCACCATCATGGCCATTACGCTGGTGCCCGTTCTATGCACCTTTTTGATTCGCGGCAAACTGCATCGCGAGGACGAAAATCCGGTGATGCGCCTGCTGCAAGCCATTTACAAACCGGTGCTGAAGTGGGCGCTGCGCCACCGCATGATTACGCTGTCTGCGGCTCTGGCGCTCTTCGGCGCAGCGGTCTACACCGCCACCACCATCGGCTCCGAGTTCATGCCGCCGCTCGATGAAGAGACAGCACTCTTCATGCCCATCTCCGATCCGCGCATCTCGCTGACCGAAGCGACCAAGATTTTGCGCCAGCAGGACGCCATCATCTCCGCCGATCCTGAAGTCGCCATGGTTGTCGGCAAAGTGGGGCGCGCGGAGACCTCCACCGATCCAGCGCCCGTCAACATGAGCGAGACAACCATCACCTTCAAGCCCAAAGATCAATGGCCCAAGGGGCTGACGAAAGATGCGATCCTGGCGCGGCTCGATGAAAAGCTGCAAATCCCCGGCGTGACCAACATCTGGACGCAGCCCATTCGCAATCGCATCGATATGCTCTCCACCGGCATCCGCACACAGATCGGCATCAAGGTCTTCGGCCCCGATCTGACCGTGATCGAACAAATCTCGGAACAAATCAAGGACGTAGTGAGCCAGGTGCCGGGCGCGACCGACCTATATGCCGAGCGCACAACGGGCTCTCCTTATCTGGAGATGACCGTGGACCGCGCGTCGGCGGATCGCTACGGTTTGAATGTCGCCGATGTGGAGGATGCGATAGAAACTGCGGTAGGCGGCAAGAATCTGACAACTACGATTGAAGGTCGGCAGCGCTTTCCTGTGAGAGTTAGGTACGCACGCGACTTTCGAGAGAACCCGCAGCAGCTTGGCGATGTGCTGGTCCCTGGCAGCAACGGCGCGCAGGTGCCGCTCATTAAAGTCGTCAGCATCAAGACAACACTAGGACCATCGATGATTAGTAGTGAGAACGGTCTCTTGCGCGGGTCGGTGCTCTTGAATGTGCGCGGCCGCGATGTGGGCAGCTTCGTCGATCAGGCGCAACGAACTGTGGCCCAGCAAGTCAAGATGCCGCCGGGCTACTACGTCGAATGGAGCGGCCAATATGAGAACCAGATTAGCGCGCGCAAGCGGCTGGAGATGGTCATTCCCATCGTGCTGGTGATCATCTTCATCCTGCTCTATCGCACCTACGGCTCTGCAAGAGAAGCCGCGCACGTACTGCTTGCTGTGCCCTTCGCGCTCTCCGGCGGAATCTTTCTCGTCAAAGCGCTCCATCTTAATTTCTCGGTTGCCGTGTGGGTAGGTTTCATCGCGCTCTTTGGTACTGCGGTACAAACCGGTGTGGTGATGGTCATCTATCTGCGCGAGGCGGTGACGCGGCGCATCGCCGCCGATGGCCAGCTTACCCGCGCCGGCCTGCACGCCGCCGTGATGGAAGGTGCTCTGCTGCGGCTTCGTCCCAAAGTGATGACAGTGGCCACGGTAGTTGCAGGCCTGTTGCCCCTGATGTGGTCCACGCGAACCGGTGCAGAGTTCATGAGGCCGCTCGCCGCGCCTGTCTTGGGAGGGATGGTCAGCTCATTGATTCACGTGCTGATCGTGACGCCTGTGATCTTCACCTGGCTGTGCGAGAGGGAACTGCTACAAAATCGGGTAGGATGATGGATCAAAGCTTCTTTGTTTGGCGATAACAGCCCACACACCATATCCACTGCGGCTTAACGGGTAAAAGTGTCCGGCTTAGTAGATCCATACTGGAAAGTCGCCATCGCGACTTGAATCTCATGACCTCTCCTCTGTTGAGTTGCGGCGTTGAGATAGAGCGTTCTCGCTTACACTCAAACTGTATGCGCAACCGAGGCTATGCCTACACCTCAATCATCGGCAGCAAAGACCATGGGCAAACCCTGCTCTCCCACTTGGCAGGCCTATACCCCCACTCGACCCCGCAAGAGTGGCAACAAAATCTGAACCACGGCGAAGTTACTCTCAACGGAGTCATCGCCAGCGGAAGCGAATCGATCACATCAGGCCAAACCCTTGTCTGGAACCGTCCGCCGTGGATCGAACCCGACGCTCCGCAGCACTTCGAAGTTCTGTTCGATGACACGCATTTATTGGCCGTTAACAAACCCAGCGGGCTGCCCACGCTGCCCGGCGGCGGCTTTCTGGAAAACACTCTTCTGCGCCTGGTGCAAAAGCAATTCCCCCACGCAAACCCTGTCCACCGATTGGGCCGAGCCACCAGTGGCATCGTCCTGTTTGCCAAGACATCGCAAGCGGCCTCGAATCTGGAGGCAATCTGGAACACACCCAAAGTTCAAAAAATATACCGGGCGCTGGCGCAAAACATCGCCGAGCACGACGCCTACGAAATCCTCACCCCCATCGGCCTGGTGCCGCACCCGCGGCTAGGTTCCGTGTGGGCTGCGAAGTCAGACGGAAAGCCGGCCAGATCGTTGGCAAAGGTGATCGCGCGCAACGCAAGCACGAAGGCAAACGAGGGCGCCACAACCTTCGAGGTGAGCCTTCATTCAGGCCGCCCGCATCAGATCAGAATCCATCTGGCCTCCATCGGCCATCCCCTGGTTGGCGATCCTCTCTACGGCTGCACTGGCCAGCCTCTTGCAGACCTTCCTGGCCTTCCCGGCGACGGAGGATATCTGCTGCACGCACAATTTTTAAACTTCGAGCACCCCATCACCAGAGAGCAAATCCACATTGAGGCAGCGTTACCGCATGGATTCAGCCTCCACCCGTAGGTTCACGGCGGGAACCTAATCAGGATGGTGGTTGAAACCTGTGCGATTCCGATGGATATGGTTCATTTCTGGTCATTCGTTACAACACCATATTTGGGATATAAATGTTCCAGTAAATGTCTTGATCGAACATTTATGTCCAAGGTGACACAATGGCAAAACCAGCAAATCGCGCCTTTTCCCGCCATAATCTCGAAGCCCTCAAAGTGCTGCCCCAGATGATTCGCGTGGGCAGGATCGAGCGCAAGATGAGCGCACAGGAGGTGGCCAACCGCGCTGGCATCTCTCGACCGCTCCTGCGCCGGATCGAAAACGGGGATCCGAGTTGCGGGATTGGCTCCGTCTTTGAGGTTGCCGTTCTCACGGGAGTTCCCCTTTTTGGAGGCGAACCAGATCGGATCGAGACACAAGGTTCCGCGCTAACGGAAAAACTCACCCTCCTGCCCCAGAGAGCGCGCAAACCGAGGAGGATGATTCGTGATGACTTCTAAGGAAGAGTACCTCGACGTTCTACTTGAACGACAGTGCCAATCTGCCGAAAATCACGAAAGAGGGATACACGCATCTGGTGACAGCGGATGATGTTCGCGTGGCCGGGGAACGTGGCCGGGAACTCGGAGCGCTTCTGGACAAGGAGTTCTTTGCCCAAGATTTGCCTAAATTCCCTCCAAACGCAGAATTGGCCTCCGAACTCATATCGGAAGCCGTTTAGAATCAATAGTTTTTTGGTTGCGGGGGCTGGATTTGAACCAGCGACCTTTGGGTTATGAGCCGCTACGATATTTCCCAAAATCCCATCCGTTAAGATGTTCTATCATGCTTAGATTCAAGCAGTTCCTAGAAGCATCAGTTCATCAAATTCGCTGTCAGCACTATGCTGCGTAAAACCCTGCGTAAATGCTTCTGATAGTTGTTTGCCAAACACTGCCGCGACGTTGGCATCATCTTCGCCCACGGCGTGGGTGTAAAGCATGGTTGTGGACTCTTCAGAGTGGCCGAGCCGACTCATTCGAGTCGCCATCGGTACCTTCATTCGGTCAAGTTCCGTTGCCGCACCATGACGAAGCCCATGGAGTGCCGTTCCCTTCACCTTGACGCCCATTTTTTCCAATAACGGGTTGAGTTTACGTTTGACCAGATTCTCCGGGTGCAACCGCATCCCGTTCGGCGATAAGAATAGTGGCTCCGTAGATGAGCGACCGTCCAACAATGGCCGCAAAGCTTCGCACAATTCATCGCTGATGGTAAACACTCGGGGCTTCCTTGACTTCGTACATTTGACGCTTGACATCACGCGATTGTGCCGAATCGTCACCCGCCTAGTGGTCAGGTTTATGTTACCTACATCCAAACCACAAACCTCGCCTCTGCGAACGTGCAACTCGTATGTCAACCACCACACGAGGTTGTAAGGAAATTCGGATTGAGCAACAAGTTCCTTGGCGATGGTCATGTCATAGGCTGGTCGCCCTGCCTTCGCCTCGTCCTTGTCCCAGTATGGCAACCGCAAGTGGATTGGAAACGCGGCCCTCGTGAAATTCCACTCCATTGCGTATTTCCATGCGCTCCGAAGTGAACCCACGCGATTCTTAATGGTTTTTGCATTCACCTTTTTGAGGCCGCTGCCAGTATGCCAGCGGGTTGTGATGTTCTGAAGCACACTGCTGTTGATTTCCTTCATCTGCATAGACAACGGTTGACCTTCCCTTTCAATCTGGAGAGCCGCTTTCCATGCTTTGAATTCGCTCCTCAGCGCCGATTGCGTGGAGAGCGACATCGTGGGAAGAACGTCATGTGTGTACTTCCTGACGAATTCTTCGAAGGTGCCAATGCGAGAAGGGCAATAGTCCTCACTCTTGACACCGGACTCTTCAAGAATTCGGTCGCGTTCGCGTTTGGCAAGGGACTTTGTTGGGAACTCTGCCTTGGGGATGGACTTTGAGCGGTGATGACGAATGATTGTGCCGTCCTGCTCCTCGTCCTCCTTCCAGCGGATTTCCCAAGCTTTTCCCCTGTCCCTGATGCTCCCTTCTTGGTATCGCCGACGAGCCATGGTTCCTGCTTTCCACGGCGTCGATGACTCTACGCGACATTTTACTCCAGTCGGTTTGTTTACGGAGAATCGCGATTCAGATGTTGGCACAAAGCAATCCCATTGGGCGCGTCACCGCCCTCGTTGGATTGCCTTTGTAAGACCCTTGTAGCTATCCCGCGTTGCTGACTATGCAACATGGACATGACCCACCACAGCGTTACTCAACTGCCCAGTGTCCTCAGCTTCCGCATCGGTACCTGTATGGGGCGATTTTACGCGGATGCTCGTGGCTACCCCGCGCTAATAATCTTAAAAGGGAACTGCACTACAGAGAGTAAACCACCCCTCTGACCACGACTACACCCTCCGTGGCTCGGAAAGGCGTCCGGCCACTTGATTTCATACTTTGTCTTTCACGGCCCTCATCGAGCCGCCTGAATCCTTACTGGCCGATGGCTTTCTCGACCGTCCAACTACCATCGCGATTCTGTACGAAACGCGGCTGCTTCCGCCTCTCGGGGAACACATTCTCAGCCATGGGGCTTGGGGCAAATTTCACAGGCTTCCGCGACTCATGAACAACATTCTTTGGCATGGGGCTCGGCACGAAAACGATTACCTTCCTCGTCCTGCGAAGTTCTACCTCGGCTTCTGGAATCGCCTCACCAACCTTGAACAGCATTGGACTCACCTGCACAGTAAGCTCATGGTGGCTCACGGTGCCATTCCGCCGACGAACGGCAACAATGTCACCTACACCGTGGCCGTCAATGCTGACCAGCCAAGTTCCGCCACTGTTACGCCATTCGCCGTATCCAGCCTCGCGGGCCGCATCGCGCTCTATTTCCATCTCCGCTAATCGCTCTGCTGCTTTCACCGCGTCGAGTTTGCGCTGTACCAATACGGACGGCCACTCCTCGTCAGCAATGATGGAATCCAGCTTGGCTTGGATTTCTGCTTCGAGCCACTCCGCAGTATGAAGCGTGCACGGTGTCCGCTCACTGTGGAGGCTTTCCTCACCACCGCAGTGGCGCTCCCACCCGAACTGCCCCCAGCAGCACGACGAGTTGTTCTCCACGCTGTTGACAATGCGTTCCTTCAACGCATCGTGCAAGGTCATCTCCAGATAAATTTGCGCTGACGAATTCGCTTTCCTGCTGAGACGGACAATCTCTTCGCCATCTCGCAGGTAGAGGTAGACCCATGTCTCAGCGACCTTGATGCCGATGCCTTCGGCATAGCGCGTCCGCTCCTCGATGCCGGAGCCGCATTGCCAAATTGCGGCTCCTTGATATTCGCCGGTTTTCAGATTTCCGCATTTCCTGTTCCGTGCCATATCTTGCTCCCCCGTTCGCGTCTACTGTCGTTGCGCCCGAAGCACCTGCACCTTACCACTCCGAGTTCAACTCATCGCACTCGCTTGCAATGTGCCCGAACTCCCCGCACGTCCAGCACTGGGGCACACGCTCTACCCGAGCCAGACTTGGTGCGGCACTCCGCTCGTACCCGGTCGTGTCTGCCGATAACGCAGACAGCGTTACCTCAACGCGGGATAGAGAGATACCCTTTGCTTTGTCCTTTGCCTCTACGTGGAGCGTTTCCGGGTGCCCCTCAACCAGCGTGCGCTCCGCCCCAGTCGGGTGAAGCGTCGAATGGTAGCAACTCATTCCGCCGTCAGCGTACTCATACACAGCCATACCCTGCGGTGAAGCCCCGATGTAGCGAACCAGACCCTGCTTGTGGGCCGCAACGATTCCACGGTCCTTTAAGGCGTACCACTGGCTTTTGCGCTGCCGTGCATTTCCGGCGAGAGTGTGACGACCTGCGTTGTAGGCATCGCTGGCTGCATCACGCTCCCGATGGGCCGCACGGGATGCCTCGCGGATGCAAAGCAGTACATCAGGATGAGGCTGCGGCTTCCTTGAAACCCGCTTAGACTCGCACCGCTTGAGGGTCGCTGTGACCTTCCGCTTATCGCGGCTTGGGATTGCGTAGCCGACCCGACGCGGAAGATAAGTGCTCCCGTACGCGCACTCTACGCTAACGATGTCAACGTATGGGATGCCAAGGCTCTTGACCTTGCGGATTGAGCCATCGAGAGGGAGCCGATGTACGCCCTTGAGCGGCACCTTGTCGTCCTCATAGTTGTTGTAGCTGGTCAAGCCGGGGAACAAATCCTGAGCATCAGGCATGGGGCACCTCGATTTCCAACATGCGTTCATGCTTCGGTGAATAGATTGCGCCTTCGGCGAGAATCTCTTCTTCAACCTTTGCCTTTCCCGCTTCGTGAGCGGCATGAAGAGCGTCTGCGACTACAACCAGTTGTTCACTGGACAGATGCTCAATTAGGGTTACGGGGATTGAAGCGATGATGGCCTTTGCAGTACGCTGAAAGGGAGCCATCTTCATCTGGTTGCGTACATAGCTAAGTTTTTCTTCGTTTGACATGTTGCTGCTTCTCCATTGAATGTTGCCAGCCGACTTCGCTGGCTGGTTGTGGCCGGTGGTTGGTACCGGATGTTCTGTTGAGCCGCCGAGCCGTCACTTTGGCTAACGCGGCACTCGATTGCCACTTCTTCATTTTCCCCGGTTATTGACTTCACACTTGGGAAGAGGTTGCTCATATTTCGATATGGACTTTTTCATACCCGCGTAATTTCGTTACACTGCTTGTGAGGCAAGCGAGGACATGGGCATTTGCAAGTGCGGCAGGAAGGTTTTGGGAATCGGCAAACAGTGTCGCCGGTGTGCGGCCCTTCAAGAACTTGGTTTGACTCACGGTGCTAATGAAAAGTCCATCAGGTCTGCGTATATTGGTCAGGTAAAGGCTTGGCATCCAGACCGGCACATGAAGACTAAGGCACAGCAGTTGGCTGCGGACGAGAAAACAAAACGGATAAACGTCGCATACAAGTTCCTGACAGCACCTTCCAAGAAGGGAGACGCACCTTCTTCAAGGCGCTCGACTGGGACTCCAGCATCTCCATCGAGAACCACGCACGGTACCGGCGACAGTCAGCAGCCGCCCAAAGGGTCGAGCGCGACACGCACGAAGCGGTCACGGAGTTCACGACAAGCGGTTCCAAGCTACCCGCAGCGGGATTTCATTGCGTGGAAAGCAGCCTTCGACGAGTTACCTATGGGTCGCACAAAAGCTGCGGAAGGATTGAAGAAGTGGATTAACAGTGAGGCCGCGCAGCGTGCTTCAACCATTGCATTCTTGATAAATAGTTGTAAACAATATGGAATTGCACCTAACCTCAATGGATTTGCAAGACCCGAGGACGCACGAGACGATGTGATGAAGCGTCTATGGAATGGCTCAGTACCAAACGTGAAGGAGCGCACCAGCGCAATCGACTCTGATAAGCGATTCATCAAAAAGATGGATGAGATGAGGGAGTCGGTCGTGTCCTTTACCGAGGATATTCAGCGTCGAAGCGCACAATTGCCAACGCAAGACGGAGGCTTCTATCTGTCACTGGACAATGTGCGTAAAAGCTGCATTCATCTGTCGGCCTTGCTTTCCACGGCATCTCTACTCGTTAAAAGAGAATATGTGCAGCCAGTGAGACTGGCCGATTGCTGTACAGAACTCGTGTGGCACCTTGAAGCGATGCATGGTCTTTCTCAGGCGGAATGTCATGCCCTAATCAAATGTGCGTTGCTTGCCTATGGCTGTACTAAAGAACAAGTGACTCCGTTTGATACTCGCTCCGTTAAAAGAGGTACTATCCGCGCCAAGAAGGAAGCTCTTGCCAAGAAGATTCTCGAAGGTGCCAATGTCATTGCTCAGGTCATGCAGGAAAACAAACGTCAAAGTGTCGGCTCTGACGCACCTATGAAAAAGTCGCCCCTGTAAAACACGGTACTTCTTCCCAGCTTCTACGCTTATATCCCCTCATTATCAGGAAGTAGGGCAATGGCTGATGCCATCCCGACTTAATGATGGAGGAAGAAATGGGCGAGAATCCCACGATTGAACAGCCGGATGCCTCATGGAGCCCAGTCCACACGCTGACCGTTCCGACCGTTGCACTTGAGCTACCTGCAACGGTCGAGGACCACGCTGACCCGCTCATGACCATGCTGGGGGCGATGAGTACCACCGACCTCATCAATTATGTCAAGGACGAGATTGCCATCGGGGAGCGGGTGCTGGCAGATGAGAAAGCCGCTGCGGAGGCGCACAAGCGCATCAAGGGTCAGCGGTTGCAGGTTACTCACGAGGTTGTCTGCGCCTTGCGGGAACTCAAGTCCCGCTGCAAGGCAAGCAAGACTTGGGAGAAGACCCTGCTTGAATGCGGCATCACCCCCGGCACATGGCGGTCATGGGATTGCAGAGAACTGAACGAACTTACAACCGGCAAGCGGACAGGGAGCCGCAAGCCGAAGAACACTCAGCCGGGAGTACGGGTTAGCGTGACCGCAGCAAAGGCGGCGGTCGATGCCAAGCGGGAAGCGGCGAAGGATGAGCCGGTCGAGCCTGAGTATCTGGACGAGGAAGACGAGTTCATCACCCGCTGGAACGAACAGGCGAAGGAAGATGCAAAGTGCCGCCGCCTTGCTTGGCGTGAAGGTGGCAACGTGGAGCGGTCGTTTCAGATTGCTTACCAGTTTGATGTGCCTGATGGAACAGAAAAGTTCAAATCGTTCAAGGTGTGTCAGCAGTCCGAGAAGGTTGGTAACCGCTGGTGCTTGGAGGATGGATGGTTGGGCATGATTCCCGAGGCGGGAACACGCTACTTCTCAACCAAGGCTGAGGCACTGGCTGCGGTCATAGAGGCGTTCAACCGCATGACCGATTTGACGCTCAGAATCAAGACGGTTCCGGTCGCCAAGGTCGAGGAGCCTGAGCCTGACGAGCAACCAACCACCAACGCCATTACCGCCGTAGAGATGCGGTCGCTGTTGGACAGCCTTCACCCCGGCGAGTCCGTGACCTTGCCAGCGAAGGAAGGCTATGCGTGCGCCAAAGAGTTCGCCAAGCTGATGAAGGCGAGTGGGGAAAGTTACACCGTCATCCACAAGGGTGACTGCACTAGGGTGACCCGCAACATCGTTATGAAGCCAACCGTCGCCAAGAAGAACGTATGTGACCTGTGCGACCACGTTCCGTTCGCCTCACCTCAGACGCTCGGTCGCCATGTTGTTGCTGCCCACTCATCACCCAACCCGAAAGCGTCAGGTGATTGATATGGGACGCAGGAAGTTATACCAGACCGAGGAAGCACGGAAGGCAGCACACGCTGCCAGCCAGCGGAAGTATGTCGCCACGGAGAAGATGTACGCCGAGAAGGCGCAGAAGTCAGCGGAGATGAACGAACGCATCATCCAGCGCAACTTCGGGCTCCTGTTCGGGATTACCGGCAGGAACCACAAGGCTCTGCTCAACTTCCTGTCGTTCGCCGACCAAGACGACCTCGGGTCTATGCACAAGAGGATTGCCCTCAAGCTGCACCAGCAGGGTGCTGACCATGACAAGGTGGTGGCGTACAACCTCGCTTGGGACGCCTTAGAAAAGACGTTTCCATCAGGTGATAGCAATGGCTGAGTTCAACGAGGTCGTCAACGCCTTCTTCCGGCATGTGATGGTGCCGCTCTATGTCCTGATGGCTATCGGCAGGACGTTCCCATTAACCAACCCCACCGAACGCCGGTACGCCGACGAAGGCAAGCTGACCCCCGAGTGGCAGGTAGTGTGGGGGGCATCAGGCACGAGTTGCGCCTGAAATGAACTAGCATCTGCCGCGCCACAATCTGTGGCGTTCGACCAACGACAACAATGCAGTTAGACCGGGGCGCACGGCCCTCAACGCGCACGCAAATGCACGTCGCCTGAAGTGTGCCTCAACAACCGCCTAAGCGCCTAACACGACACGTATGTCGTTACGAAAGGAGACACCGAATGGAAACCTCATCGCAAACTATCGACCAACCAACCTTACCGCCAGCGGGGGAGGCTGACCCACGGGCGGCGTTGGTACCGGCAAAACCTACGCCCAAGGCAAAGACCAACAAACTGACTGCTGCCGAACGCCGGTTCATCAGCCTCGACAAGAGTTATCACGAGATGGATGCGGCTGCTCTGAACCGTGAGTTCAAGCGCCTAGACAGCATCGCCGCTAAAGAAGGTAAGAACGCCAAGCATGCATTGGAGCGTGCCATCCCCCATCTGTCCGACATACAAATGTTGACCTCGCAGCGGGGAGCCATGCGTAAACAAGTCCTAGCCGCCGCGAGAGTGCCGGGATGGTCGGACTATCTGAACAAGTATTCGGACAACTACGGCGTCTCTGCGTCCACCATCAAACGGCGAATCGTTGCCTACCGTGGTAAGTCAGGGGCGCAGCCGAAGCCGAAGAGGGACGACCCCCCGCCTCCCCCACCGAAACTGACGACTGCACAGACGAGGAAGGCTATCAAGGCTATCACCGTCGCCGGGGATGCATTCGCCGCATACAAGGCGGGAAATGCGATTGAGCCGTTCGTGGACCAATGGGAAAAGGTTGCATTCACTCCAGAGGAGCAGACTGCCATCATTGACATGCTGGAGGGCAACGTTGACACGGATGCGGAACTCACTCGGAAAACCATCGCCATCATTAAGACTGGACAGAGCTATATTCGCTGGCTTGAGGAGTTCGTGCCGTGGGATACGTTGACTGACGAACAAGAGTTTAACCATCGTAAGCGTAGCGACCCGTGGGCGAAACTGCTTCGCTATGTCGCCGGGTTGGAAGAAGCAAGTAAGGAGGCTGCATGATTTGTCACCAGCGTGTCATCAGAGATGCGGCAGCACCCGAGCCTGACGAGGAACTCAAACGGGAACTCGCTCGTGATTTCTCGAATGCGACCGTGAGACAGATAACCCGCGAGGAAGCGAAGCCGCTCATCTTGAAGTATGAATGGTTGGGAACGATGGGCAGTGCCCGGTGGTTCTACGGGTTGTTCTTCGGTCCATATCTGGCGGGATGCGAAGCATTCGGAAGCACAGTTGGGAATCATGTAGCCTCATCCATTGCGGGAAAGAAACACGCTAGTCGTGTGTGCGAATTGATTCGTGGATGTTGCGTTCCTTGGGCGGACAATCCGGTTGAGTCAAAGGGCAGGATTCACACAGGACGTGCAGCATCGCATTTAATCAACGAAGCGTGTAAGCGGATGGCGGAGGAGCACAACCGGAACATTGTTGTAGCCTACAGCGACCCACGGGCGGGGGAAATTGGAATCTGCTATCAGGCTACGAACTTCATGTATACGGGCCGCACGTCTCCGACTGAGCAATTCAAAATGCCCGATGGCTCCGTGCACGACTGTAAGCAACTTTCCAACCTGAGCCGTGACCGCTGCGACCGTCGCGGTCTAACTCTGAGCTACAAGCACAGCCGCGAGACGCAGCGACTCATGCTGTTGGAACAGGGAGCGGAATTCTTTATGGGGGCAGCAAAGCATCGCTATGTCCTAATCAGCGGAGACCGGCGAACAAGGAAGATGTTACGGACAGCGATGATACTCGAATCGCTTCCTTACCCCAAAAGATAACTCGGGTCATTTGAACTGAGTTATGGTCATTCATCCGGCTTCCACACAGCGAATGCCATACCGACACCCGTGCGGGTCGGCATATAAGCACGAGCGAGTGTTTGTTTGTCGGAAAACTCCTGCTTGAGTGGAGATGACAGCAAAGCCTCGGGATTCATGGTTCACTTTTTCCACATTTATTGGGATTCCTATTATGTCACCAATAATCAGCGGAAAAACGTTTTCCAAATCCTTTAGTAAAGGTGCTGTGACCCAACACCAGAAGGAGACAGAAATTGGATAACAAGAAAATTGAAAAACTCGAAGATGCCGTCCGTGCGATGCGTCGGCTGTACCATGATGCCATCGCGAAGGAAATCGAAACAACTGACAGGACGTATTCCGACATCGCCAAAACGTGGGGCGTGAGTGAGCAAACAGCCTACACAGTAGCCCGTGAACGTGGGCTCCGCCGCAACAGCCAGCAGCCCGACAAACAACCTGATGAGGCCGACGCTGGTCTCAATGCCGAAGGGGGAGGTTCCCATGAATAGCAACGAGATTCTCATCGAAGCGCGTCTGCCCATTCGTGGACTTCCCAACATTGCCCTGCTGACGGCACGAGAAAGCGAGGTCAGGTGATGCCAGCATACCTCTCTGAAATGTTGTACCGTCTCTGCACCAAAGACATGTACTCATTCTTTCTGCAAAACAAATCGGGCTTTCTATGGTTAGCCAAAAGCTGGATTGATGGAGATAGGGACGAATCTGTTAACAGGTCAACCTTTCGGGCGGCGATACTCTACTTCCAGAAGCAGGGGCGTGCTTTAGGAAGTGTAGATGCCTTACTACAGTACGTCATTCACAACCCGGATGAGATTCGCGAATTCAAGCAAATTGCCGGGTTCAACGATGACATTGGTGATTTAGCCAATTACACTTCAGACCCTTCCGACGCGGCTCTGGACGACAACCTATTGTTCTGTACTCTACTTGCCACTGCGAGGAAGAAATGGATTACCAGCCAGTTCAAAGCGGCGGCGGGAATTGCAAACGGTAACGAGACCCCTGACAAACTAAAGGAGTCTGGCCCCTCTGCGGCCATTCGATGGATACGTGGGGAACTTGCCAAAGACTTTACACCTGAGGCTCCCGCAGTGGCGGGAATGCTCCACGAGAATGTGCCCAATATCCGTCAGGGGTTAGTGGAAAGGTTGGCGGATGAAAAAGGCGACCGCTTCCCCCTTGGTCTCCCACACATTGACGACTGTGTGATTGTTGGCAAGCAGAAACTCAGATTCATCGCCATCATCGGCATGAGTGGGGATGGCAAGACAACATTGACGAACTACATCTGCTACAACTGGCTGCGACAGGGTGCTCATGTGCTCTATTGCTCGACGGAACACAGCCCCCAAGAGATTTGGGAGTTCATGGCATTCCTTCACCAATCGCATCCTGATTATGACTTTAGACTGCCGTCGCTAAATGACTGGGATGGGAAAAAGGGTGTTGTCACCAGACAAGATTTGTCCAACATGAGCACGATTCTTACCGACATTCAAAATCGGAAGAATCTTCCGGGGCTACTTGACTGCCAGCAGTTCCGTGACTGGGATAGCATCGTTGACCATCTCAACCAGAACCACAAGACCAACAAGTACGACATCCTCATCGTTGACTACCTCGGTCGGCTTGATGTGCCGGGTGACCCTCGATTCCGCAATGAGGCCATGAAGAAGCTGGTACACGATGCACAAGGGCTCACCCGTTCTTTCGATGGCAACAAGGGACTCATTGTGCTCACTCCCATTCAAGTGAACCGTGAAGGGAACAAGAAGGCTCAGAAGGCTGAGGAAGGCGAAGCACGGTACGACTTGAACGCCATCTCGACTGTCTCTGAATACCAGCACGACTTGGATTTGTGTCTGTCTGTGTGGTCTGACGATGACATGAAGATGGGTGAACAGATAGAAATCCAGCAACTCAAGCAGCGGCGTGGTCGCCGGTCGCCAACCAAAAGAATGCAACTGAACCCATCAAGCGGAGCGTTTGGATACATCGACG
>Ga0181520_10001847_pt1 | contig 41623 bp, 37 predicted proteins | sample PEATcosm2014_Bin_29_FD_132451 | JGI IMG/M metagenome (GOLD analysis project Ga0181520, IMG submission 132451) | Peatland microbial communities from MTU Mesocosm Facility, Houghton, MI, USA - PEATcosm2014_Bin02_30_metaG | ecosystem: Environmental > Terrestrial > Soil > Wetlands > Peat | place... | reverse complement strand
TTCTCGATCACTACCTGTGCCTCCCTCAGCGAATAGAAGATCTCTCCGTTCAAGCACTCGACTGGTAGCTTTCCGTTGAAGCTTTCGCAGTAGCCGTTCTCCCACGGACTCCCCGGTTCGATGTACAGCGTCCCCCCTTTCCCACCTTCCCCAGCCACTTCCGCAGTTCTTCTGCCACGAACTCGGGGCCGTTGTCCGAACGAATGTTTTCCGGGATTCCTCGATACAACCTCACGTCCGCCCGCGCTTCAATCCCTTCGTACCTCCCCAGCCTTCTCGCCACCCGAATCGCCAGACACTCCCGCGTGCATTCGTCAATCAGCGTTAGCATCCGCAATGTCCTGCCGTCGTGGGTCATCGCGCTCACGAAATCGTAGCTCCACACCTGGTTCGCTCGCTCCGGCCGCAGCCGAGGGCACGATCCGTCGTTCCACCACAACCCGCCTTGCGGCCTTTGTCTCTGCGGCACTTTCAACCCCTCGCGTCGCCAGATCCGTTGCACGCGATCCTTGCCTACATGCCAGCCGCGATCCCGCAACAGCGCGGTGATCCGCCGCTAGCCATAGCGCCCGTATGCGCTGGCCAGCGCCACGATCTCGCGCGTCAACGCATCTTCGTCGCTTCGGTAGTGAACTTCGTAGCGTTGTGTCCCTCTCCATTGCCCCAGCAGCCGGCAGGCATGTCGCTCCGACACTCGGTAGCTCTCTCGCCTGCATGCCTGACCGCGCCACGCCGCCGCTCAGGGCTTAGAAGTTTCCCTCCGCCACATCCTTCAGAATTTGCTTCTCCAAAGACAGCTCCGCCACCAGCCGCTTCAGCTTGGCGTTCTCCCGCTCCAGTTCCTTGAGACGTTTGGCTTGATCGAGTTTCAATCCGCCGAATTCCTTCCGCCAGCGGTAGTAAGTCTGTGCGGTGATCTCGGCCTCTTTGCAGGCTTAGGGTGTGGTTTTCCCGTTGGCTAGTTCCACTGCAACCTGCCGCAGCAGGGTCACGATCTGCTCCGGCTTATATTTCTTCATCGGCATACCAGCTTCCCTCCAGAGTGAATTCTCTCTCACTCCCGCTGGTACAAAAAACCCCGGTCACGTCAGGTGCAGGCGTGCATTCAATTCGCAGGCTTCACCGATTCCATCAGCCCGAAAAATCCCTCTGCCATCGTTGGATGGATGTACACCGCGCCCTTCAGCAACGTGTACGGGGCGTTCGCCCAGATCATCGCGCCGAGGATCTGCACCGTCTCTCCGCCTTCGCTCCCCAGAATCGCCGCGCCCAGAATGCGGTCGCTCTGCGCGTCTACAATGATTTTCATAAAGCCCGCGGTTTCGTCGCGCTCGATCGCGCGCGATACGCTCGACATCGGAAACGTACCCATCTTGAATTTGCGTCCCGACGCGCGCGCCTCCGTTTCGGTAATGCCCACGCGACCCAACTGCGGGTCGGTGAAAAGCGCATAGGGCAGATAGCGGTTTTCGGTGCTCAGGTTTTTCCCCTCGATCAGATTCGCGTAAACAATCTGATAATCGTTGTAAGAAATGTGCGTGAAGGCCGGCCCGCCCTTGATGTCGCCCAGCGCCCACACGCCCGGAACATTTGTTTCCAATCGGCCGTTTACCTTCACATATCCGCGCGCGTCTGCCGTGACGCCGGCCGCTTCCAGCCCCAGGTCGTCCGTGTTCGGCCTGCGTCCCGTAGCGACGAGCAGGTGCGACGCTTGCAAGGTTTCCGTCGTTGCGCCGGATTCCACGGTCAGCGCAATTACGCCATTCCGATTCTCGACGCGCTTCGTCGAAGTGTTCACACGGAATGCGATCCCTTCGTCTTCAAGCGTCTGCTGCAGCGCCGACGCGATGTCCGGATCTTCGCGTGGCATGATGCGTTCGCCATTGTGAACGATGGTCACGCGGCTGCCGAAGCGCCTGAATATTTGCCCGAATTCCAGCCCGATGTAACCTGCGCCGAGGATCAGCAAATGTTCTGGCACAGTTTGCAGTTCCATGACCGTGGCGTTGGTAAGATACGGAACCGTGTCAATCCCAGGAATTTGCGGGATCCTGGGGCGCGTCCCGGTATCAATGAAGATTTTCTCGCTCTCGAACGGTTCCGTGCCTACTTGCACCTGGTGCGGCCCGGTGAATTTCGCGTGGCCGCGGATCAATTTTATATTCGGCCTGGCGTCCACTCGTTTCTGCACGCCCCCGCGCCCTCTTTGCACCACTTGATTCTTACGGGCTACGACGGCCGGCATGTCCACGCTGACCTCGCTCGCACGCACCCCCCAGCGCGCCGCCTCCCGCGCGTAATACGCCACCTGCGCGGAGGCCACCATCGTTTTCGTCGGCGTGCAGCCGGTGTTGATGCACGAGCCGCCCAACTCCGCGCGCTCGATCAGTGCCACTTTCCACCCCAGATCGGCCAGCGCTGCCGAAAGTGGATTCGCCGCCTGCCCGGAGCCGATCGCGATCGCATCAAATTTCATGTCGTTCCCTCCGCGACACCCGCATCAGTACGCACGCCAAGTGTAACCGGATTTTCGCAGCCTGAAACGGCGCCGACCGGAAAAACTCCAGTCCGAGTTGACACTCCCCACGCTCTCTCGCTCGGTTTCTGCAAGGGAGCGAAGGAAACTCGCGCAAAAAATGCCTCAGGATTTTTGCCGCTCCAATTTAGAATCATACGCATGGCCAGGGGTTGGGAAAGCAAAGCAGTAGAAGGTCAGGTCCAGGAATTTCAGTCGAAAGAGGACCGCAAGAACCAGAAGCAAATCTCGCAGGATCAGGTGGAAGCCCGCCGCAAACGAGGCGTGCTGCTGCTCTCACGCGCGCGCGTCGAAAAGCAGCTCCAGTCCAGCCAAGGCCCCCGCTATCGCGAACAACTCGAACGCGCTCTCGCCGACCTCGATGCCCAGCTCGCGCAAATTCCCACCGACACAAAATAAATCTGCTTCTAAAACCCCGCCGATCCACATCAAGTGTTTATGGGATGGCTTCTGCACCATGATGCGTGTAGAAAGCAGAGGCGATCGATGCCGTCAGGCAATTCAGCTTCCGAAACGTTAACCGCTCGCTGCTGCATAGTAGGCGGAGGCCCCGCCGGGATGGTCTGCGGTTTTCTGCTCGCCCGCGCCGGAATTGATGTGCTGGTGCTGGAAAAGCACGCCGACTTCCTGCGTGACTTTCGCGGCGACACCATTCATCCCTCCACACTCGAGCTGATGTACGAACTTGGAATCCTGGAAGATTTTCTGCGCCGCCCGCATCAAGAGCTTTCACAGATCGGCGCCCAAATCGACGACTTCCACTTGACCGTCGCGGATTTCTCACATCTGCCCACGCACTGCAAGTTTGTCGGACTGATGCCGCAGTGGGATTTCCTGAATTTCATCGCGGAGAAAGCCAAAGCCTATTCTGGGTTTCACCTCCGCATGGAAACAGAAGTCACCGACTTGCTCGTCGAAGATGGCCGTGTGGCCGGCGTTCGCGCCAAATCGCCACACCGCCCTCTGGAAGTGCGCGCCGATCTAACTATTGGAGCTGACGGACGCCGTTCGATCGTCCGCGAAAAGGCCGGCCTCGAAGTGCTGGACCTCGGGGCGTCCATTGACGTGCTATGGATGCGCGTCTCGCGCGCCCCCAGCGATCCAGCCCAAACTCTTGGCCGGTTCAGAGCAGGGAAGATCCTGGTGACGATTGATCGCGGGGAATATTGGCAATGCGCTTACGTCATCTCCAAAGGGGCGTTCGACGCCATTCGAGCAAAAGGCGTGGCAAGTTTTCGGGAGGAAATCGCCGGCATCGCGCCATTCTTACGCGAACGCCTTGGCGAACTGAAAGATTGGAACGACGTGAAGCTGCTTTCCGTAGCTGTGGATCGCCTGCGCCAATGGTCGCGCACCGGGCTTCTCTGCATCGGCGATTCGGCGCACGCGATGTCTCCGATCGGCGGCGTAGGAATCAATCTCGCCATTCAAGACGCGGTCACCGCCGCGAATATTCTCGCCGAGCCGCTCACAAGAGGCGCCGCCAACGATGAGCGCCTCCGCGCCGTGCAGCGCCGGCGCGAATTTCCCACGCGCATAACTCAGGGATTTCAGGTTTTCGCGCACAAGCGTTTTCTCGGCCCGGCGTTGCGGAACACTCAGCCGATTACTCGACTGCCATTTGCGCTAAAACTCCTGCAGACATTCCCGATCTTGCGTCGCATTCCCGCGCGGCTGATAGGAATAGGGGTTCGGCCGGAACACGTGCGCACGCCTGACGTGAAGCAGCAATCGGCGCGCTAAGGTTGGAAAACGGAGCTAGTCGCGCGGGCGCCCAGGGTCGGGATCCTCGACGAACACAACGCCAACACCGTTCTGATTTTTTTCGCGCCCCAGTTCGAAGTGCACCACGGTCCCGCGCAAAGTCATTACGCTGGAAACTGTGGGATCGCTGGAAGCTTCAATCACCACGCGCACTTCAGACTGCAGGCGCGGACGGCTGTGCAGCGCCAGGTAAGCGCCTTGCAGACTGATATCGCGCACCGTCGCCTTTTCCTCGAATGGTCTGCCGTCTTCCGTCTGCCCGCTGATGGTGGCGGAAAACCGCAATCGGCGGCGAATCCCGGTCCGCGTTTCCTTCATTTCCACGGCCACGCCGCGTTCGCTTAAGCTGATGGACATGCCTTCGGTGGCCGCCCACGTAGCAGGGAACTCCTGGCGCGCCGCGGAGAGGAATCCGTCCACCACCTTGTCCGGCGAATCAGGATCGTGATGGAACAAAACCAAGTTTCGCACTTTGGCTTCGCGCGCGATCTTCACACCTTCCAGCCAGCTGGAATGCCCCCAGCCTTTGCGGTCGGAAGCCAGCTGCTCGGGAGAATATTGCGAATCGTAAATCAGGACGTCCGCGCCGTGCGCGAGTTGCCGCAGATTCTGATCGCAAACGGGTTCTCCGGGTTCATTGTCGGTGGCGTAGACGATCGAGCCGCCGGTCGTGTCGAACCGGTATCCCAAGCATCCCTGCGGATGGTTCAAATACCGCGCGGTGACGTGCGTGCCGTGGACGTCCCACGATTCTCCGTTGGCCACTTCGCGAAAATCGCGCGCGGCCGTCATCATCGTGACGTCCACGGGGAAGTACGGGCTGGCGAGCTGCGCCGCGAATACCTGCTCCAGGCTATTCGGTCCCAGATATTTCGATTGGAAACTGTAGAAGTGAAATCGGTTCTGCGATTCGAAGAACGGGTGAAAGAACGGGATGCCCTGGATGTGGTCCCAATGGTAATGCGTCACCAGAATGTGCGCTTCGATGCCCATCCCGCGCCGGCGTTCGGTGAGATGGTTGCCGAGCATGCGCAAACCCGTGCCGCAATCCAAGATAAATTTGGTCCCGTTCGGCGCGGTCAGTTCCAGGCAAGGCGTGTTCCCGCCGTAGCGCCAAGTGTCGCGCTCAAGCGTCGGCGTGGAGCCGCGCACGCCCCAAAATACAAGTTTGGCAACCTGGTGCGTCATCAACGGGCGGCTTGCGACGCTGCGCGCCTGCGCCCCCTCTGAGAGTTGAGGTTCACGAAACTGAGCCATGGTAGGCGGGTGCGGCGAGGTAAGTCAATTGCGTTTCGGCCGATGCGTTCGTTCCCAACAGCCGTTGCGATCCACAACGTCATTGTCCGCGGACGCGCCGCGAATCCGCGCTGTAAGGCGAACCAAATCGCGGTTAGAATCGAGCGAATGCCAGAACAAGCCCAGAAATCTGGCGCCCGTTCGCACGACGGGCACAGCCACGGTCACGATCATGCTCACGACCAGGGTCACAGCCACGGTCTGGGCGGCCATTCGCACGCAACGCTTCCCGCCGAAGGCATGACCCTCGCGCTAGGAGCCGCGGTCGTCGCCACTTTCGCATTAGTGGCTGTCGAGCTGCTCGCAGGTTACGCGGGGCATTCCATCGCACTTGTCAGCGACGCCGTGCACAACCTCACCGACGTGCCCACCTTGGTGCTTTCCTGGCTTGCGATGCGCTGGGCCGCCAAGCCTCCGACGCCGCAGAAAACCTACGGCTACCATCGCGCGGGAATTCTAGCCGCGTTCGTCAACGCGATGCTGCTCACGCTGGTTGCTCTCGGGTTGGTGTACGAATCGGTGCTGCGCCTGCGTCATCCGGTGGAAGTGAAGACCGGATTGATGCTGTGGGTGTCGGTGTTCGCGCTCTTGATTAACGGCGGAATCACTTTCGCGCTGCACAGCGGCCGCCGCGACCTGAATTTGCGCAGCGTGTGGATTCACAATCTGGGTGATGCGCTATCGAACGTCGCGATCGTCGTCGGTGCCCTGGCCATCCGTTATACCGGCACCACTTGGGCGGACCCTGTCATCGGCATCGCGATCGGCGCGATGGTGCTGTGGTCCGGCGTCGGCATCCTGCGCGAGAGCACGCACATCCTGCTCGAAGGCCTGCCGCGAACCATCGCGCTGGAAGAAGTGGCGCGCGCGCTGCTAAAAATCGATGGCGTCCAGGAAGTGCATGATATCCATATCTGGACGCTCGGCACCGACCTGAACGCGCTTTCCTGCCACATCTGCATCCCGGACATGCACATGGAAGAAAGCGAGAAAGTCCTGGCGAAAATCCACGAAGTGCTCGACCAGCAATTCAAGATCACGCACACGACCATCCAGTTCGAGCGCGCCGGCCTCCCAGCCGATGCCGGCCTCTACATGCCGGAACCAATCCGCCGTTCCGAAGGCTGAGCGTTCTGGCATTCGGCGTGGAGGCAGGCAGGCGGGTTTTCGTCGCGCCCGCGTCTCGCCGGCTCTTCGATTTTGATGGTGTAGCGGCCAGAAGAGGCTGATCGAATTGGGCAACGGTTGCCTGGCTACTTCTGTATTTGCATTCTTAGCTTCGGTCTACGGTCGTAGTCTATCGCTGGGTCGTTGGATCTTAGAGCTAGGACATATTTTATTTCCTTTTGGAGTACTTCCGACGTCGAGGCAGTCGCGGATTCCCATAAGATCTCTCTTCGCACGGTGAAATCCCGCCTCATCTTGCGCGTGAAATCCTGCGCAACGAGTTCGGGATTGACACTCCCGAAGTAACAAATGTCGTCTGTAAGATCACTTCCAACATAGCTCTTGCCATTGGGAAAGGTAACCTTGTAGATCACCTTTTTCGGGAGCTTACTGCGCTGATGGAGGTTTGGCATCGGCGTCAGAACCATCGGCATTTTATGGACTCATTGCGACAGCTTTAGTACACCGGCGCGCCACCACAATTCGCAGCAGCTACAGGGGAAGCTGCATGGGTGTTCCGCGCTCCTGATTCACGCGTTGCGTTGCGTCTGCATCGAAAAGTTCTGCTGATATGCTGAGGCGGCGCCCTTCGGGGGTGATGTAGATGACTTGACCTTGCGTCATGGTGAAGGCCACCACGTCCAGCCGGCTGCCATCGCGCAATACCAGCGCCAGCGTGCCCACATCCGGCAGCGGTTCTCGCTGCTCGACTTCCTGTTGTTCGGCCTCGTGCGGCGCGGCGCTTGCTTCGGTCTGCCCGTCATCGCGATTGTCAGCCCTTTCGCTGTTTCGGTCAGCGCTGCGATCGCCGTTTTGGTCACCGTTCCGATCGTTCGTCGCCTCAGCTTGCCGGTCATCGGCCAGTTGGCCCTCGACCTCCGCCGAGTCCTGCGCCGTATCTTGCAACGCGGCTGCCGATTCATCACCGGGCGCTGCATAGTAATACCCGCCCACGCCGAGGATATAAACCACGCGAGGCGTTCCGACTGGCGTCGCGCCGGATGGCGGGTTATGGCGGCGGTTCACCGGCGGGCCGATCGGCGCGAACACTCGTCCTGCCGCAGTCGGACTTCGCTGCGCGGAAGAAAATCCCGCATGGCGAGAAGGGATATCTGTGGAACCAACACTGGCACGCGAGCGAACTGCGGAAACAGAAACAGCGCTGGGAACGCTTGAAGATGTGCGCACGACGCTGGCAGCGTGGGGTGCGGCGCCAGCCGGTGCAGAGGCGAAATGAGCGCCGGAAGCAGCGAATCCGCCGCCAGCGGCTCCGTGCTGTGCCGCGGCCATGCCCGGCATTGCCAACAGCGCCACGCCCATTAACCCGATCAGCAATCGCGGTTTCATGATTCTCTCCGCCGCGCCCTGTCCATAAGACGCTGCAAACCGCACGACGGTTGCCGATACTTTACCACCATCCGCGCCACAGCCCCACACGATGAACTTTTGTAGTCGCGCCGGTGTCTAATGGGCATGGCTCGCCTCAAGTATCTGGAACAAAGCATTCGCCCATCGGTAGCCTCGCGCCTCAGAACGGCGAAACGCCGGTCCCCATATTACTGCTGGCTGGATGTTTCCGCGCTACTTGCGGTGCTACTGGTGATTCTCATATCGTTCATCTTGACTCCGCAGCCGGCTGCAGGCAGACACGGCGTGAGCCTGGACTTAGCCAGCAGCCGGCATTCGATGGGACTTTCGGGTGCGCTTCGCGACGACGCGTTGCGACTAGCCGTTACCCGTGACGGAAACCTGTACTTGGGCAGAGAAAGAATTAATCCCGGCGAGCTGCCAGACCAACTGCGAGATGGCGTGCGATCCGGTGCGGAAAACAGGGTCTATCTCTTGGTTGACTCCAGAATCAAATACGCAGAGATAAAACCGGTTCTCGACGAGATCGGTTTGGCCGGGGTGAAAAACATCAGCTTCTTGACTGAGCCAGTGCAAGCTAAGGGCGTTAACCCTTGATCGAAGCAGCCTTCGCCCAATGAGGCCCCGAAAGCTCACCTTGGCTTTTCCCTGCACCCCGGATGTGCTATAAACGTGCGTCCGAAGGACTACTAGAAATGGGACAGCCGGAAGCCGTAGTTCCGAAGGCGCAAGCAGCGGAGCCGGAAATCAGCACTCGCGGGGCGCAAGCCGAACCTTCACAGTATTGCCCGCGATGTTCGGCTCGACTGGAGCAGCGCAGCTGCAAAATGATCTGCGCTTCTTGCGGATATTACATGTCCTGCTCGGATTTTTACTGAAGAGAAAGATCGCCGCCCCCGGGCAGTGACTTCTCGGCACTACCGATTCCAAATACGATTTCGAATTTTCCAGGAGGCGCGAACGTGGCACTGAGAATGGTTGATAACGAAGTGAATGGCGTGACGGTGCTGGAGATCGAAGGGCGCATCGTGCTGGGCGAAGAGAGCAATGCGTTTCGTGAAAAGGTGAAGAGCCTGCTCGCCGCCGGCAAGAAACAGATCGTGCTGAATCTGGCGCAAGTCGGTTATATTGACAGCGCCGGCCTCGGCACTCTGGTGGCCACATTCCACAGCGCCCGCTCGCAAGGCGCCGTCCTGAAGCTGGCCAATCTCGGCTCGAAATTCAAGGAAGTGCTGCAGGTAACCAAGCTGATGACCGTGTTCGATACGTACGACAACGAAGCAGCAGCAGTCGCCAGCTTCGCCAAGTAAGTCGGCAGAAATTCGAAGGGCGGGTTCTAGCTGTGGACCCGCCCTTTGTTTCCTCGTCTCGACTTCACTGTCCGCTTCTCGCGTCCGCTTGCCCCGTCACGCGTCCTTCCACCTGATAGATCGCAATGCCGCTCAATAATTTGGGATAGAAGTCCGTGGACTTTTGCGGCAGCACGTCTCCACCCAGCGCAATATCGGCCACCTGTTGCACGCGCACTGGGTTCAGCAAGCAGGCGAGCTGCGCTTCGCCGCGATCAACGGCCGCGAGCGCCGCGTCCATTTCGCGCTCATAGGCCACATTTTTTTCCGCAGCCACGGCTTCGGCGCTAATCCCGAGGCCTTTTTCTAGTATCAGCCGGTGCAGCAATACCACATCCAGCCCGCGCTGCGCTTCCGATACATCCGGCAGCATGGCTTCCAGGTCGGCATCGCGCCGCAGCAGAAAAATATAGAACGCTCCGCCACCGGCATAGATGCCGATCGCGCGCCGCCCGTGATTTGTTCCCTCGAGGTCCTTGCGGAATTCGGCGTAAGCGTCGGCGCGTTCTTCGGGATTCTGAAATGGGTAGGAATACCAATCGAACGCCTGCGCCACGCTGTGGCGGAAACCGTCGAAATCGAAATTAGCGACGTTGCGGATCAGGCGATGCGTGGGCAGGATGGTCAAGCCCTTGGAATGCGTGTTGATGAACGTCATCATCGCGAATTCCGCCGCGGCGTAAGGATCGTTTACGCCGGCGGCGCGGGATTCGTTGCGAAAGTTAAGCGCCGTTTCGTAGCGATGATGCCCGTCCGCGATGATCAGCTGCTTATCCGCCATCGCGCTCTGAATTCTGCGGATCGTGGCAACATCGGTGACGGGCCACAGGCGATGCGTCACCCCGTATTCGTCGTGCAGTTCCTGCGGCGCGGAGGCGCGCGTCGCTTCTTCCAGCAGCGCGTCAATGCGGCGCGCGGGATCGTCATACAACATGAAAAGCTGGCCCGTCTGCGCGTGGGTGTGCCGCAGCAGCTCGATGCGGTCAGCTTTGGGCGCGGAAAGCGTGCGCTCGTGCCGGAACACGACTTGCGCGTCGTAATCTTCCACGCGACCGAGCGCGATAAAACCGATGCGCGTCTTGCGCGTGTGCGTTCCGGGCACCAGATATTCCTGCGAATAGACGTAAACCCCCGGGGCCGCATCCTGCAGCAGAATTTTCTCCGCAATCCATTCGCGGACTTTTTGCCCGGCGCGCGTGTATACGTCGTCTTTCGGCGAATCGCTCGCGGCGACGCGACCTTTCTCGATCGCGATCAAATTGTAAGGACTCGCGGCGTAATACTGCTCCTGCATCGCCGGCGTGATCTTGTCATAGGGCTGCGTGAGAACTTTCTCGAGCGGGACGCGGTTCGTATCGTAGCGAAAGGCGCGAAAGGGTTGAATTTCAGCCATGTGGGCCTCGGGTGGCGGTTTCAGCGACTTGAGAAACACTGATTGTACCAGCCGCGGCACCACAATCCAAAAGTCTGGCGTCGAAAAGAAGCGCACTGCTTTATGTGGCCGTTAAATTTGCAGATCGGCGACTCGCTGCAACAGGCGGATTAGGGTGGAGGCTTCGCCAGGCGTCAGTTCCTTGCGAAGTTTAGCTTCGGCGGCGCGGCGTTCTTTGACTAGACCCTCCCGGTACTTATTGCCTTTCGCCGTCAACTGCACCAGCAGCGATCGGCCCGTGTCAGCTTTGCGTTCCGACAGCAGGCCCTCGTGAATCATCGCCTTGATGGCGCGATGGACTACGGTCCGGTCGAACCCCAGCATCGTCGCGATCTGATTTTGATTTGGCGCCGCGCCGCCACGCAGCGTGGACATGATGAAGCCACGCGTTTGCGAGCACTTTGTTTTTTGTTCCAGCCTTTTGCCGATCGCAAAATAGGCCGACGCCAGATTCACGAGCACGGAATCCTTCAGGATTTCCTGCGGGATCAGTTTTTTGTCAACGATGATCATACGATGCGCACCGTTTCTTCCAGCGGCCTGCGCCATCGCGGGTGATCCACGTGGCGCGCCGATTTCTTTCCGATGGCGATGACCATCACAATCTCATGGTCCTTGCCGGAAAGCCGCAGCAATTTGCCCAAGCGGCGCCCGTCAAAGCCCTCCATCGGGCAGGTATTCAGACCCAGCGCTTCCGCGGCAATCATCAGGTTCTGGCATGCCAATGACGCGCTCTTGGTCGCCCACTTGAACATGCCTTGCCGCGCCACAGGGAGCGTGCCGGTCGTCTTCCAGAAATGTACGACACGAAGGATCGTCCACTTCAGCAGGCCGAAAACGCCAAACCAGCCCTGAATGAAAAACCATTTGCCGAATTTGGCCCGACGCTCGTATTCCGCGATTGTTTTCTCACTGAATCCGGCTGAGCGCATCCAGGCTAACTCGCTTTCCGTGGTGGGCTTCCAGGAGCCGATATCCGCGACCGCGACGATCAGGGCTGACGCGGTCGCAGCCGGACTCTGGCCGAAGCAAAGCCGCGCGGCCTCTTTTTTCATTTCCGGCGTCTCCACCCAGTAGAAGCGGTAAGGCTGGATATTAAAGCTCGAGGGCGCCAGGCGCGCCGCGTGGAGGATTTGCTCGCGCGTGCCCGGTAAAATCTCCACGGGATCGAACACCTTGATGGCCCTTCTTTGCAGGATAGCATCTAGAGCCTGGCTCATGTGCGGCCTCCATGTTGCTAGTGCAACATATAGATGTTGCTGTTGCAACATAAAAGCTTACGCGCCCGCCGCAGTGACAATTCCCGCCGCGCCGCATAAAATGAAAGTGTCGAACGGAAAATCCACGCGAGGTTCCCCTGACGCATGGCGGAAATTAATGGCCGGTTCTCCGGCGTGCGCGCCCTAATCTTCGATCTGGACGGCACGCTGATTGATTCGCAGCTGGACCTGGTGCTCGCGGTGAACGCCGCGCTGGAGCACATGGGCCGCGAGCCCCACGTACACGAGAAAATTTGCAGCTTCATCGGGAATGGCGCGCCCACGCTAGTGCGGCGGGCTTTGGGTGAAGATGTCACGGAAGCGGACGTTGAAAAAGGCCTCGCCTATTTTCTGGAATATTATCGCGAGCACATGCTGGACAATACCGACGTCTATCCCGGCGTGCGCGAGGCGCTCGTGCAGCTGCAGCAATATCCGATGGCGGTGCTGACGAACAAGCCGGTGCACTTCAGCCGCGCGATTATTGAGGGCCTGAATCTTTCGCGGTACTTCCGCTACGTCTACGGCGGCAACAGCTTCGAAACCAAAAAGCCCGATCCGCAAGGCGCGCAAATTCTGCTGCGCGAGCTGCAAGCCGCGCCGCACGAGGCGATGATGGTGGGAGATTCCGACGTAGATATCAAAACCGCGCGCAACGCGGGAATGCATGCGTGCGGCGTAACTTACGGTTTTGGTACGGAAAGTTTGCGCGCGCACCCGCCCGACATAATGCTCGATACGTTGAGCGACCTGCCCGCGCATCTAAAATGAAATCTGAAGCCCGCGACTCGGCACAGCCGCTCTAAGTTTTTGGGTAGGCTTTCCTGTACCAATCCCAAGTACGCTGTAACCCTTCTTCGAATCGCACGCTTGGTTCGTAGCCTAGAATTTTGCGCGCGAGCGAAACATCCGCCTGCGAATCGCGTATGTCACCGCTGCGGGGCGCATCATATTTCGCCTGGATGATCTTACCGGTAATTTGTTCGAGCAGCTTCAATACCTGATTCAGGGTAATCCGCGCACCAGTGCCACCGTTGAAGACCAGGCCCGAAGCGCCAGGCGCTTCGCAAGCTCGCAACGTCTCGTCCACGACATTCTCTACATAGGTGAAGTCGCGCGATTGTTCGCCGTCGCCATATATCACCGGCGGCTGCCCCTCGATTACCGCCAGCATGAAGCGCGAAAGCACGCCGGAATATTGAGAAGCAGGATCCTGCCGCGGCCCAAAAACGTTGAAGTACCGCAGACACGCGTTCTCCAGGCCATAAACGCGCCCAAAAACCTGCGCGTATAACTCGCCCACGTATTTCGTCACGCCATAAGGAGAAATCGGCTGCGCAGGCATGCTCTCGACTTTCGGCAGCGTCGGCGTCTCGCCATACGCTGCGGACGATGCCGCGAAAACGAACCGGCGCACCTGAGCATCCCGCGCAGCCACCAGCACGTTGAGAGTCCCGTCAATATTCACATGATTCGTTTCCAGCGGATTCAGCACCGAGCGCGGGACGGACGTCCGCGCGGCCAGGTGAATCACATAGTGCACGCCCTTGCACGCCGACTGCACCGCAGCCAAATCAACGATGCTCGCAATGTGCAGATCAATCTTGTCGCGCACTGCCGCGAGGTTCGATTCCTTGCCGGCCGAAAGATCGTCGAGCACCACCACTTCGTGGCCGCGCTGCACCAGCTCGTCCACCATGTTCGAGCCGATGAATCCGGCACCGCCGGTCACCAGATAACGCATTCTGAAAACCCTCCCTCAAGGCGCTAGCGCAAACGAGCGGCTACAGATTCATTTTCCGGCCACCTTTGACTATAGCCTTGCGCCTTGCGAACCGGCAACCTCTGGAACAACATATGGATGGCAGTTGCGCAACACGCGCAAGGCGAATTCAATGAGGTACTTTGCAATCTTTACAGCCCGCCGAGCCTTTATATGAAACTGGACCATCGCGCTTCCAGATCCAGCCGGCGCTTTGTCGCCGCCTTCATTTTCATTGGCAGCGGCATGTTCGCTGGGGTTTCTTTCGAGCGTTCGAGCGCCAACACAACACAGACCTCCGCGGGCGCCCCGAGCAAGGCATTCACTGGCGGTAGGATTTCCGTACCGGAGCCGCCCACGCCATTTCGCACCGGGGAAATCTTGAATTACCGCGTCGAGTGGGCGATTTTTCCAAATGCCGCCGCCCTGCAATTGAACATCGTGGAGCGCCGCAACCTTTTCGGCTGGCAGACGTGGCATTTCCGCGCTTCGGCGCACTCGGTGGTTCCGGCGCGCACCTTCTTTGAAGTGGACGATCAGTTCGATTCCTACACCGATACCACAACGCTCGAAAGTCACCAGTACGAAATGTATTTGAGCGAAATGGGTTCGAAGCAGAACGAGGTGTCACATCTCGTCACAATCGGGCAGTCCAGCCGCGGCAATGTCGCGCCCGTGATCGTGCAGCCCGGCACGCGCGATCCACTCGGCGGATTCTACGCCCTGCGCGCCGTGGATTGGCAACGCACGCCAGAACTTCACGTCCCGGTTTACGATGGCAGCGATTTATATGAGGTCCGCGCGCGCCAGGAAGCCGCGTCGGACCCGGTTGCGGTGGACGCAGGAAATTTTCAGGCCACAAAAATCTCCGTCCATCTCTTCGAGCATGGCAGGGAACTCCAGCACACCAGTTTCCTGGTGTGGCTGGCGCACAACACCGCACGCACGCCAGTGCTGGTGATGGCGCAAATGCCGGTGGGAAGTGTGCGGGTGGAATTGACGGCAGCGCCCAAATAATAATGTCGATGCAGCGCGCAATCAGGATGGCGGATTAATCTTCAGGAACGACCCAATCGTCCGGTGGAAAATCGATCTGCCAGAAAGTGCGCGAAGGTTTCAGGAATTCGATCCCCATCTGCGCCTTGCCGGCCTGCGCGGCGCCGACATATACGATGCGGCATTTCTGCTCGTGTTGCGTGGCTTTATTCGCCAGCGTGACTTCCTGCGCGGCGGCCACGCGCGCGGCCAGCGAAATGAGCGCTCCGTGCGCATTTACGACCAGCGTGCGCGTCTCTTCAGAGAACTCCTGATCGGACGCGTTCTTGCCGGTCACCGTAATCGGGACGCTCAGCAGCACCCTCATGCTGCGGCGGCGTCCCGGATCGAGCAACAGCGGCTCTTTGTCCTTTTGCGGTTGAGTTCGTGCTCGCATACCAACACGATAAAGTTTCGATTCGTACCAGGCAATGGAACTACCTTCCCATGTACGAAAACACAAACTTTTCCTGTTCGTTGGTACAGGCGAAAGATTATCGGCGGTATTTTGCGCGGAGAGTGGAGCCGGCTAGCAATGCACCACTTTTTCGCGATTCTGCTTCACATGGCGCGTGGCGTTGCGGGTATCCACCACGAGCTGGGAATGGCGTACGATCGCTTCATAGTCGTAACTGGTGTGGTCGGTGGCGATCAGCACGCAGTCGTAACTCGCCAGACGCTCCGGGGAGAGTTCCACGGACTTCATGTTGGAATAATCGTAGTGGCGCATTTTGAAAAGCGCCGGGAAATAGGGATCGTTGTAATCGAGCACCGCTCCGCGCGCGCTCAGAAGTTCCAGCAGTTTCAGCGAAGGCGATTCGCGCAGGTCGTCGACATCCTTCTTGTAGGCCACGCCCAGAAGCAAAATCTTCGAACCCTTCACACTTTTTTGATGGTTGTTCAGAGCGCTCACCAGCGCGTCCACCACGTTGTAAGGCATGGCGGTATTGATTTCGCCGGCCAGCTCGATAAAACGCGTCGCAAAATCGTATTCGCGCGCTTTCCAGGAGAGATAATAAGGGTCCACCGGGATGCAGTGTCCGCCCAGGCCCGGGCCGGGATAAAATGGCATGAAACCGAACGGTTTCGTCGCGGCGCTGTCAATCACTTCCCAGATATCCAAATCCATGCGCAGTGAGAGCTGCTTGAGTTCGTTCACCAGCGCGATATTCACACAGCGAAAAATATTTTCCAGCAGCTTCACCATTTCGGCTGCGCGCGTGGAGCTTACCGGCACCACCTTCGACACGATCTGCGCGTAGAGCGCCACGGCCGCGCGGCCGCTCGCCGGATTGATTCCGCCAACGACTTTGGGAATCTGCGCCAGGCCGAATTGCTTGTTGCCCGGATCTTCGCGCTCCGGAGAAAACGCCAGATAGAAATCCGTGGCCACATTCTCGCTGCCCGCGCCCCGCGCCAGCGGACACTTCAGGCCGCCCTTTTCTAGAATCGGCAGCACCAATTCCTCGGTAGTTCCGGGGTAGGTGGTGCTCTCCAGCACGATCAATTGGTTTCGTTGCAGGTTCGGCGCGATGGACTGGGCTGTCTTCTCCACATAGCTCAAATCCGGTTCGCGGCGTTCATCCAGCGGCGTGGGGACGCAGATCAGCACCGCGTCCATCTCGCGCAAGCGCGTGAAATCCGTGGTGGCGTCGAAGCGCTTGCCCTGCACGTGCTGTTTAATTTTGTCGGCGGAAATGTGCTGGATATACGATTGGCCGGCGTTCAGCTTGGTGATTTTTTCCTGATCGGTATCGAAGCCGGTGACGCGCTGGCCAACGTCCGCAAAGCGCAGCGCCAGGGGCAGGCCCACATAGCCGCAGCCGATAATTCCAATCTTGATTTCTTTTCCAGCGAAAAATTCCGGCTTGCGCTCCGCGGCCATTTCTCTCCCTTGGTGCTGCGAATTAAGGCAGCTGCGCCCAAACTGGGCTGAAGCCGCAATATAAATCGAACCATTACTATAACAAGAATCCGAACCTGCTCCTAGGCAGCCTCAGCGGTGTGCGTGTAAGCGTCGCTTGCCGAAGATGCATCGCGGAACCTGAGTCCGATATGCGGGAATCGGGCCAATCTGGTTGCTGGCAGATGAAAATTACGCGCACGTGCGACGACAATCTCGTGTTTGGTTGACTTGAGGCGCCTGACGGATGATTCCCGTCAGGCCGAGACGCTCGTTTCGCGGAGGCAGGGGACGGAGCAGGCAGGAGACGGCGCGCTCGGTGCAATCAGGCGATTGCGCTCCACTCCGTTGAAGTGATGATTCGCAAGTCCGGGAGCGGAGCAACCAGTTTTCCGCCACGCGCCAGGAATTCGCGCTCGCGAATCTGAATCTCATCCATAAAGTGCCATGGCAACACCAGAAAGCTATCGGCGTGCGCTCGAGCCTCGGCTTCAGACACGATGGGTATCCAGGTTCCCACCGTATATTTTCCCCATTTTTCAGGATTACGCTCGGCCGCCGAGCGAATCATGGTGTGATCGAGCCCGAACACCTGCAGCAGAGTGTTGCCTTTTGTGGAAGCACCATAGGCAGAAATTTCACGCCCGTGCCGCCGCTCGCCGCGCACCCACTCCTGCAGCTTCGCTGCAATCTGCCGCACGCGAGCGCCGAACTTTTGATACGTGGCCGCGGAGCGCAAGCCGGCGGTTTGTTCCCGCGCCCGCATGGCGTCCACGCGTGCAAGTCGCGCAGGAATGGAAACGGCCGGGGAATCGCGGTGCACCACGTATACGCGGAAACTGCCGCCGTTTACGTCATTAGTCTCCACGTCCGCGACGCGCAAACCGTGGCGCGCGAGCAGCAGTTCGAGCGAGCTCAGCGAGTAATATTCCAGATGTTCGTGGCAGATGGCATCAAATGCGTTGTGCTCCAGAACCGCGGGCAAATAGTGCATTTCGATGACCCAAACCCCTTCTTCCATCAGTACCCTCGCGACGTCCGCCACAAAGGCGCTCGGATATTCCAGGTCGTAGAACATCGCAATGGATGTTACGACGCGAAACTTTTCACCAGCGATGGGCCGCGCACTAAAGAAATCCGGCACGATGCGGTCGGTGCCGGCAGCGGCTTCGCACGCCAGATTTTCCGCGGGTTCGAATCCCACGCGACGGACGTCGTCGTAGCCATACGAGCGCAGCAGCGTCCCGTCGTTGCACCCAATATCCAACACGCTGTCCCCGGCATGCAGGCCCGCGAAATGCGCTGCCTTGCGCGCGATGTCCGCCAGCGCCGCACGCATCGTGGCGCTGATGCCGGACTTGTACCAGTAATGACTGTAAAGCCATTCCGCCGGCGTGGTGTGCCGCAATTGCGCCAGGCCGCAGCCCTCGCAAAGCATCAGGTCCAGCGGCACGCGCGGCCAGCGGGCGCTGTCCGGCACATCCGCGAAATTCGAGACGTAAAGATTTCCCAGATCCAGGACGCTTTGCAGGCGGCCGCTTTCGCAGGACCGGCAGGTCGTGCGCACCGTTACTTCTGGATGCCGCTTATTCGAATACATTTTCAACGCGAGTTCGGCGATTTGTCCAATCACGGATATTCCCCAAGCCTGCTTAAACGGTTTGCGCCAGGGCCGTTTTTTCCGGCGGCACGATTCTTCGCTCGAGTGTCGAGCGGTACCACTCCACTGTTTCCACCAGTCCTTCGCTCAGGCCTCGGCGGGCGCGAAAACCAAATTCCTTTTGCGCGCGAGTTACGTCCAACACGCGCCGGGTGGTGCCCTCCGGATAACTGGGATCCCACTGAATGCGCCCCGTATAGCCCGTCATATGCGCGATCTTGCGCGCCAGTTCGTGGATGGGCACTTCGACGCCGCTACCCAGGTTGACGGCGTCGCCGCCGGTGTAATGCTCAAGAGCAAGCAGAATTCCTTCGGCGCAATCTTCCACATGAATGAAATCGCGGGTGGCGCAGCCAGTGCCGCCGATCACGATTTCCGTCGCGCCGGTTTCCACGGCGTCTACGAATTTCCGTATCAGCGAAGCGATTACGTAGCTGGTCTTGGGCTCGAAATTGTCGCCCGGTCCGTAAAAATTCGTGGGGATCAAAAAAACACAGTGAAATCCGTATTGCTGCCGGTACGCCTGCGCTTGAATAAACGGCAAGCGCTTGGCGATTCCGTGGATTGCGCGCGCCGGATCCGGCAGTCCCTTGAACAAATCCTGTTCGCGTAGCGGCACCGGAGCATTCGCCGGGTAAGAGCTGGCGCTGCCAATGCAGATCATTTTCTCCACGCCGTGGCGACTGGACGCTTCCATCAGCTGCATGGCCATCATCGTATTGTTGTAAAAACTTTCCGCGACGTCGCGATGACTGGCGGGATTGTCCACAGTGGCGGCGAGATGCAGCAGAAGATGGGGCCGGCATTTGTCGAAAAATTGCTCGATATGGTCCCAACGGCTGAGGTCGCAGGTGGCGCGGCGCGGCACGGTGATGTCCGTGCAGCCGCGCTCACGGAGTTTGCGCACGACCACGCGGCCCAGGAAGCCCGCGCCTCCAGTGACAGCGATGCGCCGACCGTGGAAGACTCCCATGGCCGAATTGCCATTGAGAGCCCTCATTCGCTGCCTCGCATCGCCATCCTTCGCTCGATCTGGCCGCTCAGTTTATCTTCCAGAAGCTGTACGTCCGCCTCGACCATGATTTTCACCAGGTCGCGAAATCTGGTGGAAGGCGTCCAACCGAGTTTCTTGCGCGCTTTGGAGTAATCGCCTTCCAGGCGATCAATCTCGGTGGGCCGGTAATATTGCGGGTCCACTTCGACGTGGCGGCGCCAGTCGAGGCCCACTTCGCTGAAGGCGCGCTCGACGAATTCCCGCACCGAATGGGTCTCGCCGGTGGCCAGCAGAAAATCTTCCGGCTCGTCCTGCTGCAACATTCTCCAGATCCCTTCGACGAATTCCGGGGCGTAACCCCAGTCGCGCTCGCCGTCCAGGTTTCCGAGATAGAGTTTTTCCTGCAATCCGTGCAGAATGCGCGCCACGGCGCGCGTGATTTTCCGGCTGACAAAGATTTCGCCGCGGCGCGGTGATTCGTGATTGAAAAGAATTCCGTTCACCGCATAGAGACCGTAGCCTTCGCGCGCATTGACCGTCATCCAGTAGCTGTAAAGCTTGGCGCAGCCGTAGGGGCTACGCGGACGGAACGGCGTCAGCTCGGTTTGCGGACATTCATATGCTTGGCCGAACATCTCGCTGCTGGCCGCGTTGTAGAAACGCGTGGGAATTCCGGTTTCGCGGATGGCATCGAGAAGGCGGGTCGTTCCGAGCGCGGTGATGTCGCCGGTATATTCCGGGATGTCAAAGCTCACGCGCACGTGACTCTGCGCGCCGAGGTGATAGATTTCGTCCGGCGCGACGCGATAGAGCAATTTGGACAAGCTAGATGCGTCCGACAGGTCGCCGAAATGAAGGAAGAAACTCACATCGCGCTCGTGCCAATCTGAAATTAGGTGATCGACGCGTTCCGTATTGAAACTGCTCGAGCGCCGCTTAATCCCATGAACTTCATAGTTCTTTGAAAGCAGCAGTTCCGTGAGATAGGACCCATCCTGACCGGTAATTCCGGTGATAAAGGCTCGTTTGCGGCGTGCTGGAAAAGCGACAGTCATTTTGTTTGATCTTTGCGGTGCGCGATCCGAGTTCGATGCCGCGCCACATATACCAATTCGACCGTGTGCGCCTGTTTCTTCAGTCATTTTCAGTGGTGTGAATGTGAACATAGGGAGCATTACCGAAATATCTTCAGATGTTCGCAAATGAAACTGTTCCGGTCGGTTCTAATGGCCTGAAGAGCAAGATTCCTGCCAATCAATTTATTGCTCAGCGCGCTTTCGTCGTCGCGCGTCTGTTGCACTCTCTGCCTGCTGCGTTGTCATCTCTCATCTGCTGCGTTATCCTCGCCTGCAATGATTGATATTCATTGCCACTTGCTGGCTGGGCTGGATGACGGTCCTGACTCCGCCGAAATGTCGCTGGAAATGGCGGAAATGGCTATTGCAGATGGCATTACGCACGTGATCGCCACTCCGCACGCCCATCCGCAGCATGCTTTCGTCCCTGAGTTAATCAATCTGCGGCGGGAGGAACTGCAGTCTCAGGTGGAAGGACGATTGATCCTCGCCACCGGATGTGATTTTCACCTGAGCTTTGAAAACCTGCAGGAGATTCAGCGCCTGCCGATCCGCTTTACGCTGAACCAAAAGAACTACTTACTGGTAGAGTTTGCCGACTATTCGATTCCGCCTTCGCTGGACCAAGCGCTGCATCATCTGCAGCTCGCCGGGCTGCGGCCGATCATTACTCACCCGGAGCGCAATCCGCTCATTCGGGCGAAGCCCGAGCGCTTGTATCGCTGGCTGCGGCAAGGCTGCTACGCGCAGGTGACTGGGCAATCGCTGCTGGGGAAATTCGGGAAGGCTGCGCAGGAAGTGGCGGAAGAATGGATCGGGATGAACGTGGTGCATTTTCTGGCGAGCGACGCGCACAACATCACTACGCGTCCGCTTCGCTTGAAGGAAGTGTACGACCACGTGGCGAAAAAGCGCGGCGAGGATATGGCGAGAGCGCTGCTGGTGGATAATCCGCTGGCGGTGTTTGAAGGCAAGCCGCTGCCGTGGGTTCCGGAGATGGATGACGATATCGGTTTGAGCCCGGGAGCGACGCCGCGGAAGCGCAAGCGGTTTTGGTTTTTTTAGTGAACCAGTTGCGCGCCTCAAAAAAAAGCGGGCACGGCATACCGTGCCCCTACGGGGCTTCGCAGAACATGAAGCGAATTTCGAAAGATTATCTGAAGAGTTGCAGGATTTCCTCGTAGCGTTTGAATGGCGCGATCAGGTATGCGCCGGCGATGCTTTCGCTGCGCGCGGCGCGAGCCCAATCGAGCATCTGGCGTGCGAGAACGAATCCGCGATCGCGCGCGGCATCGCCGGCTTTTTCCATTTCGCGCAGCGTGGCTTCAGGGATGACGATTCCGGGAACTTCATTGTTCAGGCGCAAGGCCTGTTTGTAACTGGTGAGCGGCCAGAGGCCGACGATGATGGGCACGGGAGATTTTCCGCCCAGGCGCCTCAGAAATGCGTTCCAATGCTCGGGGTCGAAAATCGGCTGGGTCATCGCGAAATGTGCGCCAGCTTCAATTTTGGCTTCGAAGCGCCGCAACTCTTCGTCTATATCTTCCGCGACAGGATTCACGGCGACGCCAATCGTGAAATTGGTGGCGCCGCCCAGGCTCTTGCCGGCCCAATCCGTGCCTTGATTCAACCGCGACAGAACTTTTACAAGTCCGATCGAATCCACTTCGTACACGCCACTGGTTTCGGGGTGATCGCCGAGCGAAGGAGGGTCGCCGGTGATGGCCAGGACGTTGCGCACGCCGCCGACGGCCCATGCGCCGAGCAGCATCGCCTGCAGGCCGATGATATTGGCGTCGCGCGTGGTGACGTGGGGCACGGTTTCGTAGCCATGCGCTTCCAGGGCGCCGGCCAATACCAGTGCGTCCATGCCAACGCGCGCCAGGGTGCCGCTATTGATGTCAATTGAGTCCACGTGGGTGGAGGCCATCACGCGGCCGACTTGTTCCAGGATGCGGTCAATGGTGACGCCCTTGGGCGGATCAATTTCCACCGAAGTGACGAAGTGGCCGGCCTGAATTTTTTTCCAGAGCTTGCTTTCCGGCTCGCGGGCGGCGATGCGGCGGAAGCGTTCAGCCGGCTCGAAGACCTCGACGGCGCCGCCTGCGCCGCTGCTGCCGGCGATCTGCGAGCCACGCGGTTTCGCGGAACGGAGTTTCTTCACTGCTTCGGATATGGCGTGAATATGTTCGGGCGTGGTGCCGCAGCAGCCGCCGATGATGCGCGTGCCGATTTCGGCTGCCTCCTGCGTGAACAGCGCAAAATATTCCGGCGACGATTTCGGATACACGATGCGGTCGCCTACGCGCTTGGGGAAACCCGCGTTGGGCATGGCGGAAAGCGGGAGCTTAGCGGCGGCTGCGAGTTCGCGGAGCACCGGCAACAGGAGTTGCGGGCCAATGGTGCAGTTCGCGCCGATGACCTGAATATTTTTGCCTTTCAACTGGCCCCAGGCATCCTGGGGGTGCGTGCCGCCGAAAGTGGTGCCTTCATCGGAGTAGGTGAGCTGTGCCACGACGGGCAAGCGCGAAAACGAGCGGATGGCGTCGACGGCGGCTATCAGCTCCGCGATATCGCTGAAGGTTTCGAGCAGAAATAAGTCCACGCCGCGCTCCTCGAGCGCTCCGGCTTGTTCTTTGAAGATGGCAACGATTTCCTCGCGCGGCAACTCGCGCACGTGCTGGACGATTCCCAGGGGCCCTATCGAACCGGCGATCAGGACTTCGTGTTTTGCGGCTTCGCGCGCCTCGCGGGCAATTTTCACCGCGCGATGGTTCAGTTCGGCCACGCGATCGGCCATGCCGAATTGCCCGAGTTTGTGGCGATTAGCGCTGAACGTATTGGTCTCGATAATCTGCGCGCCGGCTTCGATATAGGTTTGATGAACTTTGAAGACGGCGTCGCCGTGGGTGATGTTGAGCTCGTCCACGCAGCGCTGCGGGCCGACGGACTCGTAGAGCAGCGAGCCCATGGCGCCGTCGGCGACGAGGATCACCTGGCTGAGTCGTTCGTTGAAGTCTTCAATGCGCATGGTTTTGTGCTTTTTGCCGGCAGCCTGCCGGGCCGAAAATCGAACCCCGCTTCTGGATATATCGGCGGCGGGCAAAAAGTTCGTAATTATACCATTCGCGGGGCTGTGGACCGTAAAGCGCGGCCGGGCCAATCGCGGTTAGGGCGGAGTTCGCAAATCGCGAATTCTAGGGCTGACTTGTTCGCAGAATGCGACTGAAATGGAAAGGGGCTGAGTTTGCACGTCATTAGCCGCAAGCGTCTGCTGGAAGCTGCCGCCGAGCATCCGCAACTGGGCCAGCCTTTAGACTCGTGGTACCGGATTGCGAAACGGGCGGAGTGGCGAAGCCTGCTGGACGTTCGCCGGGCATTTCCGAGCGCCGACGCGGTGTGGAAGTACACGGGCTTCAACATCAAGGGGAATGTATTCCGGTTGATTACTGAAATAAACTACCGGACCGGACGCGTTTTCCTGCGCCACTTGCTGACGCACGCCGAGTACACGAAAGGAGGCTGGAAGAAATGAGTTCCCGGACAGTAACGCCGGAATACAGCCGCTTGCTTACCAGAATTTCGCCGAAAGTGATCCATAGCGAAAAAGAAAACAAGACTTACACGCAAGCGCTTTACGAACTTGACCAGCGTGGCGCGAAGCTCACCCGCGCGGAGAAGGAACTGGCCGAACTGTTGACCTTGTTGATCGAGGATTTTGAATCGAAGCGCTACGAGATGCCCCGGGTCAAGCCTCCGGAAGTGCTGCGATTTTTGATGGAGCAGCACAATCTGAAACAAAAGGACCTGGTGGATGTGTTCGGGGCGCGCAGCATCGTTTCGGAAGTGCTGAGCGGCAAGCGTAAACTGAACAAAGAGCACATCGAACGCCTCAGCCAGCGTTTTCACGTGTCACCGGATGTGTGTTTCTAGGTGAGCCTGCGGGCATCTCGCGATTTTGCGGCAGCTTCGAAAAGAGAGTCCCTTCTCCCGCTTCGCGGGGTCAGGATGACGAACGAACTTCTTATCGAGCCGACGGCCAGAAGGCGCACGGGTCCGACACCGTGCCGAGAAGGGGCGCAGCAAGCAGCGCCCCTACCGACGATCCTTGAGTTAGCGGCCACGATTAGAAAAGCGATTGACGTGCGCGGCGGCGCTGCGACGGATTAGCTGGACCAGGTGCTCAGCGCTTTTGGCCGACTAGGCCGGCGATGGTGTCCATCAGGTCGAACTTGGTTAGGACTTCGAGTTGGCCGCCGGGCATTTCTACGAAGACGGCGGGACTGTCGTGGCTGAGGATGTGGGTGACGCGCTCAATGGGGGCGCTGGCGGGGACTTGCGGGAGCGCGGCGCCCATGACTTCGCGGATGACGAGCTTGCGCAGATCTTTTCCTTGCAGCGCGAGATTCAGGATCTGATCTTCGAAGACCGTGCCGATGGACTTTCCTTCTTCGAAGATGGGGAGCTGCGAAATATCCTGCTGCTGCATGGTTTGCAGGGCGTGGAAGACGGTCTGGTAGGGGCCAGCGACGATCATCTCGCGCTTTTTGCCGGCCTGGTGCTTCACGCGAATCACGTCGGCGGCGGAGAGAGCGACTTCGGCGTCCACATAGCCGTGCTCGCGCATCCAGCCGTCGTTGAAAACTTTGGACATGTAACGCGAGCCGGAATCGGGCATGAAGGCGACGATCATGTCACCTTGTTTCGCGGTGCGCGCGATTTTTAGCGCGGCGGAAATGCAGCCGCCGCCGGAGCCGCCGGTGAAGATGGCTTCTTGTTTGGCCAGGCGGCGCGCCCAGACGAAACATTCTTCGTCGCTCACCTGTAAGATGTCGTCGAGAATTTTCAGGTTCATGGTGCCGGGGAAAAAATCTTCGCCGATGCCTTCTACCACGTAGGTCAGCGCCTTGCCCGTTTTCCCGGTATGCACTTTTTCGTAGTAGAGCGAGCCGATCGGATCAACGCCGATAATTTTGACGTTCGGGTTCTTTTCTTTCAGATAGCGGCCGACGCCGGAGATGGTGCCGCCAGTGCCGACGCCGCAGACGAAGTGGGTGATTTTTCCTTCGGTGTCATTCCAAATCTCCGGGCCGGTGGTGCGGTAATGCGCCTCGGGGTTCATGGGGTTTTCGTACTGATTGGGATAGAAGGAATTGGGAATTTCGCGCGCGAGTTTGGCGGCGACGGAATAGTAGCTGCGCGGGTCTTCGGGCTCGACGGCCGTGGGGCAGACGATGACTTCGGCGCCGAAGGCTTTGAGGAGGTCGATTTTTTCGCGCGATTGTTTGTCGGTGATGGTGAAGACAACTTTGTATCCGCGCACGCAGGCGACGAGGGCCAGGCCCATGCCGGTGTTGCCGGAAGTGCCTTCGATGATGGTGCCGCCGGGCTTAAGTTTTCCGGTACGTTCGGCCTCGTCAATCATTGCGAGCCCGATACGGTCTTTCACGGAGCCGCCGGGATTCATGTAGTCGGCTTTGACCCAGACTTCGGCGGCCAAATCCTTGGCCAGGCGATTGAGGCGGATGATGGGAGTGTTGCCGATGGCGTCGAGGATGTTGTTGCACTTCATGTGCGTGGATCAGCTCCTGCAGAGATTGGCGGACTGAACCAGCTTAGAGATTTTCGGAAACGGAGGCAAGCGGGAAGGGCGGGGCGTTTCCGCAATTGCGATTTGCGTGGCGATTGGAAACTTGTGGTGCGCGCGGCGCGGCATGACGTGGCGCATCGCTACGGGGCTGCCTGGCGCAGGGGCGTTCGGCGCTCGTGCTATGCTTTTCTGGTGGAGTCGAACGAGCCTGCGCGGGAATATCTTTTTTATGATGGACATTGCGGACTGTGCCATCGCGCGGTGAAGTTTGTTTTGCGGCACGATCGCACCGGGGGGGCGTTTCGGTTTGCGCCGCTGCAGGGTGAGACGTTTGCGGCGCGGGTGGCGGCGGAGCGGCGGGCAGGATTGCCGGACAGTGTGGTGGTGTTGACGGAGAATCGGGAACTGCTTGTGCGTTCTGATGCGTTCTTGCATATTTTCCGGCGACTGGGCGGCGGGTGGAGAGTGCTGGCTGCTTTGCTGAGCGTGGTGCCGCGCGGTTTGCGCGATTTTGTGTATGACTTCATTGCGCGGATTCGTTATCGCGTGTTTGGGAAGCGCGAGGATTTGTGTCCGATTGTGCCGGCGGAATTGCGGGCGCGATTTGATCCGTAGAGTGCACCGCTAGCGCGCGGGCTCGCGCCGCGCCACTTGGCACCGGACTGACGGGCCTGCGCCGAGCGAGAAGGGCGAGCGAAGAGACTGATTGGGGCGAAACTAGACGAGGAGAATGGTGATGGCGCGAACAAATATTTCCAGTGGAACGCCTTGGGAGCCTGTGATCGGATATTCGCGTGCGGTGCGTGTGGGCGCGAATGTGTGGGTTTCCGGGACAACGGCAACGGACGCGCAGGGAAAGATTGTCGGCGTGGGCGACGCCTACGCGCAGGCAGTGCAGACACTGAAGAATATCGAGCGGGCGCTGCAGAAGGCTGGAGCGGCGATGACGGATGTGGTGCGGACGAGGATGTACGTCACGACTATGGCGGATTCGGAGAAAGTTGGCCGGGCGCACGGGGAAGTCTTCGGGAAAATTTTGCCGGCCACTTCGATGATCCAGGTGAGCGCGTTTATTACGCCGGAGATGCTGGTGGAAATTGAGGCCGAGGCGGTTGTGGGGAATGGCTGAGAGCGGGACCTCTCAGATTGTGTGCAGACGGTCAAAGCGGAGCTTCAGCGACTAAAGCCGCTCAAATTCGGCGCGGTTCATGTCGCGGCTAAAGCCACGACCCACAAGGATTCCCGAGTTTCGACGTGGACTCTTTTGCCGTGCCCTGACGCAGTGCCGACGCAGGAAGCAGGCGCTGGGGTTGTAACACAATATTCACAATGGGCGGGGCGGCGATTCGCTAGAATCGCGAGCCATGGCCAGAGACACTTTGCAGATTGTGGTAACGGCGGGCAGCAAGGACGGGCAGAAAATTTTGACGCTGAAAGGCTCGTTGAATATTCAGACGATTTTCGATTTTCAGAAGGCGACGCGCGAAGAAACCTCGCCGAAGCTGATTCTGGATTTTAGCGGCGTGCCGTATATGGATTCAGCGGGGTTGGGCGCGTTGGTGGGAGCATACGTGGCGGCGCAGCGCACGCAGCGGAAATTGGCGGTGGCGGGGACGAATACGCAGGTGAAGACGTTGATTGATATGACGCACGTGGGGACGCTGATCAAGTCTTACGCGAGCGTGCTGGAGGCGGAAGAAGCGCTGGGGTAGATTTGGAAAATTGAAATTGGAAAAGTGAAAATAGAAAAGCGTAGGCGCGTATTTTAGTCTTCTGGGATTTGTTGCCTTCTTTGGTCCATCCGCTTTGAAAATCCCCAAGTCAAGGTCGACAACGCCCGCCTAAAAAGCAACAGCAGGCGGCCGCTACAAGTTCGACAGCCCCGGTGCTGACAGCGTGGCTAGTTGGGGCGCAGCAAGCAGCGCCCCTACCGAGTCACACCGGGCGCTACGCTTTTGCGGCTGCGGCGACTTGTTCGGCGTCGAGTTTTGGCTGGATCCAGTGGAAGACGGCGCGGACGATTAGGACGTTGAGGAAAATTGAGATTAGGGATGCAGCCAGGGTGGCGGAAAAAATTTCCTCGCCTACCAGACCGGATTTTCTGGCGACTTCGACGAGGATGAAGGATAGCTCGCCGATTTGCGTCAAGCCAGCGGCGACGGCGATGGCTGTCCAGATGGAATAACGGAATAGCTTCATTACCGTGAACCACACGATGAATTTCCCGAAGATGATCAGGACCAGCATCACGCCCAGCAGGCCGAGATTGTGCAACACGACCGAGGGAACGACCAGCGTGCCGAGCGATACGAAGAATAGCGCGACGAAGGCGTCACGTAGCGGGATGAGCGAATTGTGCGCTTGATGCAAGTCCTCGGCGCCGCTGATGGAGAGGCCTGCGAGAAAGGCGCCGAGCGCGACGGAAAAACCGGCGGCTTGCGCGGCAGCGGCGGAAACCAGGCAGATGGCGATGGCGACAAGCAGAAAAAGTTCCGGATCTTTGGTGCGCGCGACCAGGCGGAAGAGGCGGGGGACGAGCGTCATCGCGAGCAAAGCGAGTGGGATCAGCAGCAGCGTAGCTTTGCCAAGCGTCCACGCAGCTTTCGCGAAGCGACCTTCGGCGGGACCGTTGAAGATGGGGATGATGATGGTCATGAAGACGACGGCCACGTCTTCGACGAGGGTGATGCCGATCATCACGCGGCCGTAGGTGGTGCCCATGGCGTTGCGGTCGGCGAGGAGGCGCGCCAGGACCATGGTGCTAGCGACCGAGATCGTCGCGCCGACCACGAAGCCCTGGATCATGGTCCATCCGATGAGCCACGCGGCGCCGAGCGCGAAGCACAGTGAGAGCAGAATGCCGAGCGTGCCGCCGCCCAGGGCGATCCATTTCACGCGCATCAGATCCGGGACGGAAAATTCCACGCCGATGGAGAACATGAGCAGCACGACGCCTACTTCGGCGAAGACTTCGAAGGCGTGGAGGTCGGAGATCTGCACGCCGGGAGTGAAGGGGCTGATGACGATACCGCCGAGTACGAAGCCGAGGATCAGGGGGAGTTTCAGGCGCCAGGCGACGAGGCCACCGAGAACGGCGGCGAGGAAGATATAGGTTAGATCGCGAAAGAGAACTGGACTGGCTTCCATGGGGCCTCGCTGTGTGGCGCAGCGGCAACAATTTACTGTGTGGGATTGAGGCTGGCAACGGCAAAAATTACCGCAAAGACGCAGAGGGCGCAGAGAAAGGCAAGAGATTCAACACGGAGGGCACAGAGGAAAGCCGGAGAACACCGAGAAAGCGGGAGAGATCCTTCGCTACGCTCAGGATGACGATGCTGGTGGCATCGTTGGAGACCCAGAGGTCGCAGGCAGAACCGATGGCAAAGGCGCGCCCGGTCCCGCTTCGCGGGACCGGCCGCTACAAATACAAAGGCAAAAGAGCCGGCGCTACCAAAGGCAACGGCCGCACAGCCAGGAGTGGCTCGGCCACAAAGAGTCGACATCACATTGGGAACAGGGGGCAAGGTAGGGTCCGGCTGAGCGCTTGAGTATGCGATAGAATATTGGGGCGATGGAACGATTTTACCGCGCGACTATGAAGATCACCGGCGATACGGTTTTCGGCCGGCTGGCGTTTACATTTCTGGTGCTGTGCGCGATCGGGTTTGGCGCGGCGGTGGGGCTGCTGTTTGTGTACTCGAGCGATTTGCCGGAAATTCACGCGCTGCAGGATTACCGGCCCAACGTGGTGACCGAGTTGTATGCGGACGATGGGCAATCCGTCGGGACGTTCGCGCTGCAGCGGCGGATTCTGCTTACCTACGGCCAGATCCCCAAAGTTCTGAAGGACGCGATCCTCACGACCGAAGATCAGCACTTCGAAGAGCACTGGGGCGTGGACATTCCACGCGTGCTGCAGGCGGCGTGGCACGATATCGCCAAGCATCGGCTGGCGGAGGGCGCCAGCACGCTGACGATGCAACTGGCCGGCGGACTCTTCCTGAATCGTTCGGATCGCAGCGCGCGGCGCAAAATCGAGGAAACGATTCTGGCGATCCAGATCGAGCGCCACTACACGAAAGAACAAATTTTCACGATGTACTGCAACCAGATTTATCTGGGTTCGGGGAATTACGGGTTCGAAGCGGCGTCGGAATATTACTTCAGCAAGCCGGTGGCGCAATTGACGCTGGCGGAAGCGGCGACGCTGGCGGCCATCATTCGCGGGCCGATTTATGCGCCGATCAATCATCCGGACCGTGCGCTGGCGCGGCGCAATCTGGTGCTGCAGTTGATGGCGCACGAACGCAAAATCACCGAGGCGCAAGCTGAAGCCGCGACGAAGGAGCCGCTGGGCCTGCACGTGGAATCTTTGCGCAACGATCTGGCGCCGTATTTTGTGGAAGAAGTGCGGCAGTATCTGGAGCACACCTACGGCACGGCGGCGGTGCACGAGCAGGGATTGCGCGTGTACACGTCGTTGAATGTAGCGATGCAGAACGCCGCGGACCAGGCGGTGCGCGACGGATTGCATGCGTACGATCGGCGGCACGGCTGGCGCGGAAAGCTGCCGAACATCCTGGAGCAGAATCTGGGGCCGCTGGAAAAATACCAGGATGAAGATTGGCGCAACACGCCGCGTAAGGGTGATTACGTCAACGGTCTGGTGACGGCCGTCGAGCCCACTTTCGCGTCGATCAAAATCGGGACGTATCACGCGATGCTGACGCCCGCGGATTTCGCCTGGACCGGCAGCAAATCACCCAAACAGCTGCTGAAGGTAGGCGATCTGGTTTGCGTGTCGGTGAAGGAAGTATCGGGACTGACGGTGCGCGCCCAACTGGAACAAGTGCCGGCGGCACAGGCCGCGTTGCTGGCGATTGACAACGCCACCGGGGAAATCAAGGCGATGGTGGGGGGCTACAATTTCGAAGAATCGAAATTCGATCGTGCCACGCAAGCGGTGCGGCAGACAGGCAGCTCGTTCAAGGTGTATGTGTACGCCGAAGCGCTGCAAATGGGCATGAATCCTTTTGACACGGTGGTGGACGAGCCAGTGACGTTCCGCAGCGGCGGGCAAAATTATTCGCCGAAGAATTACGACGAGAAATTCGAAGGGCGCATCACGCTGCGGCGCGCGCTGGCGGATTCGCGCAACGTACCAGCAGTGCGACTGTTGGATCATGTGGGCGTGCAGAATGTGATTGAGCTGGCGCGCAAATTCGGGATCACCAGTCCTTTGCCGCCGTATCTGCCGCTGGCGCTGGGCGCGGCGGATTTGAGTTTGATGGAGCACACTTCCGCGTTCACCGTATTTCCCGACGACGGCATTCACATCGAGCCGCACTACATCCGGCGCGTGACTTCTTACGATGGAGCGGTTTTGGAAGAACCGCGTCCGAAAGTAAACGATGTGATTCCGCCGGACGTGGCGCGCACGATGGTGGCGATGCTGGAGGAAGTGGTGCAGTTCGGCACCGGAGTGCGCGCGAAGGAATTGGGCAGGCCGTCGGCAGGAAAGACCGGCACGACGAACGATTTTACGGATGCGTGGTACATCGGGTTCACGCCGCAAATCACCGCGGGCGTGTGGGTGGGGAACGACGACAAGCGCATCTCGCTGGGGAAGAAGGAAACGGGAGCGCGGGCGGCGTTGCCGATTTGGCTGGAGTTCATGCAGCAGGGTATGCAGAGTTTGCCGGTGGAAAATTTCCCGAACGTGGTGCCGCTGGAAAAGCTTGCGCCGAGCCGGCCGGTGCAGGTGGATGTGCCGGATACGGCGCCGCCGGCCGATGCGGCGGAGCAGGGGTTGACGGAGACGGCGGTGCCACGTTCAGCGCCCGCGCAGCCGAAACCCGCGCCGGCGCCGAAATCCACCGCGCCCGCAGCATCGCCCGCCACTCGGTCATCCACACAGTTGAAGCCACCCACAGGTCCCTCCCGTCGGTAAGGAATTCGACCGCAGCTGCGTTCGCAGCTGCGTTCGTTGACTTGGATTGCTGCGCGACCTAAGATGTGCGGCACATGGAGCCTACCGATTCGCTCATAGGGAAAACATTTTCGCACTACCGCGTCGTCGAGCGGCTGGGCGGCGGCGGGATGGGCGTGGTGTACAAGGCTGAGGATACGAACCTGGGGCGGTTCGTGGCGCTGAAATTTTTGCCGGATGAATTTGCGGCGGACCCGCAGGCGCTGGAACGCTTTCGGCGGGAAGCGCGGGCGGCTTCGGCGCTGAATCACCCGAATATCTGCACGATTCACGAGATCGGCGAGGAAAACGGGCACACGTTCCTGGCGATGGAATGCCTGGACGGCAAGACGCTGAAACATTCCATCTCAGGCCGGCCGCTGGATCTGGAGTTGCTTCTGGATCTGAGCATCGAGATTGCGGACGCGCTGGACGCGGCGCACAGCAAGGGCATCGTACACCGCGACATCAAGCCCGCGAATATTTTCGTCACCGATCGCGGTCACGCCAAGATTCTCGATTTCGGTCTGGCCAAGCAGCTGCAGCGCACCGCCGTGCATTCCATGACGCAGGACGCGACCCAGGCGGCACAGCTGACCGTGGGCGTGCGTCCGGAAGATCTCACGAGTCCCGGCGTCGCGGTCGGTACGGTGGCGTATATGTCGCCGGAGCAGGTGCGCGGCAAGGAACTCGACGCGCGCACGGATTTGTTTTCGTTTGGCGTGGTGCTTTACGAGATGTCTACCGGGGCGGTGCCATTTCGCGGGGAAACTTCGGGCGTGATCACCGAGGCGATTTTGAATCGCGCGCCGGTAGCGCCGGTGCGTTTGAATCCGGAACTGCCTGCGAAGCTGGAAGACATCATTAACAAGGCGCTGGAGAAGGATCGCGACCTGCGCTATCAGGCGGCGTCGGACGTTCGCACCGACCTGAAGCGCTTGCGCCGCGATACGGACTCGGGCCGCATTTCTTCCACGAGCGGCCGCGTGGCGCAAGATGTTACGCCGACGCCGGCAGCGGCCAGCAGTTCGAGCGTGGCAATTCCGGCTCAGGCTACAGCGCCTCCTGCGCGCAGCAACTTTCTGCTGGTCGCTGTATGCGCTGTGGCGCTGGTCGCAGCGGCTGCGTTTGCGGCGTATCACTTCTGGGGTAGTTCGCGCGCGTCCAGCGGTCCTGCGAAAATCGCGCAAATTAGCCAGTGGGACAAGCCGATTGAATTTGCCAGGCTTTCACCGGACGGGCACACGGTTGCATTCAGCTCGCCGGTTACCGGCGTTGATCAGGTATTCGTGATGCTCGCCTCGGGCGGCCAGCCGTTGCAGCTGACCAATGACGGTGGAGCGAAGATTGTGGATAGCTTCTCGCCGGATGGATCGGAGATTTACTACGGCAAATCCGAGGATCGCGCCGAGGAGTGGGCGGTGCCAACGCTTGGAGGAAAGCCGAGCCGCGTGGTGTCCGGCGCCCATTTGGCTCCGTCGCCGGATGGCGCGTACCTTTTCTACACTGACCCGGAAGATCGAGTGATTTCGCGTGCGGGAAAATCCGGGTTGGATGAGGAAAAAATATACAGTATCGGCGCCGCCACGCTGCCCGTCACTCGCATCTTGCCCTACGCCGATGGCGCCCGTCTGCTGGTAATCACGGCGGACCCGGTTTCTTCGCGTGAGGGTTTCCGCGCGCACGAACTTGACGTCGCCAAGAAGACCGCGACCGATTTGGACGAGATCCCGGGCATCGCGGCAAGCGTGGTGTGGGCCGATCCGGGGAACACGATCCTTTTCAGCCGCACGCTAAACGGCCTGACCAACATTTGGAAGTACGGATTGGCCGATAAAAAATTGGAACAGGTTACGCTGGGAACTGGCCCGGATACCTGGCCGATGCCCGATCCTGCGGGAAAAGGCCTGTACTTCGTGAACGGAAAGTCTTCCGGATTTTTGACGGCTTACAATACGCGGACCAAGCAAGTCACGGACATCGCTTCGGAAAACGCCACGCAGCCCGCGATTTCACCCGACGGCAAAAAGGTAGCTTACATCACGATTCCGTCGCGGGACCGCAATGAAGTTTGGGTGGCGGATATTGACGGCGGCAACAAAACAAAAATCGCCATGGGGGAATCGCTGGCTACGGGGATGTGGTCCGCGGACAGCGCTCGCGTTGGTTTCATTGCGGAAAAAACCGGCGCGCCGGACAAGCCGTATTTCGTGCAGACCAGCGGGAGCGGTATGCAGCCGTATACCTGGACGGGCGGGACCGTGCAGAACATATTAATGAGCCCGGACCAAAAAACCGTGTATATGAATAGTTTTGAAAAGGCGGTCAACGCGGCCACTATCTCGCGCGAGAGCGCAGAGGGTTCGACTCCGGAGAAGGTCAGCGACAATTGCGGGTTTGCTTTTGGCGTTGCGCCGGGTGGGAAGTATCTGTTCACGTTGCTGGGCGGTGCGGGAAAGATCGGAATTTACCAGCTATCGCTTGCAGACGCGGTGTGTACGCCTTTGGTGCAGGGCGTGGTGACGTTTGGTGTTGTGAATGGCAAGGATGGCAAGTCGTTTCTGTATGCGATCCCTTCGCAGCAGGACGTTACGATTTATCGGCAGGGCTGGCAGGATGGGAAAGTTGTGGGCAAGCCGCAGGTGGCGCTGAAGCTGCCGTTTGCTTTTCCGTTGGTGAGCGGCGGGAATGCTTACGATTTTTCGAGTGATCTTTCCACGGTCGTGTATGCGCGCGCGGGCGGGCATGCTGATATTTATCTTTTGAGCCAGAAGTAAACCCCGATTGCAAGGCACATTTTGGGCGAATTGTTGCGCTTGTCTTTTCAGAAGGCTATATTTTCATCAGGTGGCGTCGGGGATACCTCCTGTTTGCCTTGACGTGCCTTACGTGTGTGCTGCTTTGTGGTTCGCCGATTTCCGCTCAGATCTCACGCCGCCTGGGACGCTGTCTCCCGTACCCTACGCTTGCCGACGAGATCGACGACATGCGCAATGAAGTGTGCGCAAAGATCGCTGCGACGGCAAGCGCGCCTGCACTGCCGCAAACTGTTGCGATTGACGACGTAAGATTTGATGGGCCGGCTCATCTGCCGACCTCCGCTCGAGAGCGACTTGTCGCCGAGCGGAAGCAGGGCACCTATAAAGCCGACTCGGGGTGGTTGGAAGCGATGCAAGAGTGGCCGATTGAGGGCGCGTGGCAAGATGACGGATTCTTCAAGGCGCACGTGAAAGCGACTGCGTCCGTCATCAACACAGACTCGACAGTTGAACATGTTGTACTGACGATTCACGCAGATGAAGGCCATTGGTACGAGTTAGGGGGCATTGAGTTTCGCTCTTCTGATCCCACTTTTCCACTGATCTTTTCGACCGCGGAATTGCGGAAGCTCTTCCAGCTGCACGGGGGAGATATTCTTCGCGCTCAAAAAATCCAGGAAGCGCTCGATGCGTTGAAGGATTTGTACGGATCCCGCGGATATATCGATTTTGTGGCGACACCGCTGACGGACATTGACGACGAAACCGGACGCACCTCGATTATCATGGAGCTGGATCAGGAAAAGCGTTTTCGTTTGGCGGAAATCGAAATGCTTGGCACAGATCCAAATATGGTTGCGCTCGTGAATGCAAAATTTAAGCCGGGCGACGTCTTCAGCAGCCAGCTTATTAAGAGGTTCCTCGCCGAGAACAAGTCGTCGCTGCCCGCGGATATTTCGTTTGAGGGTGTCGAAGTGCATCGCGACATAAATCGTGGCACGGTGGATATATGATTTAATTTTCAGACTTGCGAGCAGCTACGGCAGTGATTTTTTTCCCCGTACGTTTGTAAGGTTACCGAAATGGATCCCAGCCCTGGGGTTTTAGCGGTATGGTGCGCCCGTTGGTATCGACGAGGAGGAGTTGGCGCGTGCGGGTGATTTCGCCGATGGGAGTTAGGGCTGCGGCGCCGGGGGCGCGGTTTAGTTTTTTTGCTTGGCGGGGTGAGATGGTGAACAGGAGTTCGTAATCTTCACCGGTGTGAAGAGCTAGCTGAAGAGGATCGGGAATGTGCTTGCCTAGGATGCGCACGGCCGGTGCGGGAATCACGGCGCTGGGGATTTTGCTGGCGTAGATTTTTGCGCCGACTTGGCTGGCGGTGCAGAGGCGAGCGAGGTCGGTCGAGAGGCCGTCGGAAAGATCCATTGCGGATGTGGCGATATGGTGGCGGGCCAGCCAGGAGCCGAGTTTGAGGCGAATCTTCGGATAGAGATGAGGCTGCACCAGGGCGCGCAGCTGGCGATCGCGGACGTGGCCGCGCAGGACTAGCTCCAGGCCGAGTTGGGCGCGGCCTAGGGTGCCGCTTACATAGATGATATCGCCGGAGCGCGCGCCGGAGCGAGTGAGTGCGCGGCCGGGAGCGATCTCACCGAGCACTGTGATGCTGACGAACACGGTGCGGCTCTTGGTGGTGTCGCCGCCGATAACATGAATGCCGAGTTCCTGGGAGGCACGGGCCATTCCGCGCAGGAAGGCATCGAGCCACGAGCCGGTCCGCGCGGCGGGGAGCGCCAGAGTCAGCAGAGCGTAGCGCGGGGTGGCGCCCATGGCGGCGAGGTCGCTGGAGGCGCGTGCGAGAGCTTTGTAGCCGACGGAATCCGGCGGGTGGGTCTTCATCCGGAAATGCACATCTTCGAGAAATGTATCGCAGCTGAGCACCCATTCGAAGCGGCCGGTTGGCGAAATCACGGCCGCATCATCGCCGATGCCCAGGCGCAGGCGCGAAGTCCCGCGTTTGCGCGAGGATAGCGCGCGAGCGATTTTTTCGACGAGTTGGCGTTCTTGTAGCATCCTGAACTTTCGTACAGTTGTACCGCGCTTCAAGAATAAGGTAAGGTTTCTAGTCGCGATTCCCTAATCAAAATTAGGGGGCGTGCCGATAAGTCCTTTGCAGAGATGGGGCAGCTGTGGAAAACTTAAGTTTGAGGTTGACCACGATGGATGCGCTGACTACAATTCACCGGGTTTTGTATCCGTCTTGCGGGATTGGACTTAGTGACGCACTGCAGTGCCGCGATTGGGGAATCGCGGAGTGCGATCAATCGATTCGAAATTACAGCGGGAAAAATTAATATTATGAAGGGAAAGTATTACACGTTTTTTATTGCTTCGAGCGCTTCCGGTGGGATGCGGCGCGTTCGTGTGCCTTTCTACATATTGCACGCGCTGACGATTCTGGCGGCTGTGGGTGGCGTCACGGTGCTGGCGGGGATGGGTTCGTACTCGCGGATGTTGTGGAAGGCTACCAGCTACAATTCACTGCGCCGCGAGCAAGACACCCTGAAGCAACAATATAAGGTGCTGCAGACGGAAGTGAAGGATACGAACCAGCGCCTGGATTCGTTGCAATCGCTGGCGAGCGAAGTGGCTATCGCCTACGGAATCACGCGCTTCAAACAGACGCCATTTGCGTTTGGCGATGATGCCGTTGGCGGCGCGGCGGACGTCGAGTACCAGGAATCGGTGGACGAATTCAGTTACCTGCAGCGGAACGCCTCGGCGGTGACGATGTCCGACGGTGGGTTGCGGCTGTTGCCTGCGTCGCAACTGAGCAGCCTGGGAATTGTGCCGACCCTGTGGCCGGTGGTGGGTGAGATTACCGGGCACTTTGGCGAGCGGCTGGACCCGTTCAGTGGTGAGGGCGCGTTCCATGCCGGGATGGACATTGCTTCACACTACGGAGATTCGGTGCATGCGACGGCAGATGGGATTGTGGCGGTGGTCGAGCAGCGCGCCGGATACGGCAAGCTGGTAGTGATTGACCATGGATTTGGCGTCAGCACGTGGTACGGGCATCTTTCGGCGTTCTCGACGCACGTGGGCACGCACGTGAAGCGCGGAGACATTATTGGGCTGGAAGGCGCCAGCGGGCGTTCGACTGGGCCACACCTGCATTACGAAGTGCGCATATACAATACGCCTGTAAATCCCTGGCGTTACCTCAGCACGGCTGCTACGGCGGCTTCCGCAGCGGATTGAGCCCCGGCTTCTAGTGGTTGCCTTCTCGATGTCCCTCGTAAATTAGTTCGCCTGCAATCGTTCACCCGTGCATAGGGTCCACAGCTGTGTCGCACCTACGGCGCTCCGAATTATCTCATCGATTTTTCCAACGCCTTCCGGCCTGGGCTCACTTATGCCGCGCCTCCGGCGCTTGGCCGAGGCTTGCTGCGAGCAGAGAGAGAGACGGCGAGGCGCTGCGATCATTCTTCAAGCCAGGGTGCCCTTGTTCACGTCCAGGAGTTTTTTCTTCGAAATGAAACGTTACTGAGAAGTGTGCGGATACGCGGCGGGACGTGCAGGTGGGGGTGCGGCTACGTGCGGCGTGGCGGGAGCGTGGTTTGCGGCTGGTTTTGGTGATGCCGGCGCGGCGGTCAACATGTCCGGCGTGATTTCCAGGGTGAGGCGCACTATTTTGTTCTGGTGGTTGACGACGGCGTGGCTGAGCAACGCTTGGGCGAATAGGTACTGCTCCTTGGTCATCTGTTGGCGCGTGTGGGGATCGGAGAGCGCCATGGAGCCGGCCATTTTGCCGGTTTCGAGCAGGAAGGCAAGTTGCACGGCGTTCTTCAACGCGTCGCATTCGACGTCAATCGTGATTTTCAAGTTGTCGCGGTCGGGCTGGCCAGCGAGCGTGATGGCCTGCACGCTGCGCGCGATCTGTTCGAGTTGGGGCGAGTTGTGTAGCGGAGCGTAGAGGCTTTGTGGCAGACGATCGGTGCGCGCGACGGCGAATATCGGTGCGCCAGCGACGCGTTTGATTCGCGCCTGCATCTCACTCCTTTCGACGGCACCGGCCGGCGGCGTGACAAACGGGAAACTCGGAGTATCAGTCATCTCGATGCGCGTCGGAGAAACAAAGCTGAACGAAACCGGCGGATCGCCCGGAACTGCGTAATACTCCTGCGTAAACCAAACGCCGCGTTTTCCGGTGCGCAGTGCGTAGGCCTTGATCTTTTCTTGATCGAAGCGGCCATCAGCTATGGCGAGCGCACGATTAGCATCGATATCTTTGGGCGAGTTGCCGAAACTGGCGGGCCAGATGGCGATCGCGGCGTGATCAAGGTCGCGCGTGTAGTCGAAGCCTGTATCGCGGACGAAGTTCGCGTAATCGCGATCGGCTTGCGGGCCGGGCGTGGCAAGGCCCAGCGCGGCGGCGAGCGGTGAATTCTGCAACTTGCGCAAGCTTGCGGCGTCTATATATGCGACGACCGGCGCATCGGCCGGAAGCTGGCTGAGAATGTCCGGCGGCGGCCCTGCTGCCGGTACACCTGGAACAGTGGAAACGATGGGCGGGAGCGGACGAGCCTGCCATAAATAGTAACCGATGCCCGCGCCGACGAGGCAAAGCAGCACTACGGCGATTACGAGCAGGGCGCGTTTGGCGGAAGAGAGCGGCACGTTAAATGAATGTTCGGCGTTACGAACTTAGTGTAATGTTTTTATTCCCGGCTGCGTAGAATATTCAGAGCGGCGCGTGTGTCGGTTTTTGGCGCCGCGAGGTGTGGCATATGAAATCTACCTGGAAGAAAGCGCTGCGGATCGGCACCCTCGCGTCGCTTTGCGTCTTGACCGCGCGAGCGCAGGATGTGGTAAAGCCCGCAGCAGGTACAGCGACGCCATCCGCAACGCCCGCGGCAGCGGCGATGCCCACGGCCGATCAGGTACTCGACCACTACGCGCAAGCCATCGGCGGGCGCGCCGCGTGGCTGAAGCTGAATTCGCGCGTTTCCAAAGGCACCATTCAAATCCCGGCGATGAATAACCTCACCGGCACGGTGGAAATTCACGAGAAGGCGCCGAATTTCATGCTGGCGGTGATCAATCTGGGCGGCGCCGCGTTTGAGCAAGGCTTCGATGGCAATATCGGGTGGTCCAGCAATCCGCAGAATGGTTTGCGGGAGCTTTCCGGCGGGGAACTCGACGATGCGCGGCGCGAAGCGAATTTTTATCACGCGATCGAGCTGCGCAAGCTCTATACCAAGATGACAGTCACGGGAATCGAGCGAGTGGACGAGCACGACACCTACGCGATGGAGGCCGTGCGCGCGCAAGGTGCGCCGGACAAAATGTATTTCGACATGCAGACCGGGTTGTTGGTGCGAAGCGTGAACCAGCGGTACACTTCGGACGGCGTCGCGGAATTTACGGCAGATGTAGATGACTACACCGAAGTAGACGGCGTGAAATTACCATTCACCGTGCGGCAGACCGGTGCGAGCGCGACGTTCATCATACATTTCACGGAAGTACATCATAATTTGCAGCTGACCGATGCCCAGTTTGCGAAACCGCCCGCAGAGCCTCCTGCGGAAGCGCCTGCCGCGCCGACAGAAAAACAGCCCGAGTAAGGAAACTGGATTCGACGAAAAATGGGATTAGCTGTATAATAGGGCACGGCTAGTACTTGGAGAGAGCAGGTAAGTGGCGATCTGGCAATGGTTTTGCGGCTAACAGAAAGTCGCTTGCAATTTGATTGCCTGTGTGATAATTTTGCTCGGTTTGCCAGTGCTGGCGTAGCTCAGTTGGTAGAGCATCTGATTTGTAATCAGAGGGTCGGGGGTTCAACTCCCTCCGCCAGCTGAGTTCGAATTACCGGGAATATTTTGGCAAGGGTTGCGGACGAAACTCCTCGCGACAAAAGCGCTAGGGCTGGTGTCTTTGGACACGAGCCCTTTCTGCATTGCGGAGTGCCCCGTACAACGTTGCTGTTCAATCAGGATGCGTGCGAGATGCGGGATGCAGTTGTGTCCCGGAGGATTTCACGGAACGCAGTGTAGGTGTTCCGAATGGTTTTGCGGGACGGGTGGGTGAGTGGCTAAAACCAGCAGACTGTAAATCTGCCGCTCCTTGCGGGCTACGAAGGTTCGAATCCTTCCCCGTCCACCACTAACCCGCGTTACCCGAGCGAATGGTCGGACAGTCTAGCGAAGTTTTTTCGCAGGCTTTAAGAAATTCAGAAGCGCGGCGGCCCCAGCGGCGATTCTGATGACGGCGCGGAGGGATTTGGGGCGACCGGTACGAGCCTGGGTAGCTCAGTTGGTAGAGCGCGTCCTTGGTAAGGACGAGGTCACCGGTTCAATCCCGGTCCCAGGCTCCACGAAGTCGTCAGTGAGGCATGAGCGGGGGTAACTCAGTGGTAGAGTCTCTGCCTTCCAAGCAGATGGTCGCGGGTTCGAGTCCCGTCCCCCGCTCCAATGCGCGGCCGATCGCGAAGGGTCTGAGTTTTTTGCAGCAGCTAGCACCGCAGTGACATCTTATCGCGCGCCTCTCGCCGCGAAGCTCTAATACGAGGGTGATACCAGCATGGCGAAAGAGAAATTCGAACGGAATAAGCCGCACGTAAATATCGGGACGATTGGTCACATTGACCATGGCAAGACGACTTCGACGGCGGCGATTACGAAGGTGCTGTCGAAGAACAATCCG
>Ga0181520_10001846_pt1 | contig 41631 bp, 33 predicted proteins | sample PEATcosm2014_Bin_29_FD_132451 | JGI IMG/M metagenome (GOLD analysis project Ga0181520, IMG submission 132451) | Peatland microbial communities from MTU Mesocosm Facility, Houghton, MI, USA - PEATcosm2014_Bin02_30_metaG | ecosystem: Environmental > Terrestrial > Soil > Wetlands > Peat | place... | reverse complement strand
ATGAAAAAAGACGAAGTGTGCGGCATTGCGGGCGTATTGCCCGATCCGAACGATGCAACCCAAGCCCGTCTTGTCTCCATGTGGACGGCGCCAACACACAGGCGACTTGGCATCGGCCAACTATTGGTGAATATGATCCTCGATTGGGCCGGGGCCCATGGAGTGCGAATCTTACAGTTGCATGTGGCCGGCAACAATCAATCCGCCATCTCGTTCTATCAGCGCATGGGATTTAGTTTGACCGGAAGCACTGTAGCCTATCCCAGCGATCCTGATGCGGTCGTCTATGAGATGATTCGTCCGATCATTTCCGAGACTTAGATCATTCCTCCTGAAGCTCTCCGCTGATCGGACCGCTGCAGCGAATCCAAGAGAGGCATTTGGAAGAACCGACACACGGCAGCCAACGTATTCTATTCGGGGAGTGTTGCAATGAACGCGCTATCGATTTGTGAATGGATGTGGCTCGCATGGTTTGTGATCTGGATGATCTGGGCCGCTCAATCCAAGAAGACGCACGAGCGGGAGAGCCTCGGCTCAGTGGTCTCCTACGGCGTCTTCGCCTGGGCAGCCATGTTACTAATGATCGACCGTAATACTCTGGGGGCATGGGGGCGTAGTACCATACTTCCTCAAAGCACATGGATGAACTGGGGAGCCGTTGCCTTCGCCGTTGTGGGCTTCGCCATCACCGTTTGGGCGCGTGCCATCCTTGGCAGCAACTGGAGCGGAACTGTCACCATCAAGGTGGAGCATGAACTCATTCGCACGGGGCCGTACCGTTGGGTGCGACATCCCATCTACTCCGGATTGATTATGGCGCTCCTTGGAACGCTGATTGCGCTGGACCAGTGGCGCGGCATCGTTGCGCTCCCTCTGCTATGGGTCGCATTCGCCATCAAGTACCTCAAGGAAGAGCAAGCCATGCGCCAGACCTTTGGCGAGCAATATGACGAGTACAGCCAGACCACCGGCGCAATCTTTCCTCGGCTCCTGAATCGCAACAACTGACCGGTAGACCTATTCTGCGTTCGTGCTGCTCTGCTTCACCTGCTCCGTCACCCAGTCGGTCCAGATGGCCTCGTCGATGGGGCAGGCCAGCGGCGCGCCATCCAGCACGGCGGCGACGAAGTTCTCTACCGCCGGATAATGCACATTGGCGTGGGTGGGCAACTGCTCTTCGGTCAGCTTACTGTCGCTCGCCAGCAGGCGCAGCGTGGGTCCATTCAGCGGGTCGAGGCTGATCTCGCCCTCGCTGCCAATGATGCGGAACTGGTCTCGTGTAATGCGCGAGTTCCAGCGCACATCCACCACCGCATGAATGCCGCCCTCGTATTCAATCAGCGTGGTGGCCGAGTCTTCCACCGCCAGCTCATGCAGCGCATTCGACAGCAGGCCTGTGGCGCGCTGTGGCCTGCCGAACAGAAAATTACATGCGTCGATGCGGTGCGAGCCGACGTCGTAGAGCGGCCCTCCGCCGGCCAGCGCGGGGTCCTTCAGCCAGCCGCGCTCGGGACTCTCCAGCCAGCCGTGGTAGTTCGCCTCCACCAGCACCGGCTGGCCAATGGCGCCTTCGCCGATCAGTTGCCGCGCGCGCACCAGCTTGGGATAGAGCCGCCGGTAGTACGCGATGCCCAGCAGCCGCCCTGACTCACGCGCCGCCTCGGCCATCGATTCTGCCTGCGCATAGTTCATCGCCACAGGCTTTTCGCAGAGCACATGCTTGCCCGCGCGCAGACTGGCAATGGCGTGTTCCGCATGAAAAGCCACCGGCGACGCCACATAGACCGCGTCAATCGCCGCATCGCGCAACGCTTGATTGAGATCGGTGTAGGCCAGCGCGCCTGTATACGCGGCGGCCTTATGCGGGTCGCGCGTCAGCAGGGCATATAGATGACTGCGCGGCTCCGCCAACACCGCAGGCAGTACCCGCTTGCGGGTGATGTCTCCAATTCCGATGACCAGCCAGTTGAGCATTTTAGAAGTAAATCATATCGAGGCGGTGGACGCACCCCCTCAGCTTGCGGATGCGAGGCATAGTGAGCCGGAGAACATCGCCGGCGTCCAGGCTTCTATGGTTTAGCGCATAAACAGAGGTGTAGTGTGGAAAGTAAATTGAATCTGGAGTCGCCAATGCCAGCCGATGCCAATCGAGTGATTGCCAACCTGAAGGAGCTTGCCGCGCTGACCAGCGACGACAACGGTGCGCAACGCATTGCCCTTACGCCGACGTGGCAGCGGGCGCGCGAGTGGTTCGCGCGCAAGCTCGACGGACTGCCCGACTCGTACGGAATTACTCAGCATCGCGATGCCGCCGGTAACTCGTGGGTCACGCTGCCAGGCGAGTCGCCCCGTTCGCTGGTGCTGGGCAGCCATCTGGATTCGGTTCCCAACGGCGGCTGGCTGGACGGCACGCTCGGCGTTGTCACCGCGCTGGAAGTCCTTAGCGGCATCGCCCGCGACTTCGATGGGCACCCTCCCTTCACCATCCGCGTGGTCGATTGGGCGGACGAGGAGGGCGCGCGCTTTGGCCGCAGCCTCTTCGGCTCCTCCGCCTTCGCAGGAACGCACAGCATTGCCGCCGATCGCATGCGCACCGACCGTGACAGCGTCACACTCGAGTCCGCACTGGCTGCGTGCGGCATTGAGATCGAGAAGATCGGCGAGGCAGCGCAGGAACGAGAGAACATTGCCGCATATCTTGAACTGCACATCGAGCAAGGGCCGGTGCTGGAGAGGCTGGAACTGCCGCTGGGCGCGGTCCTCGGCACCAAGGGAGTCGAGCGCCATGCCATCACCTTCCACGGGCAGGAAGCCCACTCAGGCTCAACCCCCATGGCCGACCGCCGTGATGCGCTGGCTGCCGCCGCGCGCCTCGCGCTGGAGATTCGTACCATCGCCATGCGCCATTCCGACTCGGTCTGCACCATGGGCAGCGTCAAGACCTTTCCCGGAATCGTCACCGCGGTGGTTGGCCGATGCGAGGCCACGCTCGATCAGCGCGACCTCGACCCTGCAATTCTTGCAACCATGTACCGCGAGGCGCAGGAGGCCAGTCGCCGATTCGCCGACCAAGAGCGCTGCACCGTGGAGTGGTCGCGCATCTGGAGTATCGAGCCCATCCCCTTCCACCCCGCGCTGATCACACTGTGCCGCGAGGCCATCGCCGAGACACTGGGCGCGCCGGCCCACAGCCTACCCTCCGGCCCGCTGCACGACGCCGCCGAGGTCGCGCGACTGGGCATTCCCACCACCATGATGTTCGTGCAATCCCTGCGCGGCATCAGCCACAACAAGATCGAAGATACCCGGCTCGAGCACTTACGGCTGGCGGTCACCGCCTTCGACCGTCTCGCCGCTAAAACCCTCGGTTGGATGGAATCATCTGCTGCGTCTTAGGTTTTTATGCGTTTCTCGGCTGCATCACAGAGCTTATCCACACGCTTCTGGCGGGCCTCCGGCGTCCGGTAGTAGAAGACCGCCATCAGCTCGCCGCGCCGCTGTGTCGCAGTCATGCGCACCCACCCCGCGCGCGCCTTCGGCCTCAACCTAAATGCGGCCTCCATCACCGGAGGCAGCTCGCGTTCGCCCTCCATGGTCGCCAGCAGCCGCTCCGCCATCTGCTCGGCGCGGCGCACGCGGGCCTCGTCGCTCTTCGGCTCCATCACCCATTTACCGATCTCGCGCCGCATATACTCTGTCAGCTCGTCGTACCACTCGCGCAGCCCCGGCTCATCGTCCAGCAGCACGGCCAGCTCATCCGGCAACTCCGCCTCGCGCTCTTGCTGGTCCGGCGCAATGGCAAACTCCACGTCATCACCCACCCGCGCATCTGCTGCCTGTTGCATCTTCCTATTGACCAGCACAAACTGTCCTGCACGCCGCGCGCCCGCAAATAGCGATGTTCGAAATAGCTCGCCTCCCACCTCAACCGTGACGCGCTGCCGCACCATCTTTTTCCACGCCTTCGCCGCATCGAACGGCAGCCATGCTACTACCCACCCAAGGCCATCGCCCAGCGGCTCCAGCACCGCTCGAAATCGTTTCGCACGATCCACCACAGACCCCTCCCGATGCCTCTATCGTACCCCGGAGGCGCAGCGCTGCACGACCGCGATAAACTCATAGCCATCGCCACCATCTCCAATCCGCGCATCTTTCTCTCCGCCGGCGAGGCCTCGGGCGACCACTATGGAGCCGGCGTCATCGCCCATCTGCGCGCGCGACTGCCCCAGGCCAGCTTTACCGGCCTCGGTGGCACAGAGATGGCCGATGCTGGCCAGCAGCGCGTTGTTCGCGCCGAGGATGTCGCTCACATGGGCTTCACCGAGGTCGTCCGCCACGCGCCGTACATCTACGCACAGTACCGCAAGCTGGTGGCGTCGATTCGACGTGAGCGGCCCGATGTTGCCATCCTCATCGACTTCCCCGAGGTCAACTTCCGCCTTGCGCGCCAGCTCAAGCGCCTCGGTGTTCCTGTGCTGTGGTTCGTCAGTCCGCAGCTGTGGGCGTGGAAGCGCGGCCGCCTGCGGCTGGTGCAGCGCTACATCGATCGCATGATGGTGATCTTCCCCTTCGAGGCCCCGTTCTACCAGGCCCGCGGAGTCGATGCAGAGTTTGTTGGCCACCCGCTGGCCGCTCTCCCGGTGCCGACTATTACACGCGAAGAGTACGCCGCAAAACATGGCCTCGATCCCTTAAAAACATGGATTGCGCTTCTTCCCGGCAGCCGGCAGAGCGAGATCCACACCAACCTGACGCGAATGATGCAGGCCGCGGCCATCCTCAGTTTGGACGTACACAGTAGATGCCATTATTTGTTGCCTGTCGCATCCACTATCAACCTGGCTTGGATCAAAGAGGAGATTGCCGCTTGCTATGCTGCCTCCGATAAAGACATGCCAAGGTTTGCGGAGCTACCCAGGATCGTTCTCGTCCCCGATGCCCGCGCCGCCCTGCACCACGCGCGGGCCTCTGTCGTCGCCAGCGGTACAGCGACCGTGCAGGCACTCACTATCGGCACGCCCTTTGTCGTCGTCTACCGCGTCTCCTCGCTAACCTTCGCACTGGCCAAGCGCCTCATCCGCTATCCCGCCGAGATTCCCGCCCAGCGCGATGCCGACGGCAACCTCCCCATCGCCATGCCCAACCTCATCGCCGGACGGCGAATCGTTCCAGAGCTGCTGAACCGCCGCTTTACCGCCGCCAACGTGGCCACCGCCCTGTGCCCCCTGTTGGACGAGACGCCGCAACGCCGTCAGATGATCGCCGACCTGGCCGAAGCCCTCAGCCGCCTTCTACCCATCTCCGTCCTACCAGATCAAACAACCGACCCGCTACAGCGCGTTGCCGACGCCGCCATTGATCTGCTGCAACTAACCTCTACCGACGTACCCCGAACCCCCGCAACAAACGTCTAACCAATTGGGCCTCCACAAGAGCCAGCCTTATGGCTGTTGCATCCAATCTCCAGAATCGCGCAAACGCTTTAGCATTTCATTTAAGCTTGAACTGTATCTGAGGAATCACGCACGAATGTCCGCCAGCCCGCATATCAGATCCCGGACCCGGTTTGGAATCCTCCCGCGAGGCTGGATTGCAGTAATCTTCCGCTCTTCCAGCCTGCGCGCCTTCTCCGCCGGGTTGCTGGCGATGTGCGCTCTCTCGCTGCCTGCATCTGCCGCGCCCGTGCGCCCGCTGCTCAACATCACCGGGTATGTCATCAGCGCCGACGTCGATCCCGAGACCGGCAGGCTCATCGCTACGGCCGATGTCACCTTCACAGCTCTGGAAGACCTCACCAGCGCCAGCCTTGAGCTGAACAACGGCCTCAACGTCACATCGCTCACCGACAACGCCGGCACGGCGCTCAACTCCGAGCGGCTGACCTCCAACTTTACCGTGCGCGTTACCCTGCCCACTCCGCTGCCCAAAGGCTCCAGCAACACCTTCCACTTCGCCTACTCCGGCACGCTCACCGGCTCGGACACCAGTCCGGTCGACGGCATCAAGCTGGCCGCTGTAGCCGAACCCATCAGCATCCTGCTCTACCCTGGCCGTTGGTTTCCCATGACCGGCCTCTTCACCGACCGCTTCACCGCGGAGATGCACATCCGCGTGCCCGCCGATTACACCGTTGTCGGCAGCGGCGTTTCGTCCAAGAAGGCGCTTCCCGACGGGCGCAACGAGTTCAGCTTCACCTGGTCGAAGCCGGGATTTCCAGGGACCATTGTCGCGGGTAAGTTCCTGCCCCCGATCACCGCATCCGGCATCAGCAACATCCATGTCTATGTGACCGAAAAGCGCAAGGAAGGCGCGCCGGAGTTCACCGCACTCGCCGGACGCGAATTCGAGTTTATGACCAACCTCTTCGGCCAGCCCGAGTCCGGTCGCATCAACATCGTTGAGCTGCCCGATGACGCCGTCTCAGCATCCTGGGCGCCGGAGATGGCCTGCATCGCCGGCAACCGCATCGTCGATCACAACTCGCAGCGGCTGCTGGCCAACACTCTGGCGCACCAGTGGTGGGGGTCGGAGGTCTCGCCCGAAACGCTCAACGACGCATGGATCACCAACGGCATGAGCCGCTACGGTGAGCTGATGTACCTGGAAGACTCCGCCGGCAAGAACGCCTTCCAGACCGCCATCGGCGACGTCTCCGCCGGTGCGCTGGCCTACGATACCGAGCCGCTCAGCACACTTGGCCGCCTCGACCCCTTCTCGCCGCAATTCCAGTCCATGACCCTGGAGAAAGGCGCCATGGTCTTCCACATGCTCCGCTGGCAGATGGGCGACGACGCCTTCCAGAGCTTCCTGCGCTCTCTGCTCACGCAATACACCGACAAAGGCGTTCGCAGCTCCCAGGTCCAGACCGTAGCTGAGGCGCAAACGGTCAAAGGAGCTAACAATGAGGGCTCCCACCTGGAACTCACGCCGTTCTTCTCCCAGTGGATCGACGGTACCGGCGCGCCAGCCTTCACCGATAAATACATGGTCTACCGCCTGGGCAACAACAAGGGATTCCGCACCATCGGGTCCATCAGCGAAGACCTCGACCTCTTCCGCATGCCGGTGGAACTTCGCATCGAGACCGACGGCAAGACCGAAGACCGCCGTATCGATGTGGCAGGCACCGACTCGTCGTATACCATCGAGACCTTCGGCCGCCCGCGGCGCATCTCCATCGACCCGGAGAACTGGCTGCTGAAGAGCACTCCTGACCTGGCCATCCGCGTAGCTGTGCTGCGAGGCCAGCAGTTGGTGGCGCAGGGCGACCTGACCGGTGCGCTGGCCGAGTACCAGAAGGCGCTGGACGAAAATAAATCCAGCTCGCTGGCCGCCTACCGCATTGCCGAGGTCTTCTTTATGCAGCGCAACTTCCAGGCCTCCGCTAACAGCTTCCGCGACGCCCTGCGCGGAGACGACGATCCCAAGTGGACCGAGGTATGGAGCCACATCCACCTGGGATATATCTTCGACTGCACTGGCCAACGGGAGCGCGCCGTCAACGAGTACCGACTGGCCGTCCAGACCAACGACAATACCCAGGGGGCCATCAACGAAGCTCGCGCCCGCCTTGCTTCCCCTTATAAATGCATCCGAGCCGATAACTAACCACTATCCCAGCTTGCGCTATACTCGCCCCTGGGATTTTCATCCAAGGAGCCATCATGCTTAAGGGATTTCGCGACTTCATTCTGCGCGGCAATGTGGTCGATCTGGCGGTCGCCGTTATCATCGGCGCGGCCTTCGGCAAGATCATCACTGCCTTCACCACCAACATCATCAGTCCGCTGATCGGCGCCATCGCGGGCAAGCCGGACTTCTCCTATCTCTTCCTCACCCTGCACGGCGGCAAGATCGGATACGGCAGCTTTTTAACCGCGGTCATCGACTTCCTCATTCAGGCTTCCGTGGTCTACTTCCTGCTGGTGCTGCCGGTGAACTACCTTCTGACCAAAATCAGGAAGCCCGTGGCGCCGACCACCAAGACCTGCGCCGAGTGCCTCTCGGAGATTCCTCTGCCGGCCCGCCGCTGCAAGTTCTGCGCACAGCCGTTGGTATAACCCAGCGCCACGATCCGGAAATACAACTTGCGCTGTATCCAGTGGCAGGCAAGTGCTATGGCCTGTCGAGGCTCCAGGGAGAATCATAGGCTTCGGCAGTACTTCACCCGGTTGACCTGGAATAGCGGCACTGCTTTGCCTGTCGCACCAGGTCGTGCTTTCGTCAGCCATTACGATGTTGCATCGCAGCATGGACACGCGTACGCACAGGAACGAGAAGGGCCTCCGATGATTCGATTCCGGATCGTGGGATCGTATGTGGACATGTGCAGCCTGCCGTCGCCGCACCGCGTTCCACGTAGCGTAGCCGGCATGGCATTCAACTTCAGCAAAATCGAGCTCGCTGCTCCATCGGCGCAACGCAACCACGCCAAATCGCCCCACGCCAAACCAGACCAAGCAGCTTCCGCGCTCGCCGATGCCGGCAAGCTCTCCTTCGCGACTCCCCAAATTATGCCTATGCGTTAGGCCCTAGAACGACAGCGCAAGCAGCTTGTCCCAGACTTCAGAATCGACAGGAACTCCCAGGCGAAGGTTTTCTTCGCGCAGGCGCAGCGTCTGCTGGCCGGGGTAGCGCACCGGGCGCGCGGGATCTAGCGGAACTGCCGCTTCTAGCGATTCCAGAATGCCGCTGGCAATACGGTCGAGCTCGGCAGTATCCGCGAAGGTGGAGGGGTCAATGGCCAGGAATATCTGGCTCTGGCCGGATTCGCGCAACGAATCGCGCGCAAGCTGGTGGGTGGCGCGGCCTCCGGAGAGCATCGCAGCAAGCATGTCCAACACCAGCGACAGGCCGGAGCCCTTCCAGTAGCCGATAGGCAGTGCGCGCTGCGAGACTTCCAGGACAGCGGCGTCGGTGGTCGGACTGCCCGCGGCATCGTATCCACCGGGAACGGGCAGTTGCTGCCCACGCGCTGCGTAGGCGGAGATGGAACCGTAGGAGAACTGCGAGATCGCCATGTCGAGGACTACATGCACTCCGTCCGGGCGGGGAATGGCAATCACCAGCGGGTTGTTGCCCAGCGTGGGAGTGGCTGTGCCCCAGGCCGGCAGGTTGGGCAGCGTGTTGGTCCAGCAAATGGCGAAGACGCCAGCCTCCGCTGCCAGCCAACCGTAGCTGCCTCCGCGCATCCAGTGGTTGGTGTTGGCCAGGGCGACTCCGCCCAGGCCGTGCAGTCGCGCAAGCTCGATGGCGCGCTCCATGGCCGTGCAGGCGTTCAAGTTGCCGGGGCCAAGATGCCCGTCCCAGCGCTCCAGCGCGCCGGCGCCGGCGATGCGCGTCGGCTCGGCGGCCACGTCAATGCAGCCGTTGGCAACCATCGCGGCGAAGCGCGGGAAGCGGTTGAGGCCGTGGGTGTAGACGCCGTCGCGCGTGGTCTCTGCAAAGAGCCGGGCGCAGAGCGAGGCGCGCTCGCCCTTGAGTCCAAGGTGCAGCACTGCTCGGTGGAGAGCGTTGTAGAGGTCGGCGTAGGGGACTCGCGGCATGGAGTTCAGTCTATCGTGGCCAGCTAGGCAACCAAAACATCGGTCTAGCTGAAGCCCTACCTCCGAAGCATGTCATTCTGAAGAGGCTCAGAATCTCCGTCGTTCGCCTTTGTCATTCCCTTCGAGTGAAAAGCCAAAGTCTCCATCGGTATCCACACCCCAGCCTCCATGATCACTCGTTCGACCACAGCATTCGCAGGCAATTGGAACCGCGTCATCAGCGCTTCGATCTCATCGATAACTTCCTGATTTTCGAGTACTATCGTCATCCTGGTCATCCCGCGATTCTACTCTGTCGCCATAAAGAAACACGCGTTCATGGAGACTATTCACGCCCTTATTCCGCCGCGGCTTCTTCTTCCTCTTCCACCTTATCGCCTTCGCCAGGGGCCAAAAACAGGTTTGTCTCCAGGCCGTGCTGGCGTGTGTACAGGTCGTAGTAGCGGCCACCCATCCGGTACAGCGACTCATGAGTGCCGCGTTCGAGGATCAGGCCGGCCTCGATCACCAGTATCTGGTCGGCACGGCGAATGGTCGATAGGCGGTGCGCAATCACAAACGTCGTGCGCCCCTGCATCAGATGGTTCAGTCCGCTCTGGATCATCGCCTCGGATTCGGAGTCCAGCGAGCTGGTCGCCTCATCCAGAATCAGAATGCGCGGGTCGGCCAGGATGGCGCGCGCAATCGAGATGCGCTGCCTCTGTCCCCCCGACAATTTCACGCCGCGCTCACCCACCACCGTCTCGTAGGCATCGGGAAATCTCTCGGTAAACTCATCCACGCGCGCGATCCGGCAGGCTTCCATCCACTGCTCCTCGGTTGCAGCCGGACGAGAAAACATCACATTCTCGCGGATCGTTCCGTCGAACAGGAAGGTCTCCTGCAGCACCACGCCGAGCTGCTCGCGATAGCTGCTCAACCGGATCGTCGCCAGGTCTACACCGTCGATCAGCACCTGCCCCGAAGTCGCCGTGTGGAATCCGCAGATCAGGCTGATGATGGTCGATTTACCCGATCCCGACGATCCCACCAGAGCGGTCACCGTCCCCGGCTTCGACTCGAAGCTAATGCCATGCAGCACAGGCTTGTTCTTCTCGTATTCGAAGACCACATCCTTGAACTCGACATCGCCGTTTACATCGAACGAATGGGTCCGCGAAGGCTCTGAGTCCTCCTCGCGCTCATTCATAATCTCTGTGGTGCGGTCCAGCCCCGCCAACGCCTCGGTCAACTGTGTGCCGATATTCACCAACTGTGCGATGGGCGCAATCATGAACGCCAGCAACATGGTGAAGGAGACGTACCCACCCGTATCCAGACGGTGCGCCGCGGTTTCGTGCGCTCCCAGATACATGATCAGTCCGCCCACCACGCCCAGTACCATGGTCGAGGATAAAGTCATCAGCGACTGCGCCATCAGCGAGCTGATCACATTGTTCAGAAGCCGCTTCACGCCTGCCGCGAAGACCTGTTCTTCGCTCGCCTCCGCGTGATAGCCCTTCACTACGCGCACCCCGCCCAGCGATTCGGTCAGCCTCCCCGTCACCTCGGCGTTGATCTTGGCCCTCTCGCGGAAGATCGGACGGATGGTCTTGAACGCACGCTGTAGGATCAGCCCGAACACCGCCATGATGCAGAACGTCAGCAGTGTCATCAGTGCATTGATGTGGATCATCAGGAAAAAAGCGATCACCGCGGTCAGTATGCCGCCGACAAAATCCACCAGCCCGGTGCCCACCAGGTTGCGAACGCCCTCCACGTCGGTCATGATGCGCGCCACCAGCGTGCCTGTTCGATTTTCGTCGTAAAACGTCACCGGCAGCCGCCCAATGTGCGCCTGCACCTTCATCCGCAGCTCGGAGATCAGTTTCTGTCCTTCCGTCGAAAGCAGTTGCGTCAGCGAGTAGGACGTCACACCCTGCACAAACGTAGCTACGGCCACCAGCCCAATGAGCCGCGGCAGAAGGTGCATGTCGTGCGGCCCGCCCATCACCTTGTTGATCAGAGGTCGCACGGATAGGGGCAGCACAAAGCTGCACACTCGGTTCACAATCATCAGGCAAAAGCTACCCGCGATAAGCCACTTTCGTGGCGCCATCAACTTCCATACCTCGGGCATCACCCTCTTCAGCTTGGGTTTAGGACGAGTTTTTGTCAGGTCGGCAGACAGCGCGCGCCCCGCGCCACGGCTTGGCCGGTCTGCTGAACCCATACCGCCGCCTACTCCCCCACCCATGCCATGCGATCCAAACGAAGAAGACATATCGATAAAGTGTACCCTGTCTACGCATGGGTTCCACAGTCCGCCACCGCTGCTACAGGGAGCGGGCAGGCTATACAAGGGTGCGTATCGACAAGATAAAGCGGATCGACGGCATACCAAACGGCGGTCCGTGCGTCAGTAGGTTATACGGGAAGGAAACTTGAATGGCAAAGTGTCTGGCGGGCAACGCACTGCATCTCTTGCTTTTGGCAATCTCAGGAACTATGTTGACGGCAGCCGCTTGTGTCGCATCGGCGCAGGTAGCTCCACTGGCGCCGAAATGGCTGGCGGGAACGCCGATTCCGCCGGTGGAGACCTTTGCCGATGGGCTCGCGCGACATCATATTGAACTAACCGAGGCGGCGCTGATTGCCGCGTTGCAGAATCCGGATGGCGACGTGCGAAGTCTGGCGGCGGCGCAACTTGCCGCCACCGACGATCGTCCGGCGCTGAAGGCGATTCTGGATGCCTTGGACGCGGAGAACGATATTCAAGTGCAGGTGAATCTGGCGGGCGCGGCGACCTGGATTGGCTCGCAACGCGCTCTCGATCGCTTGCAACGGCTCTGCCAGAACCTCAATGTGCCTGCCACAACACGACTGGATGCCGCCCGCTACGTCTCCAATAAAGAGCTGTCGACCTGCTATCCGATGGTGGAGCAGATTGCGCAGACAGACCATGACGCAAACGTCCGAGTGCTGGCAATCATGGCCGCGGTCAGCTATCGAGGGCAGGGAGAAAAAGCGCAGGCCCTGACCGTGTCCGCGCTGTCGGATAGCGACCCGATTGTCCGCATCGCGGCGGCCGAAGCGTTGCGCTTCATGCACGCAACCGGCGCGCTTGGCGCGCTTCGTCACGCGCTCGAAATCGATGGCGACGATACGGTGCGGCAATATATGCGGGAGGCAATCCGCATCTTGTCTGCCCCTGAGAAAACGCCATAAACGGCTGCGTGGCCCTGAGCAAGAATTTCCCTCCTCTCGCCTGGTTGAGACAGTCCTGGTGATTGGTTACGCAGCGTTGTTGCGCGTCCTGCGCGCCGCGATAAATGAGCGCACGCAGAGCAGCACATACACCAGACAGATTATCGCCATCGCCAACTGGTCCATGGTCGCAACCGCCATCTCATGCGAGAACGGTCCTCCCTGCGCCTTCACCAGCTCCACAATCGCCCGCGACCCCGCTCCCAGAAATCCCAGCAGGCCCACCGTCACCGCAACGTGCATCCACATCATGCGCTGTTTGGCGTCCTCGGTGCGGGACAGGGCGCCGGAGACCGCCAACGCCAACCCGATCCAGGTCGGGATCAGCGCGGTAGGATGTATGCTGCCCGTGGCCACGAATCCCCACACGCCAATCACAATCAATACCACTCCGAAAAAGATGGTCAACTTAGCCATGTCGAGGAACTCCTTATGCTGCGTAATTGACCCGGAACCCGTCCCCTAAACCGGAAGTACGGACGGCCTCATCGTCTGTTGCGGAGTGGAGAGACCCCCGCATACGTTCTTGCGACGCAAGTTACCATGCGGAGTTCCATCATAACTGAGGCGAGCCGTCGTGGGTCACGCAGCGGCGGCACTCTTCATCGCAGTCAGCACTTCGTCGGGGGTCCACTCGTTGGTGGGATACCAGGCCCGAACCCTGCCGTCCTTGCCAATCAGAGCCGTGGAGAGCGAGTGGGTCAGCGTACTCCCGTTGCCGGGTGTAATCCCCACGTCGAAGAACTGGGTCAGTGCAGCCAACTCTCCCACAGGCGGCACGGCAAAGTCCCAGTGCGCGAAAGCTCGCCTCGCATCGCCTCCGATATACGTCTCGCCGTAGCTCTTCAGCACTGTAGGCGTATCGTCCTTCGGGTCGAAGCTGATGCTCAACAGGTGCGTCTTCGCGTACAGCGACGGATCGGCCTGCAGCGCCTTGTCGATCTGAGCGAAGTTTCGGCTCATGCGGATGCAGTAATCCGGCAGGGGGCAGCGTGTGTAGACAAAGGTCAGCAGAAGCACGCGCCCCTTGAACTGGGCAAGATGGATCGTCCTGCCGTCTTCGTTGGTCAGCTTGAAGTCGGGCACTGCATCGCCCGCCGTGGGAATGTGGTACTGCACCGTTGGTTTGTAGTCGGGCCGAGCCTGCGCAGTCACCACAATCTCATCCAGCAACGGGTCTTCGTAATCATCCCCCACCTTGCGCACCAGCATCTTCGCCGTGATGCGGTCGCCGGGGTGCAGCTCGCCGGCCACCGACGCGTCCTTCAATTTGTAGGGCATGGTCATTGCGTCCATGAAGCCCGGTATGGCCTCGTGGTCCAGCATCACCATTCCCTTGGCTGCATCCACGCTGACGATCTTGCCGCGGACCGGAAAGGTCTTCAGTTCACCCGCTGCTACAGACCCGTTCGCAGCACCAGACCCGCTCGTCGCTCCCTGCGCACCGCTGCTCGAGTGTTTGCATCCAGCCGCCAATGTCGCAACCAGAATCAACCCGGCCGCCGCTCGCCACGCCAATCCCATAGCAAACCCCCTCCTGCCTCCATCATAACTTGCAGCTTGCCGCCATAACCTGCTGCCCTGCTGACGTACCCGCCGCGTTTTCCGCACCCGCCGGGCGTATAAAAGGCGTATGGACGGTTCGCACACGCTGCCCCGGCAGATTCAGCAGGCGCTGGAGCAAGGCTGGACCGTCGTCACCGCCAACCAGCGCGCAGCGCGAACCCTGCACCACGGGTTCGATCTGCAGCAGCGCGCGTTTGGCCTGACCCACTGGGAGCCTCCGGATATTCTCGCGTGGGACACCTGGCTCACCAGCATCTGGCACCGCCTTCTGCTGGACGGCCACGCCTCAGAGCTTCTGCTGAACACGCCGCAGGAGCACACGATTTGGCACGCGATCATCGCCGCCGACAACGCTGCCGACGGTGCCGCGCTCAGCCTCCGCCCCATCGACGCCCTGGCTGAGCTTGCCGCCGGCGCATGGCGCCTGTTGCATGGCTATTGCGCCCGCCGTCGTCTACAGGCTGCCGTCGCCAGCTCCGATACGCGCGCCTTTGCTCGATGGGCCGGCGAGTTCGACCGTCGCTGCGCCCGTGCGCAGTTGCTCACCGAGGCGCAGTTGCCGGAGGTCTTGCGCGCCGCATTCGCCGCCAACCTGCTCATTCCTCCAACCGGCCTGATGCTGGTTGGCTTCGACTTCAGAACTCCAGCGCAGACCGCTCTGCTTGACGCCATCCGCACCGCTGGTTGTGCTATCGAAGAGTTAGGACCGGGCCCCGCTGCACCCAGTCTCACCCTCGTCGACGCGCCCGATCAGCGCGCCGAATTGACCGCTTGCGCCCGCTGGCTGCGTGCCCGCCTCACTGAGCAACCCGCCTCCCGCATCGCTGTCATCGTTCCCTTCATCGAGACAATCCGCGCCGAGATCGACCGCGTCTTCCGTCAGACGCTCGCGCCCGAACTCAACGACATTGCCGCGCCCGCCGACACTGGCCCCTATGAGTTCTCGCTCGGCGTCCCGCTGGCGCGCACCCCGATGGCCGCCGCCGCGCTGGACATTCTGCGCTGGGCCACCGGCCCGCTTGCGCTGGATCGCGTCAGTGCCCTGCTTCTTTCACCACACTTCGCCGCCGAAAATTCCACCTCCGAATACCTTGCCCGCGCAGAGTTCGACGCCTTCGTCCTGCGCCGCCGGCACCTTCTGCAACCCCATATTTCGCTCGACGATCTGTACTCGCTCGCCTCCAAACCTAAGCACGATGCAGGCCTTACAATTCTGCTGCAACATTTGAGCGCCCTGCGCGATCTTTCCCGCCGCATCGAACGCGCGGAACGCAGCCACGCAGACTGGGGCGCGGCCTTCCACGAGTTGCTGGACGCCGCCGGATGGGCCGCCAGCGGACGCGACAGCAGCACCGAGTTCCAGACCCGCCGCAAATGGAACGACGCGCTCGACGAGTTGGCAAGCCTCGATTTTGATTCCCGCAGCGACGGCCAGCGCGTCTCATTCACCGACGCACTCTCGGCACTGGTTCGCATCGCCTCCCAGACGCTCTTCGCGCCCGAGTCGCGCCATGCACCCATCCAGATCATGGGACCGCTGGAGTCTGCCGGCTCCAGCTTCGACGCGCTCTGGTTTCTCGGCGCCGACGACCTCGCATGGCCCGCCCGGCCCGCTCCCAATCCCCTTCTGCCCTGGCTGTTGCAGCGCGAACTCGCCATGCCCGGCACAGACCCCGCGCTGGACACAGCCCTCGCTCACCACATCACCCTGCGCATCGCCGCCAGCTCGCCCACTGTGCTCTTCAGCTATGCAAAGCAGTCCGCCGAGGAAGGCATCCAGCGCCCCGCGCCAGTGGTTATAGGTCTGACCACGGCAGGGATTGCCCTGGAACGCCTCAGCGCCGGCGAGCTTGTCCCCGCCGACCCCGCTGCGGCACCCATCCAGCTCGAACCCCTGACCGACGACGTGTCCATCCCACCCCCTCCCGATCGTGTGCTACAGGGCGGCGCATCCATCCTGGCGGCGCAGGCAGCCTGCGGCCTCCGCGCATTCGCCGAGAAGCGCCTCCTCTCCACAGCGCTCGAACCCGCCTCGCTGGGCCTCGATCTGCGCGAGCGCGGCAGCCTCGTCCATTCCGTTTTGGAAAGCTTCTGGGCAAAGGTCGAGACCCAGTCCGCGCTCAAGCTCATGACTCCCGCCGAGCGCAATTCATTGCTCCATCAATCCATCGACGCAGCCTTCGCCAGGGACCACGACCGCCCTGCATCCGGCTGGCCCCGCGCCTACCTCAACATGGAACGCCTGCGCCTGCTAAAATTGCTGGTTCCGTGGCTCGACTACGAAGCAGGCAAACGCCCGCCCTTCATTGTCCAGTCGCGCGAAGAGACACTCCACGACGTCCACATCGGCCCCCTGCATCTCGATGTCCGCATCGACCGCGTCGATCTTGCACTGGATGAGGGGAACTCCGGCCAACCCTCCGGCGAGATCATTCTCGACTACAAGACCGGCGTTGCCCGTCCCGCCGACTGGCTCGGCGAGCGTCCCGATGAGCCGCAGCTCCCCCTCTACGCCGTAGTCTCCGATAGCCCAAATCTCGCGGCCATCGCCTTCGCCAGCGTCCGTCCCGGAAAAGACATGGGCCTCCAGGGCTACCAGTCTCGCAACGGAGTTCTGCCCAAAGCCGCAAAGTTGAAGGCCGAAAACCTTCAGGCCCAGGTCGGCGAGTGGCGCGATGTTCTCACCGCGCTGGCCGAAGACTTTTATACCGGACAGGCCAGCGTCGACCCCAAGAAGTATCCGAAGACCTGCACCCACTGCGAGCAGCGCCTGCTCTGCCGCCTGGATCCCGCCACACTGGATGCCAACTCACTGGACGACGATTCCGAAGCAGATTCCCTCTCCGGCCCCTCCGATTCCGAGTCCCTGGAGGCCAACCATGGCTGAGGTCCTCCATTTCCCCTCCCGCCTGGCCGCACCGCCCGACGCCGAGGCCCGCCGCCAGGCCCTCGACACTCGCCGCTCCTTCATCGTCGAAGCTCCCGCCGGCTCCGGCAAGACCGGACTACTGATCCTGCGCTTGCTCAAGCTGCTCACCGACCCCTCCGTCGAGCAGCCCGAGCAGGTACTCGCCATCACCTTTACCAATAAGGCCACCGCCGAGATGCGCGACCGTGTCCTGGCCCACCTCGCCGCCGCGGCGCAAACCACTGACTCCAGCCAATCAATCGCCGAACCCGCGGTGCTGGACCAGCTCGCCGCTTCGGATTCGGATCCAACACCACCCGAGGACAACTTCCACCGCGAAACCCTTACCCTCGCCCAAGCTGTACTGGCCCGCGACCTTCAGCTCGGCTGGCAGCTCCTCGACCACCCGCATCGCCTCAACATCCGCACCATCGACTCGGTCTGCGCGGAGATCGCGCGCACTCTGCCCGTGCTCTCCGGCTCCGGCGGTCGCCTCACCCCCGCCGACGACGCCGACCCCCTACACCACGAGGCCGCTCGCCGCACCCTGCTGCTTCTCGGCTCCGGCGACGACGCATTCGACCAGGCCCTGCGCAATCTCCTGCTGCACCGCGACGGCAACCTCGACGACTGCGAGTCGCTGCTGGCCAACATGCTTAAACAGCGCGACCAGTGGGGCGACCTGGTCCCACTCACTCCCACGCAACTCGACGATGCATGGCTCGACGCCAAAGTCCTGCCTCGTCTCGAACGCGCCCTCGGCCACGCCATCCAGGCCGCGCTCACACCGCTCGCGCAAGCCTTCCCCGCCAGCCTCCTCGCAGAACTTTCAACTATCGCTGTGGACCTCGCTCCCGCCGCCCCCTACAACCACCAACTCCCGTCTCCCATCACTCACTGCGCCGTTCTCAACACGCCACCCGAACCTCTTGCCGCGCACCACGATCACTGGCTCGCGCTGCTCCACCTGCTCCTGACGAAGGATGGAGACTGGCGTAAGGAGAGAGGCCTCACCGGCAAGAACCTGGGGTTCGTCTATGACAGAAAGCACCGCTCTCACTCGCGACTCGTCTCGATCCTCAATCAACTCAGCGACCGCGACGACATCCTCCAGCTCTTGCAAAGCGTCCGGGCCCTTCCCGCCGCCCGCTACCCGCGCGATCAGTGGGCCGTTGCCAAATCCCTCTTCCGCGTACTCAGCCGCGCGCTGGTCGAACTGCAACTGGTCTTCTCCGCGCGCAATCAGTGCGACTTCACCGAATTCAATCTGCTCGCCCGCCTCGCCCTCGCCGCCGACTCAGGCCCGGAAGATCTGGCCACAGCCCTCGGCGCACGCCTACAGCATCTCCTGGTCGACGAGATGCAGGACACCTCAACCACCCAGTACGAGCTCATCGAGCTGCTGACCCGCAACTGGGACGGCTTCGGACAGACCGTCTTTCTGGTGGGCGATCCCCGCCAATCCATCTACCTCTTCCGCCAGGCGCGGGTCGAGCGTTTCGTCCAGGCCATGCTCACTCAACTCCTAGGCGACCTGCCACTCACCCGCCTTCGCCTCACCGCAAATTTCCGCTCGCAGAGTACCATGGTCGAGCAGTTCAACCGTGACTTCGCACTCATCTTCCCCGACGAAGCTTCCCCCCAGGCCCTACCCTACACCGCCGCCCAATCTACGCTCCCCGCCTCACCAAATGCTCGCGCAACCGTTTGGCACGCCAACCCCATCTCGACAAGCCTGGACGACGATCGCCTCACCACCGCCCACCTCAAGCAGCAACAGGCCCGCCGTGACGCCCAGGAAATCCGCCGCATCGCCCGCGAGTGGCTCGCAAAACCCCTTCCGCCGGGTCGCAGCGAGCCCTGGCGCATCGCCGTCCTGGTTCGCAGCCGCAATCACCTCAACGAGATCGTCGCTGCACTCAAACAGGAAGACTCCGCCGGCAGGATCCCATTCCGTGCGATCGAGATCGAATCCCTCGACCAGCGTCAGGAGGTCCTCGACCTTGTCGCCGTCACCCGCGCGTTGCTCCACCCTAGCGACCGCGTCGCAGCTCTCGCCCTTCTGCGCTCACCCTGCTGCGGCCTCACGCTGGCCGACCTGCACACCCTGACAGGGTGCGACGATCCCAGCCTGAAAGACCACTCCATCCAGCGCCTCATGGCCGAGCGCGGACACCTGCTCCCTGACGACTCCCGCAGGCGCATGGCGCGCGTCCGCGAGGTATTGCAATCCGCCGCAGCCCAGCGAGGACGCCTCGCCCCAGCACAGCTTGTGGAACGCGTCTGGCGCTCCCTTGGCAGCGACACATACCTTCCTATAGGAGAACTAAATAACGCTAATAATTTCTTTGATTTATTAAATCAAATTCAAAATACACAAGAAGATTTTTCTGGCTCCAACCTGCTCGATTCCACCCGCATCCAGGAGCATCTGCAAAAACTATATGCCGAGCCAAGTCCCATCCCCGCCGGTACCCCGTTCGTGGAACTCCTCACCATCCACAAGGCCAAGGGGTTGGAGTGGGACGTTGTCCTGGTTCCGTCCCTCGAACGCCGGCCTGCTGTAGATCGCTCCCGCCTGCTCACCTGGTCCGAACTAGAACCGCCCGAATCCTCCGGCGACACCGCGGCCCACCTCATGCTCGCCCCCATCGCAGCCAAGGGCGAGAATATCGATCCTCTCACCCGCTGGCTAAACGGAATGCACCGCGCCCGCGAGGCCGCCGAACGCAAGCGTCTCTTTTACGTCGCCTGCACCCGCGCCCGCCATGAGTTGCATCTCTTCGCCGCCCCTCAGCTCACCTCCAGCGGCACCATCGAACCTCACCCCGAAAGCCTCCTTCAAGCGGCATGGCCCGCCGCCCAACCCCACTTCGCCGATAGTAAGAATCTGGGTGCCCCAGGTCTCGGTTCTGAGACCTGGGTTGCTGACGATAATCGTCGTGTCTCCGAACCCACGGACGTCCTCGACCTCGCCGCAACCGCGGTTCCGTCGCACTGCAACCTGCAACGCCTCCCGCTCGCATTCGATCCCGCCGCCCGTTTCGCCGCAGCCCGCGCCCACAAACTGCCCTATGGCGATCCCGATAGCGCCACTGCCTCCAGCCACGCCCCCTTCTCCCGGCCCGAGGGCTCGTTTGCCGCGCGCTCCTTCGGTAACGTCGTCCACGCCGCCCTGGAAATCTTCGCCGACCGCATCGCCAACGGCAACTCGCCCGCCGCGCTCCTCGCAGAACTCCCTTCCTGGACCCCACGCATCACGGCCCTGCTGCGCGCCGACGGCCACGCCCAAGCCACTGTCAACCGTCTCGCCCGCGAGACCAGCGCTGCATTGGAAAACGCTCTACATGATCCCGACGCCCTCTGGCTGCTTGCAGCCAATTCCTATGCCGCCAGCGAATACGCCCTCACGGCCTGGCCCGAGGCTCACAGCCCCAAGGAACAGGCCTCCAGTCGACCAGTCTCCATCCGAATCGACCGCATCTTCCGCGCCGGCCCCGCACCTCACGCCCCCGGCAAAGACATCCTGTGGATCGTCGATTACAAGACCTCCGCCCACGGCCTCTCCGGCCTGGACGACTTTCTCGCCGCCCAACGCGCCGCGTATGCTCCACAGTTGGAGACCTACGCCCGCGTGCTCACCCAGCTTGCGCACCCTTCAGACCGTCACTCACCCAAAGAGGTCCGCCTCGCGCTCTACTATCCCACACTGCCGCGCCTGCTCTGGTGGCCGCTAGACTGAATCCACAGGAACGAGGCTGGAGACTCGCCTTCGTCGCCACTATATTATTCCGTCAGCGAAGCGAGCGCGCGTTCCATCTTCACACCACGCGAGGCCTTCAGCAGCACAGCGTCACCGCGCCGCAGGTTCTCCTTGAGCCACGTCCCGGCCTCTTCCGGTGTCTCCACAAAAAGCGCCTCCGTCGCAGCCGCGCCCTCCGCCAGCTCAGCCGCTAGACCGCGCACGCCAACCACGACATCCACGCCGCGCCGCGCCATGCGCTGGCCGCACGCACGATGCAGCTCCTCGCCCTTGGGCCCCAGCTCCAGCATCTCGCCCGCCACCACGATGTGCCGTCCATCGTGCGTCACCGGCATTGCCAGCAGCGCGTCCACCATTGCATCCAGCGCGCGCGGATTGGAGTTGTAACAATCGTTGACGATTCTTGCTCCGCGCCACTCAAACACTTCGCCGCGCTTCTCGCCTGGATGCATCTCTCCCAGCGCCTTCGCGCACGCCGGCAGCGGGATGCCGCTGCGCAACCCCACCGCAATCGCCGCCAGCGCGTTATGCACGTTGTGTCGCCCCAGCAGATGCAGTTGCACGCTGGCCCGCTCCCCCTGCGCCGTCACACTAAACGCCACGCCCTCCGCGCCCAACTCCGTAATCTGCACCGCGCGGACCTCGGCGCACTCGCCCGTCCCATAGAAGACCGCGCGCTCGCCCATCCCCTCCCCAAAATTAGTTACATATTGATCGTCACAGTTCAACACAGCGATTCCATCCGGCGGCAGCGCCTCGATCAGCTCATACTTCGCGCGTGCGATCCCCGCAATGCCGTCGGCAAAATACTCCAAATGCACCGGCGCGACATTCGTCACCACCGCCCAATTCGGCTCCGCGATGCGCGCCAGCGCGGCGATCTCGCCCGCATGGTTCATGCCCATCTCGATCACCGCAATCTGGTGCTCCGTTTCCAGCTTCAGCAGTTGCAGCGGAAGTCCGAACGCATTGTTCAAATTGCCCTGCGACTTCAGCACACAGAAGCGCGCGCCCAGTACCTGTGCCACCGCATCCTTGGTCGTCGTCTTCCCCGCCGAGCCTGTGATGGCAACCACGCGCCGGCCCCAGTGTCGCCGTACCATCCGCGCTAGCAGTTGCAATGCCGCAAGCACGCAGTCGCCGTCAGTTTCAGAAACACGCAGCAGACGGCTCGCATCGGTCCCATCCGGCGCATTCCATCCCGCGCTCACCACCGCGGCCAACGCGCCGTTGGCCAGTGCCGCCCGCACAAAGTCGTGCCCATCGAAGTGCTCTCCGCGCACCGCAAAAAATAGCTCGCCCGCGGCAATCGTGCGCGAGTCGATCGAATAGCCCATCGCCTCTGCATTCGCCGCGAACTCCCCTTCGGCATGAACCCATTCGGCCACCTGTCCCAGTGTCAGCTTCACTGAATCTCCTTCAAAATCTCCTGCGCAACCAGTACATCGTCAAATGGTATCGTCCGGTCGCGCAGTATCTGCACCTTCTCGTGTCCCTTGCCCGCCAGCAAAACAATATCGCCTTTCCGCGCGGCGCGGAGTGCAATCCCAATCGCCGTCGTGCGGTCCGGCTCAACGATGCATTCGATCGCCGTCTCGCGCACACCGGCCAGCGCTTCCTCAATGATTGTCATCGGATCTTCGCTGCGCGGATTGTCGCTGGTCAGCACCACCAGATCGCTTCCCTCCGCAGCGCGCCCCATGCGCGGACGTTTGCTGCGATCGCGGTCGCCCCCGCATCCAAATAACGTAATCACTCGGCCTCCGCGCTCTTGAACCACCTCACGCCCAAGCGCAATCAAGTTCCGCAGCGCATCGTCGGTATGCGCATAATCCACGACCACCGTAAACCCCGCCTGCGCCGATCCCGGCACCGCCTGAAAACGTCCCGGCGCGGGTTTCAGTTCGCGCACCGCCGTCGCAATCTGCTCCAGCGTTAGCCCTCTCGCCACTGCCGCGCACATCGCCGCCAACAGATTGGAGACATTTACCCGCCCCAGCAGCGGCGACCGGATTTCTATCGAATCCGAATTGGTTACAAATTTAAAACACGCCTCACCCGCTTGCATTTGGATTGCCTTCGCGCAAAAATCTCCGCGTCCGTCGGCGCTGTACATCATGCGCTGAGAGCAGCAGGCGGCGCGCGCAATGGCCTCTGCCGTCGGATCGTCGGCGTTGATCAATGCCACGCGCGGTGACGCTGCCCCTACACCTTCAAACAGCCGCGCCTTCGCCGCGAAATATTTTTCCATCGTCCCGTGATAGTCCAGATGGTCCTGCGTCAGGTTGGTGAAGATTGCCACGTCCACCGGAATGCCCCAAACACGCTCCTGGTCCAGCGCGTGTGAACTCATCTCCATCACCGCCTCGGTCGCTCCCGCATGCACGCCGTCCGCAAATATCTTAAGCGTATCGCTGGATTCCGGCGTGGTATGCGGCGACTCCCGAACCTCGTCGCTGATGCGCGTCTCAATCGTCCCAATCAACACGCACTTCCGTCCCACGCTGCGCAGCATCTGCTCCAGCAGATACGCCGTCGTGGTCTTGCCGTTCGTGCCCGTCACCGCACTTACCGCAAGCTTGCGTTCCGGATGTCCCAGCACCGCCGCGCTCAACTCGGCCAGCGCGCGCCGTCCATGTGCCACACGCGCCACAGCCATTTGCGGATGTTCCAACCGCAGCTTCGCATAAGCCTCCTGCGAGTCGGTCACAATGGCCGCCGCACCCTGCGCAATCGCCGCATCGATGAATCGATTGCCATCCGTCGTCCCGCCGCGCATAGCAACGAATGCCGCACCGCGGCGCACGAGTCGCGAGTCATACTCGACCCCGGCGACTTCGCCGCTTCCGCCGCCGCTCTCGATCCATGTAATTTCTCTTAGCGCGTCAGCCCACTGCATATTTCGATTCTATGTCCCTTGCAGACCAAGGGACTTGATAACCTGCCGGCTAGCTAGCGCGCAAAGCGCACAACCACTTCCGTGCCCAGTGGAACCATGACACCCGCTGCCGGGACCTGCTCTTTGGCAAGACCGCTGCCCACCGGCTCAACCCGTAGGCCAAGACCGGCCGCCGTCTCCACCACATTGCGCAGCGCGGTACCGGTAAACGATGGCACGGCGACGCGCACGCCGGCATCCAGCACCACCGAATCTTTGTCCCTCGTCTGCACCGGCGGAGCAACCGTGGAAGCGCGCAGCGCGGTAGAGTTGCCCGTTGCGCTGTCCGGCATCGCGGAATTCGTCCCGCCATTCGCATTGAACAATGCCAGCGCTTTCGCCGGCAAAAGGCCCAGGATGCGCGAGGACATCGGAACGCTCGCTCTATGCGGACCCGCGGAAGACGCGCTCTCCGTCTGCGCCGGCGTAGCAGCACTACTCGCACCCGCGTCTGTTGCGGCGCTGGGCGATGCGCGCAGTGGATCGTCCATCGGCAGATTGTTGATCGCGTCATACATTGCGTTCAAGTCGTCCGGATGATCACTTGGCGCATCATCCGGTGTGCTCTGCGATGTTGCCTCCAGTAACTGCCTGCTCGTCTTAATCGGCTGGTCGTGTGGCACGCCCAGGTACTCCAGCACTTGTTGCGCCACCGTCTGGAAGACTGGCGCCGACACCTCCGCGCCATAGCGGCTGCCCACGGTTGGCGTATCGATGACCACCGCGATGGAGACCGCCGGCGAGCTGACCGGCGCAAAGCCGGCGAAGCTTGCCACTAGCTTGGTGTGCGAGTAGGTATGTGTCGCCGGATCGATCTTTTGCGCCGTGCCCGTCTTGCCGCCCGCGCTGTATCCATTCAACTGCGCGGCCTTGCCTGTGCCTTCAAGCACAATACCCTGCATCATGGAGCGCATCTTGGCCGCCGTCAGTTCCTGGATCGTGCGATGTGCGCCGTCCGGCAGCTTGGCCGGAAGCTGGTTCGCGGGATGGAAGGCCGCGGGCTGCAACTGTGCATCGCCCTTGGTCTCGCCGGTCGATTGCAGCAGAATGTGCGGCGGCATATACACCCCGCCATTCGCGATGGTGCTCACCATGGTGACAAGCTGGACCGGAGTCACCCCCACCTCCTGCCCGATCGCCAGCGACAGGATACTGGTTGCGCCCCACTTCTTCGGGCTTTGCAGCAGACCGCGCGTCTCGCTGGGCAGTTCGATGCCCGTGCGATCTCCGAATCCGTATGCCTTGATGTATTTGTAGAAGGTCTCCGGGCCGACTTTTAGCGCCATCTTGGCCGCGCCAACGTCACTGGAGTGCTCCAGCGCGTATTGCACAGTCACCGCGCCGAAGTGGTCGTCCTTGTCATCGTGCAGGGTGCGGCCATACATGGTCATAGAGCCGTTCTGGCAGTCCACAATATCAGTCGGCTCAACGCCCGCGGCGTCGAGCGCGGCCGAGTAGGTGACCAGCTTGAAGGTCGAGCCCGGCTCATACACATCGCTCACCGCAAGGTTGGTCAACGAACCCGGCTCCATGTGCCGTGAGTCGTTGGGATTGAATCGCGGCGAGATGGCCAGCGCAAGAATCTGCCCGGTGTGCGGGTCCTGCACCACCACCGTGCCGTGCGACGCCTTCACCTTGTCCATCTGCTGGTCCAGCGCGCGCTCCGCCATGTACTGGATGTTGGCGTCCACGGTAAGCACCAGGTTTTCACCCGGCAGTGGCTCGTTCTCCACGCTGCCCATCACATGCCGGCGGGCGTCCACCGCGGTCAGCATGTGGCCGGGAGTCCCGTGCATCTCGTCGTCGAACTCCTGCTCCAGACCGCCCAGGCCCGTATCGTCGCTGCCCACATAGCCCAGCACCTGCGCGGCAAGATCGTTGTTGGGATAGAAACGCTTGAACTCCTTCTGGAAATAAACTCCCTTCAAATTCATCTCGCGCACGCGGTTCGCGGTCTCCGCATCCACCCTGCGCGCCACCCAGGCAAAGTCCTTCGAGTCGTTGAAGCGTGCCAGCATCTGCGGCTCCGCGGTGAAGTTGTCCTCGGGATCGGTATGCACCACCTTGGACAGGATCTCAGCCGCTGTTACGCGGTTCTCGCCCAGCTTGGACGGATCCACATAGATCGAGTCCGCCAGCACCGTCATCGCCAGCTCGCGCAGATTGCGGTCGTACAGCACACCCCGTTGAGGCGACAGTTCATACGCGCTGCTCTGCTGGCGTTTGGCCTTGTCTACCCACTCCTGGTGCTGGACCACCTGTAGCAATACCAGGCGCACGCCGATCGCACCCACCCACGCGCAGAAGAAGATCGCCACCCACGCAAAGCGTACCTTGCGGATTGGTGCGGTCAGTGTCCGGCGCGAACTCTGTCGGGGCGCTTGTTTCATGGGCTCCAAACGTGGTTGCAGGCTATTAATTTCAGGATGTTAGTCGTAAAGGATTGGCCGGCCGTCATGCCCAGGTCGAACCATCGAGTTCTGCCATATCACACTCACAACTGACAACCTGCAACCTGCAACTGTACTTAGGGCAGCGATGGCGTGGATGCCTGCGCCAGCACGGGAGTATTGCCGCCGGCCCCATCCGGACGGACCACCTGGCCCGGCTCGGGCGCGTCCAACCCAAGCTGCTGGCGGGCAATCTGGTCGATGCGCAGGGGATTGCTCAACTGCGCCTCGCTCAATCGCAGCTCGCGATTCAGCTCGCGCAACTGGTCCACCTGCTGCTTCTGCGTCTCTACCTGGTAGCCGATCTCGATCGCCGAAAAATGCTGCCATACATAAATCATCACCAGCAGAAATAGAATGCTCATGGTCATGGTGAACACACGCATCTCGCGTCTGCGCTCCGGATCGTCGGCCTTCACAATGCGGCTGTTGTCAATGTGCTTGACAAAGAAAACTTCGGGCGTCGGTCCACGGCGGGCGCTCTTCTGTAGCTCGAACAGCTCGCGATTGCGCTGTGCGCGTGCCTGCGACGCATAGCCCATGCTTCCCATGCCCATTCCGAAAACCGCTCCCGGTCCCGCCGTCGCCATCGTCGCCATCGCCCCTCCTTTGCCGTGTTTCTTATCTTTTGAACTTGACCGCTGGTCCCCGTTCCCTGTTCTCTGGTCCCTGCTTCTCCGCCGCTCGCAGCTTCGCGCTTCTCGATCGCGGGTTTCGCATCTGTTCCTGCTCTTCCGCAACCACCGGTTTCTTGGTCAGCACTTGCAAAATCTTCTTTTGCCCGGCCTCGCGAAAGCTGTCCTTTACCAGCCGGTCTTCCAACGAGTGGAAGCTGATCGACACCAGCCTTCCTCCCGGTTTCAACAGAGATGGCGCGCATTGCAGCAGCGACCCGATCTCTCCCAACTCATCGTTCACTCGAATTCGAAGCGCTTGAAAGGTCCGTGTCGCGGGATGAATCTTGTCGGCTTTCATTGAGGGGGCCGCGGCCGATATGATTTCAGCTAATTCTGCTGTCGTCCCTATCGGCCGGGCCCGCACAATGGCTCTGGCGATTCTCCGCGACCTCCTTTCCTCTCCGAATTCGTAAATCAGGTCGGCGAGTTCGTTTTCGTCTTCCTGATTTACCACTTGCTCGGCCGTCTCCCCTCGGCGCGTGTCCATGCGCATGTCGAGGGGGCCGTCCAGCCGAAAACTAAATCCTCTCTGTGCCTCGTCCAACTGCAGGCTGCTCACTCCAAAGTCCGCCAGCAATCCATCCAGACTTCCCGGCTCGATCACACTGGCCAGCTCCGAGAACGCTCGCGGCTCAAAAACCACCTGCGGCATCGCATCGCCAATCTCCGCTCGAATCGCTTCCATCCGGGCCTTCGCCAACTCCATCGCCTCGGGGTCGCGGTCGAAGCAGATCAGCCTGCCAGCCCCGCCCAGCCTCTTCGCTATCTCGGCCGAGTGTCCGCCCAGCCCGACCGTCGCATCCACAATCACGCCGCCGGACCGCACATTGAGGTACTGCAAAACTTCTTCTAAAAGAACCGGCACATGCTGCGGTTTATTCATCCCGTCCGCCTCTGTGCTGCCCCTGGGGGCCAATCCAATTGCTTGCTCTCCCGCAAAACTCGTCTCGCTACGTCTCGTTCGTCTTCCCCGCGAAGGAACTCAGGTCCTCGTCCGTCAGCTCCACCGCGCCCGTCGCCTTGGTCATCATGCTGGTGAAGACTTCGCTGTTCACAACCTCCAGCAGCGTCTGCGACCCCAGCACCTCGACGTCTCCCGTCACCTTGGCCATCTCGCGCAGCTTCTGCGGAATCAGCAACCGCCCCTGCGCGTCCATCTCCGCCATCTGGCCATAAAAATTCGTCACATCCTGAAACTTCCGCCGCACCGGGTCCATGGGAGACATCTTCTGTAGCGACGCCTCAATCGCCTCCCACTCCTTCAGCGGATACACCTGCGCCCGCTTGCCATCCATGCTGGTGATGTAGAACAGCGGCCCATACATCTCGTCCACCCGGCGCTTGAACTCAGCCGGCAGCTTCAGCCGGCCTTTCTCGTCCACGCGCGTTGGGTGATTGCCACGAAACATCTCAACCTCAGCATCCGAACCAAACTAGCCAGCCCACCAGATACAGCTTTGGGGAGTAAACTGGCCTTGAAGTGAACGGTTCAATCCGCTTTGCTCCAATTTTTACCACTTCACTCCACTCCGCAATCCTGCCGCAGCAGATTATGCTTTGCAAGCCCTAAATTAGGAATGCAAAGAGATATTTTTGCCCTGAATGTGGAAATATCTACATGTAGAGTGAGTTAAGCCACAACCGCTATATGTAGTGTTGAGCCGGATGGTACGTCCCCAAACTCCCTCTTGCGGCACGCCCTGACTTGAGATAGCAAAAGAAAAGCGAAAGTCACCCTGCTCCACTCACTCCCCAGCATCCGACTCCACCCGCCGGAAACGTCCCAGCAACCACACCAGGTAAGCCAGCACAATAAGGTTGGCCACCAGCAGGCACACCCGCACCCAGTCCGGATGCCGCGCAATCTCGTAAAGCTCCCAGGGCAGAAATGCCGTAGTCACTCCTACTGTCAGAAACTCCGCCCACACCTGCTCCAGCACCAACCCGATCCCTTCGATCATTCGCAGCGCCGCATAGAAGAAGGTGGCGAAGCCGATCTGCATCAGCCGCTGCGCCGTGATTGCGTCCAGGTGGTCCAGCATCCACGACACCAGCCGCCCATCGGGATCGATGCGCAACCTCTCCGCCAGCCGCAGTGCAGAGTCGCCCAGATCGCGATGGATAAAGTGGATCGCTCCCACGCCAACCAGGAAGAAGAAGACCGCCTCCGCAAGCTTCAGCAGGCCAATCGCCAGCAGGCCGCTGTCGTGGTGCCTTGCTGCGCGCTCGCGGGTTGTACCCGCTCCGTTGCCGCTGGCCACGCCAACTCTCTCGCCGCTTGCTTCGTCCACTTCTTCGATTTCAATCCCACTCATACACTTCTACGACGCGCCCCCGCTGCAAAATCTACCCTATCAAGTTGACGGCTGCCCCGCGCGATTGTCAACCGAACGGGATAGACGGGCATCTGGACGATACATTCTTTCTCAAGGTAACGGCGGAAGTGCGCTGAGGTAGTGCACCAAGCTCTGTAGCTCAGCCGGGGTAAGTTTCGTGCCATAAGAAGGCATGGGGTTGGGAGTACCCGCGCTGGTCTTTGCCGGAGGACTGACAATCGCGGATCGTATCTGTTCCTCCGTGCGCCGCGTTCCCACTCCGTTCAAAGACGGCGCAATGTCCCCTCCTTCGCGGCCGACACGATGGCACACAAGACAGTTGTTGTCCGCAATGACACTCTTCACGTGTTCGGCACTCGACGCATCTGGCGTCGCGGAGACACTAGCGGTCGAGACAGTTGCTGCCGGCGCCGAAACCGCCATGCCTAACGGCGTTAGACGAACCAGACGACCAGGCTTCGCGTCCTCGATCATCCACAACGCTCCATCGGGCGCCACCTCCATGTCGCGGATTCTGAAGCCAAGGCTCCAGCGATCGACTGCCTGCGCTCCTCCCTTGCTGTCCATGGTGATGCGGGTGAGCGACATGGATGCCAGGCCGGTAGCAAAGGCCGACCCATTCCACTGCGGGAACATCGCGCCTTTGTAGAACATCAGGTTGCCCGGTGCGATCACTGGAACCCAGTAGATCACCGGCTTGGTCAGATCAGGCCGAGTATCCGGACTGGGGATGGGAACGCCGTTATAGTTGATTCCGTAGGAGACCAGAGGCCAGCCATAATTTTTGCCTGGCTCGATCAGGTTCAATTCATCACCGCCGCGTGGGCCATGTTCCAGCTCCCACAGCCGTCCATCTGGCGCAAAAGCCAGACCATAGGGGGTGCGTATGCCGCTGGCCCATGTCTCGGCGGGCGTCAGGTTGGGGCCGGGAAAGGTGTACGTTCGCACCACCGGGGCCGTCTTCGCGGCTTCAGTATCCGCAGGAGGGTTGATGACTGGAACCGTTGCCGCGCCAGTCTTGCCTGCCATGGGATTGCCCGGGGCCGGTTTGCCATCCAGCGTCAGCCGCAGGACCTTGCCCAGCGGCTGGTTCGGGTCCTGCGCCGGAGTCATGCGTTGCCGGTCGCCCACCGTAAGAAAGAGGTATTTTCCATCCGGAGAAAAGGCAACCTCCGCGCCAAACTGTCCGCCCTCACCCCGTTCGCCGTCGCGCCAGATAACCTGGAGCCCTTCGAGGCTCGCAGAAACACTGCTTGCCGCATCGTTGGTAATCTTCAACTGCGCCCGCGCCAGCGCGAGGCTCGAACCGCCGGGCTCACCCGGTTCGGAGTAGGTGAGGTAGACAGTGTGGTCGCTGATATAGTGCGGCGAGAGGTAGACGCCCAGCATTCCACCCTGCCCTTGCCAGAGAACGGCCGGAACATTCGCAACCGGCGTCGTTGCTCCCTGCTGGGTCACCAGCAACAGATCGCCAACTTTCTCGGTGATCAGCATCCGCCCGTCGGGCAGAAAGGCAATCTTCCATGGCAGGCTCAACGTCGTGACCTGGGTCACGTTGAAGGGCAGGTTCGAGTCTGACTTCTGCTCGCCCGCGTTAACCTGCGCCGATGCGCTGCCGGAAGCCATGGCCAGGAATAGCCCCGCGATCACGAAATGCTTCATGATGTTCTTCCTTGTATCCAGAGAGTAATGGAACAGCAATACGGTATTCCTGGCCCCACGCCTATTGCCGCAATCTTGCCCCTAGAATATCGCGCTAGGACGCCCAATTGCCACCTGACGTCGTGATCCATGCTGCTGTTACCGCAGCGCCATCCTTCGGCTATCCATCGCGGCGAGGTACGGATGCGCCTTATCCAACGCCGCCTCGGCGGTCAATCCATACTTCGCGCGCAGGGCCTCCAGCTTGCCGTGCTCGATGAACTGGTCTGGCCAGCCCACGCGTACTACCGGAGTATCCAGTTCCATCTCGCTCAGCGTCTCCAGCACCGCCGATCCGAAGCCTCCTGCCAGCACATGGTCCTCCAGCGTCACCAGCAATCCGCAGCGTCGTGCGTACTCCGCAACACAGGATCGGTCGATCGGCTTGGTGAAGCGCGGATTGATCACCGCCACCGAGAATCCCTCGCGCCGCAGCATTATGGCCAGCCGTTTTGCTTCTGGAAGCATCGCGCCCAGGCCGAATACGGCAACGTCGTGGCCATCCTCGATCACCTCCGCCACGCCGATCTCCAGCGCCACCGGCTGCGCCTTCATCGCCACGCCTGGCCCCGCGCCGCGCGGGTAGCGGATGGCCACCGGCCCGTTGTGAAAAAGCGCGGTGAACATCATGTCGGCCAACTCGTCCTCGTCCTTCGGCACCATGTGGATGAGGTTAGGCAGGCTGCGCAGATAGCTGATGTCGAACAGTCCGTGATGGGTTGGCCCATCGTCGCTGGAGAGACCGCCGCGGTCCATGCAGAAGACCACCGGCAGGTTCTGCAAGCACACATCATGCACAATCGGGTCGAACGCGCGCTGTAAGAATGTCGAGTAGATGGCGCAGAACGGCTTGTATCCCTTGGTCGCCATCCCCGCCGCAAAGATCACCGCATGTTCTTCCGCGATGCCTACGTCGAAGTAGCGCGTCGGATGGCGCGGCCGGAACAGGTCCAGCGCCGTTCCGTTGGGCATGGCCGCCGTAATCGCCACGATCTTGTCGTTGTCGTCGGCCAGCTTGGCCAGCGTCTCGGCAAAGATCTCAGAGTAGGTCTTCTGCCCCGCCGACTTGGTCTCGCCCGTCTCAGGATCGTAGGGCCCTAGCCCGTGGAACTTCTTCTGCTTCTCCTCCGCCGGCTGGAAGCCGCGCCCCTTCTGCGTGATCGCATGCAGCACCACCGGCTTGTTCTGCTGCTTCAGGAACCGGAATGTCTCGATAAGCATGGGCAGATTGTGTCCATCCACCGGCCCGTAGTAGCTCAGGCCAAACTCCTCGAACAGCATCCCCGGGCCGATCAGTCCCTTGGCCGCCTCCTCCGCCTTGCGCGCCACATGGAGTACCGTCTTGCCTCCGAACCGTTCCAGCAGGCCGGCCGCCCGGTCGTGCAACCCGGCCAGCGTTGGATTGGTCACAATCTTGTGGAAGTATTGCGCAATCGCCCCAACATTCTTGTCGATCGACCAGGCATGGTCGTTCAGCACCACAATCAGCCGTCGCGTCTGCGCGGCAATGTTGTTCAGCGCCTCGAACGAGATGCCGTTGGTAAACGCTGCGTCCCCACACAGCGCCACGATATGTTCCTTGCCGCCGGACATGTCCCGCGCCACGGCCATGCCCAGTGCCGCGCTTAGCGCCGTCCCCGCATGACCCGCGCCGTAGCAGTCGTGTTCGCTCTCCGTGCGCAGCATAAAGCCGTTCAGCCCGCCAGGCTGGCGAATGGTCTCAAACCGCCGGTTGCGACCGGTCAGCATCTTGTGTACATACGCCTGGTGGCTCACGTCGAACACCAGACTGTCCTGCGGCGTGTCGAAGACGTAGTGCAGGGCCAGTGTCAGCTCCACCACGCCCAGGTTCGGGCCAAGGTGCCCCCCCGTCTTGGCCACGCCTACAATCAGCCGCTCGCGGATCTCTTCGGCAAGCTGAGTCAGTTGCGGGATGGTCAACCGCTTTACATCCGCCGGAGACTCGATCCTGCTCAACAGCTCTTCCATGCACTCGCCTGTCCGGGCCTCATCGCCCATATGTCCTTCGCTTGCGTAGAAGCCCCGTCTCTCAGTATATCAACCCATCGTGCGATCCAGCGGTCGATGACTCCTCTCCTCGCTACTCGGTTGATCTCACGCATCTTCTAGACCCCCGAAGTACCACGCGCTTCCCCAAAAGTATGAGTGCCTTATGCATCTGCGTTCCCTACCATCAAAGGGGGTAAGATGAACGCTACATTGGATAACCGGGAAGTTACGCGCAGTGATGCTTTGCGATTGGAGACCCTCGATCAATACGAGGTACTCCGAGCTGCGCCTGACCCTGCGCTCGACGATCTTGCCGAGCTGGCCGCCAAGGCATGCAATACTCCCATCGCCGGAATATCCTTCTTCGCCATAGACCGCATCTGGATCCACGCCCGTTACGGCATCGGCGACAACGAACTGCCGCTCGGCACACTGCCCGCTGTGCCCCCGCTGCGCAGCCATAGCATATACGAGGTCCCCGACACCGCGCTGCTCCCCGCCTTCGCACCGTCGGGGATTATGATCGCGGGACGAAGCTTCCGCTTCTATGCCGGCGCGCCGCTCATTACGCCCTCCGGGGTGCGTCTCGGCTCACTCTTTGTCCTCGACACGCCTGCGCGAAGGCTCACCCCGCTTCAGTTGCAGACACTCAGTGTCCTGGGGCGGCAGGCGATGACCACCATCGAGCTAAACCACACCCTGCGCCAGATGGAGCGCGTGGCCCGCGCCCGTCAACGTGTCGAATCCGCGCTCACCGTCGAGCGCAACTTCGTCTCCACCGTGCTCGATACGGTCGACGCTCTGGTCGCCGTCTTCGACACTGCTGGACGCATCGTCCGCTTCAACCGCGCTTGCGAGTCCGCCTCCGGATACGACTTCCCCACCATGGTGGGCCGCACCTTGTGGGACACGCTCATTCCCAATGCCGACGTCCCCGCAGCCGTGCAGAACTTTGCTCTCCTGCGCGCCGGCGGCTCACCCGCCGCGTTCGAGAACCAGTGGCTGCATCGCGACGGCAGTCTGCGCCGCATCGCGTGGTCCGCATCGCCGCTGTTCGACGACCAGGGCCGCATCAACTTCATCATCGCCACCGGCATCGACGTCACGGTCCAGCGCGGCGCCGAAGAGACCCTGCGCGAGAGCGAAGCGCGATATCGCCAGTTGGTCGAAGGCTCGCTCGGCTTGGTCTGCACCCACGACCTTCAGGGAAACGTGCTCTCCATCAATACGCACGGTGCGCAAACCATCGGCCGCGCCCGCGATGATGTGGTCGGCCATCGGCTCTCCGAATTCATGCCGGAGGACCACCGCGCTGAGTTCGACACCTACCTCAGCGACATGGCCCTCCACGGCGAAGTCCAGGGACTGCTCCACCTCTGCCACGCAGACGGCGGTGTACGCGTCGTGGCATTCCGCAACAAGCTCATCCAGGCCCCCGCGCGCGACCCCTATGTACTCGGCTTCGGCATCGACATCAGCGAGCAGGTCCGCGCCGAAGACAAGCTGCGCGCCCTCATCCGCCAGTCCAACTCCGTGCTGGAGTCCGTCGGAGACGGTATCTACGGCATCGACCTGGAAGGCATCTGCACTGTCGTCAACCCGGCCGCCTCGCAGATGCTCGGCTTCAAACCCGAGGAGCTGCTCGGTCGCAACATGCACTCGCTCATTCATCACACCCGCGCCGACGGGACCCCCTACCCGGAGCATGAGTGCCCCATTCAACACACCCTTAGCGACCTCGACACTATCCGCGTCTCCAACGAAGTCTTCTGGCGCAAGGACGGAACCAGCTTTCCGGTCGAATACGTAGCCCGTCCTCAGATCGAAACCGAGCATGGGGCGCGACCAGGCATCGAGCCCAGAATTCAGTCCGGAAGCCTCTTCGAATTCGAACCCGTAATCGATCGCGAAATCCATCCCGTCTCGGAGGATGCAAAGCACGCCGGCAGGGCCGTCGGCGTCGTCGTCGCCTTCACCGACACCACCGAACGCCGCGCCCTGGACCGCATGAAAGACGAGTTCATCTCCACCGTCTCGCACGAGCTGCGCACTCCGCTCACCTCGCTGCGCGCGGCCCTCGGCCTCATCACCGGCGGTTCGCTCGATGCCCGTCCGCAAAAACTCCGTCAGATGCTGGAGATCGCCGCCGGAAACACCGACCGACTGGTTCGCCTGGTCAACGACATCATCGAACTGGAACGCATCGGCTCCGGCAAGGCCGAGCTGCACAGCACCATGTGCTCCGCCGACGACCTCTTCCGCCGCGCCGCCGTCCTGATGCAGACTGACGCTTCCAATGCCCAGCTTCGCATCACCTTCAACTCCCAGGGAGTCAACGTCTGGGCCGACCCCGATCGCATCCTGCAGGTCCTCTCCAACCTCATCTCCAATGCCATCAAGTTCTCCCCCGCGGGCACTGAGATCCACATGCGCGCGCACCGCGGCGACATCCACGAAGCTGAAATCCAGGTCCGCGATCAGGGCCGCGGCATCCCCGAAGACAAGCTCGACAGCATCTTCGAGCGTTTCCTCCAGGTCGATGCCTCCGACTCCCGCACCATGGGCGGCACAGGCCTCGGCCTCTCCATCTGCCGAGCAATTGTCACCCAGCACAGAGGACGCATCTGGGCCACCAGCACCCCAGGCAAAGGCTCAACCTTCCACTTCACCCTCCCCACACGCCCCGCCAGCAACCTGCTGTAAGCAACACGATACGCCGCCCCTATCGCAGCTCCGCGCGCATCGTCGCCCCATCCGCATCCCGGTAGGTTACCTCCCGGCTACTCATCGACACCGCAGGATCGTACTTCCCCTTCTTAGTTCCGTAGCCGTTCCAATCCAGCGGAATCGTGGAAGCGTGATCTGCATCCGTCAGGCACGCGATCCAGTGCAGGCAGGTCAGCCGCTCCGGCGTCCCCGGCATCTTGTTCCAACCCTGGAGCAACACGCGGCTCTCCCTCGGCTCCGCCTCCCGCCACAACAGCATGTCGCCCGCGACGCTGATAAATACCTGCACGCCGCTCTGCTTCGCGTCGTTACGGTAGACCGTGGCCATCGGGTCGCGTACATAGATGCGCTGCCGATTCACCGCCATCAGCGCGATCGCCACCAGAAGCGCCAGCAGCAGAATTGTCTTCATCGCGCCCCTCGAACCACGAACCTGAAACCCTGGACCTCAATCACTTCTTGTCCTTTTCCTCGTGGTACTCCTGCTCGGTGTTGATCTCCCATAGCGCCTGCTTGTTCACCGAGCCCGCCGCCAGCCCATCCACTACATGTATCGCCGTCAACATGCTGTGGTCCTGGTTGTTGTACTTGTGCATCCCATTGCGTCCCACCAAAAAAAGATTGTCGATGCGGTCGGTAAAGGTCTTCAACTCGTCGAAGCGGTCGTAGGTGCCGAAATAGGCCGGATACGTCTTGGGCACGCGCACCACATGGCCATCGCTCACGTCCGCGGCATCCAGAATGCCGATCTTCGCCACCTCGGCGATGGCAAACTTCCTCACTTCGTCGTCGCTCATCTTCCATAGATCGTCCGTGTCGTAGCAAAAGTACTCCAGCCCGATCCATACTTTTGCCGGATCGCTCACCAGGTATGGGCTCCAGTTGTTGAATATCTGCAACCGTCCCAGCAGCACGTCTGGCTCCTGAATATAAATCCATGTGTCCTTCAGCAGGCTGCCGTCCGGCTCGGTCACCTTCAGCCTGTCCACCAGCAGCCCAACGGTGATGAAGTCGCGGTACTGCAAGCCATCGCTCACCTCCAGCACATTCGCCGGAATCGGCGTCTGCATCGCGCGCAGCAGCTCGCGCATGGGCATGGTGGAGAAGAAATAATCGCCGGCAAAAATCCTGCGCTCCCCGTTTGCTCGCACTGCCTCGATCGCAGTGACATGCAGTTCACTGCCCTCGGCAAAGTGGATCTTGTCTACCCGCCAGCCCAGGTGGATCTCACCACCCTTCTGCCGGATCAGCTCCGCCACATACTCCCACAATTGTCCTGGCCCGAACTTCGGATACATGAAGCGCTCAATCAGCGAGGTATCTGTGCCCTTCTGCGCCAGGTCGCCGCCTTCGCCCCCGGCGCGAAACATCTTCTTCACGAAATGTTTCACCGCACTGGTCAACGACAGGCCTTTGATGCGTTGCGCACCCCACTCCGCCGAGATCTGGTGACACGGCGTGCCCCACACCTTCTCCGTGTAGCTCTTGAAAAACGTCAGATACAGTTCGCGCCCGAAGCGGTTGATCAGGAAGTCTTCCAGGCTCTTCTCCGGCTTGATCTGGCGCACCCGCGACACCGCATAGCTGGTCCCCACGCGCACCATGCGAACCAGGCCCAGGTTCTTCAGCGTCGTCGCCGTCAACGTAATGGGATAGTCGAAGAACTTTCGCAGATAGTAGATGCGGCTGCGTCGCGGCCGGATCAGCATCACCAGGTCGGGGTTGGCCGGCTCCGCCACCATCACCGTCTCGGCTGCATCTTCCACACCGCCGGATTCTTCCACTTCGCCTGTATGGTGCAGTGGGCCCAGACCGCGCAGAGGTGGCTCCTCCGGCAGGTGCGCAGGCACGGTCACTACACGCCGCTTGCCCTGGTAGCTGATCTCTGCCGGCAGATTCTGCGCTTCCGGCCTATCGCCGGCAGGCCCTGTAGCTGCATCGGCCGCCACTGACAGATCGGGCGGCATCAACTCCATCCACCACTGCATCACCCGGTCACTCTTGGAGAAGAACCGGTGGCCCCCGATGTCCATCCGGTTGCCCTTGTAGCGGATCGTCCGCGAGATGCCCCCAATCTCTTCGCTCGACTCTAGAATTACCGGGACGATCTCTGTACGCCGGAGCAGTTCAAGTCCGGCTGTCAACCCCGCTGGCCCAGCCCCGATAATGACAGCCGTCTTCGCCATCCGAGCCCCTGTCTCCCCTCGAGTGCCTTGGTGCTGTGAGTTTAGCAGCCTGAGGATGCCCCATTTTGCCGATGAACCACACTCGGCACACACATTGCTTTCCTCGACAATCCTTGAATCCGGGGAGGGGGCGAACAATCTCACCGCGATTGCTAAGAGGAATCGTCATCGGTAACGTCTAAGATGGATAGGGTCATCGCGGTCGAGTGGGGCAATGCTCTTCGCCGGCACGGACCCATGCATTTCCAGAATTGAGTTTGTGATTCTATGGCTGAGTACGTTGTCAGGTTGGCGGATGAGCGTGGCCGGGTGCAGGAACAGACGCACACCGCAGCCACCGAAGAGGAACTGCGCGCGCGCTTCACCCAGGCCGGGTATTACGTCTACTCGGTGAAGGCGCGTAGCCTGCTGGCGGGCGCCGGCAAGACCAAAAAGGTCAAGCTGGAGACCTTTCTCGTCTTTAACCAGCAGTTCCTCACCCTCATCCGCGCCGGCCTTCCTATCTTGGGATCCATCGAACTGCTGGCGCGCAGGCAGAAGCTGCCCCACTTCCGCGCCCAACTGGAGGACGTCGCCACCCGCGTCAAAAATGGCGAATCCATCTCCAGTGCATTCGAGGCGCAGGGCGGATTTCCCATCGTCTATACCACCACCCTTCTGGCCGGCGAACGCTCCGGCAATCTGGAAGAGGTCATGCAGCGCTACCTCGACTTCCAACGCGTCTCGCTCACCTTCCGCAAGAAGCTCACCGCCAGCCTCATCTATCCCGCCGTACTGGTGGTCATGGTCATCAGCCTCTTCATCTTTCTCATCACCTTCGTCGTTCCCCGTTTTGCCGAACTATACGAGCAGTTGGGAACACCGCTTCCCGCCATCACCAGCTTCCTGCTGCAACTGGGCAAGGGAGCGCAGAGTTACGGAATCTATGCCGCCGTCGCCTTCGCTCTGCTGGTGTTTCTCTTTGTCCGCTGGATCAAGACCGACGCAGGCGCGGTTCTGGTCGATCGAGTTCGTATCAGCCTGCCCCTGGTTGGCCCCGTCTGGCTCAAATATCAGGTTGGCCTTTTTGCCCGCACTCTCGCCACCCTCCTCACCGGTGGTCTTCCCCTGGTGCCAAGCCTGGAGGTCGCTGCACGCTCCATCGGCAGCCGCCAGATCAGCAATGCTATCTTTCGCAGCGTGGAGACGGTGCGCGAGGGTAAGGGCCTATCCACCAGCCTCGCTACCACCAAAATCTTTCCCGAACTGGCCGTGGAAATGATCGAGGTCGGCGAATCCACCGGCGCGCTGCCTCAGATGCTCAACTCCGTCGCCGAGTTCTTTGAGGAAGATGTGCAGACCAACCTTACTGCCGCCATGAGCCTCATCGAGCCGGTCATCCTCATCGTCATGGGATGCGTCGTGGTCACCATCCTCATCTCCCTCTACCTGCCCATCTTCAGCATGAGCTCCGGCGCCGGCGGCGGAACATAGCTGTACTATATCTCTCAGGAATGGCCTAAGCATCCCATGCACCGCCGAATCCGCAAGACACTCTGGATGACCGGTCTGTCCATCGCTCTCCTCATGTTTGGAGGACTTTTCCTGCTGTGCTCCATTGACCTTGTGCAATACCGGCGACTCAATCTGCGCGGATACGTCTTTCTCATCAGCTCCGGATATATCACCTGGATGGTTCTGCTTCAGATGTTCACCGGAGCAAGAGAACTGGTTGGCAACGATGAGCCATGCGCTCCGCAGGATGAGCCAGACGACCTACAGGATGTTCCCCCGCCTCAGGTCTAGCAGTACCCTGGGCGGTCAGCCTCCGCATCGAAAGAAACATCTGTATCCGATCGCGGCTCTCGCCCCTACACCGGCAGCGCCCCTGCGGTGTCGCGACCGATTGCGATCACAAAGTAGTTCGCATTCGTCTCGCCGACGTTCTTCAGCCCATGCATCACGTTGGACGCCGCCAGGAACACTCCGCCTGGCCCCAGCCGTTCCGGCTTGCCGTCGTTGTCTATCTCCAACGTGCCTTCGCGTATCAGCATGAACTCGGAGTGCAGATGCTTATGCGGCGGATGAGGCATATGCCCGGGCAGCAGAGTCGTCTCGTGCATCTCCACCGCCTCGCCCGTCGGCAGTACACCACGCACCACGGCGCGGCTCTCACCGTTCGCGTTCTTCACCACCGGAAGATCGGCAAAGGGAAACGTCCGCTGCACGGACAGCACAGGCTCACCGGTCGCCCTCGCCGGCGGAGGAACGGCCATTCGGTCCTGCCCCTGTGTTGGAGACTGCGCCTCGCTCGCAGTCGCCGTGAGAGCTGCAAAGCTGGAAAGAGCGACACAAAGATCACGCCGGTTCATCGTATTCATGAGCAAAATCCTATACTGCGCCGGGCGTCTCTTGCCATACGTCCGTGCTTCATTTTCGCCCTGCAACCTCAACCGCAATCGCTGCATCTCAGGGAATCGCAATCAGCAGCCCAGCACTCACACTCATCGATTGGTCATGCCCGCCGCTGAAGCTATAGCCATAGCTCGGCTCCAGATACCATCCGAATCGCCGCTTCGGCCCAGGCCAGAACATGAAGTCCAGTGCGGCCTCGCCCGCAATCGAATTGCTGCTCTTGCCGCCGCTGATTGTGTGCGCCCACTCCGGGCCAACTCCGCACATAAACTCCATCGTCTTGGATAGCGTGTACGGCTTCTTGAACAGAAAATCGCTGCCCCACTCCGTCTGGCCGCGACTGAAAAAAGGCGTCACGCCAGCCTCAATCTCCAGCCACTCCGGAATGGGTGTTACCTCAACCGCGAAGTTCGGACCATAACTGGGCGTGCCATGATTCAGCGCCCATTCCCCGGCCCCGCCAATCTCCACAATGGCGGCAGGCTCCTTCTCTAACGCCTGGCCATAAGCCTTCCCCGCGAAGTACAGAGTCGCAAGCAACACTGCTGTTGCAATTCTCATGCACCCAGTTAATCACGAACTGACCTACTTCGCGTCTCCGCCGATGGCCACCACGAAATATCGCGCCGGAACACCGCCCACATTCTTCACCGTGTGGTTGGTCCCGTAGGCAACGTAAAACACGCCGCCCGGCCCAACCCGCTCCGTCACCGTCTTACCATCCAGCTCATGCTGGAACTCCAACTCCCCCTCGTGCACCAGGATGAACTCCGTGTGCTGGATTACATGCAGCGGATTGGGCACCGCCTCGGCCACCTGCATCGACTGGTGCAGGTTCACCGTCTCGCCCGTCGCCAATGTTCCATGCGCAATGTCGCGGCTCTCACCGCCATTGGCCATCACCCGCAGCGGCATCTGGTCATAAGGAATGGCATGCGCAGGACCCAGTGTGCCGGCGCCCGCCGCTGGTGCGGACGAAGTGCTGGCAGCGGCAGGCTTCTGCTGCAATGCGAAAGCTTGGGATGCACCCGTGCCGATGGCGGCCAAGGCTGGTAGGGTGACACATACTTCGCGACGACTCATCTTTTTCATGCACGCAATCCTAACTCATGGACCCTATGCAAGACACCCCATGCTGATGCCTGCCCTGTGAATCTTGTACCCTGAACCTTGAACCT
>Ga0181520_10001845_pt1 | contig 41633 bp, 32 predicted proteins | sample PEATcosm2014_Bin_29_FD_132451 | JGI IMG/M metagenome (GOLD analysis project Ga0181520, IMG submission 132451) | Peatland microbial communities from MTU Mesocosm Facility, Houghton, MI, USA - PEATcosm2014_Bin02_30_metaG | ecosystem: Environmental > Terrestrial > Soil > Wetlands > Peat | place... | reverse complement strand
TGGGCCGCATGCAGAATCGCCTCGGCCCAAATCGTGTCGGACCGTTCGGCATTCTCCAACCCATCGCCGACGCCATCAAATCGCTAACTAAGGAAGACATTGTTCCGACGAACGCCGATGCAGTGGTGCACTTTCTGGCGCCAGTGTTTTTGGTTGTGGTGGCGTTCATGGGATTCGCTGTTCTTCCTGTTGGCCGCAACATGGTGCTGGTGAATATGGATGCCGGCCTGCTGTTTTATTTTGCAATGGGAGCATCGACGGAAGTGTCGATTTTCATGGCCGGATGGTCGAGCCGTAACAAGTATTCGCTGCTGGGAGCAATGCGCGCGGTTGCGCAAATGATCAGCTACGAAGTGCCCTTGCTGCTATCGAGCGTCGTGATCGTCATGATGACCGGTTCGCTTTCGCTAGTAAAGATTGTCGAGGCGCAGAATCAATACACATGGGGCTTGCCGCACTGGTACATCTTCACGCCGTGGGGATGCGCCGCATTCATCATGTACGCGGTTGCGGCAACCGCGGAGACGAACCGCTCGCCCTTCGATTTGCCGGAAGGCGAGTCGGAACTCGTCGCCGGATACTTCACCGAGTATTCAGGATTCAAGTTCGCCCTCTTCTTCCTCGGGGAGTATTTGGGCATGTTGTCGATCTCGGGGTTGGGAACCACGCTTTTCCTGGGCGGCTGGTCGGCGCCTCTTGCTGTGCTGAACTGGGTTCCCTCGTGGATCTGGTTTTTCTCGAAGATCATGCTATCGATTTCTGTTTTGATCTGGGTGCGTGGAACCCTGCCTCGACTGCGACAAGACCAGTTAATGAATTTCGCGTGGAAGTTCGTGCTGCCGATGACGCTGCTCAACCTGATGGTGGCGGCGCTCTGGCGGTTTATGGGAGACGGCTGGGCGCGCTGGGTGGTCTGCTCTGCAATTCTGTTGCTTGTTTATGTCGGAGCTGGGCGGATTGGGATGCGCAGAGAGCATTTTGGGCCAAGGACCTATCGTTATGCGGAGTGATCCTCTTTTCATTTCGCTCGGGAGCGAGACGGGACAGCAGCTGTTTGCTGATGGTGTGATGTGCCCGCCTCTCCATCGAGAAAGGCTCGGACTCGGATGAGCTTTGTATTTTGGCTGCTGTCCGCGATTACTGTTGCTGGCGGATTGGCCGCGGTGCTGCTGAAAAACCTGGTGCATTGCGCCCTTGCGCTGACCGTGGTGTTCACAGGACTGGCACTGCTCTTTCTTCAGCTCGACGCGCAGTTTGCCGGCTTTGCGCAGATTCTGGTCTATGTTGGGGCGGTCGCGATTCTGGTGGTATTCGCAATTTTGTTGACGCGCAGCTCGGAGACTCCCAAGGACGGCGGCGTTTTTAGCCGGACGTGGATGGCGGGGCTCGTGATCGCCGCGGCCGTGTTTGCGGTGCTGGGCTGGGCGGTGCTCCAAAGTGAAGCTGGCTTGCCTCACGAGACGGCTGTTCCGAACGTGACTGTGCAAGAGATTGGGAACGCGCTCATGGGGCGTTATGTTTTACCGCTTGAGATTGTGGCATTGCTGCTGACCGCGGCCATGATCGGCGCAGTGATCGTGGCCATGCACGAAAAGGGGGATGCGAAGTGACGGTATTTGCCACGCCTCTCGCGGGATATCTTCTGGTGGCCGCACTGTTGTTCGCCATCGGCTTGGCGGGAGCTCTGACGCGCCGCAACGCAATCCTGGTGCTGATCGGTATCGAGCTGATGCTGAACGCGGCGAATTTGAATCTGATCGCGTTCTGGCGCTACATGCCCCATCCCGAGGCGCTGACCGGCATGATGTTTGCGATTTTTTCGATTGCTGTGGCGGCGGCGGAAGCGGCAGTGGGACTTGGGTTGGTGATTTCAATTCATCGCCACGCAAAGACCGCGGACCTGGATGAGATGAACAGGATGAAAGGGTGAGCCAGTGATTCAAGAGGGGACTGTGTTCACTCCGCAAATCGCCGAATCGGCGGCATCGGGAATTCTTTGGCTGATACCGGCTTTGCCGATCGTTGCGTCCGGCATTATCGCTCTGCTCAAACAGCCTATGCGCAAGCTGTCAGCAACGCTGGCCATTGGTTCGCTGAGCTGTTCGCTGCTGCTTTCTCTGTTTGCCTTCGGACATGTGCTGGTTGGCTGGGCGAGCGGAGCGGCGGTGCGCGAAACCATCAACTTCACATGGATTCGAGTGGGCACGGCCCATGTGGATCTCGGTTGGATTCTTGATCCCCTGGCAGCAGTGATGCTGGTGATGGTCTGCTTTGTCGGCCTGCTCATCTTTATCTACTCGACCGGCTACATGGCCCACGATGAGAACTTCACGCGCTTCTTCTGCTTCCTGTCGCTCTTTGCGGGCGCGATGCTGGGCGTAGTGATTGCCAATAGTCTGCTACTCCTATTTATGTCCTGGGAGTTAGTGGGACTTACATCCTACTTATTGATCGGTTTCTGGTATCAGAAGCCCTCGCCTGCAGCAGCGGCAAAGAAAGCATTCCTGACGACGCGAATCGGCGATGTTTTTTTTCTGCTGGGGATGGTGTGGCTGTTTGCACAGACAGGCACGCTTCTTTTCTACAACGCTGGCATGGGATCGATGGAGGCACTGAAGCTCGGTGGGCTGTTGGCAACGCCGGCAGGCTTGGGACTCTCGGCTGCAACTGTGATCGGATTATTGATCTTTGCCGGGGCAGCGGGGAAGAGCGGGCAGTTTCCGCTGCATGTGTGGCTGCCCGATGCGATGGAAGGTCCGACGCCGGTGTCCGCGCTAATTCATGCGGCAACCATGGTGGCCGCGGGCGTTTACCTGATTGCGCGGGTGTATCCGCTGATGCAGGCGGGTGTGCAGTTGTCGGCCTCCGGTGAAGCGGTTGGTTCAACCGTGGCGTTGACGGTCGTGACCTGGGTCGGCGCGGGGACTGCTGTGTTTGCGGCGTTGATCGCGGTAGCTCAGAACGACATCAAGCGCATTCTCGCCTATTCGACCGTATCGCAGCTTGGCTACATGATGGCGGGCCTTGGCATGGGCGGAGTGGCCGTGGGCATGTTTCATCTGATCACGCATGCCTTCTTCAAGTCGCTGCTGTTTATGGGTGCGGGCTCAGTGATTCACGGCTGCCATGAGGAACAGGACATTCGACGCATGGGTGCCTTGAAGATCGACATGCCTTGGACGTTTATTACCTATGCGGTGGGTATGTTGGCGCTTTGTGGGTTTCCGCTGTTCTTTTCCGGGTTCTGGAGCAAGGACGGAATCCTTGAAGCCGCGCAGCATTGGAGTGTGGCGAAGACACCTTTTTATCTGCTTGTCTTCGGTGCTCTGCTGACTGCATTTTATATGACGCGGCAGGTGAGCTACGTCTTCTTCGGAAACTATCGCGGCCATAAGGAAGCGCACGAGAGTCCGCCGGTAATGTTGTTGCCGCTAGTGATTTTGGCGTTCTTCGCGATGGGGCTCGGTCTGGTCGGTACTCCGGCGTGGCCGTGGTTCCGAGCGTTCCTCGAAGGCCATGCGGCGGGTTTCGGCTTCGCAGGATTCAACGAGCCTGGATTGCTGGCGGTCATGGCGGCATCTTCAGTTGTGGTCTTATTGGGGCTTGTTGTGGCCTGGCGGATCTACGGAAACAAGCCAATCAAAGCCGAAGACCCGGACGCGCTTGAACACGCGATGCCCACCATTTGGACGCTCCTGGAGGGCAAGTTCTACATCGACGAGCTCTACGGTGCGACCGTGATCGCGTTTTACGCGTGGTGGGCGGGCGTTGCGGACTGGCTCGACCGCCGGGTGTGGGGTGGCATCGTAGCCGGCGTGGCTTGGCTCTTCCGCGAAGGCGCTCAGTTGGGCCGGCTGTTCGACGTCAATTGGGTCGACGGTGGCTTTGATAAGGGCTGCGAGGAGCTGGCCACCGGCGGCGGACTCATGTCACGCATCGAGAGCGGACGAGTACAGATTTACCTGCGGCTGCTCGCATTGGCCGTGGTGTTGCTGACTGCGATTCTGATTTGGAGCAGCCGAGGATGAACGGGATTCCTCTGTTGACGTTGTTGACCGTTCTGCCTTTGGTCGGGGCGGCGATTGCGCTGCTGTCGGGCAGACACGCGCGTGCCGTGGCGCTGGTGACGACGCTGGCCGCATTGGCGCTGGCTCTGTTGGTGTGGACGAAGCTGCCTTCCGACGGCTCGATTGGTCTGATCGAACGCACGGCATGGGCGCCTTCGCTGGGCATCGAGTATCATCTCGGCGTCGATGCGCTGGGAGCGCTGATGTTGGTGCTGTCGGCGATTGTGACCCTGATGAGCGTCGATGCGGCGCACCGTGTCCATAAGCAGCCGGGGTTGTATTTCGCGCTTGTGCTGATGCTGGAGTCGGGGCTATTTGGCTCGTTCACAGCTCTGAATTTCTTCCATTGGTTTTTGTTTTGGGAACTCAGTTTGATTCCGGCATTCTTCCTGATCAAATTGTGGGGCGGCGCTAAGCGCGGTCCGGCTGCGACGCAGTTCTTTGTCTACACAATGGCGGGAAGTGTGGCGCTGTTGCTCTCATTCTTGGCAATCTTTCTAGCCACCGGAAGCATGGATTTCGGCCAGCTTGGCGAAATGGCCAACTCCGGCGCACTCGATAAGGCGGTGACAGCTCACCTCGGTCCGGTCATGATGACGCTTGCGATTGGTGTGCTCGCCGGATTTGCGGTCAAGGTGCCGATGGCTCCATTTCACACGTGGCTGCCTGCAGCTTACGCTGAAGCGCCTTCACCGGTGACGATGCTGCTGACTGGCGCAATGTCGAAGATGGGCGTGTACGGCCTGCTTCGCATTGCGCTTCCAATCTTCGGGCATCAAATTGCGCAGATTCGGACGCCTCTGCTGGTGCTGTCCGTCGTGACGGTAGTGATGGGAGCGTGGGCAGCGGCAGCGCAAAAAGATCTGAAGCGTGTGTTCGCCTATTCGTCGGTGAATCATCTGGGTTATTGCTTGTTGGGGATTTTCGCCCTAGCTGTTCCGGCGTCCGGCTTAGCAGTGCAGACGAGTCAAGCTGCGGCACTGAATGGCGTGATCCTGCAGATGTTCAATCACGGCATCACGGCAGCGGCCCTGTTCTGGTTCATTGCGATGATGCAGGAGCGCAGTGGAGGGGAACGCTGGATCGATCACTTCGGCGGCTTGCGCAAACCCGCGCCAGTATTGGCTGGAATGATGGGCATTGTGCTGTTTTCGTCGCTGGGGCTTCCAGGGCTGAATGGATTTGTCGGCGAGTTTCTGATCTTCCGCGGAGTTTTTCCTTTGTCGTGGGTCGCAGCGACAGTTTCCATCCTCGGGCTGTTGGTGACGGCGGCTGTCATTCTGACGGTGATCCAAAAGGTATTCACTGGTCCTGTGCCAGAGAAGTGGGCGAGTTTTCCTGACATGCACGGCGGCGAACGGCTGGCAATGGCGCCTGTAATTGGACTGATGTTCCTGCTCGGGCTCCTACCGCAACTTGTGGTGGACAGCATCAACCCAACGGTGATGAACCTGCTGGCGCACTGGAGATTTTGAGAATCATGCTTGCCTGGACGATCTATCTCTCGTTTGCCGGTGCGTTGCTTGAGGCGCTGTTGCCGAAGGACAAGCCTGCTCTGGCGCGATGGTCCGCGTTGGCGATTACTGTGGCGGGGTGCGGTTTGGCGGTGCTCGGATTCGCGGCAGGCCTAGGTCATGGGCGCGTCGTCATCGCCGATGTGCCGTGGGTCCCGTCGATGGGGATTCGCTTCACGCTCGCGGCCGATGGCATCAGCCTCGTGCTGGTTCTACTCACCGGACTGGCTGCCGTGGCGGGGGTTCTCTTCAGTTGGAACATCGAGCTGCGGACCAATGAGTTCTTCGCGTTTTATCTGGCGCTGATCGGCGGCGTCTACGGGGTCTTTCTCAGCTACGACCTTTTCCTGCTCTTTGTGTTTTACGAGATTGCGATTGTTCCGAAATATTTTCTCATCTCGATCTGGGGATCGACACGGCGCGAATACGGCGCTATGAAGTTGGCACTCTACTCCTTTGTGGGCTCGGCGATGGTGTTGATTGGGCTGCTAGCCGCGTACACGTCTTCAGGAAGCCACTCCACAGGTCTCGTTCAACTCGCGCACGCAGGGCTTCCGGTCAGCTTCCAGATGTGGGTGTTCCCGCTGGTGTTTGTAGGATTCGGAATTCTGGCCGGCATGTGGCCGTTTCACACCTGGGCTCCGACGGGACACGTCGCCGCGCCTACAGCTGCATCGATGCTGCTGGCCGGCGTGGTGATGAAGTTAGGCGCGTATGGCTGCCTCCGCGTTGCCATGGGACTGTTTCCGCATGGAATGGATCCGTGGGGATTCTCGTACCTTGGCATCGGATCGTGGCGCGACGTATTCGCTCTGCTGGCGGTGATCGGGATTGTCTACGGTGCTCTGGTGGCGTTGGTGCAGAGCGATTTCAAGTTTGTCATCGGGTACTCCAGTGTGAGCCACATGGGCTTCGTGCTGCTGGGATTGATGACGCTCAATCAGATCGGCATGACCGGCGCAGTGCTGCAGATGTTTTCGCATGGGATCATCGCGGGCCTGCTCTTCGCGATTGTCGGTCGCATCGTATACGAGCGAACGCATACGCGGCAACTGGCAGAGCTGGAAACGATGCACTTGTCGAAGCGCCTGCCGTTTGGGGCATGGGCGTTTGTGATTGCGGGCGTTGCTTCGATGGGGCTGCCAGGATTTTCCGGGTTTGTCGCGGAGTTTCAAGTTTTGGTCGGTTCGTGGAGCGCCAAGCCCTGGTGGACGGCCGCTGCCGGCGTGGGCATCGTGGTGGGTGTGGCCTACACATGGCGTGCAATGCAGCTCGCGTTCTTCAGCGACGCGCATCCGGCGGCGCACATTCATGAGCATGGGCACGAACTGGCAGCCATCACCTGGCCTGAAGTCGCGGGTGTTTCGATGCTCGTCACCGTCAGTCTCGCGGTCGGAACGTATCCGAAGATTTTGCTCGATGCGATTGAGCCGGCAGTGAAAGCGATTCTTGCAGGAGGGGGACAATGAATTACCTTGACCTTCTCCGCGTGACGTTACCGGAAACTGTGCTTGAAGTGACGGCCCTGATCGTGTTGATTTTCGATCTGGGCGTGGTGCGCGGACGCTCGCTACGGATGCGTGTGGCCGCTGCAGGCGTGCTGGGCATGATTGGCTGCGGCGTGGCGCTCATGACGATACCGTTGCAGGCGCAGGGTGGATTGAAGTTCCCGGGCAGCGATCAGCTCGTGCTTTCGGCCGGCGGATCTACGGCTGTGGCGCAGGTTGGAATACTCGCATTGACGGTGTTGACGCTGCTTCTGATGTTCGATACCACATTTACGCGGAACGTGGGCGAGTTTGTCGCGGTTACGTTGATGGCTGCTACGGGCGGATTGCTCATTGCCGCGGCGCAGGATCTGCTGGTGATTTTTATCGGTCTGGAATTGCTAAGCCTGGGACTTTATATACTCACAGCGTTTGCGAAGAAGTCCGCCAAGAGCGCCGAAGCCGCGATGAAGTACTACTTGTTTGGCGGGATGTCGGCGGCGTTTCTTCTATTCGGCTTCAGTTATCTCTATGGGGTCACCGGATCGACGAACCTGCACCAGATCATGCAGGCGATGTATGGATCGAATGCGATCAACGCGGCGCCGCTGCTCTATGTAGCCCTGGTCATGATTGCCGCGGGACTTGGCTTCAAAGTGGCTGCGGTGCCCTTTCACTTCTGGGCGCCGGATACGTACGAAGGTGCACCGGCACCCGCAGCGGCGTTCATCGCGTCCGTGTCGAAGGTGGCGAGCTTCGCGTTGCTGATTTCGATTGGCACCGCTGCATTACATGTCTTTGGCGACGCGCACGTGAAGGTGTTTGTGGTTGCGATTCAAGCGGGCCGGATGCCGCGATTTATTGGGTTCGCGACACCGTGGTCGTTTGCTCTCACCATCCTTGCCGTCGCGTCCATGGTTCTGGGAAATCTTGCTGCGTTGGCGCAGAGCAGTGTGCGGCGGTTATTGGCCTATTCGGCGATTGCCCATGCCGGCTACATTTTGCTCGCGCTGGCGTACTTTTCGCGGACTCCTGTCAGCGCGCAGGCTGTGATGTATTACATCCTCACCTATGGGCTGACAACCATTGGCGCCTTTGGCGTGGTTGGGGCGGTGGAGCGGGCGAGTGGCAGCGACCAGATGGAGGCGTTCGCGGGTCTACATCGACGCAATCCTGTTCTTGCGGCCATTCTGCTGGTGCTGTTTCTTTCGCTGGCTGGAATTCCGCCGCTGGTGGGCTTCTGGGCCAAGTTCAATTTGTTTGCCGCGGTCCTCGGCGTTTCGAAGGGCGTAGTTCCGTTCGCTCTTGTGGCGCTGGCCATCGCCATGAGTGCGGTGTCGCTCTATTACTATCTGCAAGTGCTGAAGCGTGCTTACGTGACGCCGGCGCTGGATGATTCAAAGATCCCCGTGCACCCGGTCACGCTGACCGCGCTGATTTTCATTGCGCTGTGGGTGGTGATGACGGGAGTCTTTCCGGCGATTCTTCAAGCATGGATGCAGAGCTTCTACGCGGCTATGTAGCTGACCCCTCCCCTCCTGTTTCTGAGCAAATTCCTCATTCCGCCGGGTTTGCCGAGAATCCGCTCATGTGGTCAGATCATTTGCAGCACACAAACATTCAGTCTTGCCTTTGTCGCGGCAGGAATCGAGCAGACTCTTGCTTGAATTCGCGCAGGTTTTGAAGTCGCGGTAAACCGAAGCGAAACGGGGTATACGCGATCGTGTCGAGGCCGTGAGCGGTACTCGTCGCATTCGATGGACCCGTATAGCGCTGCCGGAATGACACGACGCGAACTGCGGCCTGCCGCCTCCGGGCGATCGGCCGAGATGCGCTTCCACTCGATTCTCGCGAAGGACGACGGCGGCCCAGACGCTGCGCTTCTTAACCGCTTTAGGTAACCAAATTACGCTGTTACTGTCGCCCACTTGTTATCGATTTGTGACACTTCTCGCGCTAGGTTTCCCCACCTAAACTGTTGATTAACTGCAGATATTTTTGTCTAAACTACTGATTAATAGGCAGAATATTTACATAACCCTTTAGTAACCATCATATAACACTTTAGTGACATATATCACGACCAAAAACGGCAGTCGCGGTCCACCCTTGGATAAATTCTCCCGCCCTCCTAACCCCGGGGAAATAGGCCCCCCGGGGAACAGATGTTGAGGAGGGTTTGCTGAGGTGATCCGAGTGTTCCAGATTCACGTTCAACGAGTTCTTAAAAGCAAGCAAATCAATCGCAACCCATCCAATCCTCTGCAACGGTTCCGCACAATTCAGTTTTCATATTTCCTGGCAGCATCTGTAGTTCTTAGCGGCTGCATTGCTCTTTCCGGTTGCGGCGGACTAGCTCCGAACAGTTCGTCCACAGGGTCTTCCAGCGCCGGCTTCACTGCGTCGCCAGCTACGGTCGCGTTCGGTTCGGTCACGGTTGGCAGCCCCGCCACAAGCCATGTCTCGCTTGTGAACTCGAGCTCCGACCCCGTGGTGATCTCTCAGCTTGCGGTCAGCAGCAATCTGTTTTCTTACGATGGCTTAGGTACGCTGCCGTTTACACTGGCCGCGAACGGCACCGCGACTCTCAACGTCCACTTCGGACCTTCAACCGCGGGCGCCGCTTCAGCACAGTTGGCCATCACGAGCAACTCGCCAGGCAGTCCATCCACCACGGTCCAAATGACTGGTACCGGCGTTGCGGTAGCGCCGGTAGCCGGGGCGAGCCTGACGGTTAGCTCCAGCACCGTGGCCTTCGGCAGCGTTCCAGTCGGCACGCCATCGATCCAGCCTGTTACCTTGACGTCCAGTGGCACAGCAGCAGTCATCGTGAGCGGGGGCACTTTGTCCGGAACCGGTTTCACCATGTCCGGCGTCACCTTCCCGCTTACGCTCAACGCGGGTCAGACCGCGACGCTCAACCTCCAATTCGATCCGACAGCCGCAGGTGCGGCAACCGGCAATCTGACCCTTACCAGCGACGCGCAGGCGAGCCCATCCGATATAGTCCAAATGACCGGTACTGGCGTTGCGGCAGCTGGGGCGGGCCTGACGGTCAGCTCCAGCACAGTGGCCTTCGGCAGCGTCGCAGTCGGCACTCCGTCGACCCAGTCTCTGACCTTGACGTCCAGCGGCACAACAGCCCTCATCGTGAGTGGGGCGACTTTGTCCGGAGCCGGTTTCACCATGTCCGGTGCCACCTTCCCGCTTACGCTCAACGCCGGTCAGACTGCGACACTCAGCCTGCAATTCGACCCGGCGACCGCCGGTGCGGCAACAGGCACTCTGACCATTAGCAGCGACGCATCCGCGAATAGCACTGCAATTGCCGCCCTCAGCGGAACTGGCGTGCCACTCGCGGTGGATTTGAGCTGGACTGCACCCTCCGACTCCACGATTGCTGGATTTAATATTTACCGGGCTGCGGGGAGCAGTTCTTCCTATTCACGATTGAATACTTCCGTGAATTCGCCCGAGTCCTATATGGATTCGACGGTCCAGGCCGGAATAACTTATCAATACTACGTGACGACAGTGGATTCTTCTGGGGCAGAGAGTGTTCCATCCAATACAGCATCCGTGGTGGTTCCGTAGGAATTAACATTCGTCCCTGGCCCGAGGGCCAGGGATGAATGCGGGTTCGGGCACAATACGTCCGGAACTCTGTCAATGAGTGCGCCCGGTTCCACAGAAGGGTATTTTCGCCGATTTGGGCCGTTAAGTCAGAGGTATCGCCATCAAGAGGATATTTGGAGACTCAGAAGCTATTCGGCGGACCAGTGCTCGACGATGGGGCTCGTGGAAAATTGATCTTTTGGGCGAGAGATTGATAACGCGGATCGTCTTTCAAGGAGAGCAAATCGAGCTCAGACAGGATGGCGAGCACGTCGATATTCTTCCGCATGTAGGCGTCTTCCATGACATCGAGCGATTCCCGCGTATTTCCCATCAGCAGGCAGACCCTCGCAAGCAGTTGCGCGTGCAACTGACCCGCCGCGTAATAGCGCTTTTCTTTTGCATAGAGGGCTTGCAACAAGCCGCGGCTCCCGCCTCGCTCATAGCCGGCACGGGACGACGCGATCGTGTCGAGTAGCGCGGCATCGCCGCTGGATTGCGCGGCAAGCTGCCCTTCAGAAAGAAAAGATGGGTAGTCGCGCAAATCGAGATCGATTTGCATCAGATAGGAGTGCGGCGAATAAAATTCCGGGGCGGACCGCTCGACCTCTTTGAGTAGTTCGATCCCCTCGCGCACATGATTCGCGTTGTAGAGCATCCAGCCTTTATCCGCCAACGTAGCATGCGAAGTTGGATCGAGTTCCTGCGCCTTGTCCATCTGCGCCAGAGCCTCCGGAAATCGGCCGCCGACGCACAGTGCATTTGCGAACCAGCGGCGAGCCTGCGGGTCTTTCGGATCGAGCGCAATGGCTCGGCGGAATTCCGCTTCCGCGCCGGCAAAATCCCAGACGCCGTACATCTCCGCAAACGCCAAGGCTCGATGAGCCTCGGCCAGTGAATCGTCGAGCGCCACAGCTTTTTTTGCGGCCGCGATCGCGCGCGGGAACGCGTCGCTGTCGGCATCCGTCGAATACTCCCGCAGCAGGTCGTATGTGTCCGCCAGGCCCGCATAGGCACGCGCATCGCTTGGATTGTGGACGATGGCTTGCGTGAACAGGTCAAGGGCGCGGTGCAAGCTCGCCGGAGTTCGCTGATTCCATTCGTAGCGGCCGCGAAGGTAGAAGTCGTCCGCCGCGCTCCGCTCCGCTTCCGATACCGCCAGAGGCGCAACTGCCTTCGCATGGGCCGCAAGAAGGCTGCGAAAGGTCCTGGCAATGGGCACGGCCCGCAACCGGACCGCAACATCCAGGGTGACAGCAGCTAGAAGAAGAGCCACGCCGACGAGCAGCCATCTTCGCCGCAAAAGCGGCCGCGGGCGGGTCGTCGGCAGCATCGTGTTGGGAGCTCCCTGGGGGGCGGTCGGGTCGATCAGGTCGGGGGCAGGCAGCGGCTGACCGGTCTGCTCAGCCTGGTCTTCTGTCTCCGCGTCTGCGTTCTCGAGCCAGCGGTCAAGTTCGTTCGAGTACGCGTACACCGACGCCTTAGCCGTTCCCGGCACGCGGTGCACAGGGAGGCCGCGGTCCCTTCCCCAGCGCTTGACCGTCCGGTCCGTCTTGCCAAGATACGCAGCAATATCCTTCCACCCGGCAAGCCGGAGACCCCGATCCATGATCGGGGAGATTTCCGAAGTATTTGCCCGCGACAAGTGCATAGAGAGCTTTACCCTATTTGTCCCTCGTGCGACACCACATGTCCCTTCATCAGCCACGATTGAGCCCTCATGATAGCACTGGTAGTTTGCTGTAACACCACGCGCATTTGTCCTCCCCCACGCATCGGTTTCGAGGGCACGTCGGGTTGTTCCCCCACCAACGACGGACAGCGAGTTAAGTGGTCTTCTTTCAGGGGCGATTCGGAATGCGGCGTCCGTTATTGAATGCACAGATTCTTTCGCTAGTAACTTGTGCGGCAGGACTACGCGCGGCCTTTATTCGCCCTGTTCGGCTCCAGGCGCCCCGCCGGATTCCATTTCAGGCGACCGGTGCGCTGCTTGGGTTTGCTGGCCTCGCCCAAGGAACGCTTCCGAAAATGGCGGCCACTGTGCTGCGCAGCTTCGCGGCTGACAGCGGCGAGGGGAATGGTCCGGAGTGCCTCTTGGGCGCTGCCGGTTCTGAACGATGCCGCAACTTTGAGGCGACGGAGCTGGAATGAGTAGGAATGAATGCCCCGCAGGTTGTGGGTCCAGGGGGGGTGAGAGCCTTCGCCACGTGAGTCCCTCTGAATTGGGGCTCACACCGCTGATTTTGACTGCTTCAAGATTGCAGGAAGAAGATCAGCTTCTGTTGTGTAACGCCTGTGGCCGCGTCGTTCGCCGCTCGTTTGACTCGTACATTCTGCGTTTTCATCTGCAATCACTTGGGACCTATCATGCGCATCGAGATCAATTTGAACCGGGACGATGGCTGCAGAGCGAGATGGAGCGTCTGACCAGGGTCTCTCCCCCAAACGCCGCACCCCCAGACGCCGCACGAGGATAGCAGGAAGCAGTTGTCTTGCTTACGATCTGAGCCGCAATTCGACGGGATCTCTGTGTTCCAGCCGGTTAATCGGAGTCGAGCAAACGCTCCGCGTTCGCGAGGCATGTCCGGATTCTAGTCCCTGAATTGATGTTGAAATCTGGGCCTCAATCCGCTAGCGCCCTCGCCGTCGGAGGGGTTCAGCAGGGATATGATCGCTGGCTCCAATGCTTTTCGTAGCGGCGACATAGATTTATAATCCGGGGCACATAATCGCCTGCTACGGCTGGGTTGTGAGGAGGAAGTGCGGCCCATGGAATCCCAGAGTACGACCAAGGTCAATTGGCCGCGCGTATTTGGGTGCGGAACGCTAGCCGGAATTGTCTGGATTGCACTCGGCTCAATAGTTACTGCCCTGCTTGGGCGCGATTTCGCTGCGCTGCCGCATAACCGCCTGGGTGCACCCACCCCCGGATTTCTTATCCTAAATGTAGTGCTTGATCTTCTTGAGGGCTTTTCGATTCTTTGGCTGTATGCCTCGATTCGTCCGGCCTATCGTCCCGGCCCGAGAACCGCACTGATTGCGGCCTTCGCCTGGTGGTTTATCGTGAGCCTTGGAGACGTCACATGGTGTTCATTCGGCCTCTTTCCACCGCGGACCCTGATTCCATTGATGATAGGAACCTTGCCAGCGCTCCTCATCGCCACACTCATTGGTGCCAAGTTCTACAAGGACTGATTGTGCCCGAATGACCGCGAATCCTGCAGCCTCCATCACCTTTCGTGCAGATGACGCCGAATCCGCTATCCGCGCAACAAATCCTTCACTGCCTGGATGGTCACGTCGCGGCTGACGTCGGAAATAGCATTGGTCAGAGGGATTTGTTTGGGGCAGATCTCGACGCAGTTTTGCGCGAAGCCGCACTCCTGGATGCCGCCATCGCCGGCGAGCGCACGCAGGCGTTCTTCTTTGAAGACTTTGCCGGTGGGGTGATTGTTGAAGAGCTTGACCTGCGCAATGGTGGCTGCGCCCACGAAGTTTGTCTCCTCATTGAATTGCGGGCAGACCTCCATGCAGCAGCAGCAGGAGATGCAGTTCGAGAGGGGGTAATTGGCTTCCTGCTGTTGCGGAAAGACGCGCGGACCGGAGCCCAGATCGTAGGTGCCGTCGACGGGGACCCAGGCCTTGACGCGCATCAGATTTTCAAAGAGCACGGAGCGGTCGACTTGAAGATCGCGGACAAGAGGGAACTTCGAAAGCGGTTCGACGCGGATGGGCTGCTCCAGATTTTCGACGAGCGCGGAGCAGGCCATGCGGGCTTTGCCGTTGATTCTCATCGCACAGGACCCGCAGATTTCTTCGAGGCAATTGGAGTCGTAGGTGATCGGCGTCGTGGGGCGACCGTCGGCGGTGACAGGGTTGGCCGCGATCTCCATCATGGCGGAGATGACGTTCATGCCGGAACGCCATTCGAGTTCGAACTTCTCCCACACGGCGGGTGCATCGGGGCTGGCCTGGCGCTTGATTTCGAGTTGTACGGTCTTGGGTGCCATGTGTCGCTCGATCCCTCAGGGGCTAAAGGCACCTGCGGTGCGGCTAATCTTTCGCAGGGGCTAAAGCCCGATCTTCTGTTTCGTCTTCTTCGGCACGACTAAAAGTCGTGCCCTGTTACAAAACGTGGTTCATTTATGTTCGTGCTCTCCCACCCTAACCGCAAAAGCGCGGTTAGGATGGGGCACCCAGCTGTTGTGGCTTACCAAATTCCTAAAAGCAACCGCGGATCCTTCGCTTCGCCCAGGATGACAGCGGCGGTGGAACATTGCCGCTGTCACTTCACCGCGTCGTAACGGCGCGGGCGCGGCTTGATGTATTGGATATCGACTGCTTCAAATTCAAAACGCGGCTTGGAACCCTGGCCGGTGAAGCTGGCCTTAGTGGTCTTCAAAAACTTTTCGTCGTTGCGATCGGGGAAGTCGGGCTTGTAATGCGCGCCGCGCGATTCGTCGCGCAAGATCGCTCCGCCGACGACGACGCGGGAGAGCTCGAGCATGTTGTAAAGCTGGCGCGCGAAGGCGAAGCTGGTGTTGGCCCATTGACTGCGATCGCTCAGGTTGACCTTTTTGTAGCGGTCCATCAGCTCGAGGATTTTTTTGTCGGCCTCTTCGAGTCCCTTGTTGTAGCGGATGACCGTGGCGTGCTTGGTCATGGTCTCTCCGAGCTCGCGCCAGAGCTTGAAGGGGTTTTCGGTGCCCTCGTTGCTCATGAGCTTGCTGTTGATTTCAGATTGGCGCTTGAGCTCGGCTGCATGGCCGCCATCGCCTTCGGCTGCGGGCAGGCTCTTGGCATAGGCCATCGCGATGGGTCCGGCGCGGAAGCCACCAAAGATGCAACTGACCAGCGAATTCGCGCCAAGGCGATTGGCTCCGTGATATTGGTATTCGCACTCACCCGCGGCAAAAACGCCGGGGATATTGGTCATCTGGTTGAAGTCGACCCACAGCCCGCCCATGGTGTAGTGCATGCCGGGGAAGATCTTCATGGGCACTTCGCGCGGATCGTCGCCGACAAATTTCTCGTAGATTTCGAGGATGCCTTCGAGTTTGCGATTCAGAGTTTCGCGGTCGATATGCGTGAGGTCGAGATAGACCATGGGCTGGCCATCGATACCGAGATGCTCTTCGTAGACGACCTTGTGAATGGCACGCGTGGCAATGTCGCGTGGAACGAGGTTGCCGTATTTGGGATACCACTCTTCGAGGAAATAAAAGCGGTCGGACTCGGGAATCTGCTTGAAAGGGCGCTTGTCGCCGACTGTGCGCGGAACCCAGACGCGGCCGCCTTCGCCGCGGGCGGACTCGGACATCAATCGTAATTTGTCTTCGCCGGGAATCGCGGTGGGATGGACCTGAATGAATTCGCCGTTGGCGTAGTAGGCGCCTTGCTGGAAGATGGCGGATTGCGCGGACCCTGTGCAGACGACGGAGTTGGTGCTCTTGCCGAAAATCGCACCGATGCCGCCGGTGGCAAGAATGATGGCGTCGGCGGGGAAGGAACGCAGCTCCATGGTGCGGAGGTTGAGCGCGGTGATGCCGCGGGCTTGGCCTTTGGAGTCGAGCACGGCGGAGAGAAACTCCCAGCCTTCGAATTTGTTGACGTGGCCAGTGGATTCGTAGCGGCGGACCTGCTCGTCCAGTGCGTAGAGAAGCTGTTGGCCGGTGGTGGCTCCGGCGAATGCGGTGCGATTGTAGAGAGTGCCGCCGAAGCGGCGAAAGTCGAGAAGGCCCTCGGGGGTGCGATTGAAAGGGACGCCCATGCGGTCGAGCAGGTCGATGATGCCGGGTGCGGCTTCGCACATGGCTTTGACGGGCGTCTGATTGGCGAGGAAGTCGCCGCCGTAGATGGTGTCGTCGAAGTGCTTGTCGGTGGTGTCGCCTTCGCCCTTCAGATTCTTTGCGGCGTTGATGCCGCCCTGGGCGCAAACCGAGTGAGAGCGTTTGACGGGGACGATGGAGAACAGATCGACGGTGCCGCCTGCTTCAGCGATCTTGATTACTGCTGCAAGGCCGGCGAGGCCGCCGCCGATCACGATAATTCTTGGTCCCGCCATTTAACGAACTTCCTTTCGAACCGGTAGTGCACAAAAAGGGACTAGGGACTTAAGGACTAGGGACCCGTCAGGTTGATAGCGCTTCGTCATCGCGTCGCGCCTGCCTGTGTAAGTTCTGCCGGAGCGGGAATGGGCGGCGTGAAGCGAAAGGGCGCTGCGACTCGGTTCCAGGCGTTAATTTGGCTAATGGCTACAGTGAGGAGAGCGATTTCACGCTGGGAAAAATGCGCGGCGACGCGGGCGTAGGCCTCGTCTTCAATAGGATGATGGGCGAGCTGTGTGACGCGTTCGGTCCAATCAAGAGCAGCGGCCTCACGCCGCGAGTAGATGCCGGCCTCGCGCCAGGCTGCGAGCAGGTCGAGTTTTTCGGGAGCGATGTTGAGTTTGCGCGCGTCGTTGAGATGGTATTGGATGCAGAAGGCGCATCCGTTGAGCTGGGAGGCGCGAATCTTGATGAGCTCGCGCAGTTCGGGCTCGATGCCGGAGTTCTTGAGGGCGCGTGTGATGGCGGCCATGCCGGTGGCGAACTCGGGCACGGCTTCCTGAAAGTCCTTCCAATCAAGACGCGGTGCGATGGTTTCGTGAGTGGCCATGGGGATCCCTCTCGAGTTAAATGAACGCGTTTTGCGGTTGTGGGGCGTTCACCTGTAAATGAACGATGGCCGGAGGAACAATGTCAGGCGTGTTCTGGTACTTCGGCTCGATGAAGGCCCAGATGCTGGCGAGCCCCATGGCGCAGATCAGAATGCCGAAACCCGCGCAGACATAGCCGAAGCGCTTGCGTGCGACTTCACCAGGCGTGATGCCCCACTTGGCAGCGAAGAGCCAGATGCCATACGCGAAGTGCCAGCAGATGGCGATCATGGCGATGACGTAGACGGCTAGCATCCAGGGATTGGCGAGTTCGTGCTGTACCTTGGCGAAGGCTGCGCCGGGATTTTCGGGCAGGCTGATGCCCATGAAGCGCTGACGCAAGACATGTTGGAAAATGTACGCGAAGGCAATGAGGCCGGTGTAGCGCTGCGCGATATACATCCAGTTGCCGGCCCAGGGATAGTAGACGATGTTGGATTTGCCGCGCAGCCAGATGTAGACGCCGTAAATGCCGTGATAGAGGATGGGCAGAAAGATGAAGACCCACTCGAGCACGCGGACGAGGGGTAGCGAGTTGAGGAATTTGACCTGTGCGCCGTAGGCTGCGGGGCCTTTGAGTGCCTCGAAGTTCGAGAGCAGGTGCTCGAGGAAGAAGGCGCCGATGGGGACGATGCCGAGCAGCGAATGCAGCTTGCGCCAGAGGAAACTGGTCCCCTGGCCGGCACGCAATGGCTGAACGCCTTTGTGGAGCTTGGGTGCAGTGGGATGTTGAGCGGTTGCCATGCGAATCGCGGCTCCTAAACTTGCTTCGGGACTTGCTCCTCGGCTTCTGGTCGGTGGGGGATAAGCGGAGAATTGTAAGTCTTGTCGAAAGTTCATTATTCGATTCCGAGATAACGACCGTCAAGGCAAGGGGACCGCTATTTGCGACGCTGTTAGATTTGGGCGGTGCTTGATTGGCTCAGTAAGGGCAAAAGAGCAGCAAAGGCGCGCCCACGATGGCTGAGCGCGAGCTTGGTTTCGAGATCGATCTCGGCCATGGTGCGGTCGAGTTCGGGGAGAAAGAAGAGCGGATCGTAGCCAAATCCGCCTGTGCCGTGCGGGGAATCGAGGATAAGGCCTTCGACAGCGCCCTCGGCTGAATGCAGCGGCTGGCCGTTGCGCGCGGCGACAAGGACGCAGCGGTAGCGCGCGGTGCGTTGGGCTGCAGGTACTCCGTCGAGCCGCTGGAGCAGCAGCATGTTGTTCCAGACATCGGTATTGTCGTTGGCATCAGGCGAGTCGACCAGGCCGGTGTCGGCCGCGAATCGGGCCGAGCGGACGCCAGGAGCGCCTGCGAGAGCGTCGACTTCGAGGCCGGAGTCGTCGGCTAGAACCAGTTCGCCGGGGGCCAAGCGGGAATAGTAGACGGCCTTGAGGGTTGCATTCTCGGCGAAGGTGGCACCGTTTTCGTCTGGGGCGGGAATGCCTTCGAGGTTCGGGAGCGGTTCGATGGAGATGGAATGGGTCGCGGCGGCTGTCTGAAAATCGCGCAGTTTTCCCTGGCTGGTAGTGGCAACGAACAGGCGAAGAGCCATAGGGAAAGTGTAATTGGCCGGATCAGGGAGGTGTGGGGAGGATCCGGACGGGATCGCCGCTGCGAGTTTCTGAGCACTTTGGCTTTGACAATGGAGCGAGGGATTCCATAAGGTCTCACTGCGGAAACAATTTCAAATGAGAAAGCGCATGGGCAGCGGAAGAGAGCGGCCGGCACTCCAGAAAGAGAGAGGGAATGACTTCAGTTGTCGCCGGAATTGGATGGCACGTGATCGGTGCTGGAATGGCCGCCTCGTTTTATGCGCCGATCGAGAAAGTGAAGAAATGGTCGTGGGAGACTACGTGGGCGGTGGCGGGTTTTTTCTCGTGGATTCTGCTGCCGATTGGGGTGAGCCTGATTCTGCTTCCGGATTTTCGCGGATTTTATGAATCGATGGGGCCGCATCTACTGCTGAGGGTGGCGCTGTTCGGCGCTATGTGGGGCGTCGGCAACGTGAGTTACGGCCTTACCATGCGGCATCTGGGAATGTCGCTCGGGATCGGCGTTGCCATCGGCGTGACGCTCGTGGTCGGCACACTGATTCCTCCCATCATGCATGGTCAGTTCGCAATTCTGTTTGAAACACGCGGCGGGCTGATGACCATCGCGGGCGTGGTGGTGGCGTTGGTCGGCGTGGCTATTGTTTCGTATGCCGGGCACCAAAAAGAATTGCAACTGAGCGGCGAGGTCCGGGAGTTCAATCTCACGCTCGGACTTTTCCTCGCGGTGATGTGCGGGATCTTCTCGTCTGGCATGTCGTTTGCCATCGACGCGGCCAAACCTATGGAGGCAGCGGCACTCCAGCTGGGAGTGAATCCGCTTTATGCTGCGCTGCCTAGTTACGTTTGCATCATGGGCGGTGGTGCCGTCATCAATCTGAGTTACTGCTTCATTCGCCTGGCTGCGTTGAAAAGGTTGTCGCTGCGCGAAGATTTGCAGCAGCCTCGGCCGGTGTTGATGAGGAATGCGGCGCTGGCGGCGACGGGCGGGATCATGTGGTATTTGCAGTTCTTCTTCTACGCATGGGGAGCGGCCAATATTCCGCAGCATTTGTCGTTTGTGAACTGGATGCTGCATATGAGTATTTATGTATTGTGCGGTGCGCTGGTGGGGCTGGCCCTGGGCGAGTGGAAAGGCGTTTCCAGCCGGCCGATTCGCATACTTTGGGTTGGAATCGCGGTGATCATCGCGGCCGCGAACCTGGTGGGACTGGGTGTGGCGTTGTGAGAACAGAGGAGAAACAGAGAGACAGAAAAGCAGAGAAGCAGAAAAGCAGAAAAACGAGACTTTGCAACAATGCCGGAGCCTTGGCTCCGGCATTGTTGTGTTTAGTGCCTGCGATCAATCGATGGTTTGGTTCAGGCGAAGGTCGCGCGAGGAGCCGCCTACGCTGACGACGCGCTTGCCATTGGGCTTGAGCCATTTCGTTTCCGCCGTCGACCAGTACTGTAACTGGCGCGGTGCGACGTGCAATTTGACGGTCTTTGATTCGCCTGCGGCGAGGTGAATGCGGTCGAAGGCGACGAGGGCGCGAACAGGGAACTGCACGTTGGGTGGAATCTCGCTGGGTGCGCCGAGATAGACCTGCGGCACTTCGTCTGAATCGGCGCCTCCGGTGTTTTTGATGTCAACATGCACGTCGAGACCGCCGTCAGTGGCTCTTTCAACTGCGAGGCCCGAGTACGTAAAAGAGGTGTAGCTGAGGCCGTGACCGAAAGCAAAGAGCGGCTCGACATTCTCCTTGTCGAACCAGCGATAGCCCACGTTGACGCCCTCGCTGTACGTTGTCTTTCCGTCGACGCCCTTGTGCGAGCGCTCGGGATACTTGGGATTGGTGGCTGGATAGTCCTCGAGGCTCTTGCCCCAGGTGACGGGGAGACGACCGGCAGGACTGGTCTTGCCGAGCAACAGATTTGCCGTGGACCATCCACCTTCGTCGCCCGGCCACCACATTTCAAGGACAGCTTTCACTTTGTCGACCCAGGGTAGGGCGACAGGCTGGCTGGTGTTGAGCACGACTACGGTGTTGGGATTGACTGCGGCGATATCTTCGACGAGCTTGTTCTGTTCGCCGGGGAGGCCGAAGACCGGCGAGAGCCGGGTCCAGAGGAAGACAACTGCAACCTTGGCGTTTTTCGCTGCGGCGATGGCGGCTTCGTGGTCCGCCTTGCGCTGCTCGGGCGTGTACCAGTTGAGGCGGACTTGTACGGGCGCACTCGAAGTATCAAGGCCGGTGGTGACTTCAATCGCATGCGGGCCCGCGGTGAGATCGACTGCACGGCGCACGTTGTCGAGGCCATCGGTTGTTGGGATCGCGTTGTCCTGGTTGGCTTGCAGAATGTCGCCATGCACGCCGCCCTGGAAGGCGCCTGTGCCGGCGAGGCGTTTGCCATCGAGAGAGATGCGGGCGTTGGCGCCGAGGGCTTGGAGATAGATCCAGTAGTTGCCCGCGGCCGGAACAGTCAGCGTGCCTTTCCAGGTGACGATTGAATTGGCGGGAAGGGCATTGCCGTTCTTCACCGTAAAGTTGAGTTCGGGGTCGGTCTGCGATGCACCTGACCCAGTCCGTTCGAGGCCCGGCTTGCCATCGTGGCTGAGAGCGCTGGCAGGGATGGTCGTCCCGGTCATGTCGTCATCGACCGCGAATGCGATGTTGGCGTTGCCGGAGATTTTCTTTATGGCTGCCAACGGTCCGATCTGACGCGAGGGCAAGCCGACGGACCGCTCGCCATTGATGCCGATGGAATCGACCTGGGCGGCTGTGGGGCCGATGAGAACCACGGAGTCGAGATCGCCAGCTTTCAATGGCAGGACTGCGCCTTCATTCTTCAAGAGCACGGCAGCGTCTTCGCCGGTCTTCTCTATGATTTTGGCGTTGGCATCGATGGCCTGCGCGGTGACTTCGTGTTTGGACTGGCCGTCGAGGTAGCCGAAATGAACGATCTCATAAAGCACGCGGCCGGCGGCGCGCGTGATGGTTGCTTCGTTGACGGAGCCATCCTTGAGGGCATCGGGCATTTTCTCGGGATTGAGTTTCACACCGAAATCGCCCATGCCTTCGCGCACGGGAGCAGGCTCCTCGGGAATGTGGCCACCGAACATGGCTTCATTCATTTCCGCAGCTTCTTTGGAGTCCATGTGCAGCGGAGGCGGCGGGGGCAGTGAGTCGAAGAACGAGGGGATGAAACTGCCCATGGGGCCGGGCTGGCCACCTGGCATTTCCATGTCGAGGCCGGCGTTGATGAAGCTGACCGCGTGGGTCGCGCCCCAATCCGAGGTGACGAAGCCCTTGAATCCGATCTCGTCGCGAAGAATGCGCGTGAGCGTGGACTCGTTGCCGCAGGCAAACGTGCCATTGAGGCGGTTATAGGAGCACATGATCGACGAGACGCCGGCCTTGATTGCGGCATCGAATGGAGCGACGTAGATCTCGTGCAATGTCTGGTCGTCGATGACGGTGCTGGAGCCATTCGAGTCGTAGCCGACGAAGTGCTTGATTTGCGCCATCACATGCTGCGATTGAATACCTTTGACCTCGGCGACGCCCATCTGGCTGGTGAGGAACGGGTCCTCGCCAAAGGTGTTGTATCCGCGGCCAAACTCGAGATCGCGGTCGATGTTGACGAAGGGCTGGAGGGAAACATCGATGCCGAGGGAGCGGTCCTCACGGCCGATGACGATGCCATTGTCTTCGGCGTCTTTCACGCTGAAGGTTGCGGCAACACCCATTGTGGCTGTCTCGCCTTGCGAAGGATGGCGCGTGAGCACGCCTGGAGGGCCGTCTGCAAAGCGCAGGCCGGGAATGCCGAGGCGCGGAATTCCGGCAAGATAACCCGCCTGGCCTTGATAGACCGAGGGATCTTCGCTTGTGCCATGAATGAGCGTGAGCTTCTCCTCGAGTGTCATCTGGCTGAGAAGCTTGTCGACCCGGGCGTCACCGGTTACGACGGGTACAGATTGCGCGGATGCAACCGTGGCAATGCAAACGAGAATCGCGGTTGCGAATGGAAAGGCGAACGTGGACCTGAAGAGACCCGGTGAATGCTGTTTTCGTATCGACTTCAATTTTGCCCCCTGGAGGTTTTCGTGGCGATTCCGGTGCATTGCACGATCGCCGGTTTTGAGGTTCGCCAGTCCAATTAAACGTTTGAGTTGGCGGCTTTCCTCGGACGGCATTGAAGTGTAGTACACGGGGGGTGAGGCGCACTACCTTTGATTTGCTAAGTATTGTTAAGCGGGGTCGTTGACCTGGTTGAGAGCCGCATACGACCTTGATTTCAGGGAAGTGGAAGCTCGGACTCCAGACCGGCTGCGATAAGGTCCGATCGCAGGCGATCGATGGTCGAGAATTCGATGGCTTTCATGCCAAGCGCGATGGCGGCGTCGACATTGACTCGCTTGTCATCGATAAAGAGAGTCTCATCGGGGCGCGTGCCGAGCTCTTGCAGCGTGTGAAGATAGATCGCCGGGTCGGGCTTGGCCATGTGCAATTGGTAGCTCCAAACCAAGACATCGAATCCTTTGATCCAAGCAAATTCGCGTTCGACACTGGCAAGCACGGAATCGCCCATATTGGAGAGTATCGCGGTGAGCAGGCCATGCTGCTTCAGCCGAATTTGCCAGGCAACCATGGCCGGGTTTTGCGTGGTCCACATGCGAGCGTCCAGGAGATTCAGTTCTTCGACGGTGGCTTGGTCAACTTCTAGGTGCGCTTCGCGCAGGAGTTTTTGCCAGAAAGCAATTCCAGACAATTTTCCTTCGTCGTATGCGTGGCGGTCGTTCCAGTAGAGACGTTCGAATTGTTCGACGGGCAGTCCTGTAATCCGGACCATCGCGTCGTGCGCTTTTGTATCGGGTACATCGGTCAATACCATTCCGTAGTCGAAAATCACTGCGCGAAGTGCCAATTCTCCTCCAAATACGCTGCCCGTGTATTGTGTTAGGGACGCCTGCTTCTATTGTGCACGATGCTCGCGAGGCATGTTTGGAGTGCGGCCTGGCAGAAACTGCAAGAACCCGATTTTCGACCGAAGATGATCCGCTTTTCTCGCAGAACGAATTGGAATACTGAAGAGAACGATCTGTCTCGCGCGCATCGGCTGCGCGTTGAAGCAGGGTTGCCGATTGCCGATCTAACCATCTCCAATCCGACTCGATGCGGTTTCCGTTACGACGCGAACCTTATGGCTTCGCTTGCCGATGAGCGTGCGCTCGACTACGATCCGCAGCCGAAGGGATTGCTCGCTGCGCGCGAGGCGGTGTGCCGATACTACGAAGAGCATGTCGTCCCGCTCGATCCCGAACAGATTGTTCTGACAACAAGCACGAGCGAGGCCTACAGCTTCTTGTTCCGGCTCCTATGCGATCCGGGAAGCGAAGTACTGGTGCCGCGGCCAAGTTATCCGCTCTTCGACTTTCTGGCAGATCTCGACGATGTTCGGGTCAAACCGGCACCGCTGGTTTATGACCACGGCTGGCAGTTTGATGGAGAGGGATTTCGGAGAGAGATTTCGCCTGACACCAAGGCAATTGTTCTCGTCCATCCGAACAACCCGACTGGCCACTTTACCAAGCGGTGGGAAGCGCAGGAGCTGGCTCGGTTGTGTGCCGAGTTCGATCTTTCACTGATTGTCGATGAAGTCTTTCTCGACTATAGTTTTCACGGCTCAACTGAAAGCTTTGCACGAGGTCTCGAAGGCGTACCTGTTTATGTGGTGAGCGGCCTAAGCAAGATTGCCGGTTTGCCACAAATGAAGGCCGCCTGGATTGTCGCGACAGGGCCGGAGCGTGCGCAAGCGATGGACCGTCTTGAAGTCATCGCTGACACTTTTCTCTCGATGAATGCGCCGGTGCAGTGGGCGCTGCCTGGATGGCTTGGCGGCAGAGATGCGATACAGGCGCAGATTCGAGCCCGGGTGGCAGCGAATCTTGCCGAGCTGGACAGGCAGCTGAGCGGGCACGAAGAACTGCGGCGATTGGAGGTCGAGGGGGGCTGGTATGCGGTGCTGCGGATTCCTGCGCTGCAGCCCGATGAAGTGACCGTGCGCGAGTTGCTGGATCAGGGCGTTTGGGTTCATCCCGGCTACTTTTTTGGGATGGAGGATTCGGGTTGGTTGGTGATAAGCCTGCTGGGTCCGGAGAACGAATTCGGCACAGGAGTAACCAGGTTGATTGCCTATTTAGGAACGCATCAAGGTAGTAACAAAGTGCCCTAGATGCCTAAAGCATAACTTTGAGTAAATGTTATAAATTATTTAAAATTAATAGATTAACTACGAAATACTTGACGACTGGTTACGGACGGAGAAACGGGTTCCCTCTGCGCTCGGAGCCAATGGTAGTGAACGGGCCGTGGCCGGGAATTACCTTCGTCTGGTCGGGTAAAGTGAGCAACCGCGAGTGAATTGAATCGATGATCTGCTCGGAGTTTCCCCCGGGGAGGTCGGTGCGGCCGATGCTTTTGGCGAAGAGCGTGTCGCCGGCAATGAGCACATCAAGCGGAGTGAAATGCAGGCACACAGATCCTTGGGTGTGGCCAGGAGTATAAATCACCTTCGCGGGGTAGCTTTGGAGCCCCACGGATTGGCCGTCGATGAGGCCCTCGTCGGGAAGTGCGACTTCCGGTGGTGCGACGCCGAGCCACGCAGCCTGCTCATCCATCATCTGGAGCAGGGGAAGGTCATTCTCGTTCAGGAAAATAGGGGCGCCTGTGAGGCGCTTGAGTTTGAGCGCGCCTCCGACGTGGTCGATGTGGGCATGGGTGATGAGGATCTGGCGCAATTTGAGGCCAAGCTCGCTCAGCCTTCTGTGGATTCGATCGATCTCGTCTCCGGGATCGATCACAATCGCTTCGCCCGTGGTCTCGTCACCGAGAAGCGTGCAATTGCATTGGAGAGGGCCGACGGGGAAGGTCTCGAGGATCATTCTTTCATTTTAGAGGGAGGACGGCTTCCCGTAGGAAGTCGAGTCGGGAGCAAGAGTAGCCAGGACTCGGCGCTCGCGCTCCGAACGGGGACGCTGACGAACTCTACGCCTTACTTGCCGGATTTTGCTGGCGCCGATGCGGGCTTGGTGTCGTCGAGCACAGAGTGGTTATGGCTCGCTCCGCGCACATAAAGAACCGTGAGCGAAAGCGACGTGCACATGAAGATGATTGCCGACCAGGTCGTGAGCCGTGTGAGCACGTTGGCGGCAGCGCGGGGGCCGAAGGCGGTCTGCGAACCCTGACCTCCAAAGGCGCCGGCGAGATCGGCCGAGCGGCCCTGCTGCAGCAGAACAACTCCGATGAGAAACAGGCTCACGATGACATGAAGGACGACAACAAAATAGAAGAGAATCTGCATTGCTTCAGCTGCTTTCCTGGACCAATCCGGCTTCACCGGACAGGCGAACTCTTGGTGCGGAGGAGGGGACTTGAACCCCTATGCCTTGCGGCGCTAGCACCTCAAGCTAGTGCGTCTGCCAATTTCGCCACCTCCGCATGAGGTGAACCTTTTGAGTATACCAAAAGCAGATTGAGCAACGGGCTGGCGAGAGTTAGTTCAGGAGGCGGTGCGGAAGCTCTGGGATGAGTCAAATACGGGCTTTGTACCGGAACGGTCTGAGCCCGTTTCAGCCGCCCAGCCGCTGCATCCAAGTAGCAAGCGACTGCTGGTCTGGAGTTCCGGCGGCGTGTGCACTTTGGACGTTTTGCCGTTCGGTCTCGTTGCGATTCTGACTCACCTTGAATTTGCCCTCGATTTTGGAGATGACGATACGGAAGCCGACAATGCCGGCCAGCATGGTGCGGCGGAAGCCGAAAGGCATTTCGCGCCAGCGCTCTGCGTAGGTTGGCTCGTGCAGTTCGATCAGGCCCTTCAACAACGCATCTTTCCCGTCTTCGTCTTCGATCAGCTCCATCGTGCCGTAGGCATGGACGGCGATGTAGTTCCACGTGGGAACCGAGAGCGGCTCGGTGTAAAGCGTGGGAGAAACATAGCTGTGCGGGCCGGAGAAGATGACTAGCGTCTCATAGCCTCCAAGCGACTGCCAATGACGATTTGCTTTGGCGAAATGCCCCTCAATGATTCCGTGCTCTCCTTCGTCCTTCACAACGAGTGGAAGATGCGTGGCCATCGGTAGCGCATCTGGGTCCGGCCCCCCCAAGGGACCGAACAGGATAGCGAAGGAGTTGTCCCGCATGGCCTCGATGAGAACGGCGCGGTCGGTGACCTGATTGAATTTTGGTGTGTACATGGTTTGGCTATTGGATCCGTTCAAAGCGGAAACCGGCCTCGCGCAGTGCGTGGCTGATGGCTGTAATGTGTGTGGCGCCTCGTGTCTCCAGCGTTACGTCGATGACGGTCTCGCCAAGGCTCACGCCGTAGTACGCGCGATTGTGAAGCGTTTCGACGATGTTCGCGCGCTCGCGGGCCAGAATTTCTGTGAGATGGAGCAAAGCGCCGGGGCGATCCTGCAGGTAAACGCGGACACGCAGGAGCCTGCCGTCTTTGACTAAGCCGCGCTCGATGATCTTGGCGAGCAAGGTGACGTCGATGTTGCCGCCGCAGACGAGAACCACAGTTCGGCGATGACGGAGATTCGTCTTGGCTTGGACCACTGCAGCAAGTGCCGCGGCTCCGGCGCCTTCCGCGAGGGTCTTTTCCTGTTCCAGCAGCATCAGGATGGCGCTTGCGATTTCTTCGTCATCGACGGTGACAATCTCGTCGACGTAGCGCCGGACGAGCGGTAAAGTAAGATCGCCGGCGCGGCGAACCGCGATGCCATCGGCGATCGTTGCTTCCGGAGCGATGGTGACAGGCTTCCCGGCTTCGCGGGCTCGCAGCATGGATGGGAGCCTTTCCGGCTCGACTCCGACGACACGGATCCGTGAATTGGTTTCCTTGAGCGCGCAGGCAATGCCCGCGATAAGGCCGCCGCCACCAATGGGAACCACGACGGCCTCGATGTCGGGGACTTGTTCGAGCAATTCAAGAGCAATCGTGCCCTGGCCAGAGATCACCTCGGGATCGTCAAAAGGGTGGATAAAGGTGCAACCCTCTTCGAGACGGCGCCGCAAAGCTTCCTCGCAGGCTTCGTCGTAACTGGCGCCGTGAAGAATTACTTCGGCGCCATAACTCCGAGTGGCTGCGACCTTGACGAGCGGCGTCGCGAGCGGCATGACAATCTGCGCGCGGATTCCGCGAGCCGCGGCGTGGAATGCGACGCCTTGCGCATGATTGCCGGCGCTTGCGGCGATGACGCCGCGCTTCCGTTCCGTTTCTGAAAGGGTCAGCAGCTTGTTCAGTGCGCCGCGCTCTTTGAACGAGCCCGTGCGTTGAAGATTCTCGAGCTTGAGGTGCAGAGGCAGACCGACGAGTTCGGAGAGATGATGGGACAGGTGACAGGGTGAGACGTGAATTGCCTCGCCGATCCGTGCGCGCGCCACCTGAATGCTGGAGAGACTAACGGATTCCAAGACAATCTCCTGAATTGAAAAAGTGAGCTAAGAATGCAAAAGCCACCAGCCGCGATTGCGGGAGGTGGCCTGAATTTCAGATTGCTGCTAGTTCTGTTTTGTCAGGCTTTGTTCCCGTGTGCGATGCCGGCTCTAATTCGAAGGTCGGGAGTGGGCGCAGACGGAGAGATGGCCCAATGACAATCCTTGTTGGTGGCGCAAAGATGCATACGTTGATTGAAGTACAACAGACTGGCCAGATCGGAGTCAAGGGTATCGCTGAGAGCGGACCTCTTCGCTCGCGAAGCCGGTGCGCGTACGCTTACAAGATCGCACGATGAGGGTCTGCGAAGATTCTCGTCGTCTAGCGGCTTTCCGAAGTCAATGCCGAGACAAGTTACTCATCCAGGTCGGTCAGGATGAATTCGAAACCCTCGCCGTCGGATCCCCACCGAACGATCTTCGAGTTCACCGTAATCGTATCGGAGGGATCGTCCCCTTTGGAGCCTGCCCTCTGTAGGGTCATGCGCACGACAGTTCCCGGCATCCAGCGCTCGTCTGTATGCAGATAGAATCCTGTGACACTGATGTTTGCGATTTTGTGCGGCTCAGGGGACCCGCCGGTAAAGTAATAGGCAATCAGCCCCGACAAGGATTGCCTGTCGGCACGCCGGCGATCTTGCGGCTTGGCAACCTCTCCAATGACTAAGTCCGGGAAGAGCCAGCGCAACAGCCGCACCCTCCACGAATACTTCGGCGTTGGTACCGGTCCATAACCCCCATATTGCGGAACCGTAACTGGCGGCTCCTGGATCGGATTTGGTGAAACAGAAGCCGCCGCCATGTTCGAGGCCTGTTCGATCGGTGCTGGATGTTCTGGTTCCGGTACCGGCAACGACGAAACCTGGGAACGTGCGCGGGAGGTTGCCCGGGGCCAGAACGGCTCGTGAGAACTGGGGAGCTGTCCCCGTGAAGGCTCTACGTTCGCCGCGCCAACACTTTCAACGCTGGAAATCAAGTTGGCCGCTGATGGTTGTGGTTCCGTGGGAGAAACCGCTGATTTTGCACGTTGACTTTCTGCGGCTGAGAATTGATCCAAGGCTGGATCAGTGATTGGTTCAGAAACATGCGATGGCGGCGCGATCTCACTGGGCGAAAAGAAGCGTGCGCTTGGGGAGAGTTCTGCGGGAATGGGTTCGGTTGGTTGGCCGGACACCAGGGCGGTTGTAGCCGAATGAGATGGAACTGGAGCCGCAATCGGCGCCGGTGGACGTTCGGCTTGCACTTCGAGTTGGGGTTCGGGCTCTGCAACGCGAAGATCGAGCTGATCTCCTTCGCGGGTGTTTGAAGTAGCTAAGGACTTAGGAGGCAAGACAAGGGCGCTTGCGGGCTGACCCTTGAATGGGGCGAATTCTCCATCCTTGGACAGCTCCACGCCCTGCACGACGCGATTGTCCTTGTCCAAGTAGACCAAATCGAAAGGAGAGAGCGTTCGTGCGACCGGGACGCCTTTGAAGTTCGTTAACCAAAGACCCGTGCGAGAATTTGCGGGGAGCCCCTCAATCAGCACCTTGAGTACCTTCAAGGGCTCGAGACCGGCATTTACTGTAGTAACCGATGAACTAAGGAGGCTGTCTCTGGTCTGGTTGTAGGCAACATACTTCCTAGATTCCATACGCCCCCAAAGAGAATCAACGCTTTCGGTCAGCAGGGTGCAAAAGAAGAAATCCGGCGCTAAGCCGGCGAGTTTTCACTGAGAACTTCTGCAACATGCTTATCCAGAGAAGAGACAGCAGTGAGACCTAGAATAAACTCCGACGCCGTGAATCGATTCAGCCGAGTTATTCAGGTTAATTCCTAATCAAGTTCAAAGCGGATTTGGAGATCCTCGACTTAGTAGTTCATCCGAGACTGTATTTTTTTGTTCGATGGCTCGTTCTACCAACAACTATCACCGAACACAGGCTTACCAGCGCGGTTCAGAATCGCGTCAATTGCAGCCACCCGTGGACCCAATTTTGCCCTGTTACGAGAGTGATCGTCAAGGAGTTCTTGGTGAATGCATTGTTGCATCGATCCGAGCCCTGAACTGGATTCGGCCCATCTCCCCGAATGGTTGTATTGACTTTCAGCGGGATCACGATTGAGTCAACGCCAGATAAAAGGGAAACGGGGCATCGGTTCAGTCCAACGTGGTGCGGCGGCTGCTCACCACCAGTTCTTCTGCCTCCCTGGCTTTCTCTCGCGCGATTCGATTCAAGTGATATTGGAAGTAGACGAAGGAAAACAGGATGGTCATGAAGAGATTTAGTCGAAGACCGACCGGCTCGCGCCGGTTGTAATGGTCGAGCAGATCTTCGCGAATTTCGAATATTGCGACGACCCATAAGAGCCAGGAGAAAAGAAACCCTGTAGCAAAGGAAGCAAGAGCCCAGTAGAGGGATAGGGATTGATCATCGATCTTGCGAATCCAGATACAAAGATAGATTGGCCAAGCCGCGATTACGAGATTCACAAGGAATTCCCGATACGGCTGGGGTACAAGCCAAAGGACGAGCCCTTCAGAGCCGGCCATGGCGACAAGGAGCAGAGCCCAATTCAAACGAGGCGGCGGAGGGTAGGATGCTTTGTATCTCGCGACCGGCGGGATCGGAGTCCGGTTCACTGCAGATCACCTCGCGATTCCACCTAGCTAAAAAATAGCACAGAGACTGGGAAAGGAATCGAGCTCAAGTAAGTGCTGGCCCTTGGGAACTGGACCGATCTCCGCGTGTTCTAGAACCCACGTGTCTTTGTGAAACAGGAAAACGGCGTGCAGCCCGGCTGCAAGAGCTGGGTTGATATCGCTCTTGGGGCTGTTGCCAATCATCCAGCTCGAATGCGGGGCCAGCTCATGGCGTGCTATGACAGCTCGATAGGCGTCGGGGTCCTTCTCCTGAACGATCTCGACCGCGGTGAAGTTGGGCGCAAGGCCGGAACGCGCCAGTTTGTCAGCCTGTTCAGCACGATCGCCCTTTGTCATAAGGATGAGCTTGTGGCGCGCGGAGAGTTGGGCAAGAGTTTCATCGACTCCCGGCAGCAGTTCAATCTCCTGAGTCGCGATGGCCTGCGCAAAGCCGGTGATTCGGCGTTGGTGGTCTTCGGTGATTGGCGATTGGCTCAACCGCTCAAAGCAGGTTAGGAGAGAACGCGTAAAGCTGGTGAGTCCGTAACCGCGTTCGAGAATCGTCTCTCGCTCGACAGCGTTGAGAGCCTTTCTTACTTCGTCGGGTGAGTAGGTGCGGTGATTCAGGTAGCCAATGAACGCGGCGATCGCGCGCTCGAAGTAAACGTTGTTTTCCCACAACGTGTCATCGGCGTCAATGAGAAGGGTTTGGCCGGGGAGAAATTGCGCCATGTGTTTATGGTAGCGAACCGGATCCGCCGAGCCGGGCGCCACCAGACTGTGGATATTAAGTACGAATCACTGCCATCAGATGCGAACTCGATGAATTGTCATCTGCGGACAGGCCGGTCAGGCAATAGCTCTTGAATTCCGGTGTGCGCTGAAAACTTCGAGCGTGATCGAAGTTAAATCCATGAAAATATTGTTCGCAAAAAATGTCGTTGACAATCGTATTGGATTGGAAGTAAATTGGTGATGGTCACTCCTGACCAATTGGAGAATAATCATGCGCAGAATAATTGTATCCACGCTTCTTCTCTCCACCGTCCTGCTCCATGCCCAGACAGGCACGAAGGGCCAGAGTGTCACGCTGGTGGCTCACAACGATGCCGCAAGCGCTTTAACCGCTTCAGCCACAGATGCAACTACCACGAGCCACGGGCGCCGAGTCAGCACCGGAGTCACCGGGCCAAAGCTGATTTCGGAACCGGCATTCAGCGTGTCAGCGGCTGATTTCCCAACCCGCGATTTGGCCACGCAACATATGGTTGTCAGTTTTCGAGTAGATGAGAGCGGCGCGCCGCAGAATGTTCATCTGGTCAAGTCGGTTAGTCAGGTAGTCGATGAGCGCGTAATGGCGGCAGTTCGCCAGTATCGCTTTGTGCCGGGAACTCTCGACGATCAGAACGTTCCAGTCGATGTGAACCTGGTGATCAGTTTCCAGGAAAAGTAAGAACACTATTCATACAAAAAACTCCCCCACTTTGGCAGGCAAGATGCCGAGGTGGGGGAGTTGCTGTTTTGGAATCAAGAGAATTCCTGATTCCGCACTGAAGGTTTAAGTCGAACGAATTGCGATGTTGATGTTTGGCTCAAATCGTCCGGCCGAATCGATAACCTCAGGCCGACCTAGAGCCCCGGCTGCGAGGCGAGCCATGATTTAAGTTCGGGCTCCTGCAAGGCGCGCAGTTCGATGCAGCCATTAATGTGTTCGATCGCGTGCCGGAGCGATACATCAGCCGCCTCAACTTTGTGCGTGGAGAAAAATTGCTCCACGCTGTCCCTGTCGGATTGGGAACAGAAGGCCTGGGTTGAGGCCACCAGCGTTGCGCCCATGTTGGCTGTGAATTGAGCCTGAACCTTGTCCCAATGAGTTTGTATGAATTGCCATGCCTGCCTTCGATTCTCGTCGATCGTCAGGGCAAGAGAGAGCTGGAAAGCTGCGTCCTGGTTGCGAACTTTATCGGAAACGGCGAGATCGAGAGCGCGTTCGACGAGCTTTGGATCCTCGAACTCCGCGAGACGCCGCAGGGCGCCGGTTTGAAATTCGGGATTCGTCGAAGTTTCGTAGACGTGCAGCAACTTGTCGAAGAGTTGAGCATCCCCATTGCGCGCAGCGACGGCGAGCGCAGTTTCTCTTAGTGTTGGATCGACCGACGAGGGATCGGCCAGGTATTTTTCTGCAAGCTCCCGCGCCTCCGCAAGAATCGACGGATCCTTGCCATAGAAGCCGAGGATGCCAAAGAGCTGGGCACGCAACTCGCGCGTGTTCGACGAGTCGTCAGCCGATGGCGGTCCTAACTTCGCATAGCGCGGAGCGAATGTGTTGCGGATCCACGCAGCGAGAGCATCCTTCTCCTGCGGAGAAGCTGCCACACGGACATAGAGGATTTCTACGCCGTCAAGAGCTGACTCCAGAACCCTTGCATTCGCATCGTCTTTGACGGCAGCGACCAGGTCCAGATACTCGCCGGCCGAAGCCTTGTCTGCGCGGAGCCTCGCCCATTCGTCGCCGATCAGACGAATTCGTTCCGGGGGCGTGAAGCGGGTTTCCGCATTTTCAAGCTGAGACTTATAAACACTCGATGGATACACGCTGCGGTAGTACCCTGTCCCTCCGGCATTCGCGAAGAAGACAGCATCGGGTGGAAAGCGTAGATGGGTATCATCCGGATTCAAGACCACGCATGCCTGACCGGAGTCTTGAGACTTAAAGCAAACGGGAAGGACCCATTTCTGCTTCGGATTCGGTTCGGTGCTGGGGCTTAGATAGAAACGTGTCTGTGCGACGGAGACCTCCCCGTGGGAGGGCTCGCCAAACGTCAAGAGCGGCACACCTGGCTGCGCCACCAGGCTATCCATGATCCGGTCGACGGGCTTGTGGCTGGCCGTGGCCTCGGCATTCCAAAAGTCTTCGGCGGTGGCGTTGGAATAGAGATGTGCGGCCAGATAATTGTGAACGCCCCTGCGGAACGTCTCCGGCCCGATGAAGTTTTCTACTGAAACCAGAACATGGCCAGCCTTACCGTAGGCGATACCATCGAACATCTGGTTGATCTCGTCCGGAGTTTCGGCTTTGGCGCGAATGGGCCGCGTCGTCGGTTGGGCATCGATGTTCAATGTGTTATCCAGATCCGAAGCCACTACCTCGTCCATGTGCCATTCGGGATACATGGCGGCGACGGATTTGTTCTCCATCCAGGTGGCGAATCCTTCATTCAGCCAGACGTTATCCCACCACCGCATTGTGACCAGGTCACCGAACCACTGATGCGCCATCTCGTGCGCGATGTCGACGGCAACCTGTCGTTTGGAGGCGATTGAGGCGGTTTTCTGGTCAAGGAGGAGGGTGGTTTCACGGTAAGTGATGGCGCCGAAGTTTTCCATGGCGCCGGCTTCGAAATCGGGCAAGGCGATGAGGTCGAGCTTCTTGAGCGGATAGGGGATTCCGAAGTAATTGTTGTAGTAGTGCAACATGAATTTGGCTACTTCGACGCTATAAGGCGTGAGGGCTACTTTGTCCGGCGTTGCGCAGGAGCGGATGGCTACGCCGTCCTGTTCGCCCGATGTGCACTGAAAGTCGCCTACGAGAAGTGCCACGAGATAAGTAGACATCTTTGGCGTAGTTGTAAATGTGACGGTGTGCTTACCGTTGCCGGGGCCGGGTGAGTCACTCGAGATAGGACTATTGGAGATAGCCGTGTCGCCGCTGTCGACCACGAGCGATATGTCGAAGGTTGCCTTCAAGGCTGGCTCATCAAAGCATGGAAACGCGCGGCGAGCATCAGTCGATTCGAATTGAGTTACTGCGTAGTCACGGCGTTCAGTTTTGGAGAGATAAAAGCCACGAAGTTCGTTATTCAGGATGCCGGTGTAGCGAATTGCCAGTGTCGCTTTGCCGGCAGGGAGCTTTTGAGAAAAGTGAAATGTGGCCTGCTGGTCGGTTGCATTGAGAGAGACAGTCGCTGTTTGTTGTTTGCCCGCATCGGTGATTGTGACGGATTGAAAGGCGATTTCGGCGGAGTTGAGGGTAATGGAATCGGTCGGATCCTTTAGGACCAAGTCGATCGATTCGATGCCCGCGAAAGTGGCGTTCTTCAGATCGGGGGTTAAGGTGAGCGCGTAATGCTCGGGGATTGCGGTTGAGGGGAGGCGCTGGGCATCGGCCGAATTTACGAAGTTTGGAAAGAAGGAGACAAGCGCCAAAGCGGCAAAAAGTGCTGAGCGCGAAAAGGGGAGGGAACAACAACACTTCATTCTGCGGTCCTCGTGATTTTTCTGTGGTCCAGGATGGTGCACTTCGAGCATAGCGGATTGTTTTTTGTTTGCAGACATGTTCTCTCGATCAACAATGCACCCTTTTCATTGTAAGACGGCGCGTGACATCGAGAATGTACCCAGTTGACTCGCGATAGTTTCCCCCGGCAACCTAGCGACGCGACGGAATTGAGCCAGACAGTGGCGCATGAGTTTGCTTCAGAGATTGGACCCGTGTAGATAACCCGAAGGTCGCGTTTTACACACCATTGGAGTGCTTGGTGGATTGTTCCGTCGAACGCTCGTCGCTTGGTTCGAGGTTTCTCTTCGGCAGCAGCGAGTCCAGCAGGAGCAGGCACGCGCCCGTGACGATGGAACTGTCGGCGATGTTGAAGTCCGGCCAATGATAGGAAAAGATGTGGACTTCAATGAAGTCGACGACGGAACCGTAGGCAATGCGGTCGTGGACATTACCCATGGCGCCGCCGAGGACGAGAGCGAGCGCGACGGAAATACGGGTGAAGCGGCTGCCCAGGCGAATGAGCGCGATCAAGACGCCGAGCGCGACCAGGAAGTTGAAGCCAACCAGAACCCGGTTGACTAGGTGAGGCGACGCGGTGTCGGCGAAGAGCGAAAAAGCGGCGCCCTCATTCGTCCAATGCGTGATACGGAGGACGTGGGGGATCACGGGAATCGCATCGCCGATCTCGATGTGCGCGGCGACCCAGGTCTTGGAGGCGCGGTCGGAAACGAAAATGAGCGCCGAGAGGAGCAAGAGCCATGGCAATCGGCGAGGGACTGAAAGGCTCATTCGATTGCCTCGGGAACCCGGGAGTCTCTTTCGAGGTTCGTGCTATCCCATGTCTCAGAATCGAGACATGGGGCACCCAGCATTGATGGAGTCACTGAGCGCCCCCCAATGGTGGGTCAATGCCCATCTCTTTGAGCGCGGCGTGGCAGCGGGCGCAGACGTTTGGCCAGATGCCGTAGTTCGAAACTTCAGGCATGAAGTTCCAGCATCGCGCGCATTTGTGGCCGCTGGCTTGCTTAACGACGAAAGCAAAGTTACCGGGCTCATAACGCACAATTTGCGCGAGTTGTGGCGCGAAATCAGAAGGAGGGAAGCTGTCGAGAGTGCGTTCATGGATTACAACGCGTGAAACATTGATCACCTCTTCAAGGGTATCTTCGTATTTCCGAAGGAGCGCTAAATCCTCTCCCGCTGTGGAAATTAGAATGTCCGCTTCAAGGGCTTTTCCGATCAGCTTTTGATGGCGAGCAGTTTCAAGAGATTGCAGCGCATGGTCTCTAATGTGCAAGAGACGGTCCCACTCCTTCAGTAGTTCTGCGGGGTTTTCAGAAAAGATTTCTTCGGCCTTGGGAAACAGCGCAAGGTGCACGCTGGCTTCGCGGCCCTCGACTTTAGGCAGATATTCCCAAACTTCATCGGCAGTGAAGCTCAGAATCGGTGCGACGAGCCGAACCAGTGCCTCGGTGATCTGCCACAGGACGGTCTGGGCAGAACGCCGTGCGGCCGAGGTAGGCGCGAAGGTGTACATGCGGTCTTTGAGCACGTCGAGATAGAACGAACTGAGGTCGACGATCGCGAATTCGTTCACGGCGTGATAAATCCGATGAAATTCGAATGCCTCGTACCAGCCGAGAATCTTCTCCGCGAGATCGCGGGTGCGGGCCAGCATGTAGCGATCGAGGGGAAGCAGATCGGCCTCGGCGACACGGTGCTGCGTGGGATCGAATCCATGCAGGTTGCCCAGCAGAAATCGGAAGGTGTTGCGCAGCTTGCGGTAGAGCTCGGCGCAGCGCTGCATCAGGTTTTCGCTGGCGGCCATGTCCTCCCGGAAGTCGATGGACGCGACCCACAGACGCACAATTTCGCCGCCTAGGCGCTCGGCGATGTCGACAGGATCGACGCCATTGCCCAGCGATTTCGACATGGCGCGTCCCTGCTCGTCGAGAGTCCAACCTGCTGTTGCCACGTGCGAATACGGCGCACGGCCGCGAAGAGCGACCGATGTGAGGAGCGAGGAGTGGAACCATCCGCGATGTTGATCGCCGCCTTCGAGGTACAGGCATTCTGCGCGTTTGCCACCCACTTCCGCATGTTTTTGAAAAGCGGCGTAATCGGATCTTAGGTCCGGGTCCGATTCGCAGACCGCGAGCCAACTGGTGCCCGAGTCAAACCAGACGTCGAGAATATCTGTCTCTTTGCGAAACTCGATATTGCCGCAGTGCACACACTTCGCTCCGGCGGGCAGCAGCGTTGCTACGTCCGTTGTGTGCCATGCTTCCGCGCCTTCGCGTTCGAAGAGATCGACGATCTTGCGATTGAGCGCCGGATCGAGGATCGGATTCTGGCATTCTTCACACACAAAAACAGCGATGGGCACGCCCCAGATGCGCTGGCGGCTGATGCACCAGTCGGGCCGGGTGGCGATCATATTGGTGATGCGTTCCTTGCCCCACGCGGGATCCCAGACGACGCGATCAATTTCCTCGATCGACAGTTGCCTAAATGTTGTCTCTGACCCGTCGGCGCGCTTCATCGGCGTTTCAAGCGAGATGAACCATTGCTCGGTGGCGCGAAAGATGATCGGGTTGTGGCAGCGCCAGCAGTGCGGGTAGGAGTGCTCAAGATCGGACGACCCCATGAGCGCGCGCTGCTCTTCGAGCATGGCGAGAATGATGGGATTGGCGGCCCAGACCGTTTTCCCTTCAAAGGGCGGCGGGGTAGCCAGCGGCCACGCATCGTGGTCGACTTGGAGATGGCCAGAGGCATCCACGCGGCAGGTCTGATCGAGATCGTAACGCTGGCCCGTATAAAAATCGTCTGCGCCGTGGGAAGGCGCTGTGTGTACGGCACCGGTTCCCGTGTCGGCGGTGACATAAGTGGCCAGAACGCCGAGAATACTGCGTTCAAGGAACGGATGCTTGAAGGTGGCCCTCTCCAGCTTGGTTCCTTTGAACCGGGCCAGCTCCTCTACAGAACCGAGCTTGCAGGCGGCAACCACGGACGCGGCAAGTTCGGCGGCGACGATGTAGACCGGATCAGCCGGCTTTACCGCTGATTTCGGATCGCCGCTTGCGGCAAGCGCGACATATTCGAAATCCGGATGGAAAGCCACCGCCATGGACGCGGGAAGGGTCCACGGAGTTGTGGTCCAGATGATGGTGTAGACCTCGCGGCCTGCAAGCGCGGCGTCCAGCGCCTCGGGCGGGGAAGTGAGCCGGTAGCGCACAAAGATCGAGGGGCTGGTGTGCATTTCGTACTCGACCTCGGCTTCGGCGAGGGCTGTGCGGTCGTGTATGCACCAGTAAACCGGCTTGAGGCCGCGGTAGACGAAGCCTTTTTCGAGAAAACCGTAAAACGCCTCGAGCGTCCGCGCTTCGTAGGCGCGAGACATCGTCATATATGGCTTGTCCCAGCGTCCGAAACAACCGATGCGCTGGAATTGCGATGTCTGCAAATCGACATACTGCTGCGCATAGGCACGGCATGCATCCAAGACCTCAGGGACGGGCATTTCGAGCTTTTTGCGGCCGAGTTGCTCGTCAACCTTGATTTCGATAGGAAGGCCGTGGCAATCGTAGCCGGGAACGTAGGGCGAATCGAAGCCGGCCATGGTCTTTGACTTGACGACGAAGTCCTTTAACCCTTTGTTCAGCGCGTGCCCGAGATGGATGGGTCCATTGGCATACGGCGGACCGTCGTGGAGGAGGTAGATCGGACGACCCTGGCTGGCCTTGTGCAGCTCCTCATAGAGGCGCAGCTCTGTCCACCGCTTGAGCCGAAGTGGCTCATTTTGGGCGAGATTCGCCTTCATAGGGAAGGCAGTCTGAGGCAAAGTTAAGGTCGCCTTCAACTCCGGCGCTGGAGACATTGGTACTCCTGGTTCGCGGTGAAAGTGTTCATTTTTCAGTGTAAATGTTTGAGAAAGAATTTCGGTAACAAGTCCACAGGCGGCCCGTCTATTGTTTATGGGAAACCTGCCCCCGGTGGAATATGAGACTCAGGAGGTTATCAAAAATGAGCCTGAGTCTTCGGTGCTACAGACATCGACCGGTTTGGTCGAGCATAATGGGGGGAGCGGCCTCAAATCCGACCGGCTCGCGGTGGGGCATTCGCAGGCAATAGGGCCAGCGGCAGACATGGCAAACGAATTACTGATTCCGCCACAAACGGACACCAAAGCGGTGCCAACCGGACACGAGCTCGATTCCTTCCTTGGGAAGGCATTTGAGGAGAAACCTGTCTGGAAGACACTCTACGAAAACATCCGCGACGTCTTCTTCCCGGTAAAGCTTCCCCCTCTCGAACTGACCTCGACGCCAATTGCTGTTCCAGACCCAATGGCTGTGAAGGCCAATCCCTGGGCCATCGGCATCTCGACGACATTCAACGTTGCGATCCTTGCATTTGTAATCTGGCTCGGCATCAAGGCAGTTGTCAATATTGTGAAGCCGCCCTTGAAAGCCACCAATATCGACGTCGGAAACTTCGATCTGAAAGCGCCCAAGGCGGGCGTGGCCGCAGGTGGTGGTGGTGGCGGCGGCTCCCACGATGTTGTAGATCCCATCAAGGGCAAGCTGCCTCCGCGGATGAAGGACCCGATTACGCCGCCGATGGTTCCGATCCTTGATAAGCCCAAGCTCGCGGTGCCTTCCGCGATCAACGTGCAGCCGGATATTCAACTACCTGACAATCCCAATATGCCGAACATTGGGGTGACGAAATCTGCCAATGTCACTTTGGATTCGAATGGACAGGGGGGCGGGAGTGGCATGGGTACCGGCTACGGCGGTGGCATGGGATCGGGCACCGGCAACGGTTTTGGGCCGGGCACGGGCGGCAATGCCGGCGGCGGTGTGTACCAGATCGGCGGCGGTGTCTCTGCCCCGATTGCCATCTTTACTCCGGAAGCCGAGTTCTCCGACGAAGCGCGGCGCGCGAAATACCAGGGTGTTTGCCTGATTTCGCTGATCGTGGATGCGCAGGGCAATCCGCAGGGTCCGCGGGTGATTCGCGCCTTGGGCATGGGTTTGGATGAGAAGGCGCTTGAGGCGGTGCGGAAGTACAAGTTCAAACCGGCGATGAAGGACGGTAGAGTCGCCGTGCCTGTGCGAATCACCATTGAGGTGAACTTCCGACTTTATTGACATCCGATCAGACAAGGAAACCCGAGAGCGAAGCGCAACGCGTTTCGCTCTTTTTCTTGCTTCCGGCATCGATTGATCGAGAGGATCATACCCGCCCACCGCATGTGATAAGCTTCGCTGGTTCGAGCGAAAGGGAGTCAGGAATGCTGCGAATTTGCAGTGGATGGTACATGAAATTGGCTGCGATGATCGTGGCCGCAGGTTTGGCGCAGGTCGTGGCAGCGCAGGCTGATTATCCGTTTCGCAATACAAAGCTGAGCGACGACCAGCGCATCGCGGACCTTCTGTCCCACTTGACCCTGGAAGAGAAAATCAATTTGATGTCCGACCATCCAAAGATTCCCCGTCTTGGAATTGTCTTTTCCGGGCAGGTCGAGGGACTTCATGGATTGGCCCTTGGTGGTCCGGCGGGATGGGGTGGTCGCGGCAGGCAGCCGGTGCCGACCACGACTTTTCCCCAGGAAAAAGGACTCGGCGCCACCTGGGATCCGGATCTTCTCAAAAAGGTTGGTGCGCTCGAAGGATACGAAGCGCGCTATTACTACCAGAATCCCGTCTTCGATCGTGGCGGAGTTGTCGTTCGCGCTCCGAACGCCGATCTGAGCCGCGATCCGCGCTGGGGCCGAACTGAGGAGTCCTATGGCGAGGATCCGTTTCTGGTCGGCACCTTGACTGTCGCATTCGCGCAGGGCGTGCAAGGGCCCGATCCGAAACATTGGCAGGCGGCGTCGTTGATGAAGCATTTTCTTGCCAACGAAAATGAAGATGGGCGCACGCACAGCTCGTCGGATTTTGATGAGCGGCTTTTTCGCGAATATTATTCAGTGCCGTTCCGCATGGGATTTGAAGAGGGCGGTTCGCGTGCGGTGATGGCCGCCTACAACGGCTGGAACGGCATTCCCATGATGATTCATCCCGTGCTGAAGGACGTGATGATCAAGGAATGGGGTAACGATGGCCTCATCTGCACGGATGGCGGCGCACTTGGTTTGCTGATTACTTCGCACAAGACATTTCCCGACAAGGAGCACGGCGCCGCAGCAGCAGTGAAGGCCGGCATCAATCACTTTCTGGATACCTACAAAGACGATCTGGCTCAGGCTGTGAAAGACGGCTTGATCTCAGAAGGCGAAATTGATGCATCGCTGAAAAATCTTCTGCGGTTGTATCTGAGCCTTGGCGA